>JAANMV010001665.1_pt1 | contig 23842 bp, 20 predicted proteins | sample 7279661 | NCBI WGS metagenome assembly JAANMV01 (sample SAMN14094540, study PRJNA606508) | bioreactor metagenome | isolation source: A lab-scale SPAN reactor treating ammonium-rich wastewater day 121 | place: Ireland: Galway | collected 2017-05-16
GTCAGCGCGGGGGTTTTTTCTTTGCGGGAGTAGCTCAGCTGGTAGAGCACTACCTTGCCAAGGTAGATGTCGCGAGTTCGAATCTCGTCTCCCGCTCCACTCATCAAGCCCCCCACGACCCGTGGGGGGCTTTCCTGTTGTGTTCAGTTGGCTAGCGGATGCGGACTATCCGGAGATCGAAATTCTGTTTCTCTGTGGCGTTCAATCAGAAGAGGCGCCCCTCCACATTTTTGGAGGGGCGCCTCTTTCATTCTGGTGCCGGGAACGGGACTTGAACCCGCACGCCTTGCGGCGACCGATTTTAAGTCGGTTGCGTCTACCATTCCGCCATCCCGGCAGTGCGGTACCAGCCCGGGCAGTATAGAAGAAAATCCCTGGACTGACGCGGGTTTCTGCCTCCTGCGGCTCAGGCCAACAGACGCTTCTACCTCTGCTTCAGTCGCGGCGGAACTGGCCGTTGAAGGTGCGCCACTGCTTGCGGCCGTAGGCGTACACCGGGTGTGTCCACACGCCCGCCACCTCTCCCTCCCGCAGGGCGGCCAGCAGGTCCGCGGGTCTGTGTACAAGGCGGAAGGGCGTTTCGACCCAAGCCTCGCCGATGTCGCGCAGGGTATGGGCATCGCTGCCGGCGCATACCGGCAGATTGCCGTGCGCTTTTGCCCAGGTGGCCGCCACGCGGTTCCAGTGATGTCGGGAGAGGCGCGAGTTGAATGTTTCCACGATGTCGATCTGGTCGGCGATCCGCTCGGTGGCTGCCGGGCGCAGCCGGTAGCGTTTCAGCGGATCGAAGCCGTGCTGGAGGAGCACCAGGCCGCCCTGGGCCCGGATTTCGCGGACGGTCTCCTCAGGCGTGAGCTTGGGTGGGATGCGCTCCTGGAGGAACAGCCCGATCAGTTCTCCCTCACTGGTGGTGATTTCCTCGCCGGGAATGATGCTGAGCCGGTCGTCCAGGCCCATGTCCCGCACCATGCGCTGCAATTCGGGGCCGGCGCGGTGCTGGTCGTGGTCCGTGATGGCGAGCACGCGGGTGTTCGTGCGCAGCATCCAGGCGGGGATGTCGCGCATGGCGGTGCGGCAGTCGTGGCTGACTTCCGTGTGACAGTGCAGGTCCATACGCATGACCTGCACGCCCTCCCGCCACTTGAGATTGTTCTGAATGCTGCGGATGGTTTCCGGGGGGCGGCCCAGGACCTTACCGATGAAGTCCTGCACCTGGTGCACCACGCTGACGGCTGCCGGGCGGGTGCGTTTCGCGGCTGGATTGGGTGGCGGGAGGGGCGTGCCGGCAGGGGAGACCCGGCTGGAGATGGGGGAGGGCCGGGCTGCCCCGGGCGCCTTCGCTTCGGGCGGGGTGACCGCCGCGTTCTCCGGAGGGGCGCCCGGATCGTCGGGGAGGGGTGGGTCGCTGCTCATGTGGCCTCCACGGTGCGTTCCGGGCCGCGGGGCACGAGGACCCGCAGCGCGCCGGCCCAGACCTCCACGGTGACCGTGCCCGCCATGCCCGGTTCGGGCGTACGGACCTCGCCGTCCACGTGGAAGGGCTGCCCGATGAAGGGGATCTGCACGCGCTGCACGTCGTCGGCCTGCACGCTGGGCAGCGTTTCGAAGTCGTCGCGGGCCAGGGCGGAGAGGTAGGCGAGCGCGCCGTCGCGGTCGTCGGCATTCACGCGGATCAGGCTGAGTTTGCCGTCGGTGGCGTCCGCGTGGGTGGCCAGGCGCAGGCGGGGCCCGGTGGCCTTGGTGTTCATGACCTCCACGACCGCGAGGCCCTGCACCGGGAGGGGCTGGTCGTCCACGCGCAGCGCGAGGTCCATGGGCGCGAAGGTGCCCAGGGTGCTGGCCAGGGCCTGCACGGCGCGCACGGGGCTTTTGCCGTCGTCCGGGTTGTACTCGGCGAGCACGTTGGCGAACGCCCCGCAGCCGCAGGCTTCCAGGAACAGGTCCTCGCCCCACGGGCCGGTCATGCGGCCCAGGTCGAAGGGCCGCACGTCGGCCTCGGCGTACCCGGCCAGAACGTCCAGTGGGGGGCCCTGCACGCCCAGCGTCCGGCCGATGTTGTTCGCGGTGCCCATGGGAATCAGGCCCAGCACCACGCCTTCCCGGCCGGCGAGTTCCATGGCGGTGGCGCGCACGGTGCCGTCCCCGCCGGCCACGAACACCGTGCCGTGCGCGTCGGCCAGCACGCGTTTGAGATCCTCAGGATTCGCGGTGGGTTCGTGCCGCGCGGTGTACCCCAGGGCCTCGATGGCCGCCAGCAGGTCCGCCGGCTGGCACACCCCGCTGCCTCCGGCCTGCTCGTTGAAAATCAGGGTCGCCTGACCGGCACTGACCCGCAGCACTGCGCACTCCACCGTCATGCCGCCACTGTAGGCCCCCGGCCCGGCCCGGCGCCTTATGCAAAGGATGAGGGAATGGCCCAGGCCGCTCCCCGGGCGGTTATTCCACGTCGCGTTTGAAGATCACGACCAGCACCCGGAAGATCAGGATGGCGCTGAGCAGCCCGGCGGCGTACCCGACCACCTGCAGCAGCGTAAAGGTGGCGGTCAGGGCGGGGCCCTCGTCGCTGGTGACCAGCAGGACCGCGATGATGCCCAGCACCGTGCCCAGCAGCGTGAGCAGCACCTGGTTCATGATCTGCCACACCACCACCCGGTCGCGCGGGTCGGCGAACATGCGGACCTGCACGCTCAGGCGGCCGTCCTGCAGGGACTGCGCGATCTGGTCCACGTGGCGCGGCAGGCGGCGCAGCATGGGCAGGACCGTCACGAGTTCCTGTTCCAGGGTGCGCCGCAGGTTCTCCGGCTGGAATTCCTCCTGGAGCTGCCGGGAGGCGATCTGGCGGGCCTCGGCGATCAGGTCGAAGTCCGGGTCGAGCAGCGCCAGCGTGCCCTGAATGACGCCCAGGGCGCGCAGGGCGGTGGCGAGCTCCCCGGGGACCTGCAGGCCGTGCGCGGTGATCACGCGGATCAGCTCGTTGAACAGCCCGATGTCCACCGGGCCCTCGGAGCGCAGCTGCGTCATCATGAACTGCCCCAGCGCGCGCCGCAGCGGAACCTCGTTCAGGCCCTCGGGGCGCCCCAGCGTCTCGAACAGGGCGTCCATGAAGCCCTGCGTGTCGGCGTACTCCACGGACAGGATCAGTTTCTGCAGGGCCGTCTGGATGCCCTGGTCGATGCGGCCCACGCTGCCGCAGTCCACCAGGGCCAGCGTGCCGTCCTCCAGCACCATGATGTTGCCCGGGTGGGGGTCGCCGTGGAACACGCCGTTCACGGTGATCTGCGTGAGCAGCGAGTCGAAGATCCGGCGCGCCAGCATCCGGCGGTCCGTGGCGCTCAGGGCCGCGAGAAGCGCCGGGTCGCTGAGGGTCCGGCCGCGCAGTTCCTCCATGACCAGCACCCGCGAGGAACTCAGGCTGGGCTCCACCGCCGGCACACGCATCCGGGATCCGTCCGGGTGGGTGCGCAGCGCGGCGGCCATGTCCGCGAGGTTCTGCGCTTCCAGCGTGAAATCCAGTTCCTCGCGTAGGGCGTCGGCGAAACTCTGCGCGAGCTGCGCGGCGCCCATGTCCCGGCCCCAGTCGGTGCGGGTCTGCAGGGTGTGGCCCAGCCGCTCGGCGATCTCCAGGTCCTGCGCGAGGACCTCCTGAATGCCGGGCCGCTGCACCTTCACGACCACCGGGCGGCCGCTGCGCAGCTCCGCACGGTGCACCTGCGCGACCGACGCGGACGCCAGCGGCACCGGCTCGAAGCGGCCGAACACGGTTTCCAGCGGGCCGCCCAGTTCGTCCTCCAGCACGGCCTTCACGTCCGGCCAGGGGGCGGGGGCCACCTGCTGCTGCAGCTGCGCGAGTTCCTGCGTGTACACGGGCGGCAGCAGGTCGGTGCGGGTGGACAGCACCTGCCCCAGCTTCACGAAGGTCACGCCGGATTCCTCCAGGGCCAGCCGGAGGTCCCGCGCCTGCCGGCGGGAGCCGGCCAGGAAGGCCCGGCGCGTGCCGGGGCTCAGGGGGTTCAGGCCGCGGCGCATCAGGATGCGCATGATCTGCGCGCTGCGGTGCGACTGCACCCAGGTGCGCCGGAGGGCCGCGCCCCAGCCCATGACGGGCGGGACGCTGCCCTGCGGGACCAGCAGTTCGGAAATCAAGAGGAACAGCAGGGTGAACACGCTGAGCAGCGCGAACTGCCACCAGGGGCTGGTGCCCGGCCCTTCCCAGCGGACCTCCGTCTGAAACACCGCGCCGATCACGGCGCCGAACAGCAGCGCGAGCAGCACCCGCCCGGAGCCGATGTCCAGCCCGATGAACCGCCCCACCACCGCGCGCACGAGCAGCAGAACGAGCAGCAGCCCACCCAGCATCAGAAGCAGCGACCCGACCTCCACCATCATCCGTTCCTCACGGAGAGCAGTATGGGGACTGTGGCCTGACGGGTGAATGACGTCCCAGCCGGGGTTAAGGACAGATAAGGAAGGCGGAGGGCGGTGGCCGCTTCAGGCGGGAGGGGACGCGGCGACGCCAGGGGGCCGGACCGGCTGACCCCTGAAAGCGGTTTCCTGCGCGAGGCAGGGCAACGCGGTCGCAAATCCCGCCCTGCAGAATGAAAGTGCGAGATTTCAGGCAATTGGTTCATTCCAATACCATAAAAGGCCGTCGGAGACGTATTGACAGCGCTTTCATAAGGGCGTACGGTGAACCTGTTCCGCACGTCCACCACCCCCGCACCTCCCCCGCTGGGGCGGTGAAAGGACCAGCATGCCCTCCATCACCCTGGAAGATGTCGCCCGTGCCGCCGGAGTCTCCCTCAGCACCGCCTCACGCGTCCTGAGCGGCACCGCCAAAGTCAGCGCCGAACGCCACGCCGCCGTCATGCGCGCCGCCACCGAACTCGGCTACCAGCCCAACGCCATCGCCCGCAGCCTCGCCAGTGGACGCTCCATGCTCATCGGCGTGATCACGCAGGAAATCAGCAGCCCCTTCTACGGCGAGGCGCTGCTCGGCATCGAACGCGGCCTGGAAGGCAGCGGCTACCACGCCATCTTCGCCAGCGGCCACTGGCAGGCCGACATCGAACACGCCGCCCTGGACGGCCTGCTCGGCCGGCCCGTGGACGGCCTGATCCTCCTCGGCGGCCAGACGCCCGACGCCGTGCTGCGCGCCCTGGCCGCCCGGCTCCCGCTGATCACCGTGGGCCGCAGCATCCAGGGCCTCGAGGGCCACTGCATGCGCGTGGACAACGTCGCCGGCGGGTACGAGTGCACCCGGCACCTGCTGGAACGCGGCCACCGCGCCATCGCCTACATCGCCGGCCCCGAATCGCACCGCGACGCCCGCGACCGTCTGCACGGCCACCAGCAGGCCCTGCGCGACTGGAACGTCACCGGGCACCCGGCGCTGTTCACGCAGGGCGACTTTCAGGAAACGTCCGGCCTGATGGCCGTCGAGAGCCTCTTCACGCGCGGCGAGCCCTTCACCGCGATCGTCGCCGCGAACGACCAGATGGCCTACGGCGCCCGGCTCGCCCTGTACCGCCGCGGCATCCGCGTGCCGGACGACGTGTCCCTGATCGGGTACGACGACCTGCACAGCTCGGCCTTCTGCACGCCACCCCTGACCACCGTCCGGCAGCCCATGTACGAGATGGGCTTCGCCGCCGCCGAAGGCATCCTGGCCGCCCTGGCCGGCACGCCCCTGCCCGCCCCCGAGTTCGCCGTTCAGCTCGTCACCCGCGAATCCACCACGCTGCTGCGCCGCACCCCGCGGCCCGCCACGACCGAAGACCCCGACCCCGCCACGCGGCCCGCGCCCGCCGCAGGGAGCGCCCCCATGACCTAGCGCCCCCACCTCCACGGCACCTTCCCGCTCTGCGGCACCTGCCCCCGGCCCATCACAGGCCGGCGGGAAGGGACGCTGCATGCCCGCTGAACCCCTCGCCGCCTCTCCCCGCTTTCTTTCCGTTCGCCTGCCGGAAGCCCGGCAGCAAGGAGTGCCTATGAAGAAGATGCTTGCTGTGACCGTGCTGCTCGCCGCCACCCTCGCCAGCGCCCAGACGAAAAAGACCATCACGGTCGCGGTGTTCCCCGACCTGGATAGCGTCGTCAAGGCCGCCCTGCCGGGCTTTTACAAGCAGTACCCGAACATCACCGTGAAGATCAACTCGCTGGCGTACGCCGACCACCACACCGCGCTGACCACCGCGCTCTCCACCGGCAAGGGCGCCGGGGACGTGGTTGCCGTGGACTTCGGGTACATCGCCAAGTTCGCCGAAGGCAACGGCCTGGTGGACCTCAGCAAGGCGCCCTACAGCGCCGGGCAGTTCCGCAATCAGTTCGTGCCCTACACCTTCCCGCAGGCCATGACGCAGGACGGCCGCATGATCGCCATGCCCACCGACATCGGCCCCGGGTCCATGTTCTACCGCTCCGACATGCTGAAAAAAGCCGGCGTGAGCCCCAGCGCCCTGAACAAGAGCTGGGAATCGTACATCGAGAACGGCAAGAAGGTCGTGGCCGCCAACCCCGGCAGCTTCCTGATCCCCGACGCCGGCGAGGCCGCGCAGATCATCATCCGCACCGGCCTGAAGAGCGGTGAGGGCCTGTTCTTCGACAAGACCGGCAAGGTGCTCGTCAGCCCCGACAGCCCCCGCTTCGTGCGCGCCTTCACCATCGCCAAGGCCATCCGCGACGCGAAACTCGACGCCCGCGCCGGCAGCGCCTTCAGCGCCGACTGGACCACCGCCTTCCAGAAAGGCAACCTGGCGACCGAATTCAGCGGCGCCTGGCTGGTCGGCCACATGCAGAACTGGCTCGCCAAGGACTTCAGCGGCAAGTGGGCCGCGCAGGACCTGCCCGGCAACACCTACGCCAGCTGGGGCGGCAGCTTCTACGCCATTCCGCAGCAGAGCCAGAACAAGACCGAAGCCTGGGCGCTCATCAAGTACCTCACCACCAACAAGGCCCAGCAGGTCCTGGCGTTCAAGACCACCGGCGCCTTCCCCGCGCTGCGCGCCGCCTCCACCGACACCGTGTTCAACGAGGGCGTGCCGTACCTGGGCAACCAGAAGGCCCGGCTGCAGTGGCGCAACGCCGCCACGAAAATCCAGCCGCTGGACGTCAACCGCCTCGACCCGGTCGCCGAGCAGATCGTGAACGACGCCATCGCCAAGGTGCTGGACGGCAGCATGGACATCCGCGGCGCGCTGACCGAAGCGCAGCAGCTGATCACCCGCCGCGCCCGCTGACCGGCGCCCACCCCGGGCGGCCCCCGGCCCTCGTGGCCCGGCCGGGCCGCCCCCTGCTCCCCGACGAGAGGTACCCCGGATGTCCGCACCCCCCCGCCCGGCACGTTTCAGTTGGACGCAGTTCCAGCGGCGGTACGCGCCCTACCTGTTCATCAGCCCGTTTTTCCTGCTGTTCTTCGCCTTCGGGCTGTTCCCGATCCTGTTCAACGCGTACCTGTCGTTTCAGCAGTGGCAGCCCGGGACCGGCCTGGGCGACATGGAGTTCGTGGGCTGGCGGAACTACACGGACAACCTGACCGACCCGACCTTCTGGCTGTCCCTGAAAAACACCGCCCTGCTGGCCGTCATGTCGGGCCTGCCGCAGCACCTGCTGGCGATCCCGCTGGCGTTCGCGGTGTACGGCGTGCTGCGGCGGCTGCAGAACCTGGTCACGGCCGTGTACTTCCTGCCGTACATCACGTCCATCGTGGCGATCTCGGTGATCTTCTTCACGCTGTTCTCCTGGCAGTACGGCGTGATCAACGCCGCCCTGAACGCCCTGCACCAGCTGCCCCTGATCGGCGGGCTGTTCCCGGCCGAGAAGATCAACTGGCTGGGCGAGAAGCAGTACGTGCAGCCGGCCATCGCGGCCGTAATCATCTGGCGGTACACCGGCTGGAACATGCTGCTGTACCTCGCGGGCCTGCAGGCCATTCCCCGCGACCTGTACGAGGCTGCGTCCGTGGACGGCGCCACCCCTTTGCAGCAGTTCCGGTTCATCACGCTGCCGCTGCTGCGCCCCACCATGTTCCTCGCCGTGACCCTGAGTCTGATCGGCGGGCTGCAGCTGTTCGAGGAGCCGTTCATCCTGACCGGCACCAGCGGCGGCGCCGGCCAGTCGGGCCTGACCACCGTGATGTACATGTACCGCACGTACGCCAACTACAGCGACGCCGGCGTGGCCGCCGCGATGTCCTGGCTGCTGTTCCTGGTGATCGGCGTGCTCACCCTGCTGAACAACCGCGTGTTCGGCCGCAGCGGCCTGGCCGGGGAGAACTGACATGACCAGCCTCACCGACCGCGCCCCCGCCGTCACCCGCCGCCCGGCCCGGGGCACCCTGCCGCCCCTGTCGCGGCTGGGGGCGTACCTGCTGATCCTGCTGGGCGCCGTGCTCACCATCGCGCCCTTCTACTTCATGTTCGTGTTCGCCACGCACCCCCGCGACGAGATCTTCCAGCTGCCGCCGCCCCTGTGGTTCGGCACGAACCTGGACGAGAACTACACCAGCCTGATGGAACGCACGCCGTTCTGGCGCAACCTCTGGAACAGCACCTACCTGGCGGTCCTGACCACCGCCACCACCATGTTCTTCTGCACGCTGGGCGGCTTCGCGTTCGCCATGTACGACTTCAAGGGCAAAAAACCCCTGTTCGCGCTGCTGCTGGCGACCATGCTGATTCCCGGCACGCTGAACATCGTGCCGTTCGCGCTGATCATGCAGGCCCTGGGGTGGATCGACCAGCCGCGCGCCCTGTGGGTGCCGGGCATGGCGAGTGCCTTCGGGATCTTCCTGATGCGGCAGTACATCGGCAGCGCCATCCCCAGGGACCTGCTGGAAGCCGCCCGCATCGACGGCGCCACCGAGTTCGGCATCTTCCGCCGCATCATCCTGCCGCTCAGCGGGCCGGCCATGGCCACCCTGGGCCTGGTGACCTTCGTGCAGTCCTGGAACGCCTTCCTGGGCCCGCTCATCATCTTCCGCTCCGCCGAGACCTTCACCGCGCCGCTCGCCATCCGCGCCCTGCAGGGCATCGCCAACACCGACTGGGGCGCCCTGATGTGCGGCGTGGCCCTGACCGTGCTGCCGCTGCTGATCCTGTTCGCCCTGGCCTCCCGGCAGCTGATCGAGGGCCTCACCGCCGGCGCCACCAAGGGCTGAGCCCCGCCCCATTCCCGCACCCCCGCCCCACCTCAAGGAGCCACCATGACCGTACAGCGCGCCGATTTCCCCCCGAACTTCATCTTCGGGACGGCGACCTCCTCCTACCAGATCGAAGGCGCCACCCGTGAGGACGGCCGCCAGGACAGCATCTGGGACACCTTCTGCCGGGAACCCGGCCGCATCCGCGACGGCAGCAGCGGCGACGTCGCCTGCGACCACTACCACCTGTGGCCCGACGACCTGAACCTCCTGAGTGAACTCGGCGTGAACGCCTACCGCTTCTCCGTCGCGTGGCCCCGCATCCAGCCGACCGGGTCGGGCCCCGTGAACGCCGCCGGGCTGGACTTCTACGACCGGCTGGTGGACGGCCTGCTCACGCGCGGCATCCGCCCCTACCTGACCCTGTACCACTGGGACCTGCCGCAGCCCCTGCAGGACCTGGGTGGCTGGACCAGCCGCGAGGTCGCGCACCGCTTCGCGGAGTACGCCGCGCACGTCGCCGGGCGCCTGGGGGACCGGGTGGCGAGCATCGCCACGCTGAACGAACCGTGGTGCAGCAGCTTCCTCAGTTACGAGATCGGCGAGCACGCTCCCGGCCACCGCGGGGACCGCCGCGGCGCCCTGGCCGCCGCGCACCACCTGCTGCTCGGGCACGGGCAGGCCATGCAGGCCATGCGCGCCCAGGGCGTGAAGGCCGACCTGGGCATCGTGCTGAACCTCACGCCCGCCTACCCCGCCACCGACAGCCCCGCCGACCGGGACGCCGCCCGCCGCGCGGACGGCACCGCGAACCGCTGGTTCCTGGACCCCATCTACCGCGCCGCGTACCCCGAGGACCTCCTCGCGGACTTCGCCGGGGACCTGCCGGACATCCGGGACGGGGACCTGGACGTGATCGCCGCGCCGCTGGATTTCCTGGGCGTGAACTACTACAGCCGCACGTATGCCTCCGCCGACGGGCAGGCCCGGCCGCAGGGCGCCGGGTACACGCACATGGACTGGGAGGTGTACCCCCAGGGCCTGACGGACCTGCTGGTGCGCCTGGACCGCGAGTACGGCGCGCGGAACCTGCTGATCACCGAGAACGGCGCCGCGTACCCGGACGAGCGCGGCACCGGCAGCGTGGTGCACGACCCGGAACGCGTGGCGTACTACCAGTCGCACCTGGGCGCCTGCGCCGAGGCGATCCGCCAGGGCGTGGACCTGCGCGGGTACTTCGCGTGGAGCATGCTGGACAACTTCGAGTGGAGCTGGGGCTACAGCCGCCGCTTCGGGCTGTTCTACGTGGACTACCAGACGCAGGAACGCCTCTGGAAGGACTCCGGGCTGTGGTACCGCGACCTGGTGCGCGCGCCCGTCGCCGCCGACTGAGCCCCCTCCCGCGCCCCCAGGAGACCCCATGACCGAGCTTTCCCTCCCGCGTCTCCCGTCCCCCACCTTCCGGCTGGCCCTGACCCTGCTGGCCCCCCTGGCCCTCCTGACCGCCTGCACGCCCGAAGCCGGGTCCGGCCCCACGCCCCTGTGGCAGGACGAATTCACCGGCACCACCCTGAACCCCGCCCACTGGGGGTACCAGACCGGCAACGGCTTCATGAACGGCAGCGAGTACGTGGCCGGCTGGGGCAACAACGAACTGGAGTACTACACCGACCGGCCCGCGAACGTCCGCGTGGAGGACGGCCAGCTGGTCATCACCGCCCGCAAGGAGGCCTTCACCGGACCGGCCGGCGGCACCCCGCAGACCTTCGGGTGGACGTCCGGGCGCATCCGCACCGCCGGGAAGTTCAGCCGCACGTACGGAAAATTCGAGATCCGTGCCAAGTTCCCCGTCGGGAAGGGCCTGTGGCCGGCCATCTGGATGCTGCCGGAAGACCCCAGCCCGTACGCGTCCTGGGCGGCCAACGGCGAGATCGACATCGCCGAGGGCTGGGGCAGCAAACCCAAGCAGGTCGCCCACACCCTGCACTACGGGGGCGTGTGGCCCAACAACACCTACTCCGGTGTGACGGCCGAGGTGCCCGGCGGCGTGAACGACTGGCACACCTACACCCTGGAATGGCGGCCCGGGGAGATCGTCTGGAAGATCGACGGGCAGGTCACCCAGACCAAGACCGCGTGGTGGAGCGCCGCGAAGAACCCGCCTGGAAGCGACGCGGACCTGAACCCCTGGCCCGCGCCCTTCGACCGGCCCTTCCACCTGCTGCTGAACCTCGCCGTGGGCGGGAACTTCGACGGCAACCCGGACGCCACCACGCCGGACGCGGCCGAGATGCGCGTGGACTACGTGCGCGTGTACGGCCTGGAGGACGAGGCGCGCGACCCCGGCGCCCGCCCGGACATGACCTACCCCTGGACGCCCCGTCCGGCCCGGCCCGCGCTGCCTGACGGGAACCTCGTGTACAACCCGTCTTTCGACTGGGCCGACACCGACCCTCGCGTCACGCCGGACGCCACCCACCTGGACGGCGTGCCCCAGAGTGCCTTCTGGACGCTGTTCACGCTGGACAGCGCCGTGACCCTGAGCAGCGACGCCGCGCAGGGCCGCGCCCTGAAGGCCGACATCACCGCGCCCGGCAACGTGAACTACGCCGTGCAGGTCCGCCAGGACGGCCTGAACATCGAACAGGGCCGCCGCTACGAGGTGAGCTTCGACGCCTGGGCCAGCACCACCCGCGCCATGATGGTGAAGGTCGGCGGCGGGCAGGACCGCGGGTACGCCGCGTACTCCGGCGAGCAGACCGTGCCCCTGGGCACCACCCGCACGCGGCACACCCTGACCTTCGACATGAAAGGCACCACCGACGCCGCCGCCCGCCTGGAATTCAACCTGGGCGGCGCCGGAGCGAACGCCGTGTGGCTGGACGACGTGCAGGTCCGGGCCGTGGGGGACGCCGCCGGCCCGCGCCCGCCCGCCCCGGACGGCAACCTGCTGTACAACGCCGACTTCACGCAGGACGTGCCCGGCGACCCCGGCATTCCCGGCGTGCCCGGCACCGCCTACTGGGCCACCTGGGAGGACGGCGCCAGCGGCCTGAGCACTGCCGTGCAGGGCGGCGAGATCCAGTTGAAGGTGGCGCACGTGAACCCGGCGAACAACTGGCACGTGCAGCTCAACCAGGTGAACGTGCCCCTCACGCAGGACCGCACGTACACCCTGACCTTCCAGGGCCGCGCCGACACGCCCCGCAGCGTGGCCGTGGTGGTCGGCGAGAACGGCGGCAGCTACGCCCGCTACCTGAACGCCACCGCCGACCTGACCCCCACCGCGCAGACCTTCACGTACACCTTCACCGCGCCCGTCACGAACCCCAGCGCGCAGTTCCAGATTCTGGGTGCCGTCGGCGCGCCCGGCGACGCGTACACGCTGGGCCTGCGCGACTTCCGCCTCACGCCCAAGCCCTGACCTCCACCTCCTTCACGCCGCGCCGCTGTCCGGGCGCGGCGTTGTCCTGTCCGGCCCTGCCGCCTGGCCCCGCGCGGCGCGCTAGCCTGAGGCCCGCATGCCCCCTTCCGGACAGCCGGCCACGCTGATCTACAACGCCCGCGCCGGCAGCAGCGCCCGCGCGCCCGTGCCCGACCTGCACCGCGCCCTGGAGGACGCCGGGTACCACGCCGCCCTGCACGTCACGCCCGGCCCGGAAGCGCTGCCGGAACTGCTGCGCGCCACGACCGGCACGGTGTTCGTCGCCGGTGGGGACGGCACCATCCGCAGCGCCGCCCTGCACCTGCTGAACCGCCCGGACGTCACGCTGGGCGTGATTCCCATGGGCACCGCGAATAACGTGGCCCGCGCCCTGCGCCTTCCCCTGGACCCGCTGGCCGCCGCCCGCGCGCACGCCCGCACCCGTCCCCGGCCGTTCGACGTGGGCCTCGTCCGCGGCCCCTGGGGCGAGGACCACTTCATCGAGGCGTGCGGCTGCGGGCTGTTCGCGGACATCCTGGACGACTACGGGCCGCACCTGGCGAAAAGCCCCGTGCGGGCGCTGGGCAGCATGCTGGAGGTCTTCACGCGGCAGCAGCCGCTGGGCGTGCGCGTCACCGTGGACGGCCAGGGCGTGCCCAGCCCCCCGCTGGCAGTGCTGGAGGTCATGAACACGCCCAGCACCGGCACCGGCCTGCACCTCGCGCCGCCTGCCGACCCCACCGACGGGCAGTTCACCCTGGTGCGCATGCAGGCCCTGAACCGCGAACCGCTGCTGGAGTACGCCGCCGCCATGCTGCGCGGCACGTTCCACACGCAGCCCGGCGTGCACGCCGACCACGGGCAGGTGTTCACCGTGGCAGACCTGGGGCAGGTGTGGCACGTGGACACCGACCTGCGCCGCAGCGCCGCGCCCGGCGGCGTGGTGGAGATCCGCGTGCAGCCCGGCGCCCTGCGCGTCCTGAGCCCCGCCAACTGACCTCAGGACGGGGTGGCGGCCTCGGCGGGCTCGGCACAGGGCGGCAGGTGGCGCACGAACGCCTCCATGTCCCGCGCGGCCGCCTCCAGGTACCGCGTGAGCCCGGAGCGCTCAGGGCCGGTCAGGCCGTCCACGGCGTTCGAGTACAGCTCCCGCAGGGGCTGCAGGTCGGCGTCCAGGCGGGCCACGCCCTGCGGGTCGAGCTGCACCACGGTGCGGCGCCGGTCGGCGGGGTCCGGCACGCGCCGCAGCAGCGCCTGCCGTTCCAGCCGGTCGATCAGGCGCGTGGTGGCGCCCGGCGTGAGGCCGGTCTCGCACGCCAGTTCCCCGGCGCTGAGGCCCCCGTGCAGGTGCACGATGCTCACCGCGAACAGCTCCACCTGACTGATGCCCAGGCGCTGCACGATCCGGTGAGACATCAGGAAGTGCAGCGTGGCGACGCGGTGCAGCAGGCGTTCTACGGGCAGGGGTTCAAGAAGGTCTTCCCGGAGGTGGGGCGTGGGAGGGACAGACATACCTAAGTGTAGGGCGTACGCTTACCTCAGTCAGAGGTTGCACACGCGCAACCACTCGACGTCGACAGGACGACAGGTCAGTCGCGGCCCCCCAGTCTCAGCCGCCCGCACAGGTCCTCCTGCCAAGCAAGGAGTACCTCATGAACAAGACCACCAGCATGATCGCCAGCCTCGTCCTCTTCGTCGTGGGGATCGTTCTCGCCGTCGCCGGCAACTTCGCGCACGGATACGTGTCCGACCAGCTCAAGCAGGAACGCATCGTGATGCCCGCCGCCGAAGGCATCGCCAATCTTCCGCAGGCCTCGCAGGACGCCCTGAAGCCCTACCTGGGCACGGATCTGGACACGGGTCCTAAGGCGCAGGTGTATGCGAACAACTACATCTGGGAACACATGATGGCCTCGTCGCAGGGCAAGACGTACACGGAAGTGAGCGGCGCGTTCATGAAGGCCAGCAAGGACCCGGCGGCCGACAAGGCGGAAGTGGCGAAACTGGGTGAACTGCGGCAGACGCTGTTCATGGGCGACAGCCTGCGCAGCATCCTGCTGACCGCGTATGCCTTCTGGCTCATGGGTTCCATCGCCACCTGGATCGGCTGGGCCGCGCTCGCCCTCGCCGCCGTGATCGCCGCCTTCACCTTCCTGCGCCGCCCCACGAGCAGCACCGTCCGCACCCCCACCACCCTCGGCACCCCCACCCACGCCTGACCGTTCCCTCACTCAGATCGGCCCCCACCCGGGGGCCGTTTCCTGTCTGCCCCGCCGCGTCCGCCCGTGAAGCCCACCCCAACACCCGCATCAGGCCCCTGAAGGCTGCCCTCACGCCCGCACCATCCCCTGCCCGCACCCTGAGGCATGACCCAGTCCGAGAAGAAAAACGACCCTGACCACAAGAACGACCGCGACAACGAGCCCAAACCCGGCGGGCAACGTGACCCCGGCAACGGCGAACCCAGCCGCGACGAGAAGGAAGGCGACGGGCGCCGCAACGGCAGCGAAAGCGGCGGCGGCAACGACGGCAACAACGACCGCTGACCCCCACGAATCCCCACGGCAAAGGAGGCCCCTCATGGCTGAAGGCGACAACAACCGCACCCCCAACGACACCACCAACACCGACCGCATGACCGACCAGCAGGCCGTCACCAACGACCTGAACACCGGGCCCGGCCGCGGCGCCCGTCAGGAACCCGGCGCGCACAGCGAGGACGCCGTACAGCGCAACATCGTCAGCGACGCCGAGGGCACCCGCGAGGATGACAACGACCCCACCAACTGAACGCAAGCTGCTCACGCTCCCGCCCCGTTTGATCCGGGCGGGAGTTCCTTCTGTCTGCCGGGTCTCAGAACAGCCGGACCAGCGGGAACTGACGCGCTTCAGGCGAGACCCGCAGATGCACCCGCACCACGGCCATGCCCTCCTCGGTCAGCCTGAGATTCTCCCGGCCGTACCCGCCCTGGTAGAACCCCTCCTCCAGCCGCCGGACCGCGTAGAGCTCGAAGACCCGGCCCTTCCTCACGAACAGGCGGCTGGACTGCATGGACCACCGGTGATCGCCTCCAAAGTGGGAGGTCAGTTCGGCAGAGCCCCAGAATTGAAACCCGCCCGGACCGGCCCCGTAGAGGTGAAGGGCAGAGGCTCCGCCCGGCCCGTCCGCGCAGGCCTGCACCAGGGCCAGCTCCCGCCGGCCGTCCGCGTTCAGGTCCTTCACGGTGTACGCCTGGGTCCAGGCACAGAAAGGCCCGCCGTTCCCGGCTGAAGCGTACACCTGCACCCGGTTGCCCTCACCAAAAGCGAACACCAGCCACGCCGCATCACCGGAAAACACCGGAAAGACCGTCAGGCGCTCCGCCACCGCCGAACGGAACGGAGCCACGAAAGACAGCAGCACGTGATTCGAATTGATGGGCCCGGTCCTATGCTTCGCCAGGAAGGCCCGGAACTCCCGGCGGGCATTCACGGCCCGCGCCACCCCGGAGATGAGGTTCCGCTCCGCGGCCGTGAAGACTTGTTTTGCCACGGGTGCATCGGGATCGTGGAGCAGGGGCAGTTTCTGCACCTCGGCCACCGAAGGCAGGGCCTGCGCCCCGGCCAGACCCCCGGTGCACAGGGCCAGCAGAACGAGAAGACGACGCATGCGCGCATGGTAGGGGAGACCGCCCGGCCGGCAGGACGCACCTGCCGGCCGTCAGTCCCGCCGGTATTCCTCGGTTCCTGTTCCTGCCTTCTCCTGCACTTTCACCCAGTCCTCGTACGTCAGGGCGGGCAGCAGCGCGAAACTCCCCACGAACAGCGACGCCACCGCACCCGGCACCCGCACCGCCGTTCGCCCGTTCAGCAGCAGGTACAGCGCCCCCAGCGTGCTCAGCGCGCCGATGTCCATGAACATCACCCGCGCGAAGGGACTGCGTCGCAACGTTTCCCGCGTCCCGAGATCCCCCGGCCGCCCGCGCCCCAGCACCGCCGTGCCAACCAGCAGCAGCATGAGCACGCCGTACAGCTGAAAACGCTCCGGGCCAGGACGGCGATAGGACTCCAGGGCAGCCGGCAGGGGAGGGGTCATGCTCCAGCGTACCCGCCCCGGCGAGAGGCGCGGCTTACAGTTCCCCCGCCCACCCACCCGGCACACTGGCCTATGTCCCGGCCCTCTGTCCGCGCGGCGCTGACCGGCGCCGCCCTGTTCACCACCCTCGCCCTGGCGCAGGGAGCGCCACAGGTGCGGTTCACCCCGTACGCGACCGGACTGAAGCAGGTCACCACCCTCACCCACGCCGGCGACGGCTCCGGCCGCCTGTACGCCACCCTCCAGCCCGGACAGATCCGGGTCATCGAGGGAGGGAACGTGCGTACCGCCCCCTTCATGGACCTGAGCACCCTCACCCGAGCTGGCGGCGAACGCGGCCTGCTCGGCCTGACCTTCGACCCCAAATTCAAGACCAACCGGCGCCTGTACGTGCACTACACCGATCGCAACGGCGACACCGTCCTCGCCCGCTACGCCGCCACCCCCGACTTCAGCCGCGCCGACCCCAACAGCGCCAAGGTCCTCTTCACCGCCAAGCAACCCTACGCCAACCACAACGGCGGCCAGCTCGCGTTCGGCCCGGACGGCTTCCTGTACCTGGGCCTCGGCGACGGCGGGTCCGGCGGCGACCCGCAGAACAACGGCCAGAACCTCAACACCCCCCTCGGCAAGATCCTGCGCTTCGACGTCAGCGGCGACGACGCCAAACCCGCCCCGGGCAACCCCTTCCTCAACCGGCAGGGCGCCAGCCCCCACATCTGGGCGTACGGGCTGCGCAACCCCTGGCGCTTCTCCTTCGACCGGCAGACCGGCGACCTCATCATCGCGGACGTCGGCCAGAACGCCTTCGAAGAAGTCAACCGCCAGCCCCGCAACAGCAAAGGCGGCGAGAACTACGGCTGGCGCACCCGCGAAGGCCGCACCTGCTTCGAACCCGCCAACGGCTGCCGCACCCAGGGCCTCACCGAACCCGTCCTCGTCTACGGCCGCCAGGAAGGACAGAGCATCACCGGCGGGTACGTGTACCGCGGACAGGCCATCCCCACCCTCAAAGGCCAGTACGTGTTCGCCGACTTCGCCACCGGCACCGTCTGGGCCGCCCGCATGACCGGCACCACCTGGAACAAGGCCAGCCTGGGCAAGATCGAGAACCCCTCCACCTTCGGGGAAGACGAGGCCGGCGAACTGTACGTCGCCGAATACGGCAGCGGCCGCGTGCTCAAGCTGGGGCGGTAAGCCGATGTGCCCAACCCCCCATCCCGGAGGGACGGGGGGAGCTTACGCTGCGCTGTGCATGTCGTTGCCTCTTCCCAGGGCTGGCCCTGCACGGTGGTCGCATCCGGCACGTGTGCGGAATGTCCGGGAGCGCGTCGTATGCCCGCGCGCTTCGCGCACGACGGCTCCTCAGCTGGGCTGGTTAGCGGTGTAAGGCGCGGCGGATTGGGTTCCGGGAAATTTGTAGACTCGGCTTATGCGCGTCGTCTTCCCCGCCGACTATTTCAAATCGAGTCAACCTGACGATGTTTTTGCAGATCAGGCGAAAGCGTTTGCTGACGCTGGTTTCACGGTATCCGTCTGGGATGAGAGCGCCAGGAAACTGAAACCCACGCCTGTCGTGGGTGAAACCGTCATTTACCGAGGATGGATGATGACACCTGAGCACTACGCCGAATTCTGCCAACAGGTGATTGAGTCTCAGGCCATACCTCTGACCTCCCATGAACAGTACGTGGCCGCGCATCACTTACCGAACTGGTATCCGCTTATCTTGGACCTCACACCAGAAACCGTATGCTTCACGGAACTGGGGAATCTGCAAGCTGAACTGGAAAATCTCGGCTGGGACGGATTTTTCGTGAAGGACTTCGTGAAGTCACTGAAGACCAGCCTCGGCAGTCGATTGGAACATGCCAACGCCATCCGCGTCCTCATGGCTGAGATGGAGAAGTTTCGCGGGCAGATTGAAGGTGGCATTTGCGTGCGTCAACTTGAGGAGTTCAAACCGGAAACTGAGAGGCGGTACTTTGTGCTGCTCGGCGCTCCATATGCGGCGGATGGCGGATCAATACCGGACTTGGTCCGCCGGGTAGCCGAGCGCATTCATTTACCCTTCTACTCGGTGGACATCATTCAACGCGGAGACGAGGTGTGGCGCGTCGTGGAGATCGGAGACGGTCAGGTATCCGATCTGGTCGGCTGGAGTGTGGATTCCTTTGTTGAGCTGTGGCGAGCATTAGCTGTTCCTGCGACGAGTTGAACTTTTGCCTGTCATAGAACATGACAGGAGAGAAGGCGAGGGGCGGTCTCCAATGGAGGAACCGCCCCTCAAGATCAGCGCCCTATGCGTCTACCTGTTCAGCCTTACCCGCATTTGCTGTAGCCGCAGGCCTGGCATTTGAGGCAGCCTTCCTCGCGGATGATGGCTTTCTCCTCGCACACGGGGCAGCGTTCGCGCTGCATGCCGTCCACGCTCACGCCGTGCGGTTCGCTGCTGGGGGCGTGGTCGGTGCTGCCGCCGGCCAGGGGGGGTAGGGCGGGGGCGTCGCCCAGGTCCTTGGCGAAGGTTTCCAGGGCGACGGCGATCAGGTCGGCTTTGCTGCCCACGAGGCGGCCGTTGTAGCTGCCGTACAGGCCGCCGTTGATGCCGCGCAGGGTTTTGATGATGGCTTGGGCGGGCACGCCGTGTTGTAGGGCGATGCTCACGACGCGGCCGAGGGCTTCGCTGTCGGCGTTGGCTTCGTCGCCGGCGCGGCCGGAAATGACCATGACTTCCACGGGTTTGCGGTCGAGGTGGTTGACGGTGACGAGGAAGCTGCGGCGGTGTCCGCTGGTGGGGTCGGTGAGTTTCACCATGTCGGTCACTCCGGCGAGGCGGGCGGGGCGCTGGTATTTGGGGGCGGGCGTGCCGGGCTGGGTGGTGGGGGCGGCCGGGACGGGGGTGGGTGCGGGGGTCAGGTCCACGCTGGCGGTGGTGGTCTGCGTTTCGGGCTGGGCGGGGGTGTCCTCGGTCTTCTTGTCTTTTTTCTTGCTGGTGCTGAGGACCTGGAACTGGCGGCTGCCGTCGCGGTACACGGTGATGCCTTTGCAGCCGGTGCGGTAGGCTTCCTCGTACGCGGTTTTGACGTCCTGCACGGTGGCGCTGTTGGGCAGGTTGATGGTCTTGCTGAGGCTGTTGGCGGCGTAGCCTTCGGCGTCGAAGGCAGTCTGCACGGCGCCCTGCATGCGGACGTGGTCTTCGGGTTTGATGTCGTGGGCGCAGACGAACACCTGTTGCAGCGCGTCGGGGATGAAGGGCAGGCCGACGACGCTGCCGTGGTTCTCGCTGACGGCTTCGGTGACCTTGTCCCAGTCCCAGCCGCCGTCCTTGCCTTCCATGCCGCTGGGGGCGGGGTACGTTTCGAGGAGTTCCACGAACAGCGGGGCGAGCAGGGCGCGGTACTCGCTGCCGATCTTGCGCCAGATGAAGGGGCTGAACACGGGTTCGATGCCGCTGCTGACGCCCATGAGCATGCTGGTGGTGCCGGTGGGGGCGACGGTCAGGACGGCCACGTTGCGGCGTGGGGCGTGGGGAATTTTCTTCTCGTTGCGGGCGTAGACGGGGTACACGCCGCGTTCCACGCCGAGGCGTTCGCTTTCCGCAACGGCTTCCTCGCGCAGGGCGCTCATGATCTCGCTGATGGCGGTGCGGCCGGCTTCGCTGTCGTAGCGCAGGCCCATCTTGATCAGGGCGTCGGCGAGGCCCATGACGCCCAGGCCCAGGCGGCGCAGGTCCTGGGACGCCACGCGGTTGTCTTCCAGCGCGAACACGTTGACGTCCAGCACGTCGTCCAGGAAGCGCACGCAGGTGCGCACGTCGGCGCGGAAGGTGGCGTAGTCGAAGTCGCTGCCTTTCACGTACGCGGCGAGGTTGATGGCGCCCAGGTCGCAGGGTTCGCCCACGGTGAGGGGAATCTCGCCGCAGGGGTTGGTGCTGCGGATCTCGTAGCGTTCCCCGAGGTTTTTCAGGGCGCTGTACTCGTTCACGCGGTCGTTGAAGATCAGGCCGGGTTCGCCGGTGCTCCAGGCGTGCTGGGCGATCTGGTCCCACAGCCACTGCGCGGGAATGCCGGGGCGGGTCTCACTGGCGTCGAACAGGCCGGGCTGGGCGCTGCGGTACACGGGCACGCCGCGGGCGCCGTCCTCGGCGCGGTCGGGCAGCTCCGGAATCTGGCCGTTGAAGCCGCCCTGCTGCGGCACGAGGTGGTACTTGCCGGGCACGTCCTGCGCGTCGAAGTGCCACAGGGCGCCCTGTTCCAGGGTCTCCCAGAACTTCTGCGTGACCAGGATGCTGATGTTGAAGGTGCTGATGTCGCCTTCGGAGGCCTCGCGGTCCAGGTCCTTGGCGGTCAGGAAGTCCAGCACGTCCGGGTGCTCGATGCTGATGGTCGCCATGCCCGCGCCGCGCCGCGTGCCGCCCTGGCGCACCACGCGCAGCACCGGGGCGTACACGAAGCGCAGAGTGTTGATGGGGCCGCTCTGCTCGGCACCGCGGTTCGCCCATTCGAGGAAGTTGTCGAAGATTTCCAGCAGGAAGCTCACGGGGCCGCTGCTGGTGCCGCCGGAGCCCTTGATGGGCGCGCCCTCGGCCCGCATGCTGCTCAGGTCAATGCGGGGTTCCAGGCCCAGTTTGGCGTCCTCGGCGACCTTGCGGGCTGCGTCGATGATGCCGCCCATGTCGTCCGGCACGGCCTGCACGCCCTCGGGCAGGGTGCGGACCACGGACACGCCGTTCGCGCGGGCCAGGGCGACCAGGTCCGGGCGGATGACCTGTCCGTACACCACCCGCGTCCAGTTGCGCACGGCGACGGGCTGCTTGTCCCCGTCGGGCTGGGTGGGGGGGCGCATCATGCCCTCGATGAAGTCCTCCACGTCGGCGTGCGTAGCGCTCATGTACGCCCAGCCGCGCACGCCGCTGTCCGCGCGGCTGCTCTGCGCGCGGGGGGCGTACACGTCCAGGTTCACGCCGTTCCCGCCGCCGACCTTGGTGACCAGCGCGAGTTTCTTCGCGACTTCCATCACGCCCTCGAAGGAGCTGGGGGCGTGTTCGGTGGCGCCCTGCACGAAGCAGTTCAGGACGTTGCCGTGCTGCGTGCCCGCGCCGGCCAGGACGCGCCCGCCGGGGCAGAACTTCTTCTCGGCCATCAGGTCGAAGTACGCCTGCGCCCAGTGGTCCCGCTCGGCTTCCGTCTCGGCGCCCGCCACCCAGTTCGCAATCCGGCGGAACATGCCGCCCACGTCCCCGTCGCCGGGCTGGAGGTACTGCCGCTTGGCGATGTGCTGGGCGTTCTCGTCGAAGTTCGTCAGGGGCTGCGAGGCCAGGGTCGTCATGGGGACTCCTTGAAGGGGGAAACAGGGGGGGCGGTGGGAACACGCGAAAGGGGTTGAGGACGGGCGCGGGCCAGTCCAGGGAAGGATTCCGGCGGCGCTGGGCGGGCGGGAACCAGTGGGCGGTGGGGTCTCGTGGTACAGCGTGAACTGTAACACCTTCCTGCCCCTGAAGGTACAACATTTGGTACCCGGCCGGATGTGCAGGTACACCATCCGTCATTGACTGTGGCTGCACCTCTCGGCCAGCACGGAAAAATAAGGCCCGAATTGGTCCCGAGTCAAACCGGCGGGGGCAAAGACCACCCCGGGCCCTATTCCGGTTTCGCCTCGCGTTCCATCAGGTGCGCCACGCCGCGCGCCGGCGTCCACTCCCGCGCCGTCACCCGGTGCACGGCCCGCACGATCGGCAGGTCCACCCCATGCGCCGTTGCCCAGGAATCCAGCAGGTCCGCGGTGCGCAGGCCCTCCACCACCTTCCCACCCTGCCCCGGGTGCTCCCCGCGCGCGATCGCCTCGCCCGCCGCGCGGTTGCGGCTGTGCCGGCTGGTGGCCGTGGCGATCAGGTCCCCCAGGCCGCTCAGGCCGTACACCGTGTCGTCCGCGCCGCCCTGCGACACCACGTACCGCACCATCTCCCTCAGCCCCCGGGTGGTCAGGGCGGCCTTGGCGTTGTCGCCCAGGCCCAGGCCGTCCACCATCCCGGCCGCCAGCGCGATCACGTTCTTCAGCACGCCGCCCAGCTCCACGCCCACCACGTCCGCGCTCGTGTACACCCGCAGTGTGGGCGTGATCAGGGCGCGCTGCACGCCGAGCGCCAGCGCCCCGTCTGTGCTGGCCACCACCGTCGCGGCCGGCAGACCCCGCCCGACCTCCTCGGCGTGGTTTGGGCCGCTCAGCACCGCCACCCGCGTGAAGCCCAGCTCGCGGGCCAGATCGGTCAGGCGCCCGCCGTCCGGCGCGAGGCCCTTGGCGCACAACACCACGCCCAGGTCCCGCGGGAGGTCCGCCAGCAGGTCCGGCACGCCCACGCTCGGCACGACCACCAGCGCGAACTCCGCCCCGGCCACCGCCGCGCCCAGATCCGCCGTGACCTCCACGCCGCCGGGCAGGGCCACGCCCGGCAGGTACTCGGCGTTCACCCGCTCGCGGGAGAGCCGCGCCGCGAACTCCGGCCGCCGCGCCCACAACCTCACCGCCTGCCCGCCCCGCGCGGCACTCACCGCCAGGGCCGTACCCCAGCCGCCCGCGCCCAGCACCGGCAGCGCCGCCCCGTCCCCGGTCACTGACCCGCCTCCCGCCACGCAAACACCCACACGCGCGGCACGTCCGGCGCCGGGTCCGCGTAATCCGGGTACTCCACGATCTCGAAACGCGTGAACCCCGCGCCCTCCAGCAGGGGCCGCAGCTCGGCCGGGTCGTAGCCGCGCTCGCGGTGCGTCTCCACGAACTCCTGGTCCCCCACCCGGCAGAAGGCCTGCACCACGCCCACCTCGGCGTCCGGGTCGAAGTGATGCGACCAGTGGTAGTGCACCTCCCCGCCGCCCTGCAGCGGCGCCAGGCCCTCGATGGCGTCCCCCTCCCACAGTTCCCGCACGCCCACGCGCGTGTTCACGTCGAACGCGAACAGGCCCCCGGGGCGCAGGTGCGCGTGCGCCCGCGAGAACGCCGCGCCCAGGTCCTCCGGGGTGAGCAGGTTGTTCAGGCTGTCGAACACGCACGTGATCAGATCAAAGGCCCGCTCCAGCGTGAAGGTCCGCAGGTCGCCGCGCACGAACGTCACGCCCGGCGTCCGGACGCGCGCCTCGCGCAGCATCTCCTCGCTGAAGTCCAGGCCCGTCACATCCAGCCCGGCCGCGACGAGTTCACGCGTGAACCCGCC
>JAANMV010001670.1_pt1 | contig 23800 bp, 20 predicted proteins | sample 7279661 | NCBI WGS metagenome assembly JAANMV01 (sample SAMN14094540, study PRJNA606508) | bioreactor metagenome | isolation source: A lab-scale SPAN reactor treating ammonium-rich wastewater day 121 | place: Ireland: Galway | collected 2017-05-16
GAGCGCGGCCATGCCGAAGGTGAACGGCATGCGCCATTACTCGATAGTCCTTTTTTGCATTGCATTTTGCGCAATTGCGGCGGTTGCCGCGGCGTCCTGCGCGTCGAACGGTTCGAATTTTCAAACGAACTATAACGAAACCGGATACAGGTTTTCAATAGTCGATCAAAACCCGTATACAAACCGCGACGAAAGCATATACGAAATCGTGTTAGCCGAATACGGAGGCGAAGTCGAGGTCGCAATTATCGCAACCGATGATTCCGAATACGGCCATTTGCTTCACCTTGAGTATCCCGCCGGATCGCTAACGACGGAATCCGTCGATTTTTCCGGCGGATTTCAAGCCGGCAAATACGTCACTCTCGGCGTGACCGGAGTGTCAGGAATAGTTGCAATCGGCGTATCGCCTATCGGCGGTGGCAGCGCACCGGCGGGAAAAGTTGCAACCGTAAGGTTCAGGCATGGAGCGTTTCCAATACGTGAAATCGGTGCCGCGCCTTCCGGAACCGAAAACGTCGTCAATGATTTGAAAGTTGAAAAAGTTTCAGAAGGCCAAGTTTCGCTTGTATGGCACGGAAAACTGAAAGGCGATTTCGATCTCAGCGGCGAAGTCGGTATTCCCGACATAACTCCAATAGCTTTGAACTATCTGGAAACAACTGAAAGCACCGCTGATTTGGAACTATTCGAAATTATCGACGGCGACGGAAGCGGCGAGATCGGCATTCCCGACGTAACAGTAATCGCGCTGCATTATCTCGAAACGCTTGCCGGATACCGTGCATTTCGCGGCATTCCGCAGGATCCTCCGATACCAGGCGGGCCGGTAAATTGGCTATCCATTCCGCTTGAAATTTCAAGTGGTGCGGACGCTACGCTTGCTGAAAGACCTGTTGAAAGACATCCGCAGGAAGGCTTTTTGTTTTTTGAAGTTACAACCCTTGTCGAACCGTCGATTTTGGATGCGCCGACCGCTTGGCGAGTTGTCCCGACCGACGGGGAAAACGAAGGTGTTCCGGGCCAGCCGGTGCTCCTTATGCCGATTGTAAATCACCTTTCGAAAGTGCCGCCGCTTGCCAAAACCCGCATCGGAGCGGAGGAAGTAACTTCGGCGGATATTGCAGTCGCGCAGGGGAAGGGCGGGCCGGCGCCGTTCGAAAACGGCGCTCCGCTTGTCGCGTTTCGAACCTCGGCGGGAGAACTGATGCTGGGATATTACCTCGACGGCTGGCAGGAGCAAACGATACTCGATGACGGCCGCACGTTCACTTCGCCCTCGATCGAAATAATCGGCGGCAAAGTCGTAATCGCGATTTCGGATAGGACGAATAACGAAATCAGGCTGTTCGCCGGGATTCCCGGAGAAACATTCGAGGAGTATGGGACTGTTGGTGCGCTTCCTTCGGCCCCGTCGCTTGTAAGACTTGACTTTTCAGGTCAAGACGAAGCAATTTTACTGGCGTTTGCCCGCGATGCCGCGCTCGGAGAGGCCAAAGTGAACTTCGCCAGCGCGATATTTGCGGATGATTTTGGAATGCTTAATTGGGCCGGGGATGAAGTTTTCAGTTCGCCTTCGGTCACAGGATTGGACCTTGCCGTTAACAACGAAAATAGCGAAATAGCGATAGCTTTTGCGGCCGGAACTTTCGATAGCCAGGATTTTTCCGCAGAAACGCGCTTATACCGGGCGGTTGCATCCTCTGCTGGCGGTGCCTTTAACGTGCAGGACATAAGCGAATCTGCGGATAATGCATTGCCTTTACTGGTAAGTTGCGATTACGTTGACGGCGGACTTGAAATTTTATACCAGCACCTGCGGCTTTTTACTGTTCCGCTTACCACAATTACGGTGCCGATTTTGGATTTGAAAGCGTATAAGGGCGGAATCACACCAATAAATGCAACACTCGTAAGCGGCTCAATTTCTCTCGTTAATCCGCTTAACGCGACGGTGGATATAAATTACGGCATGGAACCTTCGCTAATTGCACTTCGCGATCATCCTACGAAATCGGCATTCGCCGGGGCAACATCCGCAGTCGGCAGGTTGACGCTGTCGGGCTTTCCGGTTATAACTGGCACGGTAAATCTCGCCCTCGACACGGCGGCGCAAACGGGGTCGTCTTTTTCCTCTTTGACAAGCCGTGGAAACGCCCGTGGCTTTCGCGGTGCATATAGCCAAGAACTCGGAGCAGTCGAGGCGTGTTACATCGAAACCTCGCCGATAGACGTTTCGTCAATCGGTAATTTGCAAAATCTCCCCGCCGGCCCGCTGTACTACGAGGCGTACACGCCGTAATAGTTTATGACGAATCAAATTCAACAACAGAGAAGACACGGCGACCCCGCACAAGAATGGAATAGCCAAACTAGAAGTCTAAATCACGGTGTTATCAATACAACCGAGGTTCTGATTCGAAATTGGATAGACCTGCAGTTTTATAATCGCGCCATTAAGTTGTGTGCTGAGAATGAGCTACCTATCTTGGTAATGCCTGATTTGTGGAGTTCATATCGGATCAATTCCTATACAACGCTGCTTATTTATCTTCGGCGAAACTTGGATAAGGATAGGAGAAGCGATTCGTTATTGAGAATTGCTGAGTGGATAAAACGTAATGCATCGGTATTAACGCAAGAAAAAGTGCGGGATCTTGTCAATTCTCATCTGCCTAGGTATTGGGATGAATATTGGAGTTCAACATTAGGGTTTTCCGAAAATGTCGACCAGCAATGGATTTCAAAAATCATCGAACACCTGAAGAAATGTAGTGTGGTGATTGCCAAATACACCAATTGTAGGGTGGTTCACTATAATTCATTTCAGGATGTGGAAGCGCCGCTGGCGAAAGACATTGATGACTGCGTTCGTAATCAATGGTGTGTACAGCAATTGTTTAGGCAATTCTTTCTTTTCGAGATGCCCAGTTTTAACTATGTAGTAGAATGTACCTTCTGGACGAGGTGCATTCAATTCTGTTTTCCAAAACTAACCGAGGGGGAACTTAAAGAAATATGGAATGGCATCATCAATGAGGTTAATGACTGGCTCGATAATGATTTGGTAAATTCTTTGAATCAACATGAAGTTACATCAGAGGATGCAAAATGAACGAATTCATTTCCAAAGTTGATTCCGGCGATGCCGTTATCGGCGTCATCGGGCTAGGTTATGTAGGTCTGCCGCTTGCGGTGGAATTTGCCGCGGCCGGCTTCAAAGTAATCGGGTTTGAAGTCGCGCAATCCAAAATCGACGCGGTGAATCGCGGCGAAAACTACATTAAAGACGTTGACGACGCTCAAATGTCCGCACTCGCCGGTTCGGGCAGGCTTTCCGCGACCGCGGATTTTTCGCGGCTCTCCGAGTGCGATTCGATTAGCATCTGCGTGCCTACGCCGCTTTCCAAAATGCACGAGCCTGAGCTTTCGTATATCGTTGCCGCAACGGACGAAGTAAAAAAATTCATAAAACCCGGAGCGCTCGTAGTTCTCGAAAGTACGACATATCCGGGTAACACCGAGGAAATGCTATTGCCTGCGCTTTCGGAAGGCGGCAGAGCAGTCGGCAAAGACTTCTTTCTAGCGTTCAGTCCGGAGCGCGTGGATCCGGGAAATCCCGTTTTTAAGACGCACAATACTCCGAAAGTAATCGGCGGCGTAACCGAAGAATGCAGACTGCGTGCCAAAGCGGTCTATGGCGCGATTATCGAACCGATAGTGCTCGTCAGCTCGACGACGGCCGCAGAAATGGTGAAATTAGTGGAAAACACATTTCGCGCAATCAACATCGCGAACGTTAACGAAATCGCGAAAGTTTGCCACAAGCTTGGACTAGATGTTTGGGAGATTATCGGCGCCGCGGCAACGAAGCCTTTCGGTTTCGTTCCGTTTTATCCGGGGCCTGGGCTAGGCGGACATTGCATTCCGATAGACCCATTATACCTTTCTTGGAAAATGAAGTCGCTCAATTTCAGGACGCAGTTCATCGACTTAGCGAACGAAATCAACCGCTCGATGCCTCACTGGGTGGTGGATCGAATCGAAGAAATACTGCTGCGCAGACGCATAGATATGAACGACGCGAAAATTTTGGTGCTTGGAGTGGCATACAAGCGAGACATAGACGACGCACGCGAATCGCCCGCAATCGACGTAATCAGCCACCTCATAAAGGAGTGCGCGTCGGTCGAATATTACGACCCTTATATTCCCGAATGTCTCGCGGGCGAAACGGAGGTTGAAAAAACGCTGCTCAAATCGAGCGAGCTTACCCCGGAATTGATAAGCGCGGCAGACCTCGTGGTTTGCGCGACCGACCATTCATGTTTCGATTGGCCGTTTATACTTGAGCACGCCGTAGAAGTTTTCGATGCTCGCAACGCGACGAAGGGAATCGAAAGCGAAAAAATTGTTCGGCTCTAATAAATCACCAAATCGTTTGCCTATAAAAGGCCATCAGTGTTAAGAAACACGACTTCGCGAGTAAGTTCGATTCCGTATTGCGCCTTGACTTCGTTTTGTGCAAGTTCGATTAGCGCTTTAACATCTTGCGCGGATGCGCCGCCGAGATTGACGAAAAAATTGGCGTGAATATCGCTTATCATCGCGTTACCTATGCGCCGGTTTTTAAGGCCGCAGCGCTCGATGTAATAACCAGCGCTGTATGCCCCCTTGCCGTCCTTTTTAACCCACGGCGCGGCCGTCTCCGGCGGCACGCGCTTGAACACGCTGCCGCAGTTCGGATAATCGAGCGGAAATTTCGTAGCACGTTCCGCCCGCACGCCTTCCATTTTTTCAAGTATCGCGCCACTGTCTTCGCCGTTTTGAAGCTTTATCGAGACTTCGGTCACTATACGCCTTGAGCCGGTGAATTCGCTTTCGCGATAGCCGAGGTAGATTTCTTCGCGCGGTTTCGCAACGACCGTTCCGTCGTTTTCGACCCAAGTAACGTCCACAAGTATATCGCCGATGAACACGCCGTTGCACCCGGCGTTCATATACACTCCGCCGCCCAGCGTGCCCGGCACATCGCAGATTTCTTCCATACCCGACAGTCCCCGCCCGCCCGCGTCCGACGCAAGGTCGGGCAGCGAAACGCCCGCACCTGCTCGAATCAACGCGCCGTCGAATTCTACGTAATTCAGGTCGCGCGTCGATATGACCAGCCCCGGAAAGCCCTCGTCGGCGACCAAAATATTCGAACCCCAGCCGAGCGTGACAAACGGCACGCCCGCCTCGTGCGCGGCCTTAACTGCCATTGCCGTTTCGCCGGTATCCGCGGGGAACGCCAGCGCAGCCGCCGGCCCTCCGATTTTGAACGTCGTGAATTCCGCGAGCGGATATCCGGTTTCGAGCCGTATTCCTTCCCGCCGGATTTGCGTGATTAAACCTTCAAGATTTTCCAATCAAACTCCAGTTCCGGAAAATGCCGGATACCGCCCGTGATTATACAGAATCGCCGTTGGCTTCCAGAAAATACGGTACAATATCCCCGATGAAGATTTACATCGGCAATGACCATCGCGGCGTGAAGTTGAAGAAAGCCATCGTATCGTGGCTTAACGAAAACGGCTACGAGGTCGTCAATTTCGGCGTGGACGAGATGGATCCCGTTGACTACCCCGACCAGGCGAGGCTCGTCGGCGAGGCCGTGGCGAGGGACGAAGACGCAATCGGCATCCTGATTTGCGGTAGCGGAGTCGGCGTCCAAATGGCGGCTAACAAAATCCCCGGCGTGCGTGCGGCGCAGGTTTGGGACGAGTGGATTGCCGAGTATGCCCGCCGGCACAACAACGCCAACGTCATCACGTTTTCGAACGAGCGCCAGACTCACGACGACGTCCGCAGCCTCGTCGAGATTTTCCTGAACGCCCGGTTCGAAGGCGGAAGACATAGCAGACGCGTGGCGAAGATACGCGAGTTGGAGCAGAAGTGCTAATGCGAAGAATCGAGTAAATAGCATTCTGATTATTGCAGCATTCGGTAGGCCTGATTAGAGCAGACATCTGCCGATGGATTTGAGATAAAACGGATAATTGATACCTTTGCAGCGTTATTTGCGCGCTTTTATTATCCTTTTTCCCGTAATGGCTACATTTGCTTGACATTTAAATTGAGCGAGGTATAATTACTGCGTTCTTGGAAAGTGAAACTATGACAAAGTCACGCGATTGCTTGGATTGGGTTTCCTTTTGGCGAATAGCCCTAGCGGCAGTTTTGGCTATAGTTTTTGCCGCGGCTGCAAGTCCCTGCTGGGCTGATGACGGAATACAGCCAGTCAAACTCACTGAATCCGATTTCACAAAATTCTGGGCTGACACCGGCATAAGGCAATTTTACGGCTATGGTATGCCTGTCGACTTAAGCAATTTATACGAATTTTTCTCGGCATTGGAACGAGAAAATCCTCGGTTTACTAATCCTATGAAAAGCATGGTAATGGTTGACGGCCGTGGCTACTGGGCGGAAAACTGGGACTATTTAGCCGAACAGCAGGTTCCAAAAGCGGCAAATCTTCCAAGATATTGCACTGACTTTGTAGCCGGCCTAATTTTGCTTCGTTTGCTGTCATTCGATGACGCAGTTCGGACAATTGAAGGTAATCCAGCGCTTTTGTGTGAATGGACCAATTTGTGGGATGCTTATGCAGGGCAATGTATAAGCATTATTAGCCAAGAAATTCAGCCATTTTATCCCGAAGCGCAATGTCCCTTTCTATTTTTGGAAAAAGGACAATCAGATATATTATACAGGGTATTAAGGCTATATTTCCAAAGCAGCTATATGGATGCACGGAATTATGCGTTGGCCACTCCTTTGTTAATGCCATTCTCGGAGTGGGATGCATTCATTAAAGATAAGGCATTTGCCGAGTTTTTGGCAAAGCAAAAGGTGGAATGATATGAAAGACTCTATGACATCGATCGATATCAATGCTGTTGTAAAAATGGCAGTTGCGTTGGCGTTGTCTGATAGGTTTATAGACTTGTTAAACTATGGCAGATTCCAAACTAAATCATTGAGCCAATCTGACGATTCGAATGTGTCAGCGGATGAGGCGATTATAATTGAGTGCTTACTACAGCCGCACAACTGCAGCAGTCAATTTGTATGCAACTCCGAGGACGGTGAGTTTAACTGCAACTACCAAGCCTTTCACTGTTTAGAAAGATATGATGGTTGCCTTGGTCAAGTATTTCGCTGCAAAAGTTACCCAGGTACTCCCTGCAATGAAAACTTTAGCTTTCTTTGCATTTCTGAAGATGGTTTTGGGTGCTTATCTGAAACCTTTTTGTGCGTTAACTTCAATGGACAAGGCACGTTTAGATGTACAGACGAATCCGGAAGCACAACATTTGATTGTGATTCATCCGGGGGTTACGATTTTTCATGCGGAGATTTGCCAGGCGGATCATCATCCAATTTATTCGACTGCAATGATGAAAGTGATGAAGGGTTTGACTGCAATCAAAAGCACATTTTCAATTGCAACAGCCTATTTGTATGTCGAAGCGGGCACGATTGCAGCGGTGGTGTTCCTTGTTCCAGCGGGCAAGGGTGGAACATGCCCCCCAACTCGCTTCCAGATGCTCCAACTGGTGGCGTTTTCTCTTGCATAAGCATCTTTACCTGCAATGCAAATGACGAGCAGTCCACTTCTTTTTCCTGTAGAGCCAGATCAATGTTTTCCTGCGGCAGAGGCAACCAGCCAAATCAGGGATTTGAATGCGGTCAGGAAGGCGGAGATTCTTTTAATTGCGGCATTGAGGGTACTGGCAAATTCTATTGTGCAGATAGCATTTTCCATTGCGGCAAGTGCACGGGTCCACAGCCTCCGTATTATTGGTATTTTTATCTTTTCCAATGTGACATTTCCAACGACAAGTTCGAGTGCAATGATGATATTGGGAACTTCGAATGTCCGGAGAAGTTTGACTGCATGAGTACGCAACACGCGTGCTCTCAGGGGTTTTCGGATTAAAATATGAGGCGAAGCTGTGGGAAGTAACGCGTTTGACGCTTTCATTAATAAGCGGATGATGCCGCCTTTAATTCACCTCGATTTGATTGTCACAACTAAGTGCAATCTCTATTGTTCATATTGCTTTATGGAAAACAAGCGGCCCATATCAATGAGTAGCGAATTAATGGAGCAAGCCGTAGCGATGCATTTCGAGTATTCGAGGCAGCAAAAGGAGATTCAAGCAACCTTTATCGGCGGTGAGCCGCTTTTAGAAATTGACCTGATTGAGGAATGCGTTAAGCTCTATCGACGGCTTGCTACTGAATATTGCAAAAGTGTGGGCTTTGCTCTAACAACAAACGGAACACTTCTCGATATTTCCATGGCGGAAAAGCTGGCAATGCTTAATGTCAAGTATTTGTTGTCAATTGACGGGGCGGAGCATATGCACGACAAATACCGCCATTTCCCCGATGGAAGCCCTACTTGGAAGCTTATAACCGGGCGACTTGGAGAATTGAAACGTTATCAGCCTTGGCAAGGTGCAAGAGTAACAGTTAATCCGGACACAGTTTATGGTCTGGCCGAAGGCGTAAGGGAGTTGTTTGAATGCGGGATAAATCAATTCATCATAGGAGTAGCAACAGGGATTACTTGGAACGACGACGATATTCAAGCCTATTCTGACCAAATGTTTCTTATAGCGGACTATCATAATAAGATGAAGAAGAAGGGAGCGCCAATACGCCTGACGATTTTCGAGTTTGATACGGAACGTGAGCTTGCTCGGCTCAAGGGCCAATGGGGATGTGGAGCGGGTCGAGGCAGGCTATCTGTCGATCCTACCGGAGCCATCACTGGTTGCGCAAAAATTCAAGGTTGTAACAACGGCAATGGAATCTTCGTTTTTGGCAATGTTCGCGACGGAATCACGAATCTTAAAAATCGCTATATGCTCAACTGGGACAATATGAGCATGCGCACAAAATGTCAAGAGTGTGATATTGCAGACTGCTGCTCGGGCGGATGCCCAGCGGTCAATTTTGCTGAGACCGGTAACCCATTTGTCCCAAGCGAACATAACTGCAAATTTACGCGAATGTACTTGAAAATATCGGAGGCTCTTAATGTCAACTGAAAAAGCAAAACCAGCGCCCGAAATGCCGTTTAAACTTGATGAAGAAACGATTGAATTGGCGGTGAGGATAACTGTTGCTAGATTAGAAGCAGAAAGGCAGTTGAAGGAATTTATTGCCGACCCAACAAAGGCGCAAGCACTTGCCGAATATGTCAGAATGCAGTCCCGAATATTTCGAAGAGCGCTTCTCGAAGTTTCAAATGGCTCAAAACCAGATCCGGGCGAATGCAATAATGCTTCTAGAAATGATGATTAGCACAAATGAAGTGTAATTGCTATAATTCAGCGCTCTTATGTCTGAAATTGAATTACTGACTTCAAATCGGGAAGCGCACGTGACGAATCGCGACCGATTGGCGACGATCGGATTTATCAGCCTGGGCTGTCCGAAAAACCAGCTCGACCTAGAGCTTATGCTAGGCCAGGCGGGGGCGAGCGGCTACCGCATTACGCGCCACATCGACGATGCCGACGTGCTCGTGGTCAACACGTGCGCGTTCATCGGCCCGGCTGTCGAGGAAGCCGACCGGCACATTCGCGAAGCGTCGCGATACAAGCTCTACGGCAAATGCAAGCGCCTCGTCGTTTCGGGCTGCCTGCCGCAATATCTGAAAGACGCCGCTGCTGAAAAATATCCGTACGTAGATGCGTTTATGACGCCGAACGACGTCGGAAAGCTCGCGGAAGTGCTTGCCGATCTCGAAAACGGCGGCGGCGGCCGAATCACCGTCGAAAGAGACGCCGAACTGCCGAAATTTCTTTACACCGGCGAACAGCCTCGCATTATCAGCACGCCGCCGGGAATGGCCTTCGTCAAAATCGCCGAAGGATGCAACCACAAATGCAGCTTCTGCGTGATTCCCCAGCTTCGAGGCAAGTTTCGCAGCCGGACTATCGAAAGCATCGCGGCGGAAGTCGAAGCGCTCGTTGCATCCGGCGTGAAAGAAATTGTGCTCATAAGTCAAGATTCGACACAATTCGGCAAAGACCGGCGTGGCGATGGCGAAGATTTACCAAAACTTTACGAGCGTCTCGCGGCGATTAACGGCGATTTTTGGGTAAGAACGATGTATCTTTACCCGAATAAGGTAACGGATGAGCTTCTCGACATTGTGAATGCTAATCCCGAAAGGCTTTTGCCTTACTTCGACATCCCCATTCAGCACATTAATACAGAAATTTTAAAAGCCATGCGCCGAATCGGCGACAGGCATGCTATAATGGACTGTCTTTTGAACATTCGCCGGCGGGTGGCCGGCGCGGTGATAAGGACGAACCTGATTGTCGGCTTTCCGGGCGAGACCGAGCCGATGTTCCGTGAACTTCTCGAGTTTGTCGAGGAGGGGCACATCGACCGTCTTGGCGTTTTTACATTTTCGAATCATCCCGGAGTGCCTGTGCATCAGGAATCAGAGGAAATTTCCGAGGAGGAAAAATCCGCACGCCGCGACCTTTTAATGCGCGCTGCGCAGAAAGTCGCGAGGGAAAGAAACGAGAAGCTGGCCGGGACCACGGCCAGGGTTCTGATTCAAGAGCGTAAGAAGGTTGATGGAAGGAGTTACGTTTATACCGGTCGTAGTTACAGGGATGCGTATGAAATCGACGGCGTTACAGTTGTCAATTCGGAATTGCGAAGGCCCACCGGGGAATTTGCTACGGTGCGCATTACCGGCGCGAGCACGTATGATCTTGAGGCTGCTTTCATAGACTAAAGCTCGATTTTTCCTTTTGCAGTGCGGTTTCCCCCTCGCTTGAGGGAATAGTGGACAAGCTGCACGAACTTGCGAGACAAGTTATAGAAAGCTTCACCGCGGGCGGCAAAACCGTTTTCACCGCGGAATCATGCACAGGCGGACTGGTATCCGCAGCGCTGACTCACGTTCCCGATTCCAGCAAGGTTTTCCTCGGCGGAATTGTCGCGTACGCCAACGGCGTTAAAGTGCGGCTTCTCGGCGTAAACTCGCGCCAAATCGCGGAGCATGGCGCCGTAAGCGAAGAAGTCGTGTCACAAATGGCCGAAGGCGCGCGAAATGCAGGCGGCGCAGACTTCGGGGTAGCCATCATCGGCATTGCCGGCCCCGGCGGCGGTAGCGCGTCTAAACCCGTCGGCCTCGTATTCATCGCGGTGGCCGGCGAGTCGGTATCGATAGCAAAAGAACTTCGCCTGCAAGGAGATCGCGAAGAAATCAGAAATTCCGCGGCAGCCGCCGCGATTGAATTGCTTTTATCGGTTTTTCAAGAATCCATTTTGCACAGGGAGATTCGAAATGGCCACTCAAACGGATAAAGAAAAGGCGCTCGACGCAGCCAAAGCCCAAATCGAACGGCAGTTCGGAAAGGGCGCGATTATGAAGCTTGGCGAGCATCCCAAGGTAAAAACCGCCGTCATTTCTACGGGCAGCCTTGCGCTCGACATTGCGCTCGGAACGGGCGGTTTGCCTTGCGGCAGAATCGTCGAAATTTACGGCCCGGAATCGAGCGGCAAAACTACGCTTGCTCTTCACGTAATCGCGGAAGCTCAGGCGAAAGGCGGGAAGGCCGCGATTATCGATGCCGAGCACGCGGTCGATCCGGAATACGCGGCAAAACTGGGCGTGAAAATAGACGAGCTTTTAATCGCCCAACCGGATACCGGCGAGCAGGCGCTCGAAATATGCGAAATGCTGGTTCGAAGCGGCGCCATCGACGTAATCGTTGTGGACAGCGTCGCCGCGCTGGTACCGAAGGCTGAAATAGACGGCGAAATGGGCGATGCGCACATGGGGCTTCAGGCGAGACTAATGAGCCAAGCGCTTCGCAAATTGACCGCAATTGTGCACAAGTCGAACACGATACTTGTCTTTATTAACCAAATAAGGGAAAAAATCGGAATCGTTTTCGGAAATCCGGAGACAACGACGGGCGGAAGGGCGCTGAAGTTTTATGCCTCGGTGCGCATCGAAGTCCGCCGGTCGGACAGCGTAAAGGTGGGGACGGAAGTCATCGGGAATATCGTCACCGCCAAAGTAGTAAAAAACAAGGTTGCGCCGCCGTTTAAGAAGGCGCAATTCGACATTATTTTCGGCCATGGAATTTCTCGCAGCGGTGACCTCCTCGACCTCGCAGTTGAAAAAGGAATCGTCACCAAAAGCGGCTCCTGGTACAACTACGGCGAAGTTAAGCTCGGTCAAGGCAGAGAAAGCGCCAAACAGCTAATCGGTGACGATGCGAAGCTATTTGCCGATATCAAGTCGAAAATCCTCGATTCTTCGGGGATAGATTTTTCCTTTTCTCATGATGCAGAGGAAGCGGATGCTTGAAATTCTTTCGAAACAAGGCCCCTGCGCGGGGCAATTCAGTAAGCGGGTGATATGTGATGCCAACTTTTTTGATTTGGATACTGGCCGCCGTCGGCTTAGTCGCGGGCGCGGCCGTGGGCCACTTCATCGCCTGTCCCATCATTTACCGGGGCAAGGCGAAAAAAATTATGGACGACGCGGCCCAAAAAGCCGCATTGGAACTGGAGCGCGCCTCGGCGGAGGCGAAGCGAATCGTGGCGGATGCAAAGGAAGAAGCGCAGAGAATCAAGGAACGCGCTCAGCGCGATGCCAATAATAAGGAGAAAGACCTTAAGAATAAAGAACGTGCCCTTTACAAGCAGGAAGAAAGGCTTCAGAGAAATCAGGACAGGCTCGAAGCCAAGCTGACCCAAGCCGATAAAACGCTGGAACAGGCGGATGAAAAGGAAAGGGTAGCCGAGCAGAAGCTTTCCGACATCGAAGCGAAGTACGAGGAAATTGCTCAGCTATCGAAAGATGAGGCGAAGGAAATTGTCTTGCTCAGGGCACGTGAGGAATTCGGGCACGAAATCGCCAAAATGGTTCGAGAAATTGAGGAAGAAGCAAAGCTCGCTTCGATGACCAAAGCTCGTCATATTCTGATTGACGCGATGCAGCGAACGACGGTTGACCATTACAGCGAGGCCATAATTTCAACAGTCGAGCTCAAAGACGACGACATGAAAGGCCGCATTATCGGACGAGAGGGCAGGAACATTAGGGCAATCGAGGCCGCGACAGGCGTTGACGTAATAATCGACGACACACCGGGCGTTGTCGTGTTGTCCTGTTTCGATCCGATTAGACGCGAGATAGCGCGCCGTTCGATGGACAGGCTGGTAACTGACGGACGGATTCATCCGGCGAAAATCGAGGAAATAGTCGAAAAAGTCACTGCAGAGCTTGACGAAATCATTTGGGAAGCGGGCCAGGAAGCATGTTTTCAAACTGGCGTTAGCGGGCTTCATCAAGAGCTCGTAAAGCTGCTCGGCAAACTCAAGTTCAGAACCAGCTACGGTCAAAACGTACTGAAGCACAGCGTGGAAGTCGCTCATATTGCCGGCGTGATTGCGTCAGAACTCGGATTCAAATCCGTAAAATTGGCCAAGCGGGGCGGCTTGTTGCACGACGTCGGCAAGGCGGTTGTTGCGGAAATGGAAGGCAGCCATCCCGAAGTCGGAATGGAAATCGCAAGAAAGTACGGCGAGCACCCCATTGTACTGAATGTTATCGGCGCACATCATGGCGACATAGATCAAACCGCGGAAGCGGCGATCGTCCAAATCGCGGATGCGCTAAGCGCAAGCAGGCCGGGCGCGCGCGGCGAAGCGATCCAAAGCTACATTCAAAGGCTAACGAAGCTTGAAGAAGTGGCGGCGAAATTTGCCGGCGTCGAAAAGGTGTTCGCTATTCAGGCGGGCAGGGAACTTAGAGTTCTTGTAAAACCCGAGATTGTGGATGACGTGCTATCGTGGGATTTGTGTAGGAAAATCGCCCGGCAAATCGAAAAGGAACTCGAATATCCGGGAATGATCAAAGTTACGTTGATTCGTGAAGTGCGCGAGGTCGAATATGCGCGCTAAACCGGTAATTTGGTAAGATTTTTCGTGATTGCAATCGAGGTTTCGCTTGTGCGCGAATTGGGAGTGATGGTATGAGCGGACACAATAAATGGAGTTCGATAAAGCACCGCAAAGGAGCGCAAGACGCCAAGCGGGGCAAAATTTTCTCGAAAATTATTCGTGAAATTGTGGTTTCCGTTCGCGAAAGCGGGCCTGACGAAGATACCAACGCATCGCTGCGCACGATACTCGCGAAGGCTCGCGAGTCGAACATGCCCAAGGAGACAATCGAGCGCGCTATTGCGCGTGGTAGCGGTGAAGCGGGCGGTACGTCTTTCGAGCGCATTGTTTTCGAAGGTTACGGCCCTTCAGGTGTGGCAATAATTGTGGAATGCCTCACCGATAATCGAAACAGAACCGTAAGTGATGTTCGTCATGCATTTTCGAAGAACGGCGGCAATCTTGGCGAAAACGGCTGCGTCGCTTGGATGTTCGACCGAAAAGGACGGCTGGAAATTCCATCGCCTGGATTGACCGAAGAAGCGCTGATGGAACACATTATCGAATCCTCCGCGGAAGACTTTTCAATGGAAGAAGGAAACTACGTTATCACCTGCGGGCCGGAGGACTTCGGCGCCGTTCGAGATTACTTTAAGGATAAAGGTCTTCATCCTCACGATGCCGATTTGGTATTAGTTCCGAAAACGACTGTCGAGATTGCCGACGAAAAATCCGCCACTCAGGTTTTCAGGCTGATCGATGCGCTCGAGGATTTGGACGACGTTCAAAAGGTCAGCTCGAATTGGGAGATGGAAGACGCTCTACTAGAAAAGGTGGCGGAGTAGTTGCGCATCATAGGCGTCGATCCTGGCTATCACAGAATCGGCTTCGCCGTTGTCGATGCGACTGGCAACAAACTCGATCTAGTTCATAGCGGCCTGACGGAAACCGACTCCATGTCGAATTTCGCGGATAGACTTCATATGCTTTTCGACTCGATTACGGAAACGATTGGCCGCTTCGGTCCGGATGCGATGGCGCTCGAAGAGCTTTTTTTCGCCAAAAATACCAAGACTGCGATGGGCGTTGCGCATGCCCGCGGCGTAATTATGCTTGCGGCGTCAAAGCTCGGAGTTCATATTTACGAATACACTCCAAATACGGTCAAACTTACGCTTACGTCCAGCGGAAATGCCGCGAAATCTCAAGTGAAGTTCATGGTAGTGCGGCTATTGGGAATAAATCCGAACGGCAAATTGGACGACGAAATAGACGCAATGGCAGTAGCCGTCTGCCATGCATTCAAGAAAGGCGGCGCTTCATTATGATTGCGTTTTTGGACGGAAAAATCGCTCGCGTAATTTCCACCGGACTTATCGAGCTGGCTGTCGGTCCGATAGCGTTCGAAGTCCATACTCCGGGTGGCTACGACTTCGGTTTTGCAGAGGGGGACGAAGCAAGGCTGTTCACGCACATGATTATTACTGCTGAGCGGCCGCTTATTTATGGCTTCAAATCCGCTTTCGACAGGGATGTTTTTAGACTGCTTTTAACGGCAAATCAAGTGGGGCCGCGGGCCGCGTTAAGCATATTGGAACTGGGCGGCGATGCCGTAATTCGTGCCATTCAATCCGGCGATTCAAGAACGCTGACGGCCGCACCGGGAATAGGGCAGAAGAAAGCAGAGAAAATCGTACTCGAACTTAAGGACAAAGCTGCCGGCTTCGCGTTCGTTCCCGGCGCCAAAGCGGGATTCGAAGACATGGCGGGAAAAACGACAAAAGCTGAAACGGAAGCCGTGCAGGCGCTGGTGGGTCTTGGATTTCCGCATCAGGCTGCAATAAGAGCGGTTACGGCAGCCCAAGCCAGTACGAACGAAGAAATGGATGCCCCGAACTTAATCAAAGCCGCGCTTAAAAAGGTTAATGAAAGATAAACCGCCGGTACGCCGATTTGTAGCGGATTACAATGGAAACAACAATAATAACGCACGTTTGGCGTGTTATAATCCCGTTTTTAATTGCAGTAATAGATGGGCATAATCGTCAAAGCAAAATTAGTATTAGCCGACGGCCGTCGGCTTTTGCGCGAGAAGGCTGTTCGAATCGAAGGCGGCAGAATTGTCGCGCTTGGCGGTTTCGAAACCCTCCGCTCGCACAACTCCGGCGATTTGGTGCTGGATTTTCCGGATTCGGCGATCCTTCCCGGATTCACCAATTCGCACTGTCATCTGGAACTCGATTGGTGCGAAGGAAAAATTGATTTCAACGGCAGTTTTATCGATTGGCTTCAGGCAATAAGAGATATCAAGTTCGGCCCGAATCCACCCTCGCCGAATCCGTTTCCTTCAATTCAAAAAATGATACGCGCCGGTACAACGACGCTTGTTGACCACTATACGATGCATCTTCCATTTCAGGAAATTCATGCAACGGGACTTCGTTATTTTCCGTTTCGAGAAATGTTTGAATTCGATAATCACTCGCCGGATCTTTCCGATGAACACAACCGCACTGAGTATAGTTACGCAGTTCATGCCCCTTATACCGCATCCAGCGAAGTTGCATTGGCATGCCGCAAATTCGCGGACAAAAACCGAAAGCCGATCAGCACTCACCTTTCGGAGATGCGCGACGAAATCGAATTCGTACGCAGTCACAACCCAAAAATCGAAAAACTGCTTCGCAAGGCGGGCGCATACGACGAAAACTGGCAAGGGAAGGGCGTTACTCCGGTCGAGTATTTCTACAAAATCGGTATGTTGAACCGCCGGACATACGGAGTCCATCTTAATTATTACGAAGACAACGACTTATATTTTCTAAGGAAAAGCGGCATCACCGCTGTATATTGCCCGAACAGCCATAAATATTTCAAACATCCAAAGCATCCCGTCGAAACCTATCAAAAGGCGGGTATAAACGTCGCACTCGGGACGGACTCGCTAGCCTCGAACGAGGCGCTAAGCATGGTGCTGGAAGCGCGAGTAATGATGAAGGCTTTTCCTGAAATGAATCTCGAAGATGTGCTCGATTCGATTACCGTTAACGGACTTAGACCGCTCGGTCTCGACGGCAGGCTTGGGCGAGTTTTCCCCGGACAAGTCGCCGATTTAACGGTCTGGGATGGAATCGGCGGTGAGTCCCGAAGCGAAGTCATCCACGAGGTATTAACCCGCCGCGAGGAATCCGTTTGTACGATTATCGGCGGCAAAGTTTGCCATAAAAGCGGCGGCGGCTAAGCCAACCGAATAATTGACGTCTTTATGAATCCGGGGGAACCGTCAATATTGCCTAAACAGCCCGTATAGCTTTCCTAGAACTCTGACGGATTTGAATTCTTTGTCGGGATATTTCGGATTAAAACTTCGAAGTATCACGCGGTCGCGTTTGTACAACAGCTGTTTTAAAGTCGCCTCGTCTTCCAGCAGGCAGGCGGCGATTTCACCGGTTGCTACCTTTTCCTGACGGCGGATTATCACCGTATCAAGCTCGAAGATGCCTATGCCTGTCATCGAATCGCCCTTAACTTGAAGAGCGAAAAACTCGCCGGAATCTGGAAGCCCACCCGGATAGGTAAAAGCGCCTTGCACGTTGTCGTCTGCGAATATTGCCGGCCCGGCGGCGATGTTTCCGTATAGCGGTATAACGCCGTCCTCCCCTCGCGACAGTTCGGCGTCGGCCTTCTGCGTAAGGACTATTCCGCGGCTCCTTTGCTTGTTGCGCTCGAGGTAGCCCTTCTTTTCGAGCGCCAGAATGTGGTCGTACGCGCCTTTAACGCTGCAGTCGTACAGCGCGGCGATGTCGCGAATGGTAGGCGGAAACGAGTTTTCGTCCATAAAATCCGCGACAAGCTCCAACACCTTGCGTTGATTGTCAGTGATTCTTCTGCTCATAACATACAGGAGTATAGCATAAACAAAATATAAGTCAAGTCCCGCATAGGCATCGAGGGATATAATTCATTCGTGACGAGATTCAGAAAGTGGCCGCAGGAAATACGCGACAAAGTCAAAGCTTTGCCGCATTCTCCCGGCGTTTACCAGATGAAGGGCAAGAAGGGCCGGATTTTATACGTCGGCAAAGCCCTGTCTTTGCGCGACCGCGTGTCGAGCTATTTCAATCGCTCGCCCAAGCACGGAAAAAACATCGAATACATGCTATCGCGACTGGAGGATTTCGACGTCCTTTTAACGCGCACCGAAAGCGAAGCGTTCATTCTGGAAGCCAACCTGGTCAAGCAGTTTCAGCCTCCATACAATATTCTTCTAAAAGACGACAAGCAGTATCCATACATCAGGATCACTACGAACGAGCCTTTTCCGAGGCTTCAAGTTACTCGAATCGTTGAGCAGGACGGTTGCCGTTATTTCGGGCCATATACGAGCGTTAGCGCGATGAGGCGTGCTCTGAAATTCATAGCCAATCTTTTCAACCTTCGAACTTGCGCTTTGGAACTTGACGGCGAAAGGTTTATACCGAAACCATGTCTCGATTACCACCTAAAGCTTTGCAGTGGGCCATGCTCAGATATGATTACAAAAGAGGAGTACGCCGAACTGACTCGTCAAGCCATCGACTTTTTTTCCGGCAAAGAAGAAGAAGTGCGCCGGGAAATTGAAGAGAGGATGCGCAAAGCGAGCGAAGACAGAAGATACGAAGCCGCAGCAAGACTTAGAGACATTTTGTTCGCCGTTAAGCGCACGCAAGACAGGCAGACGCTATGGGGCGAGCCTGGCGACTATTTCGACGTGGTAGGTTACGCTTATAGCGAAAATCGGGCTATCGCGCTTGTAATGCCGGTTCGTGCAGGCCGCTTGCTGGGCGAAATCGAATATCTTATGGAAAACGAATTGGGTGAAGACACGGCGGAAATACTCGAGTGTTTTATCCAGCAGTATTATTCAAATCCACAGCATATTCAGCCTCTAATATTGATACCCGAGGCGATTTCATCGGCGGACTTCGCTTCCGACTGGCTTTCGAGCATTGCCGGAAGAAAGGTCACGATTCATTCGCCGTCGCGAGGCAGGAAGCGCAAGCTAGTTGAAATGGCAATGGAAAACGCTGCCGAAAGGCTTCGCTCCCGCCTGCTCGGAAAAGACGGCGAATTCGTAATCACGCCTGCTATGAAGCGATTGCAAGAACTCCTAAACCTGCCGTTTATTCCGCGAAGAATCGAAGGATTCGACATCAGCCATACTCGTGGAACCGAAACGGTAGGAAACATGGTTGTATTTACTGACGGCAAACCTGACAACTCCGCGTATAGGAGTTTTACGGTTAAAAGCAATGCCGGCGGAGATGACTTAACGGCTATGCGGGAGGTAATCCGGCGGCGATTGCTTCGATATCTTTCTGACGACAAGTGGTATAAGCCGGATTCTCTGATTCTTATCGACGGCGGGCGAACACAGCTTGACGCGGTTTTAAATGTTGTAAAGGAACTTCGGCAGGAATATCCGGCTGGATTCAGACATGACGGCGATTTTAGCGAAGACAACGGGGATTCGCAGAACGACGAAATCGATACTTCAGCATCGGGTAGTTCCGCCGAAGATACGAAAAGCAAAATCCTTCCGGTAGGCGCGCATCGAGTGGAGGAGCATCCTTTGGACAAGCTTTCAATTGCTTCGCTCGCCAAACGGGAAGAAACATTGAACTTCTACGACCATACCGGCAATTTAATAAAGCTTCATCTTGGCGAAACGGATCCAGGACTTTCGCTTGCGATCGCCGTTCGCGACGAGTCTCACAGGCGGGCACAGCGACATCATCATGCCCGGCGCGACGTGTCCGCGAAAAAAAGCTCATTAGAGGATGTGCCAGGACTTGGCGAAAAACGCGTGCGAGCTCTGCTTGCTGCTTTTAAGAGCTTGAAACGAATGCGGGAAGCGCCGGTAGAGGAACTCGCCGCCGTTAAAGGTATGACAATGCCTTCCGCGATAGCCGTTAAAAAATTCCTGCTTGAAAAAGAGAGCTTCATCGTGAGGGAGTGGAGGGTGAAAGAGGAAATAGAAGAAATGCGTCGCAAGCCGCGACTAATCGCTAGGCGCGATGATAACGATAACGGGAAAGAAAAATAGCGGGGAATGCTATTTAAACCAATGGCACGTCGAACAAGATTGTGCTGGGTAATGGTCGTCCGCCTTATTCGAGTGGCACATATTGCATGTGGAACGAGGCACATCCCGCCAGGTATGTCCACTGTGGCAGGTTGAGCAGGACTGATGCATCGCTTCGCGGTGAAGACCCTTCGAATTCATGTCGGAGTGACATGAAGCACAGCTTTCGAACGAGGCCTTCCATTCGTGTGTGGGATGGCACATCGCACAATTATTTTTGATGCTGGCAGAATTTGCGGATTTGGCGTCCGAGTGGCATGTTGCGCAGGACGGTGTGTCGGTTGCACTGAAATCGTGCGCGCTGTGGCACATCGCACAGTTTTGCTTGGTATTGCTGGAGGTCATTCCGGCAATTTCCGAGTGGCAAGATGCGCAGGTAGCTTTCGAATCGACCGTCCAAGAGTGATCAGCGTGGCAATAGCTGCACGACGCATGTGGACCGGCGCTCACTTGATCAGCTACGTCGCCGTGACAGGACATGCAATCCAGCTGCGCTGTCCACGTGTGAGGAGCGTGGCAGTTTGCGCAATTCGTCTTGAAAGAACTTCCCGATTCTCGTCCCGCCGCTACAGGCGTTGGATGACACGTCTCGCACGTTTGCGGGACGGGCGGATTCCACTGATGACCGGAATGGCAGTACGAACACGAGTCCATACCTGTGCCGGCGCTTTCGATTTTCACCGGATTGTGGCAAGTTAGGCAAAGGTCCGCTTCGGGCCGCCAGGCGTGGTCGTTATGACAAAGTGCGCAATCGGCTTTGACGCCGGCCGGCGAGGTCAATCCTTTCGATTGCTGTTCCGAGTGGCAAGTAGCGCAGAAATTGGATTGTCTGACAGTGTGCATCACTTGCAACTGGTCTTTGGTTAAATCGATCTTGCCTTTATCCTCTTTGAGCTTTTCGATTTCTTCCAAGGATACGTTCAAAACCCTTGCGAAATCGGCGTCGTTCGGTTTCGGCAAATCGAGCTTCCAAGTGTGGGGATTGTGGCAAAGGGCGCAGTTTTCCTTATATTGAATTCCCGCGGAATTCTCTACGGCAGTATGGTGGCAAGTAGAACAGCTTTGCCAGCCTTTGAACGTCGGATTGTGCGGCGTATGGCACATCGTGCAATCGTGCTTTTTCGCGACGACGGTTTGTTTCGCTACTGCCGGGTGGCAGCTTGCGCAAGACGCGGGGACCGCCGGCTTGTTCCAGTTATGCGGTGGATGGCAGGTAAGACACTGCTGATGGCCGCGCGGAACCGACGCCGGAATAGCGGCTTGACCATATATTTTTTGCGCATGACAGCTTGCGCAGTTGTTTATGCCTTTGAAACTCCAATCGGTTTGACTGTGGCAAGTAACGCATTCGGCGTGTTTTGCCGGAATGCCCGGAGGCGCATAATCCCAGTTGCCTTCCCTATGGCAGTCCGCACACTGAGAAGTTTGTGCGGTCATTTGAAGATGCGGCGAATGGCAGGACGAACATTCTTTGGGGTGAAATGGAAACAAGTGCTCCATTACGTGATTAGTCTGCGTATGACACTGCGTGCAAAACTCTTGAGTGAACTGCTGCCGCCATTCGTGCGGCCTGTGACATTGCATGCAGGACTGATGACCGGGGTTTTTTATGTCTGCCGGTTTATAAACCGCATGGCAGGAAAGACATGTCGGGGTGTCGATTCTCTCCTCGGGGTCGTGAGGATGGTGACAGGATTGGCAGGATATCGATTTTGCGGGATCGTCGAAGAAATGATCGTTGACTCGAAGCTGGCTTTCTTCCGAATGGCAACTTTGGCAGTCTTCCTTTTTGGGTATCAGCTCGTAACCCGACGACTGAACTTTGAATGGATGGCAGGCGGAACAGTGGTATTTGGAAACCGGCTCGGAAAGATATTTCTGTTCGGAATGGCAAGAAATGCACGGTTCGAATTTCGGCAACAAAGTGAATGTTTCGTCGTTTCTGTGGCATGTCGAGCATTCCATTTTTTGTTTAAACACGTGGGTTTGGTGCCCGGACGTCGTGGGTGCGAGTTTCCAAATTTCTTCAGGGACGTTTTCTGGTCTTTCGCCTTCGAAAGTGTTTAAACCAACGGTCCGCTTTTCGGACTGACGGTGAGTTCCGCACGCCGGTAATGATATTGCGCACAAGAGCGCGAGCAATATGCTCAATAGCATAATATTGCGCAGGCAGAACGCGCCTTCGGGTTTCGAATCGGTCGTCATTGCATAGCGGCCCGGCGTATTGGTTTGCGCCGAAGCGCTAGCGGTTAGCCAGGATCACCTTTGTATAATACAGCATCATCACGCCGTAAACAAACAAAAGTGCCCCTATTAATAGAACGTGACGCTTAACGCGATTGCCGCGATTTATCAGTTTTTCGGTATATGCCTTTATTTCCTCGAAAGCCGCGGAGGCATCGCTTTGATTTTCAATAATGCTCTCTATCGCTGCGCCGTGCTGAAGCACGCGTGCCGTCATCAGTTTAGTCTCGATTTCGCCTACCTTTGGTTCCATTTCTACCATGCTCAAGTGAGTGACTTTTTCCGTAGTTTCAACAAGCTTGCCGGATTCGTCGTGCATGCTTCGGATCTCTCCGATAGACGCGATTATCGTTTCAATCGTGTCATAAGCTTTCGTGCCGGTATGATGACAGCTCATACAACCTCCGCGCTCGGTCGATGAAATGAGAGAATCGTCCGGCCTGACCAAATTATGGTTGTCGTGGCAGGTAATGCATTTTGGAAGGCCGGCCGCTTTAAAGGCCTGGTTATGGGAGCCTTGGGCGTAAAACTGCTCGGTGCGCAAATGGCAAGTGCCGCAAACGTTGTGTATGGAGTCGACTCCCGGTGGGGATGCTCCGTGAGTTCCGTGGCAATCCACGCATACCGGTGCGGCAATTTCCTTCTTTTCAAAATACAGCTCGCCGTGATAGCCGGACATGTATTCATCGACAGTGTTTGCCGAAATGCCGTAGGCTGCCATCAGCTTTTCGTCCGAGTGACACCGCCCGCAGGTTGAGGGAATGTTGCTTTTGTTCGTGCTCGAAAGCGGATTCGACGAGGCCGTTATCAGGTGCGACGAATGACAGTCGATACAGACCGCAACGTTTGTGTCCCCGTTTTCGAACAGCCGCTTGCCGTGAATACTGGTTTTGTAAAGTTCCACTTGGTCGGTTCGAACGTTCGAAAACTTCTTCATATATTCCGGATTCGAGTGGCAGCTTCCGCACATCTGAATTACGAAGGCCCTGTCGGGAATTCCTATGTAGCCGTTTTCGGGATTCATTGCAATGGCAACGTCGGAAGACGTAGGGTCGCCGCCATGGCAGTCGATGCAGCCCATTCCCATCTCCCAATGAGTGCTGTTTTTAAAATCTGCGACGAGTTTCGAGTAAATGCCGCCCATCTTTAAATGACATTCGATGCAGGTGTCCGAGCGTTCGCCAACCGCGACTTGTGCGAAAGAATCGTTCACCAGTAACCGTCCCGCGATAAGCAATGCCACAGCCCCGAAAATCATCATAAGTAGATAACGTGTCCGGCTCATGAGAAGTACCCCCAAATCGTGAACACGACGAAAAATATGGCGAACAGGATTGCCGCAAGAGTAATCACCGGCCGTTTTCTGGGATGTAATGCGTCCGGGGGAGTTCTGTCAATCCAAGGCAAGAGCGTAAGCGCAAGGAAAAACAAGCCGCTGATTAAAATTGT
>JAANMV010001677.1_pt1 | contig 23743 bp, 13 predicted proteins | sample 7279661 | NCBI WGS metagenome assembly JAANMV01 (sample SAMN14094540, study PRJNA606508) | bioreactor metagenome | isolation source: A lab-scale SPAN reactor treating ammonium-rich wastewater day 121 | place: Ireland: Galway | collected 2017-05-16
GTCGGGGCGCCAGCCGCTTGCGGCCAAGAGAAGGAGCCAAGAGAAGGAGCACCGTGCGGTGGGGATTGCTGTTTCGCTGCGAACGCTGCTGCAATCGAGCCTCGACTACGCCGGCTTGTTTCCGCCGGCCCGACTGGCCCTCGATGACGCCTGGCGCGAATATCAACGCGCCGCGGCCTCGCCTCAGCGATGGCTCCTGCGCGGGTTTGTCTGCCCCGCCGCCGGCCTCGAACAACTGGCCGAACTGGCCCAGCGCGAGCCGCCGCCGCTGGGGCGGTTCGCGGTGATCGGCAGGGCGGCGTCGCCCGCGATTTCAGCCGATCAGGCGCTGGCCCGCGATGCCGCCGACATCGCCCGGTTCTATCGCCAGCTCGCCCAGCGGCCCGGTCCGCCGTTGGAAATCGCCTACGAAACGCGCCTGCCGGGCGAACTGGGCCAAGCGCGCCCGTTCTGCCAGCAAATCGCCCGCCACCTGCGCGAACACGACGCCGTTTGCCAGCACGTGTTCTTGGAACTGGCCCTGTCGCAAGCCGCCCAGGCGGCGTTGCCCTCGCCCGGCGAAACCCCGGTGAACTTCGGCCTCAAGTTTCGCACGGGAGGGCTCGACGCCGCCGCGTTTCCCGACCGCGGTCTGCTCGCCGAGGCGCTGGCGGCGCTCGCCCTCCGCGCCGCCGGCACGCCGGGGTTCTGCTGGAAGGCGACCGCCGGTTTGCATCACGCCTTGCCCCGCCGCGATGATTCCATCGGCGCCGCGATGCACGGATTTCTGAACGTCTTTGTGGCCGCGGCCCTCACCCTGGATCTGGCGCGCGGCCTGGCAGAGCCCCAGCGCGGCGGCGGTCTGCCCGCGCTGGCCGCGCTGGCCCAAGAGGTGCTGGCCATCGACGCGGGCCACGCGCTGCACTGGGGCGAGAACGAACTCGCCTGGAAGGGCCGCCGTCTTTCGCTCGGGCAGCTTGCCGCCGGCCGCCAACCGGGATTGGTTTCGTTTGGCAGTTGCAGCTTCGCCGAACCCGTTGCCGATTTGCAGGCGTTAAGCCTGCTGTAAGCCGCGCAAACCACCGCCTTCCCGCCGCCACCTGCCGGAAGGTACCTGACCCCGCTGAAAGACATTAGGCCGCTTCGCATGGAAGGAATGCCGTGCACCCAATTCCTCCCACTCGCGGCTCAATCTGAGACGGCGTAGGGCGGTTGTGAGCAACCATCCAAATGAACTCAGGCTACGCTCGCTCTCATTTCGTCATGCGTGCAGCGTCTCATTCATCAGCGTCGGGTTCCGGCTCGCCGCGCTTATCGTAGATCGCACAAACGGGCAACCGCTTCCGCAACTCTGCCATCCCGGCGTCCGAGATGTTCGGAGTCCAGACGGCTAGGACCCGTAGGAATTTGAGCGCTGCCAGGTGCTCGATGCCCTGATCCGTGAAAGTTGGGCCAATCAACCAGAGTTTTTCCAGCTTTTCGACCCCCGTGAGGTGAGCGAGTCCGGCATCTGTCAGGTACGCAGGTCCAAACTTCCTCTTAAAGGAGACTCCCAAGGTCAGGTACTTGAGCGCCGGCATCTGGCCCAACGCCTTCAGTCCGTCGTCGGTCACGCCGGTATGGTGTAGTTCGAGCATCTCGAGATGCGGCAGGCGAACCAACTCGGCGAGCCCTTGGTCGGTCAATGCCACTTTGACGAAGTTGATCTGCTTGAGCGTGCCCAGTTTGGCCAGCGACGCGTAGCCCTTGTCCGTCAGGGAATTCCGTCCGAAACTAAGGTTTTCAAGATGCGGCAGGCCTGCCAGCAGGGGAATGTCCTCATCTTGTATGCGCGCTCCCCCGCGAAATGAAACCGTAACAATCCGAAGCGGTCCGCTCGGGATATCCTTGATGTCCCAAATCGACTTGCCGTCGCTACAGACAACCCCACCCTCGAAACGGATGATGCGCTCGGCCAAGCGACGAACGGGATCTGCGGATCGGGGCGCCTCTGCCTCCGCACGCGCAGCAGGGAGCGCGGTCTTAGAATTTACCGATGGCGGTGCGCTGTTTGCGACCGCAATCTCTTGCTTCCGCTGGAACGATACCTTCGTACGGCATCTGTCGGGTGATTCGAGACTGAAACCGGCCAGCACCGTCTTGAAGCCCTCCTTCTCCAATTGCAATTGCTTGTGTTTGGCATCTACGGCGACTTTGATTTGCTTGCCATCGTTGGGATCGGTAATCGTCAGCACCTTGTCCTCCGCCACGCTGACTTCGATTCCTGGCGACTTGCCATCGATCTCGACAAGGATGGTGCCGTGTTCGGTTTCGACTTTGAAGATCAGGCCGGCCAACCACAACGCCAGGAAAATGCTGCATGCCAGAGCGGCCGCAACGCCGATTATCAGAATCGGCTTGCCGGATTTGGGTTGGCGAATCCCGGGCAAGGCTCGCCCGGCAACGGTCGATTCGACACTTCGCCGCGCAGATCCTGCCGCCTGGCAAGCTTTCTCTGCTTCCAGTTCGCTCTCGATTTCCGCGAGCGAATGCGCGACATCGCGAGCCGATTGCGGACGTCGGTGGACTTCCTTATTGAGTAGCTGCATGATCAGTTTTGCCAGGTTGGCATTCAGGTTAGGGCAGATTTGCTCGATCGGCTTGGGATCTTCGTGCACGACGGCATTCAACGTCGAAATCAGACTGTCGCCGTCAAACGGAGGATTTCCGGAGACGAGGTGGTACATCACGCTGCCCAGGCTGAACAGGTCGCCGCAATGATCGACTCTTTGGCCCTGCGCCTGCTCCGGGGCCATGTAGCGCGGCGTCCCAAGCACAGCGCCGGACCGCGTAAGTCCGACATTGTCGCGAACCGAAAGGACCAGACCGAAGTCAAGGATCTTCGCCCTGCCTGTTCCTTCCTCGATCCAGATGTTGTCGGGCTTGATATCGCGATGAATCAGGTCGCGCTCGTGCGCGGCGGCCAGTCCGGTAGCGACTTCGCGGCCGATTCGTACAACTTCCGATTGTTCGAGCTTGTTCTCTCGCAACAGTCTTGATTGCAGGGACTCGCCGCGCAGAAGCTGCATGGCAATGAACGGAACGTTGCGGTCTTCGCCCACTTGGTAGATCGGCACGATGTTGTCGTGTTCGAGTGCAGCTGTTGCTTTGGCTTCGCGCAGGAACCGATCCTTCGCCGACTTGGTTGCCGCCATGGCAGGCTTCATGGCCTTGAGTGCTACCACGCGCTCCAGTCGCGTGTCTTCCGCGCGAAACACCACGCCCATCCCCCCCATGCCCATCACTTCCAGCACCCGGTAGTCGCCCAATCGGCCAATCTCGTCGGGCTGCTCGGCCGGCTGCAGAAAGTCGATCGGCTCGTGTTCGCGGGTGTCGAGCCCGCTCTTTATAGGATGGGTCGGGACTGGCTTCTTTCCTCGCTTGTTGAGGGTCACTGTCTCCGCAGGGGGGAGCGTTTCGATCACGGTGCGCAGTCGCTTGCCGCGTTCGATCACTGCGGCGATCTCACTGGGGCTCCCGTTAATCGGCCGTCTCTCAACTCTCATCGCGGCAGTGAGCTCGTCATCGGCTTTGAACTGGCGAGCCGCTTGCAAGCAGGATTCGCAGGCAGCCAGATGTCGGTCGATCGACTCGGCTTTCGATCCGCGCACCTTCCCCAATAAGTGCGACCCGAGCAGATCACGACCTGGGCAGACGTCGACTTTCATGAAAAAAAAATCCCCACTGACTTGTGTTGGCCCGCCCGCCGAAGCAAGCAGCAGATGCGATTTTGGCTTTCATAAAGGCTTACGAGATTGCCCTCCGATTTCTGTCAGCAATTTGCCGAAACAGTGCGAGAAACTCGCAAGAAGTGCCCTGCCCTCAATCGAGAAAACCTTCCAGTTCGTCTCGCAACCGCCTGAGCACGCGTGACTTGGCCAGGTAGACAGCGTTCTCACTGAGATTCAGTTGCTGGGCGACTTCGGCGGCGGATTTGCCCTCGACTACTTGGCTCCAGCATGCCCGCCACGTACGGGTCTCGAAATCCGTCCGCATCACCTCCAGGGCTCGCTGGACGACAAACAACCGATAATCACGGTCGGTAAACAAGGCGATGTCGTCGGGAGATTCAGCGTCCTCAGGAGTGAGCGGAACGGTATTCTGAGCGATCGTGGCTCCTCTCCGAATCGCATCCCGACACTTGTTGAGAGTCACCGTGCGAAGCCAGGCCCGAAAGCTCTTTCTTGGGTCGTAGGTAAACGTCGGAAGCTTGACGACCAATAGCGCCAGCACATCCTGCACGCAATCGGCGGCGTCGTGGCCAGACAGCCCTGTCTTGCGGATCCAGTGAAAAATCAACGGCGCGTACAATTCCACGAACCGCTCCCAGGCTATCTCCTTGTCGCCTGATTGCAGCCGACCCAACAAGCTGAGAGACGTGGAATCCAATGTGCTAACCTCCGGCGGAGAAGGGACCGTTAGTTTAGCCCATGCCGCCACTAAAGTGCCAATGGAACTCGTCGCGCAGTCAGCCGGGCCTGGTTGGCAATGGGCGCTGGCCGTTCAATGACCGTTGCAAGTGACCACCTTACGCTGGCGCGCGGCTGTTGCCCGGCAGCCAGAGGCGCCAACGCGGGCACGGCACCGGCGGCCGCGTAACGAACGGATGCGAGCATCCCGGCAACTCCTGCTCCCCATACTTACTCGTTCTTCGCAATGCGGTGGCAGGCACGATGACTTTCCCTTTGTGCTTCTACAAAAGAAACTCACAAGGGAGCAAGACGCGGCCGCGTAATGTCTTTCAGCAATTCACTGTCTTTCACCACTTTCAGGTGCCTTCCGGCAGAAGGTAACTGCCGGGGAAGTTCTCTTTGATTTGGCCGCGCCGACGGTTAAACTAATCCACGTGGTTTGATGCATCTGCCGCGCTCGCTTGGGGGCTGGCGATTGCGTTGCTTCCCGCCTGCGGTTCGTCTTGCCCTCCGGAATGTTCCCCCCGCCATGAGCCCTGCCTTCCTTCGCTGTTTGCTGCTGTTGGTTGCGCTGCCCTGGGCCGCGCCGCTGGCGGCCGAGGAGTTTGCCGCCATCGCGGTCGATCCCCCGCGATTGACGCTCGATGTGCCGCAGGGCGTCTGGTCGCTGCTGGTAACCGGCCGCACCGCCGAGGGCCGCCTGGTCGATTTGACCGGCCAGGCCGAGTTTCGTTCCCTGTCGCCCGGCCTGCTGCGGGTAGACGCCCGCGGCGTGGTGCGCGGCGTGGGCAACGGCCAAGCCGCGGTGGAAGTGGTCGCCGGCGGATTGCGAACCGAAGTGCCCGTGGAAGTAACGGCGGCCGACCGCCAGCGTTCGCTGCACTTTGGCAACGAGATCGTGCCGATCTTGAGCCGCTACGGTTGCAACAGTTCGGGCTGTCACGGCAAGGCCGAAGGTCAAAATGGTTTCAAGCTCTCCGTGTTTGGGTTCGACCCCGAGGCCGATTACGACGCGCTGACCAAAGAAGCCCGAGGACGAAGGGTGTTCTTGGCCGCGGCCGAGCGAAGCCTGCTGTTGCAGAAGGCGGCGGGATTTTCGCCCCACGGGGGAGGCACCCGCATCCTGCCCGACTCGCCCGCCTATCAAACGCTGTTGCAGTGGGTCGCCGCGGGCTGTCCGCGGGGCGCCGACGACGCGCCAACCGTGTCTTCAATTCGCCTGTCGCCCCGCGAGCGGGTGCTGCGAATGAACGACGTGCAGCAGTTGCGGGTGGTGGCGACATTCAGCGACGGGCATGAAGAAGACGTGACCGCGCTGGCGCAGTTCCAATCGAACAACGATGGTCTGGCGTCGGTGAACGAGGCCGGGTTGGTGACGGCCAGCGACACGCCGGGGAACGTGGCGGTGATGGCCAGCTACCTGGGCGCGGTCGATACGTTTCAGGCCTTGATTCCGCGCAGCGAAGCCCTCGCGGCATGGCCCGACGTGCCAGAGTTCAACCAGATCGACACGCTGGTCCATCGCCGGCTGAAGCAACTCGAAATCTTGCCTTCCGAAGAAGCCGACGACGCCGAATACTTGCGGCGGGTATACCTCGACCTGCTGGGCACGCTGCCCACCGCCGACCAGGCCCGGCAGTTCTTGAACGACCCCGCCGCCGACAAGCGGGCGCGGCTGGCAGATGCGCTGCTGCAGCGGCCGGAGTTCGCCGACTATTGGGCGCTGTTCTGGTCCGACTTGCTGCGGGTGGACGTGCAATCGCTGGGGGCGAAGAACGCGTACGCCTATTACCGCTGGATCCGCGAGAGCATGGCGGAGAACAAGCCGCTGGATGTCTTCGCCCGCGAGTTGATCACGGCCGAAGGCCCTCTCGATTCCACGCCGGCGGGTCATTTTTACACGGTGGTGAAGAAGCCGGGCGAGGTGGCCAGCACGCTCTCGCAGGTGCTGCTCGGGGTGCGAATCGCCTGCGCCGAGTGCCACCATCATCCGTTCGACCGCTGGGCCCAGCACGACTATTACGGCATGCAGGCGTACTTCGCCCCGCTGCGAAAGAAGAACGTGGGCGCGCCCGCCCTGGTGGCCGAAGGCCAGCCGCAGGCGCGGCATCCGCGGACGGGCGAACTGGTGCCGCCGCATCCGCTGGGGGTTTCGCCGACTGTGCCGGGCGAAAGCGCGGCACCCTCGCCGCAGAGCGCCCAGCCGGGGGTGCGGGCCGATGCGCGGCGCGAACTGGCCGATTGGCTGGTTTCGCCGCAAAACGCCTGGTTTGCCCGCAATATGGCCAACCGGGTGTGGGCGCGGATGTTGGGCCGAGGCCTGGTCGAACCGGTCGACGATTTTCGCGAAACCAATCCGCCCACCAACCCCGAACTGCTCGATGCGCTCGCCCGCGTGCTCACCGAAAACCATTACGACGTGCGGGCATTGATCCGGGCGATCACGGCTTCGCGAACCTACCAGCTTTCTTCGCGCCCCAACCAAACGAACGCGGGCGACGAGCAGAATTACTCGCGGGCCTTGTTCAAGCGAATGGACGCCGAGGTGCTGTTCGACGCCGTCTGCCAGGTGACGGGCATGCCGGAAAAGTTTCCCGGCGTGCCGCTGGGGGCGCGGGCCACGCAGCTTTGGAACAACCAGGTGCCGCATTACTTTTTGAAGGTGTTTGGCCGGCCCACGCGAGAAACCGCGTGCGAGTGCGAGCGAAACTCCGAGGCCAGCATCGCCCAGGTGCTGCACCTGATGAACTCGCCGCAAATTCAAGGCAAAATTGGCCATGCCGGGGGCCGCGTGGCGCAGCTCACCCGGCAGATAACAGACGACGACGCGCTGGCCGAGGAATTGTATTTAACGGTCTTCGCCCGGTTCCCCTCGACCGAAGAACGCGAGGTGGCGCGGGAGCATTTTGCCAACGCGCGGCAGGCGAATGATCCGCGAGCGCGGGCCACGGCCGCCGAAGACCTGCTGTGGAGCATGCTGAACAGTTTGGAATTTGTGTTCAATCATTAGCGCGGCCGGTTGCCGCGGCAGGCAACCGCCCTGCGGCGCACGGCGGCCGAAAGGCCGGTTCGCAAAAGAGAAACTACCCCAGGCCTACCAAGGGAAACCAATCATGGCGCGTCGGACATTTTGCGACGGAGTTTCGCGGCGTAGTTTTCTACGCGTCGGCACGGCGGGCGTCTTCGGCGCCGGCCTTTCGCTGCCAGGTTTGCTGGCGGCCCAGGCCCGGGCGGCCCGCGCGCCCAAAGACGAGGTTTCGGTCATTTACCTGTTTCTCAAGGGAGGGCTGAGCACGATCGACACCTTCGATCTCAAGCCCAACGCTCCTGCCGAAATTCGCGGCGAGTTCGAGCCCATCGCGACCAACGTCCCCGGCATCCAAATCTGCGAGCACTTGCCGCTGGTCGCCGGACAAATGGACAAGTTCTCCCTCATCCGCTCGTTTGCCCACAGCAACAGCAACCACGGCCAGGCCGACCATTACATGCTGACGGGCTATTTGCCCCGGGCGGGGTTCAACTCGGGGTTGTCGCCCAACAACCAGTGGCCTGCGCACGGGGCGGTCATTGCCCGAAAGCGCGGGCCGCGGCTGGGCGATTCGTCGGCCGGCGCGGTTCCCCCCTACGTGTGCGTGCCCAAAATGCACGCCAGTTGCGGGTCGGCCTACCTCGGTCCGGCGGCGGCGCCGTTCGTCATCGAGGCCGATCCCAGCGCGCCGGGTTTCTCCGTGCCCGACCTCGTTCCGCCCCTCACGCTGCCCGCCGATCGGCTCGAGTCGCGGCGATCGCTGCTGGCAAGGGTGGACCGGTATCAGCAGGCGGCCGAGCGCGAGGCGAATCAGGGACCGCGCACGGTGAGCGTGTTTCGCGACAAGGCGTTCGCCATGATGACTTCGCCCCAGGCCAAGGCGGCCTTCGACATTGCCGCCGAAGCGGACAGCGTGCGCGACCGCTACGGCCGCAACACGCTGGGACAAAGCTGCCTGATGGCCCGCCGGCTGGTCGAGGCGGGCGTGCGCTGCGTGACCATCGACCACTCCAACTGGGACACCCACGACAACAACTTCAGCATTCTGAAAAATGAGCTGCTGCCTTCAATGAACCTGGGCCTGTCGGCCCTGTTTGCCGACCTGGCCGAGCGAGGGCTGCTGGAGAAAACGCTGGTGATCGCCACCGGCGAGTTCGGCCGCACGCCGCGCATCAACAAGAATGCCGGCCGCGACCACTGGGGGCCGTCGTTCACCGTGATCGCGGGCGGCGGCGGCCTGCAAGGCGGCCGGGTGATCGGGGCTTCGGACGAGCGAGCCGAACGCCCGGCAACCGCGCCGCACGGACCAGAAGACCTGGCGGCCACCATGTATCACCTGCTGGGCATCGACTACAACGAAGAGTTTTACACCCCGGAAGGCCGACCGATGAAAATCGTGAACGGCGGCAAGGTGATCTGGGATTTGTTGTAGCCCCCGCGCCCGCTCATCAGTAGGTACCGCTTGCCGAGCGGTACCTGAAATTCGCGCCGCGGAGGGGTGCACATCGGTGCATGGCATCCTGTACGTGCGCGGCGGCGCAAAGTACTTCAGCGGGTCGAGGTCCCTTCCGAGTAGGTACCGCTTGCCGAGCGGTACCTGAGATTCGGCCGCGGAGGGGAGCACATCGGTGCATGGTATCCTGTATGTGCGCGGCGGCGCAAAGTACTTCAGCGAGTCGAGGTCCCTTCCGAGTAGGTACCGCTTGCCGAGCGGTACCTGAAATTCTCGCCGCGGAGTGGAGCACATCGGAGCATGGTATCCTGTACGTGCATGGCGGCGCAAAGTACTTCAGCGAGTCGAGGTCCCTTCCGAGTAGGTACCGCTTGCCGAGCGGTACCTGAGATTTGCGCCGCGGAGTGGAGCACATCGACGCACGCTATTCTGTACATCCGCAGCGGCGCAAAGTACTTCAGCGGGTCGAGGTACCTTCCGAGTAGGTACCGCTTGCCGAGCGGTACCTGAAATTCGCGCCGCGGAGTGGAGCAGATCGGAGCATGGCATCCTGTACGTGCGCGGCGGCGCAAAGTACTTCAGCGAGTCGAGGTACCTTCCGGCAGAAGGTACCTACCGGGCAAGCGGGCGTAGCCCGGATGCTCGCATCCGGTTCTTCGACTTGAAGGTTCCATGGCGGTTGCCGGCAATTTCGCTGCCCTGGCCTATTCGCGGCGGCGTCTACACTGGCGGTTCCATGTTCTCGCCTTCGGGACCGAGCAGCCGGGCGAGTTGGCTTTTCAGCTCGCTTTCGATCTTGCCTTTGAACAGCATGGCGGCGAACGGCAGGTCGAGGTCGACGGCCACGTTTTCGTCGTTGATGGCCAGGTTGCCGGCGACTTTAAAGCCCATCGTCTTGAAGGAAAACGAGCCCTGGTTGCCCGACATCTCTTCCTGCAAATCCTTGAACTTGTCGCCGTGCTGCGACTTGATTTTGTCCAGGTAGGTTTGCAGCCGTTCCTTGGCCTGCTCGGCGCCCAGTTGATGGTCCACCGTTAAATTCAGCTTGGGCATCGGTTGTACTCCGCGGTAGCGAACGATCCTGTTCGTTTTTTGAATGGAAGTCGGGCGGCGGCGGACTGTGCCGCGGCCGGGCCAAAAAAGGCGCCTAGCCGGCGATCTTGGCTTTGAGTTCTTTCAGCAATTGGAGGGCCGCGCCGATTTCGGCCTTTTGCCGCTGGGGCTCTTGGGGAATTTCGCGCTCGATCGTCAGCGGCCCCGTGTAGCCCACCTCGTTTAGCGTCCGCAGGTAGTTTTCCATGCCCACGTCGCCTTGTCCCAGCGGAACCTCCGCCCCCCAGGTGACGCCCGGCTGGTCGCTCCAGGTGCCGTCTTTGCAATGCACGCTCCGCACGTAGGCCCCCACCTTCCGCAGGGCGGCGATCGGTTCGCCCGTCCCGTACAGAATCATATTGGCCGGATCGAAATTGATGAACAGGTTGTCGCGGCCCACGTCGGCGATGAACTGCAACAAACTGTCGGCGGTTTCCTGGCCGGTTTCCAGGTGCAGGTTCTGGCCGTTCCGCTTCACGTGGTCGCAAATATCTTGAGTCACCGCCAGCACTTGCTGGTAAAGATCGTCGCCCGCGTCGTGCGGAATAAAGCCCAGGTGCAGCGCCACCACCGATACCCCCAGCACTTCGTGCGAAAAATCGGCGATTTCCTTGAATTCTTTCACGCGGGCTTCGCGGGTTGCCGGGGGAACCAGGCCCACGGTCCGCGAAACCGTGGGAATATCGGCGTAGCTTTCACCGGTAAAGCCGCCAAACACGGCGGAGATGGTCACCCCGGCCTGCTCCAGCCGGCGGAGAAAATCCTCGCCCCGCTCGACCGTGCGACTGGCCTTGGATGGCGCGTGCAGGTGGATGGTGGGCACCCCCAGTTCTTGCACAACCTCGAGCTTGACTCCCAGCCCCGCGTCGAGACTGGCAAACACTCCCAGCGGCCACTTTTCCATGCTACGTTCCCCAGGCAAATTACCACGGCTACCACGTTTTCGCGGCTGCTCGGGTCGGCAACCGACGCCTTATTCCTATTTCTGCCCTAAGGTTAACACTTTTGGGGGCCGGCCGGAATCCCCCGCGACCCGTTGCCAGGCACCGGCAGCTTTGCGAAAACGGCATCCACGCCGCGGGGAGCGGCGGCCCATATTGGGTTTTGCCAACCGGCAAAGACAGAACGCCCCCCCCGCCGCAAGCCGACCCGCTGACCAGCAACCGCGATCGGCGCGCGTTGTCGCCAAGCGTGCTTGCCCTGAACAACAGTCCCGGGTAGATAAGTCGCTCGTTTGCCCCGCGTTTTTCGCAGCCAGAGAAATATGAGCACTCAACTTGCGGTTGTCTTACTGTTGCTCGCCGCCGCGATTGCCATGTTTGCCATGAACAAACCACGGATGGACGCCGTGGCGTTGATCATGCTCACCGCGCTGCCATTCTCGGGCGTGCTCACCGTGGAAGAGGCGCTGGCCGGCTTCAGCGATCCCAATATTGTGCTCATCGCCGCGCTGTTTGTGATGGGCGACGGCCTGGTGCGGACAGGAGTGGCCCGAGATCTGGGCGATTGGCTGGCAGCCCGGGCGGGCAGCAGCGAAACCCGGCTGCTGGTGCTGCTGATGGTGGTGGTGTGCGGTCTGGGTTCGATCATGAGTTCGACCGCGATCACGGCGATCTTCATCCCCGTCACGCTGCGGATTGCGCAAAACACCAAAACCGCCACCAGCCGCTTGATGATGCCGCTCAGTTCGGCGGGCCTGATCAGCGGCATGATGACCCTCATCGCGACGGCGCCCAACCTGGTGGTCAACGCCGAGCTGGTTCGCCGCGGCAATGCCGGTTTTCAGTTCTTCAGTTTCACGCCCTTTGGCATTCCCGTGCTGCTGATTGGGATTGGCTACATGCTGTTTGCCCGGCGGTGGCTGGCCGGACACCCCGCGGGCGCAGTCGACGGTCCGCGTCGTCCCACCTTGCGGGGTTGGGTCGAGGAATACCAGCTCCGTTCGCGCGAACTTCGCCTGCGGATTCCAGGCGATTCGCCACTGGTGGGAAAAACCGTGGTGGAGGTCCGGCTGCGCGATAGTTCGGGCGCCAACCTGATTGCGGTCGAACGCGAGGGACGGCTGATCCAGCCCACCCCCAACACGGCGCTCAAGGCCGGCGACATTTTGTTCGTCGACCTCTTCGATTCGGAGAGGGGCGCCCAACTGCTGCAAGAGCACTACCAGTTGCAGACGCTGCCGCTCAAGGGCGTCTACTTCACCGATATGTCGCAGGACATTGGCATGGCCGAAGTCATTCTGCCGGCAACGTCGTTCTTGATCGGCAAGAGCGTGACCGACGCCGACCTCCGCAGCCGATACAACGTCACGGCGATTGGCCTGCGGCGAGGCACGGAAGCTCTGAAATCCAACATTCGCGAAGAAGTGCTCCGGATTGGCGATACCCTGCTGGTCGTTGGCCCGTGGAGGGCGATTCGCAACCTGGGCGCCGCCGACCGCGATTTTGTGCTGTTCAACGTGCCCGCCGAACTCGACGAAGTCCTCGCCGCGCCGGGAAAAGCCAAGCAAGCCCTGGGCTGCCTCGCCCTGGTGGTGGCCCTGATGGTCACCGGCGCGGTTCCCAACGTGCAGGCCGCGCTCATCGGCTGCTTGTTGATGGGCCTGGTGGGCTGCATCACGCTGGACAGCGGCTACCGGGCCATCGACTGGAAAACCATCACCTTGATTGTGGGCATGCTCCCGTTTTCGGTGGCGTTGCAGCGAACGGGCGGCGTGGAGATTGCCGGCCACGCCTTGATGGGACTGGTGGGCGGGGCAGGAACGTACGTGGTGCTGGCGAGCTTGTTCGCAATCACCTCGGTGCTGGGAATGTTCATTTCCAACACGGCCACGGCCGTGCTGATGGCCCCGGTGGCGCTCACGGTGGCGGGCGAACTGGGGGCTTCTCCCTACCCGTTCGCCATGATCGTGGCGCTGGCTTCCTCGGCCGCTTTCATGACGCCCGTATCTTCGCCGGTGAACACGCTGGTGGTCACGCCCGGCAACTATACCTTCTTCGACTTCGTGAAGGTGGGCGTACCCTTCACGCTGATCGTGCTGGTGGCGAGCGTGCTGCTCGTGCCGCTGCTGCTGCCGCTGTAGAGGGCGGCCGGCGCAAAGCCGCGCAAGCGGGCGCGCACCAGGCGGCCCGCAAATCGCCAGCCTCCCCTTCCGCCCAGCCCCCTCTTCCGGCCAACCAACGCAGGTTGTCGGGGGCGCGGCAGGTTGTCAGGCGTACTGCTTGATGTTCGGCGACACGCCTTCGGGGGTCGCGTCGCTTTCAATCTTGAACCAGTCGGGGTCGAACACAATCGTGTTCGATTCGCCCTGTTTCCCCCGGGCAATGGCGATGTTGGTGGTGAGGGCAATCACCGCGTCGCCCAGAGCCACGGCCGGATGGCACTTGGGCTGGTTCTCCGGCGACGGATTGCGAATGCACCACGCAAAGTGCTCGATCTCTTCCGTGTAGCCCCGGCTGACGGGGCCCGAATCGAGGGCGGCCTTGCCAATGGCCGCGTCGCCGCCGCCGCTGGCCGTGGTGTCGAGCACCGCGGCGTCTTTCTTCTTGGTCACGCCCACGCGGGTCAGCCCCTCCCGCGGATACAGCAGCACTTCCTGCTCGCGTTCGAGCACCAGGGTGCCGTCGGTGCCCATCACCACTTCGCCGTAGCCGCCGTAGCCATTGCCGTTGATGGAGGAATACGTGACGCCCACCTTGTGGTGGTGGGTGGAAGGATCCTCCGGCACGTAGGCCGGCGAGGGGAACTCGTACATGCAATACACGTGGTCGTCCACGTCGCGATCGCGCGGGAACAGCGACCGCCCTCCCATGGCCGAAACCGTAAGCGGCAGGGCTTTCTTGCCGCCTTCTTGCATGGCGCTGATGAAGATGCCGGCCGCGTCGAGCTGGTGGCTGCCGAGTTCGGCCATGAGGCCGCCGCCCGTCCGATCGAACAACCGCCAGCGGATGAGTTCCTCGATCGGGGAAATCACCAGCTGGCCGTCGGGGCCGTAGCCGGTTTTTTCTTCGTAGCCGTAGGTTTCGGCCAGCGTCTTGCCGGTCTTTTCGTCCTTTTCGCCAAGGATGGCGTCCTTGGCCATTTCGATATACAGCTTCTGCCGCTCTTGCAGCACGCCCAGCGTGTACCCGTCGGTCTTGGGATCGTTGAGCCGAGACTCGATGCCGGCCAGTTCGCGGACGATTTGGTCGGGCAGCTTGGGTTGCCAGCTATCGCTGCCGGGCCGGTTGCCGCGGTGCCACTGGGCGCGAATCGAATGCAACTGTCCCAGGATGCCCTCCTGGATCATCGCCACGGCGTTGTCGTACAGCACGCTGTAGTGCCGCTGGTGCCCGGTCGCCAGCAGCATGCCGGTTTCTTGCGATACCCGCGACATTTCCTTGCACTGGTGCACGCTGTGCGCCATCAGCTTTTCGGTCAGCACGTGCTTGCCGCGTTTCATGGCTTCGATGGCCACCACGTGGTGCAAATGCAGCGGCAGCGCAATGATCACCGCCTCCACATTGGGGTCGTCGAGCAGTTCGTGGTAGTCCTGGTCGTACACCTTGACCTGTTTGCGGGCCTGGTCCTCCGACTTCCAGTCGTACTTGTTCATCAGGCCTGGCCGCACCAGGTAGGCGTTGGGCGAGCTCTGGTCGCCGTGGAACGCGCGGTACACGTTGTAGGGGCGAATGTCGGCAATCGCCACCACCTGGGTGTACTCGGGGTTGTGCGCGCCGATCAGCACGCTGCCTTCGTCCCCGGTGCCAATCACGCCAATCCGCACCGGGTCGCCCACGCTGCGGCCGTAGCCAAAGTAATAAGCGCCGAGACCGCCGCCCGACACCAGGCCGACCGCCGCGCTCCCCAGCAAAAACTGCCGCCGGGAGAGGTGGGGGCTGGCGATCGCGCCGTAAAAATTTTCCTGGCCAATGGCCCGTTCTTCGGGTGTAGGACTACGCATGGCCACGCCCTTTCCAAATGGGGAGTGTGACGAGATAATGGATGAAGAAGTCGAGCCCGCCCCAGCGGCCCACGTTCGTGGTCGCCAACGCGAACAAGACGAGCATTTCAATCACTTCTTTATTGACGATCAGGGCATGCCCCGCCGAGGGCGGAAGCTGCGGATAGTACCCCGGCCAGGCCACCTGCTCCAACACCACCGCGGTCAGCAAAAACACCGCTCCGCCCAGCGCCGCCAACCGGGTGAACAAACCCAGCATCAGGCACATGCCCATCACGATCAGGCCGTAAGTGGTCATGCTTTCGAGCACGCCCAGCCGGGTAGCCGGAACCGGGTCGGCTTCGACCAGCCGCAGCCAGAGCGTGACAAACGCCACTACCGCCAGCAGCAGTTGCAACCCGCCCTGCACGCCCGCGATGCGCGGACCCTGCTCCGAGGGAATGCCGCCAGCGTACATCCGCCCTCCCAGTCCCACAAACATGCCGAAATTGGTCAGCAGGGCGAGCAATCCCAGCGCGCTGAGAACGTCGAACTGCTGCAACATGCCGGCCCGGCCAAACAGCCAGGCGGCAATCCCCAATAAGCCGGCCGTGACGACCATCGAGAGCGCATTGGCGCCGATCACCAGCCCCAGCGCCTTGACCAGGCCCGGCGGCGATTGCCGCGACACCCAGCAAGCCACGTAAAACAGTACGAAGGACAGACCCAGCCAGATCGCCCCGGCAATGAGGTAAAACCACACATTGGGTTTGAATCCCCAGGCCGTGGCCACGGTTGCCTGCTGTTGCTCGGCGGTGACAATCCGCCGCATGTCGTCCTCAAACGCTTCGTCCACTTGCGTCACGCTGGCCAGCAGCGGAGCGATGTCACGCTGGATTTCCTGCCACTTCTTCCAGTGCCGCTCCCGCTCGTAGGGAATGTCCTGGGTGCGGGCTTCGGCCTGCTTGGCCCTCCAGGCCTCCAAAGCCGCCAGATATTTGCGAACCTCTTCGGTTTCGATCGTGATCGGGTTTTTCTGCTCGTCGAGCGAGGGCTCGCGAATCAGGTCGGTAAGCTGTTTTTCGCGGCGCTTCAGCGCGGCGTTGGCCGCCTGTTTCTGCTGGTCGTCAAAACGGTAGCGAATCGCAAACCGCTCTTTGAGGTCTTCCCACCGGGCGACCATTTTCTCCTGGCTCAGCCGCTGCTCGCCGTAGTAATCGGGAATCAGTTCCCGGTACCAGTTGGCAAACGGACCGCGCGCCTGCTTGAGAAACGGCTCGGCCGAAAAACTGGCATGCCGGTACTTCCAGGTGCCTTCGTACAAAAAATGCCAACCAATGGCGATCCGCAACAGTACGAACGCCACCACAGCAACAAATGAAATCTGGAAGCGGCCGCTCAAGCGAGGAGCCCTCCACGTTTGGCAGAAATGAACGACAACACCAAAAACCCAGCGGACGCGGCAGACACGTTCAACGACACCTCGTTCTGGCCGCGGTCACGATGTCGCACGGGAACGACAAGCGGTCGGCGTGCAGGTTTCCCCTGAACAGATCCGACCGCCGGCGGGCGGGATGGCGAAGCAGGACCACGGTTCACGCAATGTTGAAAGCCTCACCGCGTTGAAAACCTCACCGCGGAATCGTCACAACGAGCGCAGCATCGCCCCCCATTTTGTTGATTGTACGCCACGGCGGCCGGTTCCACCACCCTTTTCGCCAGCAGAACCCAATCGCGGCGGGGCCCAACCGGGCACCGCCACGGCTACAAGCTGCGCAAAAAACGGACCAGGTCGGCCAACTCCCCGTCGGCCAGCGGCGCCTCCAACTGGTGGCCAAACTCGCGGAACACCGACTCCAGGCCCACCGCCCGATTATCGTGGAACAACCGGTCGCGGTGCCCGACCCCCAGGAGCGAGGGAGGGTTGAACTTTTCCTGGCCGTGTTCGTCGCGCAACCCCACGTCGAATGCCCCCTGCGTGGTGTACGTGAGCGGCGGCACGTGGCAATTGCCGCAACCTTGGCGCTGGAACACCGCCTTCCCCCGGGCAATGGCTTCTCCATCGGCATCGTTGGCGGGCGGCTGGGCGGGCGGCGGCGGCCCCAGCGAAAACATAAAGGCCACCAGGTCTTGCACGCCTTCGCCCGAGGGAGGATGGCCGTGCATGGTGGAATCGATCGATTTGCGAACCTGGTCGTGCAGTTCCTTGATGGTGCCGTTCCAAGCCCAAGTATCGGTTTGGCTTACCCCCAGTAGGCTCAACACGCGTTTGGGCGCGCCGTAGCTTTCGTCCCCCAGCGTGTCGACCAGACCGCCGGTGCTATGCCCATCCGGGTGGCAACTATGGCAGCTCATCCAGCGGTCGTGCGACAGCCTGGCGTCGTAAAACAGCTTTTCGCCCCGCTGTTTCGACGACAACGTCGGCATCGACCCCAGCGCGATCTGCTTGCCGATCAATATCCCCTTCTGCAAGTCGATCACCGACACCGAGTCCGAAAACTGGTTGAGCACAAACGCCTGGCGCGCCCCGGGGCGGGCAATCACCGCGATGGGCCGCTGCCCCACCGGCAGAAAATTCAGCACCGCCCGCTGCGTCGAAATCACCGCCACCTCGTGCGAGCCCGACAACGCCACCACCCTCCAGCCATCGGGCTCAATGTGCAATCCCGCGGGATCGGCGGCCCCTTGCCCCGTGCCGCCCAGCGAAATCCGGTCGCCCCGCGCGATCCGTTCGCGAATGATTTCATCGACCGACTTGGGCGCGTCGGCCGCCGTCAGGGCCGCCAGCGGCAGGTTGCGAATCTGATTGTCGACCAGAATGCCCCAGTGGATGTCGTCGAAGCTCGCCCGGGCGACCGGGTTGAGTTCCTGGCACCCAAACCACAGCCGCTCGCCGTCGTACGCCAGGCCGCGAATGTTGTGCACCGGCAGTTGTTTGACGCCGAGAATCTTAACGGCAGCCACGTCAATCAACGCCAACTGCCCGGCAAAGGCGTCGGCCACGACCAGGTTCGGGCCGCCTGCCCGCTGCAGCAACCGCGGGGCAAAGGGCAGCCGCAACCTTGCGGCAATCCGCCAACGGCCTCCGCCGGCCTCCCTCGCCGACGCCTCAATAAATATCAGCTCCCGCGACCACAGCGAAGCCACGCAAGCCCGATCGTCCCCCAGCGCCGCCACGCTCACGGGATACGCGCCCGGCAGCGGCAACCTTTGCGCCACCTGGGGTATCGGAGCCGCTGGCGAGTCGGACGCCGCCAACGGAGCCGCGAGCGCAATCAGTTCGCCCGCCCCCTCGTCCACCGCCAGCCAGTGGTTGCCCGAGGGCAATGCCGCCAGATCGACCAACCGTTTTCCCACGGCATGTTCGCCCACCACGGTGAACGTGTCGGCGTCGAGCACCGATACACTGCCGCTGTCGCGATGGGCAACCAGCAGATGGCGGGCGGCGCCATCCCAGGCCGCGGCGGTTGGCCGGCGAAAATACACCCCGGCAGGTGAAATCTCGCCCGTCGAGGTGCCCGTCGAAGCGCCCGTCGAGGTGGTCGCCTGGGCGGCGCCCGCCGCCGCCGGCTCCGAAGACGAAGCGCCGGCGTACGACCCGGGGCCGCCTGAATTTCTTGGCGAGCCGGTTTCTTGGGAGCGGCCAGGTTGCCAGGCCGACGAGAACATCAACCCGACTGCCGTTGCCGCGACGACCACCGTCCACAATGTGCGTCCCTGGGTGCCGATCATGGCAGAGTTCTCCCTCACGCGGCTAAACCGCAGTCGCTCGTTGCCTCGCGAAACTTCTCTGCAGTTTGCGGAGATGGCAACGAGTAAAAAACCAAGCTTCGAGCGCGCGGTTCGCGGCCAGCGGGGGGGGCTGCTAAGAAACCACTTTCTCGAACTTGCCAAACACCATCCGGCCGGCGCTGGTTTGCAGCACGCTGGTCACCAAAATATGCACCATTTTACCCACGTGGTCGCGGCCGCCTTCCACCACCACCATCGTGCCGTCGTCCAGGTAGCCCACCCCCTGGCTGGCTTCTTCGCCCGGCTTCACCAGGCTGACGTCGACCTGTTCGCCGGGCAAAAAGATCGGCTTCAGCGCATTGGCCACTTCGTTGAGATTGATCACGCCCACCCCGTGCAGCTTGGCCACCTTGTTCAGGTTGAAATCGTTGGTGACGATCTTTCCTTCCAGGTGTTTCGCCAGCAACACCAGTTTCAGATCGACCGGTTGGCCGCTGAACTCGGGCAGGTCGCGGTCATAAATTTGCAAATCCACGTTCTTGGCGCTGCGAAGCTGGTTGAGAATGTCCAGCCCTCGGCGACCTCGGCCGCGCCGCAAGCGATCCGAGCTGTCGGCAATCGCCTGCAATTCGGAAAGAGCGAACCGGGGCATGATGAGTTGCCCTTCCATCAGTCCGGTTTGCACCACGTCGGCAATGCGGCCGTCGATCACCACGCTGGTATCCAGCACCAGCGGCTTGATCCCCTTCACTTCCTTGGCGAATTCCACGTACGGAATGATGAAGCGAAAATCGTTGCGCGTTTGCAGCAGCAGGCTCACGCACGTGTAGCACAGCACCATGCCCACCACCAGCGTGGTGATGGTATGCCAGGGCTTCGCGGGATTGTCCCGCTCAATGAGGTCGAGAAACGGGCTGAGCACAAAGCCCGCCACGTAGGTCAGAAACAATCCCACGATCAAGCCGAAGTACACGGCGGAAATCGTGTCGAGCCGCTTGGTGCGCAGCGACATGTCCAGCGCAATGGTCACCAGCGCAATGCCGATCACCACCGCCAGCGACAGCAAATGCCCGGCGTTGCTGAGGTCCTGCAGCGAACTGATGATGAAAATGCCCAGCGTTGCGGAGAAAAACAAGAACGCAATCCGCAACACGATTAACGGAACATTCGACATGGTTGGTGGCGGCGCAAGCCCCGTGGAGGGGGGAAGTAAAAACAATTTCCCCATAGTAACAGCAGCCACTTAAAAAACCAGACGCCGCGATCCCCAGTAGAGGGGACGCCATCGAGGGAACGCCGTCTCGCCCGGCCCCGCGGTGGCCAGAGCCGATTGCCAAGCAATCGGCCATCCGCGATCACGCCCGCGCCAGGGGGGCGCTTCAGCGAGCCAGGGTCGCCAGCAGGCGGTCGTCCCGCAGGGCGTGCGGCCGCACCGTGACCAGTTGGCCCGGCTCCACAGCCAGCTTTCCCCCGGCCAGGTTTCCCGCCGCCACGGCCACTTCGACCGGCGCGTAGCGGCAGGCGGTGCCGACAAACCGCCCCGCGGTCGCGGGTTGGCTGCCGCCAGCCACGGGGCTTTCCATCAGCACCTCGAGCTCCCGCCCAATCAACCCGCGGAAGTATTGCCCTCGCAACTCGGTTTCCAGCTCCGCCAACCGCCGCGCCCGCGCCGACTTGATCTCGGCCGGCACCGCGTCGGTCATTTCGGCGGCCGGCGTGGTCCGCCGCGCGCTGAAGGGAAAAATGTGAATTTTGGAAAAGCCCACCTCGCGGGCAACGCGGCAGGTGTCGTCGAAGTCGGCCTCGGTTTCGCCCGGAAAACCGACGATGATGTCGGTGGTCAGCGCCGGACGGTCCAGCGCCTCCCGCACCTTGTGGCAGCGGTCGACAAACCGCTTGGCGCCCCAGCGGCGTTTCATCCGCCGCAAAATCCGGTCAGAACCGCTCTGCAAACACACGTGCAAATGAGGGCACACGCGGCCAGGGTGCGCGGCCAGCACGTCGATCAACTCGCGCGTGACCTCGGTGGCCTCTATGCTCGACAACCGCACCCGAAACGTGCCGGGCAACGCCACGATCTGCTCGACCAGATGCGAGAGCCGCAGCCATTGATCCTTGGGCCGGTGGCGATTGAAGTCCACGCCGTAATGCCCCAGGTGGATCCCAGTCAGCACAATCTCGTGATAACCGCCATCGACCAGCCGCCGCACCTCAGCGAGAATGTCGGCGGCGGGCCGCGACGCCATTTGCGGACGCACCGTGGGAATGATGCAGTAGCTGCACCGCAGCAGGCAGCCGTCTTGCACCTTCACGTACGCCCGGTGCCGGCCGCCAAACTCCGAAATCCCGCTGGGAATATCGACCACGCCAAACCGGCCCAGCACGTCGGGCAGTTCGCGCTTGTCGGTGATGACCTCGGCCACGCCGGGCAGCGCGGCCACTTCTTCGGGAGCCCGCGTGGCGTAACAGCCCATCACCACGATCCGCGCATGCGGATTCTGCCGCGCCATCCGCCGAATCGTCTGCCGGCTCTTGGCGTCGCCTTCATTCGTAACCGTGCAGGTGTTCACAATGCACAGGTCGGCCGGTTCCGCCTCCCCGGCGTCGGCATAACCAATCCCCAATAGCCCCTGGCGGAGATACTCGGTTTCGTATTGATTGACTTTGCAGCCCAGGGTGACGGCACGAAGCGAAGGCATGATCAAACGCGCATCTGCAAGAACGAAAACGGACCAGGCCGATGGCCGCCGGACCAACCCGGCGCTTCGTCCACTATACCGGCTGCCAGGAAACCAAAGTAGGGACCTCCCGCCGGCAGGCGCGTTACTTGCCAACCACGTTATTTCCCAACCACCGTGAAGTTCACTTCCGCCGTGCCAATCTTCTGGCCCACCATGTCGTGAATCGTCAGCTTGAGCTGGTGGTCGCCCGGGTTCATCCGCTCGGGCAGGCGAATGCGGTAGCTGATGAAGAAATCGCGGCGCAGGTTGGCGCAGGTTTCGGTAATCACCGGCAGCTCGCGCGGCTCGGTCTCGACCGGTTGTCCCAAGCGGTCAAAGATCAGATAACTCGCCCGAAATTCGGTGCGGAAACCATCGGCCTGCCGCTGCGCCACAAAGTTGTCCAGCTCGGCGTAGAGCAGCACTTCGGCCCCCGGCGAGAATTCATTTTGGGGAAACCGCTCGATCACTCCGTAACTGCGAACCGCGGTGCAAAACGCCGCCCGGCGAATCGCCAGCGCGCCGACTTCGCCCAACCGCGCGGCGGCGTCGGCAAAATACTCCTTGGCTTCGCTCGCCCGGCGTTCCCGGTTGGGAATCCGGCTTTCGTCCAGGTACGTCGCCAGGCCGTAAACCAGCTTGTTCCAAAACTCCTGCTCCGCCAGCGACAACCCCGCAATCGGTTCCAGCGCTTCTTCGCGGCGGCCCGCCATCACGTACAGCAACCGCAGGTAAACCTGCTGGCGCAGTTCATCGGCCGTGGCGGCAGGCAGGTTCTTCTTTTCTTCCAGCCGAGTAATAAACTGCGTGAGCAACTCTTGCCACGAAGCCAGATCGCTCGGCGGCGATGCCGGTTTCTCGTTCGCTTGAGGCGCGGCGGCCGGTTTTTCTCCGGGGGGCGCCGCGGGACGGCCCTCGCCCACAAAGCTGGCCAGCATGGCGGCTTCGTCGCGCCAGTTCTCTTGCGGTTTCTTGGCCTCGCTGCCAGCCGAGGCCGGACCGGTTTGCGCGGCCAGCCGCTGGGCCAGCGCCGCGATCAACGCCGGCTCGCCCGTGTCCGGATACCGCGCCGCCAACAGCGTTTCGTAGGCCTCGAAGATTTCGTCCGGGGCCGGCGGCAATCGCCGCGCTCGCGGCGTCGGCCGCTCGGTCTCGGTGATCGATTCAATCAACGCCGCCGCCTTCGCCACCGCGTCTTTCCGCGCGGACGTCAGGTCGGGCGTGCCGGTTGAAGCCAACCGCGTCGGCACGGTGCTCGAACCCAGGCTGGACTCCACGGGTGCCGCCGACTCCGCCGGCGCCGACAGCGAGCTTTGCAACATCCGCAGCATGCGGCTGACCGATTCGGGATCGGTTTGCGCCAGATCGCTTTCCAGTTGGCGGCGCGCCAGCGGCGTCAGCTTGCCGTGGGCTTCCATCTGATCGAGCGTGGTTTGAATTTCGTGCTGCTGCACCGGAATGGGATTGGTCTTTGCCATGCCGTCCGCTGCCTGGGACTTTTCGCCCGAGCCGCTTTGGTCGTCGGCCTTGACCTGCGACGTGGCCCAGTCTTTCGTGTCGTCGTCTTTGGCCGACGACTTGGCCAGGGAAGCACTGGCCGCGCCCCCCGACAGAGCCGTGGGAATCATCTGGCATCCGGCAAACAGGGCAGGCCAGGCAAACAACAGCGCGAGTCGGGAGTATCCAGCCATGGAGAGTTCGACCGCAAATGGTATCGGAAGCGACTGCCCCGGCCAGCGTTGCCAGAACAGCCCTCGCGTGACGTGCCAAGGGAAAAGGAGGGCGGAAGAATAGCGGCAGACCCCTACGCCCGCAAGACGAACTTGCCCTCCGCCAAATCATCGTCAAACCGCTGTCGCCCCCCATGCGCGCATCCGGTGAATGGGTGCTACCAACGCGCAACCCCCCATGCTCGCTAGGGCCGGGGGGCCTCTTCTCTCCCTCCCCCCGCGTAGCGAGGCACGAGCGAAGTGCGGGGGAGGGCCGGGGTGGGGGGCAAAGACCCAGCCACCCGCTTCCCAACCCACAAACCGCCAACCGCCTCTTCTCCCCCTCCCCCCGCGTAGCGAGGCACGAGCGAAGTGCGGGGGAGGGCCGGGGTGGGGGGCAAAGACCCAGCCACCCGCTTTCCAACCCGCAAACCCCAGTAGGTACCTTCTGCCGGAAGGTACCTCGACCCGCGATAAAACATCGTCCCACCGCGCCCGGACAAAACGCCACGCCGCCACTCTTCTCTCCCTCCCCCCGCGTAGCGCAGCGAGTGCGGGGAAGGGCCGCACGTGGGGGGCCAGCACCAGGCACCCGCTTTCCAACCCGCCAACCCCAGTAGGTACCTTCTGCCGGAAGGTACCTCGACCTGCTGCAAAA
>JAANMV010001681.1_pt1 | contig 23705 bp, 20 predicted proteins | sample 7279661 | NCBI WGS metagenome assembly JAANMV01 (sample SAMN14094540, study PRJNA606508) | bioreactor metagenome | isolation source: A lab-scale SPAN reactor treating ammonium-rich wastewater day 121 | place: Ireland: Galway | collected 2017-05-16
TGAGAGATTCACTGAAAAAGTTGCAGGAAGCTGTGAAGAATCAGAGGCAGAAAGCGAACCTTCCTGAAAGTGGCCCCATTGACCCTGTTCAGCTCCTCAAGGCGCTGAGAAAGAACCCGCCCCTCGATCAGTTGACTCGTTATGTCAAATCCAGGCTGAATAATCCTCGATCAGGAAATGGATGAGGCATGAACAGAGCGGGGAATGGATGATCATCCGGTCCATCCCCCGCACCTGTTTTTTTTGAATCAGCGAAACCGCAACCTCACTCCTCTGCCAGGAATTTGTGATACAACCCCATGTAGTAAGGCAGCAGGAAGGCCTCCCCATCGGCAAGGACACGCCCGTCATTGCGGTAATCCAGGTTCCATGGATCATGATTCCAGAATTCGAATGTTCTCTCATCGACCGGAATGACATATCCATTTCTCAGATGTCCACGATTCGGGTGGGTGTCGAACTGGGTGTGGGGAGCCATCGGGACGATATCCAGTCGGTGGCTGTTTTTGTGAGGCCACATGATGCGGTCCAGCGGAATCCGAACCAGCGTGTCCGCAGCTTCCTCCAGCACCTCACGGCTGGCTGACAGATCGGCTCCACCCCAGGGTCCGGGGTATTTTTCCCCCTCACACACTGCTGCATATATATAATTGAAAAGGGGATTTTTTTCCGGCCGCTCGATCAGAAAATAACGGTACATCGCGCCAGCATACGAGGCCCGAAGTTTCGGATTCTCCTCATATTTGATCAGGTTGTAGAAACTCATGAAAGCCATTTCATCATCGGACTGGTTTCCGGTTCCCGGACCCGCATGAACTTTTGGCACGAGCATGTTCATGAGGTAACTGTGGTTATTGATCAGATCCTCATAGGCTTTCTGGTACTTGCCATCCTGTGTCATGTGCCAGGCGGTTTTCAGATAAGAAAGCATGCTCAGCGAATTCAACCCGCGCTCATCGGCCCAGTCGGGATCATGGTTCATCAGATCAGGTCCAAAACGCGCCCAGCGGGTGGGCTGCCCATCCCAGTCCACCAGCTGATACCCATGGTCAATCAGATGATCGGTAATCGCAGTGACTACATCCCGAACTCGCTGCTTCTCCTCATCGGTATCGGCGACAAGATCATAGTAGGTGGCATACAGGAAGTAGTGGCCATCAAGCTCATCGGAACTCGTGTCACACTTCCAGAACCACTGCCCATCGGCGCTTTTCGGCCAGCGTGGATGAATAATTTTCCAGAGCGGGTCTTGGTTCTCACGGTGTTCTTTATCCTTTTCGGCTGTGTATTCGCTGACATTCGGATCAGGCCCTGAGGCTGGACGAATCGATCTCGCTGGAAATCCTCTGGGGGCCGGGTGCTCACCCCCCTGGGTCACCTGGCTGAGAAACCTTAAGGCTTCAAAGGCCTTTTTCGCTCTTTCCTTGTGGTAGGGATCATTTGTGGCCCCATAGGCAAAGCATTCTCCCGCTCCATACATCCCGGTCCAGAGGCCATCATTGTCATTGTCCTCATTGCTCCATTCACTCCGGTCTCCGGGATTCTTCAGATGTGCCCCAATAACATAACCATATTGAGTGCGGCGATGGTGTTTGTCGATATCCTCTTCCAGCTTCCGGGCCTTTTCGGAGAGCTTCATCAGGGGCTGTTCGATGCACCCAACCCCTTTGGCAGTTGCAAACCAGGAGGTGCCATCTTTATCGACGACAACTCCGCGAATGTCATTGTCCGGCAGCCAGCGTGGCCCTTCGCGATATTCCCAGGTGGTCCCATCAAAACGAATCGCTCCCTCAGTCGTCCCGAAATACACCTCTCCATCGGGGCCGGCAGCCAGTGAAGTGAAATCATTGTAGGGAAGCCCTTCACATACAGGGTGGAGAGTCCATTCCCCATTCTTCTGGTATCCGACCCCCTGGAGGCAGGCAAACCACAATGTGCCATCTGCAGAGTATCCCACTGCACGGACATCCACTGGCGACCAGGAATGATGCCCGGCTCGAGGGTGAGCTCTTTCCCAGTCGCTTCCCTGGGACTTGATCATCATCCCGCGTTCCAGAGCGACTGCGATCTGCTCTCCAGGCCCCTGTGCAATGTCACGGATGTTCTTCTCGTCAACCTTGAGCGCACCGGCCACACGCTTTTTCAAATGGCCTTTCTGGGTAAATACAGGAGGGGCTTCATCAAGCTTCTTCCAATGCCCATCCTGGAATGCTGCAAATCCCCCTTTGGTCTCAACGACCACCTGGCCTTTTTCATCCAGGGCGATCGCCAGACAATCCTCATCTGGCAGCCCCTCGGCCTTGCTGAACTTCCGGCTGATTTCTGCACGCACATCCTTCAGTATGACTGTCTTCTCCGATGCAAAGGATTCCATCCCCAAACTCCCACACATAAGCATCATCAGGATCAAAATAAGGATTCCCAAACGATCAATCTTCATGAATCGCCCCTTCCATGATTGATAATAATCCAGAACCCGCCGAGCTCCGGATGCAGAGCAGTGCTTCCTGCCCGTTTTGAGCATGACAGGCAATGATCGGAACTTCTACCCTCCATGAACACCCCATGCAACCCCATAGGCATTCACTGCCGGTGTGTCGAAAGCAGGCAGCAGGCGCAGGGAAACCCTGTCTGCAGCGATGTATCCGGAGGGAACCCGGAAATACAGTTCAGTGAAAAAACGATCCGAGTTTCCAACAATATTCTCCATGTCTCGATCGACTGTCACCCAGGACTCTCCCCTTTTTATCTGGCATTCAACGGCATAATCCCATCCCGCTGACTGGATCATCAGGCAGAGGGCATGGTCTTTTCCCGGCATGGAAGGCAGCACCATCGATATCGGCTCCCTTCCGGCCTCGACCGCAATCCCCAGCCGTTGAAGTGTGGGGGGGGAAACCCTCTGAGTTTCCGGCACATGGGACTGGATCTCGATGGCCCAGGGTGGTGGATCGGGCGGATCGGTTTTTCGAGCAATCCTGTACAGAGTGGGCCGGAAAAGCGGGAGCTCCAGCAATGCGCCGCTGGCGCCTTTATCATATCGGAATTGAGCTTTCTGCTCCGAGGTGGCATTTCCGGTTTCAACCTGTGCCAATGTCTGAACTCCCTTCCAGGATTCGGAGGATCCACCCTGATTTCGATCCAGCCACAGCATCGGCCGTGCCTCATATCTCTCGATGTCCAGCTCCGGCCAGTCAGCGGCCCAGGTGTGAAACGGGTCTGCATCGAATGAAATGACCGGCCGGTCCATCGAAAGCCACCTCTCGAAAGCATCTGTTGTGACATGCCTGAAGCTGCCGAATTTGGGATGGTTGAAAAGCGGCTTCCAGTGGCCAGGCAGCAGGATGGTTCCAGCATCTCGAAACAGGGGGATTCGGTCTGTGTAGAATGCGATGGCCAGGCCGGAAAAATGCCAATCGATGGGTTGAATCACCAATGAGTTGTGCGGGCTGTGCTGGCGGACAAAATCCGATAAAGCCTTATTGGCCCCGGTTGGGCGGTACCATGGATACAGCTGTCTCGATGTCCCTTGTCGATAGAAATCTGGTGTGAGAAGGAGCAGTGACAGGAGGCCCAGCAGGCATGACATCCTGCGAATGCCACCGGAAATCCTCCCGGTTTTCAGCTCGAGTGCTCCTGCGCCGGCCCCGATTCCCCAGGCGATCGAAGGGGCAAGGAACACCAGGTAAATCCCATAATCCAGCGAATATCCGATGGTCGATTCGTAAAACAGATAAAAGAAAGGCAACAGCCACCACACCAGCGATCGGCTCAGGGGAGCCGCCAGCAGGCCGATGATCGCGGCGATGGGTGCCCATTTCCCGAAAGCCCCTGGGCTGGAGGCCTCCTCCCAGATGCGTCTTAACTGCCCGGCCCAGTATGCAAGTGAATCCGATCCAAAGGCCTTGTCCCAATCCGGGCCAGGCGCAGTCCCACGCAGGAAATGGCGGATTCGGAAGATTCCAATCAGTCCATTCGATTCAATCCAGACCACCAGCAGCCAGGTCCCCGCAATCGCAACCGGGACCAGCAGGCCGATCAGCGCCAGTGCCCAGTTCCTCTGGCGATGCCAGAAATCCCGCCCGCCCGCACAGATTCCCTCGAAGAGAGCATGGATGATCTGGTAAAGCGATCGCTCTTCACTCCTGTAGAAGCGCTTACAGCCAGGCTCCATCGCCATCGCCACCCGCTCTCTTTCGGAGGGGGATCGCAGGATCTCCAGGATTCTCTTCATTAAAGCGCAGGTGCGGCCGGCTGTTGAACGCACTCGGGGGCCTGACAGGACATCCGGATCTTTCGCCTGGATGAACAGGAGCAGGGAAGCGGGGAGTGCGAAGATAACCCCACTGTGTGTGATCAGCGCACAGCCCATAAATAAACCCGCAAGGAAAGGTTTTTTCAGATTCCAGACCGCATGCCAGCAACACACCAGCCAGAACAGAAGGACTGAATAAACTTCCTGGCAGGCTCCAAACCGAACTGCTACAGGGGTCAGGGTGAGGGCCAGTGCGGAGGACCACCCTGCAGCCCGGCTGTGGGTCATGGCAGACACAAACCGCCCGAACAGGACCAGGGTCGCCAGCGATGCCACCATCGAAACCAGGCTGTATCCCATATCGAGAGGGATAAAAGGTTTCAGCAGATACCCGATCCACAAAAATCCGATATAGGGTGAATGCGGCAGCTGGTTATGCTCGACACAGTAAACATATTCCCCCACATCGGAACCACAGACTGCCAGCGGAGAGAACTGATGCCATCTCAGCCAGCCCCCCAGCAGCACCAGGGGGATGTAATGCCACCACCACTGGTGGTGGTTTCGGGATTCTGGCGACAGGACAGGCGGCTTCATTTTATCCGGCGGACAAGTCGGCGATTTCTTCTTCGATCTGTTCGACTTCCTGATAGAACTGGCGGACAAAGGGGTTTTCGACTGCCTGAAAATGATGGTCGGCATAATCGGGGATGATCTGAATGCCGCGGCGGTCATCACGAGCCTTCGATTCTTCGATATTTACCGCAATTTTTCTCAACAGGAGCCGGTACTGCTCGAGCAGGACAGTGGGATCCTTTCCAAGCCCCTCCTGGAGGATCAGCTGCCTCTGAAAATCCCATTCCACACATGCCGATTTCCGTTTCACCAGCCCGGGGGAGATTCGCCCGGCTTTTCGAACCCGGCCGAAGAGACCTTGCAGGGCATAAAACTGGATAAAAAATGTGTAGGTTTCAATCGCACGCAGCCTCGATCGCTCGGTCATGAAATTAGCGCCCAGAGCGGACCAGTCTTTCTCCCCTGTGTAAAAATCCTTCCCGTGGAGCTCCGAAAGGGACTGCCGTGCAGCCAGCAGCAGGCGGATTGTATCTTCACGAAGGATACGGTGATCGGTGCGGGTGCGGAAGGCACGGTCCCGTGCAGTGAACTTCCGCTCATTCCTCATGATCGCAAACAGATTGCTCGACAGAACCCAGCCGGGGATGATCTCATTGGTCCCTCGTGGCACTCCATCAGGCCTGTCGGATGGATCGAGAATCAGCGAGAAAGGGACATCCACCCTCTGTGGCGGAAGAGAAACCCCGGTCGCGATAAATGTATAGGGCGAACCGGTGAAACAGCCAGGGAACTTCACATTCACCCCCAGCCCGAGGAACATCCCCTCACCGGGCCAGAACTCCTGGTCGGGTGCCTTCCCTGTGTGATTGGAGCCGCAGTTGCAGCCATACCCGACATTTCCCTTGCCCTCCGGCCACACCACTCCAATCAGCAATGCCTGATGGTGAAATCCCACAAAGGGGCCGATCAGGCTCGAGGTCACCTCTCCCTCGGCGATTGTGGTATTCGGACCGATGATCGACTTGAACACCTTCCCGTGCCGCTCGACACTCGAGTACTCACACAGCAGCGACCCCTCGACAATCGACAGCGAGGCCACATGGCTTCCCCATTGAAGTGAAGATTTTCGAATGATGGCCCCATCTTCGACAACGACCGGATGGTCATGGCTGCTCAGCAGCACGCACTCACTCAGGCGCTGGGCCGCACGGACTTCCGCATTAGAGCCTGTAAATGAATTTTCGATTCGCGGTGTATCGACCAGAATGGCATGGGGCTGAATGATGCCATGCCTCGAGCGGCAGTGTGCGGCATAAGCATCGATCCGGCGCAGATAAGCCGCCAGCCCGCGGATGTTTCCTGCCGGGCGGACACTGTGTGCGGCTTCCTCGAAAGTCATTTCCGGATAGGATCGTGTGGCCCTGCCGCCGGTCTCGATCATCGGAATGGTAAACCCAACTCCGAATGAGGAACCCGCCTGGTGGGAGATCTCCCCGCACCCCGCGATGAGAACTCCATGCCCGATTTTCATCCCCGAGATCAGGCGCACATCACGAATCACCACACCATCCTCGATCAGGCAATCCTCGAGGGTCACATTTTCGATGCCTGCGGCTTCATGAAACCCACAACGCCTCACCCAGCCATAGAGCTTCCCGAGAACGATTCTTCCCCGGAAACGCACATTTCGAACACGGTCTGTGCGGAATTCCTCGGCCACTCGAACCAGTGACCAGTCTTCACATTCACATCGCTGCTGTTCGAGCCGGCGGATTTCAACATCGGCCAGCGGACGGGCCGGGAATGACAGCTTCTCTGCTGCCCTCAAGGCATTGAGAAAATGGGTCGCTTTGAGCGGATCGGGATACGCTAACACATTCCAGTGGCGCGAAATCTCTACCCTTTCAGAATCGAATCCGGATCGAAATGGCCTGCTTCAACCGACCGGAAATAATGATAGGTCCCCACTTTGAGCTCATTTGCTGCGGCGGTATCGGCGACAATCAGCGCATGGCGGTGCAGCTGCAGCACCGAAGCAGTCCACATGTGGTTGACACCCTCTTCCACTGTCTTCTGCAGCGCACGTGCTTTGTTGAAACCTGTCACCAGGATCATCACCTCATCGGCAGCCATGATTGTCCCCACACCGACAGTCAATGCCAGCTTCGGCACTTTCTCGAAGTTTCCACCAAAAAAGCGCGCATTCACCTTGCGGGTGTCATCGGTGAGTGTTTTGATGCGGGTGCGGGACTGGAGCGATGATCCAGGCTCATTGAATGCCAGATGGCCATCCTCCCCGATGCCCCCCACAAACAGGCTGATGCCCCCATAAGATTCGATCCGTTTTTCATACGACAGGCATTCCTTCCCAAGATCCGAAGCAAGCCCATCGAGGATATTGGCATTCTTTTTTTTGATATCGATATGCCCGAAAAAGTGGTCCCACATGAAACGGTGGTAGCTCTGGGGATGATCCGGATCCAGCCCGACATATTCATCCATGTTGAAAGTGACGACATTGGCAAAGGAAATTTTCCCGCGCTTGTTCAACCGGATCAGCTCTTTGTACATCCCCAGAGGGGAGGAACCGGTGGGCAATCCCAGGACGAATGGTTTGCGGGCGGTGGGCTTGTAATCCAGAATTCTCCGGGCGACTGTCCGTGCGGCCCACACACCCACCTGTTCCGGTGTCTCCTGGAAAACAACGCGCATGATCTCTCTTCCCTTGCGATGGAATTGTGCTGGTTTATGATCGGATTACTATGAGACAAGAGGGAAAATCGATCAATCCCGGTGATCGGCTGATGGCTGCCTCGGAACTTCCGGTCGGATCCAGCCGGGTTGTCGCTGTGTCCTTTGATGATCGCGACATGGAAATCATTGTTGTCCACACTCCCGATGGCTTTCGAGCTTACCTGAATCAGTGCCGTCATCTTCCAGTATCCCTGGACTGGGGAGATGGGGAAGTTCTTGATGAAACCGGCTTGTATTTCCAGTGCCGGACCCATGGCGCATTGTTCCGTCTGAGCGATGGCCTCTGCATAGCGGGACCCTGCAATGGAAAACCCCTCCGTCCGGTGTCGATCCGGGAATCCTGTGGATTCATTCATTTCCTCGGACCAGGTGAAATGCCATGAATGGTGCGGATGAAAAATGGATGGAAATGGCGCTGGACCTGGCGCACCAGGCCGCTGAGCTGGGCGAAGTGCCAATCGGCGCCATTGTGGTTCGCAACCGTGTGGTTGTCGGCCAGGGCTATAATCGGAGAGAGGTCGATGTCGATCCCACCGCTCATGCCGAATTGATCGCCATTCGAGAGACGGCTCAGACCCTGCGCAACTGGCGTCTGGATGACTGCACCCTGTATGTCACCCTCGAACCCTGCATCCAGTGTTGCGGGTCGATTATTCTCTCGCGCATCCCAAGGATTGTCTTTGGTGCGGAAGACCCCAAAGCCGGGGGGGTCCGCAGCCTGTATCACCTGCTGGAGGATGGCAGGCTCAACCATCGTGCCGAGATCACCGGAGGTGTGCTTGCGGATCGATGCGGGGCTGTTCTGAGCGCTTTTTTCGAAGGATTGCGGAAAACCCGGCGCTGATTATTTCACAAAGGAAGTCGAGCCTTCTCTATATACTTTTCAATCATTTTAGAGTAAATAATACGAGGCCGATAATGAGCCTGTGGATATCTGAACAAACTGTTGAATAAGGAGTTGTTTCAGATCGTCTCACAATTCTGAAAAGAACGGCTGTTATGCCGCGGGGAGGAACATAATGAAAATCCTGGCGATTGCAGGTATGTTGGTTGTGGGGGTTGTCCTGAGTGGCTGCGCCTCGAAAACGCAGACAGGGGCTTTGCTGGGCGCGGGTGCTGGTGCGCTGGCTGGCCAGGCGATCGGCGGCGATACCAAAGGGACCCTGATCGGCGCTGGTGTCGGCGGCCTTGGCGGGGCCTTGACCGGTGATTACATGGAAAGAAAAGAAAACCAGGCACGCAGCCAGGGCTATTATCAGGGATACAACCAGGGCTACCAGCAGGGTTCCGGTCCGATGGCGTATGGTGGACGGCAGGAGCCCCCCGCGGATAGTTCCTGGTAAGCAGCGCTCCCGCAATTTTCACGCAATAGGCTGGCAGGTCTCCTCCCCGGACACCTGCCGGTTTTTGTTTTTGGGAGCGAATCTCAAGCCTGGGCTTGGACGGATTGCATCCGTCTGCCTGCCATGGCACACTTTTTATCAGAAACTCCACACAGGAGATGTGATCCGCATGAGTGAACCGAAAGTTATCCGTGGTAAAGCCTATATCCTCGGAGATGATATCGATACCGATCAGATCATCCCGGCTGAGCACCTTGTGTATAGTCTCGATGACCCTGAAGAGAGCAAAAAGTATGGCTCCTTCGCTCTGTCGGGTGTGCCGCTTGCCCAGGCAGGGCTGCCTGAAGGGGGCACCCCCTTCGTCAAAAATGGCGAGTGGCAGAGCACCTTCCGGATCATCATCGGCGGAAAAAATTTCGGGTGCGGCTCCAGCCGCGAACATGCCCCCTATGCCCTGAATAAAGCCGGCGCACTGGCGGTGGTCGCCACCTCCTATGCACGGATTTTCTATCGCAACAGCATCAATGGCGGCTACCTGATTCCGGCCACTTCCCGCGAGGACCTTTCCCGCATTTACCGGACCGGAGATGAAGTCGAACTGGATACCGCCGACGGGGTGGTGCGGAACATCACCCAGGGCCTGACCCATGAGCTGGTTCCGCTCGGAGATGTGGCTGCAATCATCGAAGCGGGCAATGTCTTCGAATATGCCAAACGCATGGGGATGATCGCCACTGCCTGAGCCTGTTCTGAATCAGGGCTTGTGGTTCTCGCATGGTTACCGCCGGGAGAAAGGGGTAATGAACCGGGTTCCGGTTGGCTTCAAAAGTTATGGGCAGCACATGCGCCAGTAGCTCAGTCGGATAGAGCAACAGCCTTCTAAGCTGTGGGTCGCAGGTTCGATTCCTGCCTGGCGTACCATCCCAAATCCCTCAAATTCCTCAATTTATTTCAAGTTTTCCCCAACAAGTCTCAAGAAACCCCAATAGTGAAATTCCTTTGTTTTTCGCATTCGTTCCGACCCTGTTCTAGCACAATCCTGGCACCGCCTGGGAATACCCTCATCCCCGGCTTGACCGGGATCCACTTATCAACCCGTCATTCCCACGAAAGTGGGGATCCAGAAAGTGTGGGGGCAGGCCATGGATCCCCGCTTTCGCGAGGATGACGAAGAAGAGTTGGGGATGACGAGGGGGGGAGTCCAGATGACAAAAAAACAGGGGCAGAATTGGTATAAAAGGAGAGAATTAAATTTTCGGATTGTTGAGCCGGATGGTGTATAATCGCCGTACATCAATAACCCGGGGAATCAGATGGCCGCGCTTGGCATATCCGCTTTTGCGAGGATGACAGAGAAGAGGTCTGCGAATGAATGGTGCGAAAATTTGGACTGAGAGGTGTCACCCTTCCTCAGTTACCGCCCGCACCACGGCCATTACCGAACACCAGACCGGCAAATGGATCGACCCCTTCACCGGCCTCTGCTACTTCCACGCCAGGTGGCATGACCCGCCCGCATGATGAGAAGGACAAAATGCCATGCCCGACGATCTTTCACTCAATGAACTTCTCGCTTTATATCGCACAACCCTTTTTGAGGATGTCCTGCCATTCTGGGAGCGATACTCCTTTGATGAAAGCGGCGCCATCAATACCTGCATCGGTGATGATGGCAGCCTCCTGAGCCGTGATCGGTGGGGCTGGTCCCAATGGCGGGCGGTCTGGGTTTACAGCAAATTGTATAACACATTTGGACAGAATCCCGGATGGCTCAAAACCGCCAGAGGGATTTACTCTTTCCTGAAGAAATCTGGAACAGTCGAGGGAGGGCACTGGCCCTTGCTGCTGGATGGAGAAGGAAACATCCAGCGAGGCTATGAGAGCATCTATGTCGATGGGTATGCAATTTATGGCCTGGCCGAGCTTTATCGTGCGGACTCCGATCCGGAGGTGCTCCAGTATGCACTGGAGACATTCCATGCCGCACAGGCAGCGATTCATGCGGATGCGCCTCCGCCTGCTTTTCCTGCCCCGATTCCTTCAGGCTGGATGCCGCATGGGATCAGCTTTCTTTTTTCACTCGCCTTTCATGAACTGGCTGAAATCAGCGGTGGCGCAGAGGTCCGGAAATCGGCATTGGAGCTGCATCACCGGGTGATGAATGTCTTCCATCGGGATGAACGCGGGCTGGTGCTCGAATGGCTGGATGTGCATGGAAACGAAGTGCCACCTCCAGAGGGGGCTGTTGTTGTTTCCGGCCATGCGATTGAATCGATGTGGTTTCAGATCCTCATCGCCCGCTCACAGGGGGATGCGGCAACAGTTCAGAAGGCCATCAGGGCCATTCACACCCACCTGCAGCTGGGGTGGGATCCGGACTATGAGGGCCTGCTGCTTGCAGTGGATGCAGATGGCCATGAAGAGGTCGGCATGAAATTCGCCGACTCAAAACTCTGGTGGCCCCATACAGAAGCCCTCCAGGCCACCCTGATGGCATACCAGCTCTGCCGGGAAGACTGGTGTCTGGAGTGGCACCATCGCATCCGCCATTATTGCTATTCGCATTTTCCGGTTGCTCAATATGGTGAGTGGCGGCAGAAACTCGACCGCCAGGGGAACCCTGCGGCACAGGGGGTCGGCCTGCCGGCCAAGGATCCCTTTCACCTGCCTCGCGCACTCATCTATCTGATTCAGATTCTGGAAGAACTGACCACTGTAAAGGTGGAGCCGTAAAGTCTTTGATGCAGATCAGAGGGGGGCTGGCCTGTTGTGCCGGGGCGGTTTGATGAGAAAGCCTGCCTGATCAATTCATCAGCGCCATCACCTTGACCAGCTTCTTGCGGACATCGGCAAGGGGAAGGTCACACTCGGTGCTTGCCGCCAGCTCCTCGCATACTGTCAGATGGTTTGATGCCAGAGCCAGTTGGCCAAGTTCAATGAGGGCTAATGAAAGTTCAAAATGGATATTCGGGTCTCCCGGAGCCAGCAGCAGCAGATGGCGCAAGGTGGTGGCCAGATTTCTTGTATCGCTGCGCTGGCGGTAAATCGAGCGCAGGTTAGCCAGCATGCGTGTGAGGAACAACGGTCTTGGGAGTGGCATGAAATGGCATTCAGTGACAGCCACACTCCCGCCTGACAGGACATTCGCGAGCTGGGTGCATTCCTCCCGGGTTCTTTCAACTCCGCCATGGAACGGATCGAAAAAGCGAATCTTTTCCTCCTGGTGCAGTCCGACTACAAAGTGGCAGGGGAGGCCGATGCCCACCAGGGGCAGATTCAGGCGGCGTCCGACCTCGATCATCAGGAGAGAAAGGCTGATGGGGATCCCACGCCTGGTTTCAAGCACACAATTCAAGAAACTGTTTTCGGGCGCATAATAATTCTCACAGTTTCCCTGGAACCCATGCTGCCTGAACAAGACCGCTTTTAAAGCGCTGACAAGCCGCTCTTCCGTTGGCATCGGCCCGGCCACCCGGGCCGCTTCTTCTGCAAGCTGGTCGATTTTTTTGAGGGTTGCTTTGATATCGACCCTGCTGCAGAAGGAACACGCAATCGCCAGTGCCGCTACATCGAGGGGGATATCGTTGAATGGATGCCTGGAAAGAACGTCATGCAGAGAAATAGCCGGTCCATAATGTTCCGGAAAGGACATTTTGATTCAATCCTCTTTCCTATGATGTCAAATCCGCTGCCATTGGTTTCAAAAGGTTCCCACCGAAACCATCACCTGAATCGATTACTGCTCTATGCGGCTTTACTTCAAAGTATACTGATCGCCATCCATGGTTCCAAGGGCGAGTCCGGTTCCTCTCCCATTAGAATATTTTTCATAGATACCCAATTCAAAAAAAATCCATAAAATAGAACCAATGCAATCCTCTTCAACCACAATCCCATCGATCTCCGATCCTCTCGCTCAAGCGGATGATGCGGTTCGTCTTGGCAGCCTTAAGCACGCCAGGGATCTGTACCAGTCTCTGCTGGCCGCAAATACTGATTCGCTGGATGCCCGTATCGGACTTCAGTATGTTGACTACATCGAGAGAGGACGCCCCGGCAGGTTCAGCCACCTGGCCCCTTCCGGATCAACCAGCCTTAACACTGACAAGCTTCGGAACCTCCAACTTAACCAGGCTGAATTCGAGGCTGGACACACCTTCCTGCTTTCGTTGCCACCTTCTCTGACTCTCGAACATACCACCCGATGTAATTTTTACTGTCCTCATTGTACCAAGGGGTATGACATCTACATGGCGCTGGATCTCGAAAAAGACCTGTTTAACAAGTGCCTTGACAGCCTGTTGCCATATATCACATCAGCCGAGATCACCGGCTTCGGTGAGCCGACAATCGGCAGGGACTATCTCGAACTGGTTGATCGACTTTCATCGCAAGGGGTTCGCATCGATTTCAATACCAACACCTCAACGTTGACTCTGCCTCACCTCGAGATGCTCATCCGTAATAATGCCCGTATCATCTACTCGATCGATGGGGCAATTCGTGAGACCTTCGAGGCCATCCGTGCAGGCGGGAACTGGGATCACCTCCAGTGGGTACTACATGCGACTCACCGGCTCCGTCTGATCCTGGGTGGTGAAAGCACCTTTTCCATTACCTTCGTGGCGATGCGTCGAAACATCGCAGAGCTTCCATTGATCGTTGAAATGGCTCATCGATTCGGCCTGGATCTCATTATGGTCCAGGATTATCAGCCCATCGGGCGCGAGCTCGATCAGGAATCGTTGCGTTTTGATCCTGTACGATCCAATCGGATCATCCAGGAAGCGCGCGAGCTGGCCAAGCGATTGCACATTGAATTTGTAGCTCCTCCCCCTTATCAGGTCGAGTCACCAACACAGGCTTCAGAGGTGAAAGATCATCCCGCCCCCAGAAAAAGGAGGCGCCTTCTTCCAAAGTGGAATCGATTCCCTCGACGCTGTCCGCACCCATGGCATACCACCCGTGTTAAAGTGGATGGCGAGGTGACTCCCTGTTGTTTCAGTGTCCGCAGCATGGGCAATCTGAAAAGCCAATCTTTCCAGGGCATTTGGAATGGCTGGCGATATCGCACGTTCCGTTGGTGGATTGAGTCCCCACTACCTCCTCCCGAATGCCGTATCTGCCATGTTTATGAAGGAATCAACCAAGGGAATCCCGGGAACACTATGCAGGAGGAGGGTCTTCTGATTTCCTGGGCTTATCACATGGAGCAAGTAATATTTAACCTCTGGTCTCGGATCAGTTCTCGTTGGAAAAAGCCCCCTCCACCAGCCCCTCTCTACTTCAAAAAAGGGAAGAAGTGGAGTCCCGAAGAGGAATGAGACGAATTTCCTTTTTTGGAGATTGATTGAAATGAAAAAACCGGAGAGCACCTCTGGCACCCTCCGGTTTCTGTTTCCTGGCTTGACAGTCTGAGACTGCCGTTAATGCCTTCTCTTACCGGCGGTTCCGGCCGCCACGGTCCCCGCGGTCTCCACGTCCTCCGCGGTCTCCCCTGTGAGAACGGTCTCCATCCCGATCGCCCCGTCCGGTTGAGCCGCGCACACCCTTTTTCTGGATCTCCGCCAACTGCTCGGTCGTATCCTCACCAGCCAGTTCCGCATCAGCCAGCTTCTTGCTCAGGTTGACACGCCCCTGGTCATCGATTTCAACCACTTTGACATGAATGGTGTCTCCGACATGGACCACATCTTCAACCCTTTCGACACGATAGGGCGCAAGCTGGGAGATATGCACCAGCCCTTCGCGCGAGGGCAGCACTTCCACAAATGCGCCAAAGGTCATCAACCGCACAACCTTCCCCTCGTAGATGCGCCCGACCTCAACATCGCTGGTCAGGTAATCCACCATCTCACGGGCTTTGCGCAGGGCGGTGCCATCCGGGCTGGCGATAATCACCTGGCCGGTATCATCCACATCGATCTTGACTCCTGTCTCCGCGATGATGCCGCGGATTGTCTTGCCTCCCGGCCCGATGAGGTCGCGAATCTTCTCCACATCGATCTGCAGCATTTCGATGCGCGGGGCATGGGGTTTGAGTTCTGCGCGCGGCGCCGGCATGGCCTCCGCCATCTTGTCGAGAATATGAAGCCTTCCCACTCGCGCCTGCTCCAGAGCCTCGGCCATCAACTCACGGCTGAGCCCGCTGATCTTGATGTCCATCTGCAGCGCGGTGAGGCCATTGCGTGTCCCGGTGACTTTGAAATCCATGTCACCCAGGTGGTCCTCCATCCCGAGGATGTCGGACAGAATGGCATATCGGTCGCCCTCCTTGATCAATCCCATGGCAATGCCAGCGACCGGTTCCTTGATCGGAACACCGGCATCCATCAATGACAGGCAGCCCGAACAGACAGTCGCCATCGAGGAGGAGCCATTCGATTCAAGAATGTCCGACACAATGCGGATGGTGTATGGGAATGCATCCCTGGCCGGCAGCACAGGGGCAATAGCCCGTTCCGCCAGCGCGCCATGGCCGATTTCCCGTCTTCCGGGTCCACGGATCGGTTTCACTTCCCCGGTAGAAAACGGAGGGAAGTTGTAATGCAGGTAATAATTCCGGCGGTACTCCGGCAGCAGGGTGTCGATGATCAGTTCATCGGATGTCGTTCCAAGGGTTGTGGTCCCGATCGACTGGGTTTCACCCCGGGTGAACAGGGCCGATCCATGCGCTCTCGGAACCAGGCCGATCTCGGATGATATCGGACGTATATCCCGGGTTCCACGGCCATCCGCACGCACACCTTCCTCCAGGATCAAGCGGCGCATTTCCTGCGCTTCGATATCATGGAACAGGCCTCCCAGCTCTTTGACTGCATCTTCATAGGAGGGGTCCTCTTCCTCCGGGAGCAGGTCGGCAGAAACCTCATCCAGCAGCTGTGCCAGAGCTTCGTGGCGGGCCTCTTTCCCCTGAGTCAGGATGGCATCTTTCAGCTTGTGTTTCACACTTGCTTCCAGGCGGGTTGCCAGATCGTCATTCCGCGAGGGGCTGTCCACATTGGCCTTTGGCTTTCCTGCCAGGCCACGGAGTTCACAGATCAGGTCTGTGATCTCACCGATGACCGAATGGCCGATTTCAAGCGCCTTGATCATCTCTTCTTCTGAGATCATCTTGGCGCCGCTCTCGACCATCATGATGGCATCCTTTGTCCCCGCGATGGTCAGATTCAGGCGTGACTCTTCCAGTTCGGCATAGGTCGGATTGACCACATACTGTGAGCCGACCAGGCCCACACGGACTGCACCCAGGCAGGCTTCGAACGGGATGTCGGAAACAGCCAGGGATGCAAACGCCGCAACCATGGCCGGAATATCCGGGTCGGTATTCTGGTCAGCCGAAAGGACTGTCACCATGACCTGGGTTTCTTTATTGAAACCATCCGGAAAGAGGGGGCGCATCGGCCGGTCGATGAGGCGCGATGTCAAGGTTTCCTTTTCCGATGGCCTCGACTCACGCTTGAAGAAGCCGCCAGGAATTTTCCCCGCGGCAAAGTGTTTCTCACGATAATCGACAGTCAATGGGAAAAAATCCAATCCCTGCCGAATCTTTGTGTCCATAACCGAACAGGCCAGAACCATGGTGTCGCCATATCGCACTACCACTGAACCATTGGCCTGCCTGGCCATTTGTCCAGTTTCAATAATCAGATTGCGTCCAGCAATCTCGCGTTCAACTGATTTTTTCATTTTTTGAGTTGCTTACCGAGCACGTGTGGAGAAATCGGCTCGAACAAGGCAGACAGGTCGTCGGGTGTGAGTATTGTGTCTTTTCGAGAAATTGAGATTTTCCAGAAGTGTCGGATCCTTATTTTTTTTCGACTGAGGGAATGAAAGCCCGCGATCACTGCGGATCGGCGTCCTTCGTTTTAGGAGAATCGGGTAGGACACTCACCCTGCATCGTCTTCCAGGCGCTTCAGCAAGGCGATGGAAGGTATTTGTCCTACTTTTTTCATCCTCTGAATCCCTCCTGGGGATCCTGAATCCGCCATGCGGAATCACAATCCCGGATGGGGACTGGGACTGCAACCGCTGTTAACGGCGCAATCCCAGTCGTTCGGTGATTTTCCGATATCGTGCCAGTTCGCTGCTTCGCAGGTATTCAAGCAGTCGGCGCCTCTGGCCGACCAGCATGAGCAGCCCGCGCCTTGAGTGATGATCCTTGTTGTGCACTTTGAAATGCTCTGTCAGGTTCTTGATTCTCTCGGTCAGAATCGCAATCTGAACCTCCGGCGAACCGGTATCCTTGTCATGAGTGCGATATTCCGAGATCAATTCATTCTTCCGCGTAATTGTAATGCTCATTTTTTCCCACCTCCTTTCTTCCGAGAATAAAAACCACCGGATGGGGTCGGATGACCGCTTCATCCAGTGGTGAATATATCATGGCAAAATCACACGCATCGTCAAGTCCCTCTCTCCATGGTTTTTCCACAGAAGGTCGATCCAAAAAATCAATAGAACAGCATGGGCTGATGAAAGCAGGGCTGCTTTCTGCTACCTTGATCCTGGTGCTGACTGGATGGATTGCTTCATTTTCTGCTTTCGATGATTTCTGTGTGACTCTGGAGGAATGACATGACAAACCCGCAAAGGCTCGGATTCACTGTTTTTGTCCTCTCCCTCATCGTCATTGCCACGGTGCAGGGAAGCGATTATGCGGCCACAAAAGTCGGCCCACAGGCGGATGGCAGAGTGGTGGTTCCTACCAATCAGGTCCTTTCACCTGCTGGCAGGCAGGTCTACATCCCCTCACGGTCGCAGGATCTGGCTGTCTCTCCAGATGGCCAGACACTGGCTGTTCTTGGCCATAACGCGATGATTCTTGTCGACATCAAAAGCGGTAAGCTTCTGAGATCGGCTGCATTCACCAAAACGAAAGAGGGAAGCGGCGGGAGCTACAAAGGGATTGCCTTCACCCGGGATGGCTCCAGGGTCATCGCTTCAAACATCGGCGGGGCTTTGGAATTCTTCGACATTCCCGGCCCAGGCACTACAGAAATGAAGCAGCAGGCCATCGAACTGTCCAATGGCACCACATTATCGATCCCTGCAGGATTCGCCCTGGATGCCTCGTCGGAAAAAGCCTGGGTCGCCCTCTGTGTCGACAACCAGTTAGCCGAGGTCGATCTCAAAGAAGGCAAGATCCTTCGCCGGATCCCTGTCGGCCAGATGCCTTTTGATGTCTGCCTCCATGGGAATAAAGCGTATGTCAGTCTTTTTGGCGGCTCCCTGCCTCAGCCGGGGGATACCACCGCACCTTCAGGGGGGGCTCCCCGGGTCAAAGCCGATCCGGTGCGCTTCATCGCCTCGGAGGGTATGGTTTCCGTGGTGGATCTCGAAAAGGGAGTTGAGGTCAAAGAAATCGAGGTTGGTTTGCATCCTTCGGGAATGGTTCTCTCTCGCGATGGTTCACGGCTGTTTGTCGCCAATGCAAATAGCGACACAGTCTCGATCATCGATGCCAGCTCGAATACAGTGGTGGAAACTGTATCCACTCAGCCGAAAGAAGGCCTTCTGTTCGGCAGTGCTCCCAATGACCTGATCCTCTCCGAAGATGAAAAAAGGCTGTATGTCTCCAATGGGACGAACAATTCAGTCTGTGTAGTCGATTTGGCTGCTCCTGGATCGTCAGAGAAATCCCGAATCATCGGTTTTATCCCAACCGCCTGGTACCCGGCCGGGCTGGACTGGTCGCCGGATCAAAAGACGCTGTTTGTCGCCAACATAAAAGGCATCGGTTCACGCAGGAAAGACCTTGTCGAAGAAAAACCAGGCTCCGGACTGCGTGGAGGGACCGAGCTGCAACCGATCGGACATCCTGCTCCCAAAGATGGATACAATACTCACGAGCAAGCCGGTTCCATCTCGATCATCCCGATTCCTCCCGATGAGGAAATTATACAGATGTCGAAAGTTGTCGAAGAAAACAACCGGATGACTGAGTCCATCAGTGCCCTGGCTCCTCCACGGCCCGATGCCCCGCCCAGGCCGGTTCCTCAGCGCCATGGCGAGCCCTCTGTTTTCGAGCATGTGGTGTACATCATCAAAGAGAACCGGACATACGATCAGATCTTCGGTGATATTCCTGAGGGTAATGGTGATCCGAACCTCTGCATCTATGGGGAAGAAGTGACTCCCAACTGCCACAAACTCGTGAAAGAGTTTGTGCTTCTCGATAATTTCTACTGCTCTGGAGTCCTGTCTGCCGATGGGCATCAATGGGTCACCGAGTCTTATGCGACCAGTTACCTGGAAAAGGCTTTCGGTGGATTTCCACGATCCTATCCCTATGATGGCGGTGATGCGCTGGCTTATGCCTCCAGCGGGTTCCTTTGGGATAACTGCTTCAAACACGGAAAAACTTTTCGGACCTATGGAGAGTTCGTCGATGGAAAAATCCGCTGGAAGGATCCGGCCCGCCAGGCTAAAGGAGGCCCGAGATTCAAGGATTGCTACGATGATTTCATCAACAGGAGAGGCGAAATCGAAGTCATTGGCAAAGCCACAATCGAAAGCCTCGAGCCGCACACCTGCCCGATAGCGATCGGCTGGCCGGCAGAAATGCCCGATCTGTACCGTGCCGATGTGTTCATCAATGAGCTCCGCCAGTTCGAGAAAAATGGAGGGTTCCCGAATCTTTCCATGATCCTGCTGCCCAATGACCACACATCCGGCACCCGCCCCCACATGCCCACCCCCAAAGCCTCGGTCGCTGACAACGATCGTGCTCTCGGCCTGATAGTCGAGGCCATTTCGCACAGTTCCCTGTGGCCCAGGACCTGCATCCTCGTGGTCCAGGATGACCCCCAGAATGGTTTTGACCATGTGGATGGCCATCGCACACTCGCCATGGTTATCAGCCCATACACGAAGCGTGGGGCTGTGGTCAGCACCAACTACAACCAGACCAGCATGGCCAGAACGATTGAGCTCATGCTCGGCCTTCCTCCAATGAATCAGCTGGATTCTTCCGCAATTCCCATGACTGACTGTTTTACTGACGAGATCAACCTGAAACCGTATGATGCAGTGCCCAACCGCATCCCGCTGGATCAGATCAACCCTGAAGTCTCCATGATCGACCATCCCCAACAGCGTTACTGGGCCGAAAAATCCATGGAGATCGCCCTTGAAGATATCGATGAGGCCCCTGAAGATACCCTCAACCGGATCCTCTGGCACGATGCCAAAGGGTACGATACCTCTTACCCGGAACAATTCGTTTTTCATGGAGTGGACGATGATGATGAATAAGCGTGCTTTTACCCTCATCGAACTGCTGATTGTCATTGCGATCATCCTGATTCTGATCTCAATCGCGCTTCCAAATTTTCTTGCAGCACAGATCCGTGCCAAGGTGGCGCGTGCTGAAGCGGACCTGCGTGCCATGACTACCGCTCTCGAATTTTTCCGCAGTGAGTATCGCGCCTATCCGATTGGGACCGATGATTCCGGCATGGTTCCGATCGAAATCGAGGATCATTTCAGCCAGTATGGGCCTTATGGATTTTACACCTTCCGGACAGTTTTTTCCGGTAATGGAGCATCCACCCTCGGCTACCAGAATCTGCCGGCAGGCACGCCGCTCGGGGCTGTGCCTGGACTGACCTCACCCAACAGGTATATGCAAAGCATCCCGACCGACCCTTTCAGCAAATTGCCCGGTTTTGTTTTTTACTCCTATCGTGAGGATCGGGATGGCCAGAAAATCGGCTGGATTGTCACCAGCTTCGGACCCGACCAGGATGAGGCGGAAAATGCCGGAAAGAACGCCCCTTCAGGGGCCACCATCCGCACCCCCCTGCTCCCGCTTCTGGATGCCAGAGGAGCTGGAAGGTATGGCGATATCAACGAAAAGGCGGGCCACCCCGGCAGCAACTTCACAGGATTCAATGGGGATGTTCCCAAGTCCCTTCTCATGGACCAGCTGCGCGAACTGGCTTACAGCCCCACCAATGGCACCAACAGCGAAGGGGATATCTACCGTATCGGCCCTTGAGGATTTATCCCATCCGCTTCTGGAACCGCAGCGAACTGAGCACAACCAGCACCACAGTGAAGGCAGCCAATGCGGCTGTCTGTGGCCACAATGCCAGAAAATCGGCACCGCGCAGGATGATCCCACGAAGGATCTGCACATAATACGTGACAGGAATCAGGAAGGTGATCAAATAGATCGGCAGTGGCATGGTTTCCCGCGGGAATGCAAACCCCGACAGGAGAACCGATGGCAGCATCACTAGAAGACCGATCTGGGTCGCCTGTGCCTGGGTATGCGACACAGTGGAAACCAGAATACCCATCGATAAAGCCGGAAGAAGAAACAGAATCGAGAGCGACATCAGCAATGCCAGGTCCCCCTCGATTGGAATCAGAAAAACATAGCGCATCAACAGCAGAACAAAGAGTGTCTGACCGATCCCGATGATCGAGTAGGGCAGGAGCTTCCCGAGGATCAACGCCCATTTGGAGACCGGCGTCACCGCCAGCTGTTCCAGTGTCCCACGCTCCCTTTCCCGGACAATCGCAAATGCGGTCAGAAAAACAGTGACGATCTGCAGGATGATTCCAATGATTCCGGGGACATAAAAATGGGAACTTTCCAGGTCCGGGTTGAACAGAACCCACGGACGCACATCCAGCCCGCGTTCCCCGGCCGGGATGCCGGCGCGGTTCAATGAGTAAACCTGGCCGACTCCCAGGGATGTCTGAACTGCATTGGTTGCGACAGTGCTGTCCGATCCATCCACCAGCACCTGGACAGTGGCCTGTTTTCCGCTCAGAACACTGGAACTGTAATCGGGAGGGATCAGGATGCCCACTTTGGCGGTCCCGGCGATGATTTCCTCGCGGATGGTTTTCTCCCCCTGAACCTCCCGGAGAATATCGAAGGTGCCGGTGTTCTGGAAACTCTCTATCAGGCGCCGGCTCTCCACGCTTCGATCCATGTCGATTGCGAATCCGAAAATGATTGTCTGAAGGGCAGGGATCAGAAAAACGAAGCGGGTGCTCGGATCCCGGCGGATCTGAACTCCTTCCTTGAAAACAATCGCCCAGAAACCTCTCAACATGATTCTGATCCTTTTCAAGCAGTTGGCTTTGAATTCTTTTCTCTGAGCTCTTCTGTCCGATGGCGGGTCAGCATGACGAATACATCTTCCAGGGAAGGCCCGATTTCACGGATCTCATGGCTGCTGATGGCAGCCTTGTCGAGCGGACCACGGATTGATTCGGATCCAAGGCTCGCTTCAACCAGCAGATGAATCGACTGCCCGAACAGGGTGGCATCGCGGACTCCTTCTGCTTTTCTCAGAATCTCAAGGGCCTGTGTGGGAGAGTCGCATTCCAGTTCGAGCCGATGGGTCCCGGGGGGTGTCACCTCAGGAAGCGCCTTGAGTTCATCTGGATGCCCGCAGACCAGCAGCTCTGCGAGATAGATGTATCCCACATGGGTGCAACGTTCCGCTTCATCCATATAATGTGTGGTAACGAACAGAGTGGTTCCCTGGCTCGAAAGCAGGAATAACAGATCCCATAAATCACGGCGGGCGACCGGGTCGATCCCCGCAGTCGGTTCATCCAGGAAAATGATCTGCGGCTGGTGCAGCAGAGCGCAGGCGACCGCCAGGCGCTGCTTCCACCCCCCTGAGAGCCTGCCAGCCAGGCGTCCGGCATAAGGAACAATCCCCAGCAATTCCATGACCTCATCCCGCCTCGAACGCAGATGGCTCCCTGACAGCCCATAAATTTTCCCGAAAAAGTGGATGTTTTCTTCGACTGTCAAATCTTCATAGAGGCTGAATTTCTGGGAGGTATACCCGATCCGTTCTTTGACTGCCTCCGGATTTCGTGTGACATCGATTCCATCCAGCCAGGCAGTTCCACCGCTGGGTTGCAGGAGTCCACAGAGCATGCGTATGACAGTCGACTTTCCCGAACCATTCGGCCCCAGGAACCCGAAAATGGCTCCGCGCTCGATTTCAAAACTGACTGAATCAACTGCAGTAAAGGTTCCAAAACGGCGTGTCAGATCCTGCACCGCAATCACAGGTGCCGATGCGCCTCTGGTGGGGTGTTCCCGAAGGTGGGCCGGGGTCTTCTGAAACATGTCTATGGTTTCTTCCGGATATGGACATCCGCATACATTCCTGCACGAAGCAGTTCACCCTTCGAAAGAATGTCCACTTTCATTTCGAATACCAGCTCGGACCTTTTTTCGGTGGTCTGAACATTGCGCGGTGTAAATTCGGCTTCTGAATTGATCCGGCGGACTTTCCCTTCGAAAGGCTCTCCCGGGAACGAGTCCACCATGACATCCACCAGCTCACCGGCTCCGACCCAGCCCAGGCGGTTCTCGGGGACATAACAGCGCACCCAGGGGGAATTTTTCAGATTCAGCACAGCAACTGCTTCCCCTGCTTTTACCAGGTCCCCCGGCTCGAGATCCAGTGTTTCCACCATGCAATCGACCGGCGCCAGAATGCGAGTTTCCTCGAGCTGTGTTTCCAGCCGGGTGACATTCGCCTCTGCGGCTTCCAATGCAGCCCTTTGAGCTGCGATCTCCTCCGGGCGGGCGCCATTGCGCAGGCGCTCGAGGTCCGCACGGGCCTGGTTGAGTTGCGCTTCCGCCATGGTGATTTCTTCGGGTCTTGAACCGCTTCGGAACAGCATCAGCCGCTGGGATGCGATCTCAGCTTTGGCTCCCGCAGTTTCAAACAGGGTCCGCTTGTTATCCAGATCGCGACGTTCGGTCGCCCCCTTCTGGAACAGGGCC
>JAANMV010001682.1_pt1 | contig 23691 bp, 39 predicted proteins | sample 7279661 | NCBI WGS metagenome assembly JAANMV01 (sample SAMN14094540, study PRJNA606508) | bioreactor metagenome | isolation source: A lab-scale SPAN reactor treating ammonium-rich wastewater day 121 | place: Ireland: Galway | collected 2017-05-16
GCTAAATCTAAGTCCCGCCTTCTTGATGCTTGAAGTTCCAGGCTTTTAGCGCGTCCCCCCAACTGCCGTACATGCAATAATAGGCGGCGAGGGCTTGAGCGTATTTGCTCATGTCCTGCTTCGCCTTTTCGATGGCTTGCCTCGGGGAGCAGTAGTCGCAAGCCAGGGAGCGGAGCCAGGCGGCGCGCGCCTGGGCTTGCTGTGACGGGGTCATCTGGTAATAACCCACCTGGTAGACGTGCAGCACGTTACCCGCGCCCTCGTCGGTGAGTTGGACGAGACCCTGCTCGCCATGGATCCCGCTCCACGACCAGAATTGAGTCTCGCGCTCGATCAACGATTTGAGCAGGTCCGCCGGGACGTGCCACTCACGCGCGGCGATCAGGATCGCCGCATCGAGGCTGTTTTGCCAGGCAATGACCTCGGAGCGCGCCCCGTCCATGCCGCAGGGAGAGGCGGAGAGGGTCTCTATGTCTGCAATGCCTGAGAGTCCGCCGGGACAGTTGGGTCTCGCGTATCCGTGCCAAATTAGACGACCCGCGAGGAGGTACAGGTCTTTGGAGGTTGCGATGCTGGCGGGTTGTGTCACGGATGGAGGCATACAGGGGACAGGCTCCGGGGAGGTCTGACGCGTCCCTGCAAAGCGGAGATCGTAGTCGGTCACGCCGCATTGACGTTTGATCTCATCGGTCGGGGGCGGGTCTTCCGTGGGGGTGACGACCGAGCATCCGATCAACTCCTGATAATCAGGCTCCACGATGCGGATGCGGTAGGCGTCATAATTTTTATACAGACGACACGCCTCGCCGATAAATAGGACGTGGATACCCTCCGTCTCGCAAATTTTGAGCCCATTCTCGTACACGTCGAGGCGGTATCCGTTGATGGCTTCCGCTTCGACGCCGCACGCCTGGACAATGGCGGCGCGGCTTATCTCGCGCGTCCATAGTTCGCAGACGAGGCGATCAGTGGGGATGGTGAGTAAGTACCAGACGTAGAGGAGCATCATGTCACTTTCGCGTCACTCGTGACTGTCGTTTGTGGTTTTTCGTTCACCGCATCATCGCGCTCAGACCCGTCGGTCATCTCCGCGCGGCGCGCCTGGTTGCCACTCGGGGGGCGGACAATGTAGTACATATCCGATACCTCGTATTGCTTATTTTCCATGGAGCGGAGCAGGTCATTGAGCGCAGCGACCGTGATCCGCTCTTTGAACTGATTGAAGAGTGTATCACGGTCGAGCTTGCCTCCCGTGTTGTTGAGCGCCCACTCGATCAACTCTTCCGCGTCCACGGTGTTGACGGTGATCTCATCGGCTCCGCTCTTGACAGCAGAGATGATACTGTTGATGGTGCTGTTGGTGATGCGCGGCGTCTGGACGTAGATTTGACCCTCGGAGGTTTGCAGGATGGCGCGCCCGACCGGGGTCAGACCCGAGGCGTCCCAGGACCCGAGCACGCTTTGAGACGCCGCCGGGGTCATGTTGAAGGCGACCCGCCACGGAAAGTTGACCGAGATGAGCGTAGAGAGCACGTCGCTCTTTGGGTATTGAGTCCCAATGATAAAGTGTATTCCTGCGGCGCGGCTGATGTTGGCGATGGTCGAAAGCAACATCTCCACCTTTTCGCCTGCCAACTTGCGCGCCGTTGTGTATTCGTCGAAGACACCCACAATGTAAGGGATGCGGTTCTTCGGATGCCTGCCGCGGTTGTACTCCCCCACGTGCTTGACTTTTGCCTTCCTCAGGAGCGCGAGCCGGCGGTCACACTCGCGCTTGATGGCTTCGAGGGCGGGGATGATGTTCTCGGGATACTCAATGATCCCGTCCTGATCTTCGGCGTGTTTCCAAAGGTGAGGAACGCCGTAGAACGGATGGAATTCGACGCCGCCTTTGAGGTCGAACAATATCAGTTGCACCGTCGAGGGCGGTTGTCTCGAGATCAATCCGCAGATGATCCCGTTGAGGAGGTTTGATTTACCGCCACCCGTTTGACCTGCCACGATCATGTGAGGCGCGTCGGTCAGGTCACGATACACGGGCGCGCCGTTGGTGGTCTCGCCCGCGAAGAACGAGAGCGGGGGACGGTTCTTCGGCATCGCATCGAACTCCTTGAATGTAACGAAGTTCGGGACGCTGAGGGTTGATCCGACCTCGACCGTGTAGCGCAACCCGTTGAGGTCGAGATCATAGCGGATCTTCTTCCCGACGGTGCTTGCGAGCTCATCCGCCACCCATTGCTGCGCCATCTCGGTCTTCTTCACGCCATAGGGTACCCCTCGGATGTGATAAACATAGGCATAGGGTGTCACATCGGAGCGGGTGATCTTGATGCGCTTCTTGATATATCGGCGGTCATCTTTTAGGACCGAGAAGCAAAAGCCGAGGTTCGTAAGCACGTCTATGATCTGGGTCTCGAGGATACGCGCTTGCTCGCGATGCAAGCGGAATAACTTCCCCTCTTCCTTCTTCCTGCGATGTTCCTCGAGCGCGTCCTCGTCGAAGTTCTTCGGGTCGCGCGCCTTCATGAGTCTTTCGTCGAGCGAGAGACTCGGGTCGGTGATGTGTTCGAGGTATCCCATCGCCACGCGAAGTAGGCGGCGGATGCGGACGATCAACCTTTTGAGTTTGGTTATCCCTCGCCGCCGCTTGAAACGTACCTTGTACACGTCGTCATTGTCCGCGACGGGGTCAAGGCTCGAGTGTTTCTCGTGCGATCCGCCGCGGTGACGATGGTCCCGCCCGCCGTGATGGGCGGAGACACCCTCGATGTCGTTGGCAGTGCCAGAGTGTTCGGCGCGTGACGTGCCGAGCAGTCTCTTCCCCGCATGGTGTATGATGCGGAGGGCATAGCGGAGGTTATAGCGAGAGAGGGAGGTCATGGGTTATGAAAAAACATCGCCAACAAAGAAAAGGAACAACCCAATAAGTACTATACCCATCAAGATCATCAATGGTCTTACTAGATTGTTCCCAAACATCACAACTGATTGATCTACCCCGCTAAATAACAGGGCAAGGATAAACACAAACAATATTATAAGTATGGGAATTGCGCCTATCGCAAACAATACGGCACCAATTTTTACAACCTTATTTTTTAGCATAACTTTCTCCTTGTGATTTTTGTTGAGTGCATAAATGGTCGAGCGTGGAGGGAACCGCCCAAGCGCGCAGGCATATTCACACCCATTACAACCGTCAAAATCGGGTGCTGCTACATTGTCCCAAGCGCAGGCGGGACCCCCCCCGCCAGTCCAGTGCATGTTTTGTTCGGCGTCGTCATCATCATCTGGAAACAAATCGTCTTCGCAGTGCATACATTCGGGATCGTCGCCAACAAAATTAATATCATCCCAATCACCGTTACAGGTGCAATAGGCATAGCAATTTGGGCATGTGTGAGCCATAATCAAAACTCCTTTTTGCAAGACAGACGCCGAACGGCGAGCCTCACTTGCTGGCGGGTTGCTGGACTTCGCTTTCAAGCCGCCTCCGTACCCGCTTGTCCGCTGTACACATTGTTCGGCAGCAGGCACGCGGGACATAGATCATTTTGCTCATACGCTTTTGGTGTGAATTTTTTGCCGCACTTCACGCAGACGGCATATCCATAAAACATAATATCCATCAAACGCTGTGCGGCTTTGGCGCTTGCGGTGTTCCACTTTGCACGCAATGAATGTTTTGTCATAATTGCCTTTCTCGGCGTAGAGTGCTTATCGGGCTGAGTGGTGCGGTGGGGTTGAAAGGTTACTCTCCTATCCGAGCAACCCCGCAGGTCTCCCGACATAGCAGGCTTTTCAGCCGCCGAACGGCTCGCGTTACCCGCAGGGGCGAGAACGCCAGCCTACAAAATTATCCAGAAACTTCATCGTTTGCCGCAGCCCGCCCCTGTCGGGTGCACGCATTGTTAGGCGCTTTTCGGCAATCAGAGAACCTTCTTATGATTGACCTTATCGCCTGTGAACTATCGGCAATATCACCATCGCCTATTTCTGTAAGTTCGTCTACGACATCTAAGACCGTTTCAATATCCAAATCTTCTAGCTCGACAATTAGTCTGAACATAAATTTCTCCAGCGCCTAACGGCTGGCGTTAGCTGCTGATGGTGGGAGAATTGGATTCACCGTCCGATTGCGCCAGCCCACCATCAGTCGGCTGCACGCTTTGTTCGGCGGCATCTTCATCTTCGTCACCAATAAAATACGAGCCGCACTCTTGAATTTCGACATCTATTTGACAATCGCGGCAGTAATCGCCATGGCAATCTTCACCGCAAATTACACAATTCATAGTATCTCCTTCGGTATAGAATAATGCTTGTAAATCATTCCACGCACAGACAGCACACAAATTGAACACACGACCATTGCGCTCATATCGTTTACGTTTGCCGCATTTCAAACAAAGCAAGTCAGACATTATTCCTCCGAAGCCGCCGAACGGTTTGCGTTAGTGGTTTGCGGGCGGACTTGGATTCTGTTCGGGAGCAGAATAAACTCAAAGCGTGGAAAATGCCCGAAAAGCCGAACCGTACCCGCAAATCCACTGCACGCTTTGTTAGGCGGTGTCCCTGCCAGTCGGGACACCTAAACTATTTACCGCAACTTTCGCGGGAGCCGCTTTCTCGCGTGGGCAATTGGAGTCTACATGCTGGCTCATGGAACATCGGTGTCACCCACATCAACCACCGACTACCAACCCTTTCCAGTTACTCACGGCTCAATCATATTTGGGTATGAGGCGGTTTGTCGAGTTGCACGACTTTACTACCAACCGCCTAACTATTATTTGAGCAGACTGATATATATCAATCCGCACAACTTCCCGCGAATGGCTTGCCGTATCTGCTCATTGACGGGGTATCTCCCTCCACATTTCTCGTTCTCGAGTTTCATGAGCGCGAGATATTCGGCGGGTATATCAACCAACACTTTGACATAGCCCTTCGGCTTCGGTCCTGGTTTGCGTTTCATTCCTCCTCCCCTATCAACCACACGCCCGAATAAATATATTGATTGTCATCCACTACGAGTAATGGATCGCCAGGGGTGATGGGGGCGATGTACTCCTCGTAGCATTGCGGGTGCAACGGGGAGAATGGTGCGAAGACCCAGGCACGCCCATGGATTTGATCTATGCCGATGCGGGGGATGCCTATCGCATCGCGCGTGGCGTTGGTCAGCGACCCAAGCACAGGTCCAGAGGAGAGCCGATCTCCGCAGGCGGGGATCAGGTATTGGGGCAGGTCCCCGGCGTAGGGGTGGAGGTTGATCATCGGTCCGTCATCCGCATAGACTATGATGTCTCCGTCCTGCCAATGCTGGCGGACGTAGTCGAGAGTCCCGATCAACGGGGAGACAGCGCCGTCGTTCTTCATTTTTGGAATGTTACGATAGTATCCCCCTATCCCCGAAACGAAGATAGGGATGACCATCGCCGCGGAGATGACCGCCTCACGCTGGACCCGTACCTGCTCGCCCTCGAATAGCCGTGACAACGACCAGGCAGCGACGATGTACAAATACGGTGCGATGCCGATCAGAGGTCTGTGTAACAACACGGGTTGCCATAGTACGGTGACGACCCACCCGAACAGGAGCGGGGCGAATGCCATGACGAGGATCGTCCATTTCGCGGAATGGCGGTCGTGCGCCATGTGGAGCAGACCGACCGAGATCGCGGCGAATGTGACAAGCATGGCGGAGAGGATCGCAAAGCCAGGCATGGACGACGCCCAAAAGAGTTTGTACAGGATGTTGAGCGCGTCGCCGATACCGTTATCCTGTATCCAGTAACGTCCATTGATGGCGTCCATCTGGGAGGCAAGCACATGCACCCAGGGCAGGTATGCGGCTCCCGCCAATCCAATGGCAACGGCGGCATAAGGCACAGACCGCCAATCACGGATCAGGATCACAAGCCCAATGGCTGCGAGATAAAACGCTCCATAGTTTTGGGCGTAGAGCAGGAGCGCAGACGTTACAAACAATCCGAACCAATGACCGCGCAAAGCGAAGAGCAGGGCGAAGAGTACCAGGAATTGCAGGAGCGCGTACATCCTCGCCTCCTGTGCATACCAGACTTGCATCGGCACCAGCACCATGATGAGCATCGCTCCGAGTTGCACCTTGTCGGGGATACGCATCTCGCGCATGACCAGGTAAAAGACGATCAGCGAGCCGAGCGAGAAGAGTACCGACGGCAGGCGCAGCACCCAGGGAGGCGCGGCAGGTAAGGCTTGTGTGATCGTCCATGTGATGAGATACCAGAGGGGAGGATGCACGTCGCCCGCGGTGGCGGCGATCATGCGCTCGAAGGGCAGGCGGGAAATGATAAGCGTGAAGTTCTCATCATACCAGAATTGCGGCAGCCATATTCCCCAGATGCGGAGCGCGGCTGCGAGGGCGAAGAAGGTCCAGAAGGTGCGAGAGGTCATGCTTTTACGGTCTCCATTAGTTTGAGCATTTCTCTTCCGATCCATTCGGTGTAGGCGGGGGGGATAGCCTGCACAAGCTCTGATCGTGTCATCCAGTCTATTCCCATTGCCCTTTTCGCTTTTGCTATGGGATGCACCGCACCGGTAACAGTGATAAATTGAGCGTCGGGATGATACTGGTCTCCATTCCTGCCTCCATTAGACGATCTATCATAGTGATTGCAGCTCATCGGCGAGAATGCGATCATGGGGTACGTGACAAACAACCTGTGCCGGAAAACCTTCAGCCCGAACATCGTGCCACAGAGCATCAGATAATTTGTCATCGGCGCACCGGGAACATTCTCGACAACGTAAGGCTTCCCCGTCCATTGCAAATAGTCAATCACCCTTTGCAATAGATCGGGATGCTCCCGCTTCGACGATATGCGGGTGATCCTGCTGTACTTCTGGCATGGCGGCGAGGCATGGATAAGATCGTATTCGTCCCAATGGCGGGCGAGGTATTCGAATGCGTCCGCCTGGACGAATCGAAAAGGATAATGCGGCTGAGGGGCACTGTCCACGCCGGTTACGTCGAAGCCCGCGCGATGATACCCCATTCCCGCTCCACCTCCGCCGCAAAAGAGATCGAGCGCTTTCGGAACACGATGATAAGATGTCATAATTCCATCTCCAATTGACCGGCTTCGAGATGGGCGTTGTAAATCTTCCGCCTCCGCGTGGATAGCGCATGACCGATGTGATCGTCAAGGTCAAATAGCAGGTGACAGCGTTGGCACATGGCTTTCAGGTTTTCTGGGCGGACATCCATCTTGTCGTGCTTGTCGCCGGTGTCGGTGCCGAGGTGGGCGGTTGTGAGGATGACGAGACTCCCTGTGATGGGATGGGGCTTGTGATGTTCCGCCTCACATCGTCCTTCATGCTTGCCGCATTCGCCGGTACACTCACAACGCCCCGCCGCGCGCACGAAGCGGATTTCGTGAGAGATGGCTATCCAGTCCTTTGGGTAACGGGACATGTCAACTGGCATTGGGTAATCTCCTGATGTTGGTCAACATCATTTATCCCTGTCGTCTATCTGGGAGGCGGCGAAACCGAGGGCAATGATCCCCCAGGCAAAAAGGACAAGCACGACAACGGCGAGCAGGGCGTCGAGGATGATTTGCATTATCGTTTTCCTTTCCGTTGACCGACGTACAGCCCGAGGGCGGTCAACGCGATGAGTATGACGACCAGGCACAATCCCGCAAACGAGAGGGTGACGGCGTAGTCGCCGTAGGTGATCTCGGGGACAAGAGTCAATGCGGGGGTTGCGGGTGTGGATGTGGGGACGGTGGGGGTGATGGTCGGGGTGTCTGTTGGGGTATGCGTGGCGGTGTTGGTAGGGGTGAAGGTGGGCGTGAAGGTCGCCGTATTGGTGGGTGTGAATGTGTTCGTGGGGGTGGCGGTCGGGATCAGGTTGGAATATGAGCGACCCGCCCCATCGTTGTATAACCATGATCGTTCATCGGCGGTATAGATCCGCTTAGCGATGAGTACTTCGTCGATGTACATATCGGTGTAAACGGTCGAGGGAGATACAAAAGACGCCCCGATCAAAAAAGCTCCATTATCATCGTACATCCCGGCAGAATGCGCCGCGCTGTTAGTCATCCCATTGTTGACCTGAATGTTTATCGTGTCCGCCGTCGCGTCGTGCCAGGCGCAAATAAAATACCAGGTAGATATGGACGGCGATCCGAAATTCGTCGCCGAGATAGAGACAATGTCCGTGCCGTTGGAGGATATTTGAAATGAGAAGGTGTCTAGGATGGTCGAATATGATAGTTGCCAGGAGCGATCATTCGTTCCCGCCGTCCACTTCGAGGCAAAGCGGTGATTGTCGCTTTTGTTCTTTAGGTAAATCCATCCGCAGATCGTGTAATCCACATTCCCGGCGGACAGGCTCACATTATCAGCGACGCTGAGATATTCAGATTGAGCCGAGACGAAGTCGGCGGCGTTTCCATGTTTACCGGTCACGCTCGTGACAGTATTATTATCAGTCAGATGATTCGCGCCGTGGGAGTCGTTGCGGACACCGCCGGTTTCATCCAGGCTCCACCAGGCGACGAGGTTCGTCGTGCCGGGGTTGTTGTAGGATGGCGCGGCTATGGCAGGGGAGAGGATGCCCATTGCGAACAGGAGCAGGACCGGGATAAGTAGGAGGCGTTTTGTCGTCATGGTGAGTCCTTATTTGCTGATCAGGATCAGCGCGTAGATCGGGAGCAGGAAGAGCACGTCCGCCACGTTATAAATCAGGCGGCGAAATAAAACAGGCAGGACGGGAGTATCTACGGTGCGGCGGATGGCGGTCCGCATGAGCAGGAGGAACACGGCGAGCAGGAACATGAGGAGCACGGCTTCGGCGGTCGCTTGCATGGATTTGATGAGCAGTTCGTATCTAGCGGTCACGGTTGCGCCTCCAGAATTTGAGGGCGGAGAGGTCTATGCGGTGGGCGTTGCGGGCAAGCCAGTATCCGAGTGCAAAGCAGGCAGCCGGATAGATACACAGGATTCCACAGACGTACATCCAGGCGTTTTGATAGTTCATCGTTCGACCTTTCGCGGGTAGCCGGGGGAGTTGCGATTTCTTTTGCGGATGATGTTCTTTTGACCTCGTCCGCCGTTTGAGCGCTGGACGTAGATCTCGCCGTCGCTCTCGAGGCGGCGGAGTTGACAGCGTATCCAAGTCTTTGAGGCTGCCCCGACGACTTCATAAGTCAGATATTCCATGCCGTGTATCTCCTGCAATTCGTCGAGGGCGAGGCGGATGCGTTCGATGGTGGTGAGGCGGTCGGTGGTCATTCGAGGATCTCTCCTGTACGCGGGTCCCGCAGAGTTCCAAAGACCGGGCGCATGTCGCTATCATGATTGTGGATGATGGTATACTGCGCGAGGCGCGAGTACATCCACGAGGGCAGACTGCGCGGGTCTTCGTTCATGGCGAGCAGGGTTCCGGCTTGTTCGTCCAGGGCGAGGCGGTAGCGGCGATCAATAAGGTCGGTAAGTTGTTCCTGTACCCAGGCGGTGACGTTGACCTTGTCGAATTCGTCCACCGCCAGTATTCGGACGTTTGCGAAGCGGATGAGTCTTTGATATGCGTTGCCGTCGTTGATCTGCAAGTCGTTCGCGTCTGATCTATGGAATGCCGAGCGGATGTAGGAGATCAAGTCGAAGGCGGTGACATACACGGCTTCGACTTGGGCGTCAACGAAGTAATTGACAACGGCTTGAAGTGCCATTGTTTTAGCGTTGCCCGATCCGCCCCAGACGGTCATCATCCCGAACGGACGTTCTACGAATTTCTGGCATTGCGCGACCATTGCCAGAGTCCCGGGTCGGTCGCCTGTTTCGATCTGGTCGAGAGTGATGAGCCTTTCAGTGTCGGTCAATCCGCTGAGGCGTTGCAGGCGGGCGGCGTCCTCCTGTCCCTTGCATTCGCAACGGTAAAGTTTTCCGAAGCGTGGATCTCCGAACGGGACATCGAGCCGGTATTGACCCACGCCGCCGCACACGTTACATACCGGTTTTTGACTTTCGGCGGGCGAGGGCGCGCCTCGCGGCTTCTCGGTCTGTATTGGTGGGGGAGGTGGGTTGATCCGTCTTTGCTTTTCGAGGAGTTCGAGGGCGGTTCGTTTCAGGGTTGCGGTTGGCATTGCGTCCTTCCTTGATCCAGTTCTTCATAATGCCCTTGACGTAGGTTGCGGGCTTGTCTGCTTTTATGGCGATCATTGCGGCTTCACGGCTCCAGCCTGGTTTGAGTTTTTCGATCTCCGCCGGAGAGAGGAGGAGAAGAGACTCTGACTCTAGACTCTTAACTCTTAACTCTAAGGGGGTGACATCACGCTCTTTGTCACGCTCCGTGTCACCCGTGACATCACGCTCTTTGTCACGCTTGCGCTGTTGGCGTTCGCGCCATTGCTCGCGGCGTTGCTCCTGCGAGACCTGCTCATCTGCGAAGTCCACGAGGTAGGGTCCGTGTCCGTTGACCGATACGATGCCGGTCTTTTTCATCTCACGCATGGCGGCTCTGAGTTCGGTTACTTCGACCGTGGCGAGTTGCGCGATCTGCTGGTCGGTGAGTTGGATACCGTTCATCACAAAGCCACCCTGAGAGTCGCATTGCGCGGCGACCTCGGTCAGCATGTAATAGACCGCCTTGGATGTCAGGGATAGCAGTTTGACGCGCGGGTCGGTCCGTTTGTTGGAGTAGTGGCGAAGCCAGATCATACCGTTCGTCATGCCGCCCGCCTTTCGATGAGCAGCGCATCCACCTGTTCGAGCTTGAGGACGAGGCGGTGACGCATGTCAATGAGTTCCTCGTGGGTGCGTTCGTCCAGGGGTTTGACTGTGCGCGGCTTGCGGGGCTTGATCAATCCGAGGGCGAGCAGCAGGTCGGGACGGCGGGGATACCATTGCTCGCCTTCGATCTTCTTCGATGTGGCGATACGATGCAAGGTTCTCGGTTTGATGATGGGGTTCCCGTAGAGGTCTGTCAGTTTGCGCCACGAGCGGATTTGCCGATATTCGCTACGCAGCCTCCGGGCGAGTTTTTCTGCTTTGGGCGTTAGATTGGTCATGGTTGCGTTTTCCGTTGAAATTAGGGGGTGTGACAAGTCGTCACACCTGCCTGTTGTGGGCGGTTGCGGAGGGGGTTTCGTGCGTACTACGTGCGTACGTACGAAATAGTCCAGAGATACGCATGATTTAGGCTCCCTCCCTCGGTGGGGGAGGGGAGGGCAGGTATTGTTTGAGCCACGCCTCGCCCTGGTCTGTGAGTTCGAATGGAGCGTTGCTCGCGGTGCCGATCTTTTCGCACAAACCTTGTCGCTCCATCACTAGGCGGAGCTGCCGAAACTTGGGGAGCGAGATCCTTCCGGGTCCGCTGAGTTCGGTCTCGGCGTAGGTCTTTCCAAGAATGAACATGTCGTGCGCGATCTGTGCGAGGTGTTCCTCCGTGACGCCTTTTGGCAAGTCGAAGGATGCGACGGAGTAGTGACCGTCTATTACGCGCGATAACTCGATGCGGACGCGCGAGATGCGTCGCTCTTCGTCCTCCTCCCCGTCGCCGCCGATGCGGTTATCGTTGTTGAGGTCGAGCCCGGTTACGAGCTCGACGTGCGTTACCAGACTCCCCCACATCCGCATACGCGTCAGCCACATGACGAGCATGGACATCACTGCCAGGATGGTCGCGGGTTTGTGCGGATCGAGCGCGTCGAACACCACCCACGCGACGACGTAGACAGACGCGAACACAATGATCGCGGTGATCAACGTTTGGTACAACGGCAGCAACGCGCCCGGCGTGACTTGATGCAGGTATTGTTTTTCGTTGGTGGTTTGTGGTTGTGTTGTGTTCATGTCATTCACTCAGATAATATTCGTCCCCCACGATGAGGTCGGTTTGCTGCGCGTGGATGGCGCGCGGCTGCATCATGGCGAGTCCTGCCGGGTCGGACGATTGACGCGCTTCTTGCGCCACAACCCCGGCAAGTTGCGTGACGCCCATCGCCGCAATGAGTTGACGATCCTCGTTCCGAGCCGCGTCGAGCATGACGACCGACCCGGTGTTCGGATTGGAAAGGGCGAAGCGCGTGCCGTGTACGTGTCGCAGCAGCGGGAATTGACGCGTGACCCGATCCAATGGGATGAGATTGGATTTGAGCATCGCGCCCATGGCGGTCGCTTCCGCCACACCCCACGACGCGCGCGAGACAGACACGGAGAGCGCCAGCAAGAGGATGCCGATTGCGATGGACCCGGTTATCTTGACCGATGTCCACATGGCGTTGAGGGCGGCGATGCGATTCGCTTCCGTCGCCTCTCGGCGCCTTTGCTCGGTGGCAAGCCGCTCCATCTCCATCCTGTGCAACTCGTCTTGTTGCTCTCTTACAAGTTGCTCATTTGCAAACTGGCTATTCGCCTCGGTTTCGATGCGATAAGCCTCTGCGACTTTGCGGGGGTCCTGAGCGCAGGCGGACAACGCGACCAGGGCGAGCAATCCGAGAGTGAGTCTCAATATCTGTTTCACTTCGCCTCCTTGATCGCTTCGAGCGGATAGATTTCATTTCTGAGGAACGTCGCTTTTTTCAACCAGGCGGCATACGTCTCCCGGTCCCATTCCTTCACCGCTGGTTTTACGATCTCTATCTCTTCGCGGGTGAGTTCGGTAAAGGGCGCATGTCGCGAGACCTGGACGCGCGTCCCGTCTCCGATGTAGCCGATGAATGTGGCGGTACCCCCAGGGGTGACGACCGCCTGGTTGAGTTTGAACATGGTTACTTACCTCCGCTTGCCAACGGTGAGAGTAATGACGATCAGTACCACGCCTCCCACCATAATGATGAGTTTGACGATGGGGTCAAGTGAGTTGAGAAATTCCATATCATTTCCTTTCAGGGTTGAGTCTTGCTTCGATGTCGAGGTCTTCGATCTCCTTCTCGACCGATGAGATTGACTTGGCGACGCGCTCCTCGAGTTCGGCGAAGCGCTCGTCAATCTGTTCGCCCAGGTCGTTGACCACGTCAACCGCATCGCCGAGCGACGGCTCGCGGTTGAGAGCAACTCCGAAGATGACGAGAACTTCGGCGAAGATCACGAAGACGGATGTCAACAGGGCGAGGCGGTGTTCGAATGGACCGCTCATGTCTGTGAGCACGGATGCGATCCATAGGGTGATCCAGTCGGTCATAAAGGCGTAGGCGATCACCATCCACGACGCGCCGATTACCATGCCGAATATCCAATCCTGAAAGTTCTGTAGGAATGTCTCTGGTTCGGAGCGTTCGATGTTATCGTCCGCCTTCGCCTTGCGAGCCTTGAAAAATGCGCGGATGCGCTGAGGGATGGTGAGGGAGCTCATTGTGTCTTGATATATCCTTTCTGTGATTCACGGATGCGATTGATCGCCCATGCGATCATGGCGATCACGAACAGGAGCGGGAAAAACCATATCGTCTTATAGGCGGGACTCCTTTCCATCCAGTCCACAAAGCGACGGATGAGTTGCTTCACGACGCCTCCTGGTACAACTTGCCGAAGGCGTCGGAGCAGGCGGCGAGGATGCGCTCGCGGTGATCGGCGTCGAACATCTCAGAGGCGATCTCCTGGACTTCGATGAGCGCATCCAGCAGGGACGGTGCGGAGGTCATGAGCACCGCCTCGTGTTTGTCGTGCGCCATGCCGATGACGTGCGTCCCCTCTGGATCGGTGGCGATCTCCCAGGCGCCCCCGTTGGGGAGCACGTACCAGGGACCGCGGGTGGAGCGGATGTCAGTCGTCATGATTGCCTCGTGATGTGAGTCTCGCCGCGCGTGGACTCGTAGTAGTTGATCGTGCCGTCCGGGTTGCGGACGATGCCCTCGCATTCGTCGCAGCCGTTGATGGTGCCGTTGTATCCCATTAGGTATGTTCGCAAACAATGCGGGCAGGTGGTCTCTTTCATTTTGTCCTCAGTTCTTCCAACCGCGCGAGCAGGTCCGGGGAGGATGCGAGCAACATCGCGGCGGAATAGTTCGGTGTTCCGTCCCGGTTCGGAGGCACGACCGCTATCACGGTCTCGGGTTCGTCTGCGGTCTCTGGGATGTAGATCGTGAGATGACCGGGCAGGATCGGTGATTCGGTTGGACGGACCTGGTATGTCATGTCATGCCTCCACAGGTTGATAGATGAGTCGCTTTACTACGCTTCGAGCGATCTCACGGATTGCGTACTTGATCTCACGGTCTGCCTCGACCGTGAGGAATGCGTCGGGGACTTCCCTCACGCATACATTCACCCGCACCGTCCGCGGCTTACGGACGTTGGCGCAAAGCGGAGAGCGGTCGAGCCTTGCCCGCGCGATCACCGTATCGCCCAGGAGTTCGTATTCGTAGGCGGCGGGATCGGTGCCGAAGAGATCATCGGCAAATAGGAAGGCGACCTGCTCGTGTTGCGCGGGGGTGAGGGATGAGTAGTTCATTTGGGGTTGTCGGTTTTGGGATTGCCCGCGGGCTTCTTCCCGTTTTTCTGTATCGGAAGCGGGATCGAGAGAATGATCTCGCTCGCAATAGCAGTCATAGGAACGTTGTATCCGCGCTCGCTTCGATAGTGGGGGAGTAGTTCGCGGAGATGCTCTAGTGCCTTACGACTGATCCGTACTTGAGGATAGAGTTTGTAGTTATCGGTCATTAGACAAATGTCCTTTCGTTCGAAGAAATCAAGATACTAGACAAGTGTCTATAAAATAATCTATTGTCGCTGATTTGTCAAGGGTATTGATAAGACCAAAACGTTACACTACAATCAACGTAGACGTAGAAGAATGGAGAGATGAGAGTTGTTTATAAAGCAATTGATCTTCGAGCATTGGCAGAAGATTGAAAACAAACGAGGGGATAGGGTGACACTCAAACAGTTAGCTGGGATGATTGGGATAGAGTATTCGTATTTCAATCACATCTATAACGAGCGGCGTCCGCCAACTGAGGAACAGATTGATGCGTTGTATGATTACTTCCATGACCCGCGCTTCTACGACGCGGCAGGCTTGCCGCGTCCCGACTTTACACTTCGGTTAGTTATCAAAAATTGGGGACAAATGTCACAGACAACCCGTCGGAAGATCGCTAAAATAGTGGGAGTAACCGACGAAAAGGATAACAACACGAATCATGCAAACGATAAAGGTCATTAGGCAAAAGTGGCGCTCCATGCCGATCTACAAACGCTGGTACATCCTATGGTTATGTCTCGTTCGGTTATCTAATAGAAAATGACCGAATGTCCCTTCCCTCCCGGCGCAAGCGTCGCCGCCTATCTGCGCGATAGCGGGGGAGAGGAACAGGATCAATCCATCCCCCAACAGGAGACCGAGGTCCGCAAATACTGCGCGGCTCATAAACTCACCCTGACCGATCTCTACAAGGACGAAGCCAGGAGCGGCGCGTCCACAGTGGGGCGGGATGCGTTCTGGGAAATGATCCATCACTTTCACAATGGGGCGGGGGAGGCGGGCGTCCTCATCTGGCGCACCAACCGTTTCGGGCGCAACATCAACGACTCGCAATTCTACAAAGCGGACCTGAGACGCCGCGGCTACATCGTCCACTCCCTCAAGGACAACATCCCCGAGGGGTCAGCCGGGCAACTCATCGAATTCGCCCTCGACTGGAAGGACCAGATCTTCATCGAGCAGCTCTCCGAGGATGTCAAACGAGGCTTGCGGCAACTCGTCAGCATATACGGATGCGTCCCCGGCACACCCCCGCGAGGCTTCACGCGCGAGCAGGTCGTCATCGGTAAACGGCGCGACGGCTCCGATCACATCGGGCATAGGTGGGTGCCTGATCCCGAGATGATGCCCCTCGTGCGTAAGGCTTTCGAGATGCGTGCCGCGGGTGCCACCATCCCCCAGGTCCGCGAGGCGACCGGGTTATATAAATCCAACAACTGTTACACGACCTTCTACAAAAACAGACTCTACATCGGCACCCTCGACTTCGGAGACATCACCATCGAGGACTACTGCGAGCCGATTGTCCCCCGTGATGTCTGGGATGAAGTGCAGCGGGTCGGACTCCGCCGGTCACGTCCCCGCTCCGATCTGGACCATCCCCGCCGAATCGTTTCCCCGTTCATCCTCTCCGGCGTGCTCTACTGCCAGGAGTGCGGATCGCCCATGTCAGGCTACACCATGCGCGGCTACGACTACTACGTCTGCTCGAGGCGCAAGCGTCGGAGGGACTGTACCTCGAGGCGTATCCCCCGAGATCCCATCGAAGCCGAGGTCACGCGTCAACTCACCGAGAGGATGCTTTCCCTCGAAAACCTTTTACTCATTCAAACCGAATTACAAACCGCATGGGATGAACAGACCCAACAGACCAACCAGGCACGGCGGGACCTCGAGCGCAGACTTGCAAAGGTACAGGCGAAGATCCGCAATGTGACCGGGGCGATCTCCGATCACGGTCACAGTCGCGCCCTCCTAAATCAGTTGACCTCCCTCGAAATAGACGAGGCAGGTCTCCGCGCCGATCTGGGTAAACTTGATAGCACGCCCCAACCGACCCACTACACACGCCCGCAACTCTCCGAGATCGCCGAAGCGGTCAAGGCTGAATTGAACGGTGACGAGAATCAAAAACGCGCCGCGGTCCGTAGACTCGTGGCGCGCATCATAGGCAGACGCACCGACGACCAGATCATAGGCGTGCTGTATTGCTATAAGGTCATCGGTGATATGCCCCCAAGGGGGCGCGAATCAATGACCTTATTTTACCCGATAGAGATCAACATCCGCAAGCGCAAGGCTCCGCTCCCCAGATAGGGGAGCGGACTTTTTATCCCCGCCTTCCTCCATGTTTTTTTCGCGCAGTTGTGGTAAAAGCCAGTCATGGAGATCGCCTCGAACGTTGCACAGGCAATCGCAAGCGGAGCAGCGGTGTTTACCCTGATCCTGTCGCTCATTGTGTTTTCCGCGCTCTTCGCGCTCCTGATAGGTGTGATCGCGGACTGGATCATGGGAGTGACCTCATGACGCTGGCGGAGTTCCTCCACCTGCAAGCGCAACTCATGGACGCCTTCGGCTGGTTCGTGCGTTGGTGGCTGATCGGCTTGCTGGTGGGCGGTGTGTTTGTGGCGGTGCTAGTCTTTACCCTCATCACCACCCGCGAGACGCTCTCCAAAATCTAAAGAAAGGAGTCCACGATGTCTCTCTCCCTTGACTTCTCCGGCTTGCTTGAGCAGGCAGGGACGTTGATCAACGGACTGTTTCCGCTGTTCATCGTCCCGCTCGGGATCACCCTGGGCATGTCGCTCTTGGGTCGCATCTTCGCCGAGATTCGGCGCGCGATCTAACAGGCACGGAATGCGGGCGAGCAGGTCCGCCCGCTCCGTCATTATTTTTGTCCAGAGAGAGACAAAAATAAAATTTATAGAAAGGAGTCTACGATGTCACTCAGCTTAGATTTCTCGCAGATGCTCGCGCAGGCTGGCACGATCATAAACGGACTGTTCCCGTTGTTCATCGTCCCGCTTGGGATCACCCTGGGCATGTCGCTCCTGGGTCGTATCTTTGCCGAGATTAGGCGCGCCATCTAACTGGCGCGGAATGCGGGCGAGCAGGTCCGCCCGCTCCGGTATTATTACTGAGTGGCGACTCCTCTTGTGGAGAGGCACATGAAAAAAATCCTTTCGTTGGTTGTGGTTGTGGTGATGGCATGGGCGGGAGTTGACCCCGCCCATGCTGCGCCTATGAGGCAAACCGGGAATATCATCGAGTGTTGGGATGGGGAAGTACAAGACAACTGCGAACAACTATCCCCAACGCTGATAAAAATCACAATTACTCAGACTGGGGACAGGGACGCGTGGTGGAAACTGTATGAACTGTCCTATCTGTACGTAGTCATAATCTGGAACGACATCCACGTTACAAATACTTATTTGTACGGTTCTTCCGCTAGAATAGATGTGATCGTCCCAAATATTGAGGGTGTACAGTATCCATTGCCTGCGGAGGGATCAGTAACGATTCCAGCCACAGTGACAACACACAAATCAGCAGAACCAATGATCTCTCAGTACAGTCCAATCAGGACCGCATCGGGGATAGAAACCCCGGGTGTCATAGCAACTTATCAAGGCGCCGTCTGGTGGATATATCTATCAGTCGAACCGATCTCGTCGTGTCCCGAAACATATCTAACCCTCACCGACGACACGTATGCTATTGATCCCACAATCGAGTCTCCTCTCGGACCGGAGGGAACGCCTGCCGATGAGCAGATCGCCAATGTGGCATATAGCCAATGGTACAAACTCTTCCTGACGGGCGGACCCTGGAACGACGGGACGAGTGATCGGGAGGATGTTGCCATATCCTGGGACGGGGATACCTGGGAGGAACTTCCGCCGCCCTTATGCGGCGAGCAAATGGAGGACGGCACGTATGTAGACGTGTGGTACTTAATTTCGGAGTCGGACACATTCTACATACGCGCCAACGACGAGGACGGACAATTCGCGGACAACACGGAAGTCAACCTGCTGGAATACACCATCGGGATCACAGTGATAGTCCAGGAGGCAACGTGCGAGTCGCAGTTCGAATATGGGGCGGAGGATTGGGTCGCCTCTGTGCAAGTCCACGCCGATGTGGATGAGACGCTCGCCACGACCGAATTACTCATAGGCGGTTGGTATGCCATCGAGGTGGCAAACGGCACGTGGCAGGATGACGGTGTAGGTCCGCCACGCACGGACATGGAGTACGCGAACTATACGGACCAATACGAGTCCACGAAAGTCTGGGGCGATCTCTCCGGCGGAATTGGCAATGCCTGGTGCCAGACCGAGGATGGATTGATCACGTTCGTGCAGGCGCGGGCTAATAATCTGGATCTGCGCGTCAACAACGAGGCGGGAGGCTGGGAGGCAAATACCGGCGTTCTCGGCGTCAATATTTACGCGGCTACGTTCACGCGGTCACAGGAAACGTGTGAGACCGTATTCGAGCGCGCCCAATTGGTTTCCACCGGCGTGGTCAACGCGAATCAAGAAAACGGAAAACAGTTTGCGTATGCAGTTGGCGGCTCGATCATGAGTATTGGTCTGGAACCCGGCGCATGGTATTACCTGGAAACCACCGGCGGATCGTGGGCGTGGAAAGGCGCTCTACATCAGGACAACGCGTATTCGTATGACATGGCGGTCAGCGAGGACGGCGATACCTGGGTGCCGCTCGAAGCCTGGACGCGCCCATTGTGCAATATCTCGCTCGACGGTCTCGGTCATCGAGGCGTCTATTTCCAGATCCCGGAAACTGCGGCGGTGGAATGGTTTTTGCGCGTGGATGACGACGCCATCTGGTTCAACAACATTGGCTCTATGAGTTGGAATTTGTACGGGGCGTCCCGGCTAAATGTCGAATTGTCCCCTGGGGACGCATGTGATTTCTCATGGTCTGACGATTTCATTCGCGGCGCGTGGATAGATGCAACGTTGGAGGACGGCGCTCCGTTGTATCTCTACCCAACAGAGTCAACATCCTACTATGCGATCAAAATAAAGGGGAACGACTACCATTGGTTGGAACAAACCGGAGGCGATCCGCAATATGGTATGCAGGCATCAACCAACGATGGCGCGAATTGGTACGACTTTCCAAGTGATTACAGCGGGTCATTGTGTACTATAACGACGGGCAATGAAACCACGACCTTTGTGAAAGTTGTTGACGGTCAGCAATGGCGGATGAGGGTTGATTCGTCGTCGTTTACGGATAACGACCTGGGGATGCAGATCGAAATTTATGCCGCCAATCCCGGGAACACGCTCGATCCGTGGACGGAATGCTTTGCAGGTGCAAGCCTGTTCACCCTCAACACCTTGCAATATATCCCGGTGAAAGAGGAGGGGGGTATCTACATCAACGGCACGAACGTACTGCAAGGCGGGAACGAAATACAACTGTTGCAACCGACCGAGACCTATAAACTCGAGATACAGGAGGGACCATGGACGAACGGCGAGGGTCAATCGTCTTATGACGCCGCCATATCGAGCGACAACGGTGTGACATGGTACGCGATCAGCGACCGCGAGAATCCCGATATTATCTGTGGTGGATCGGATTTCATCGGGGCGCATCGTTACGTTTATTTCACCGTCCAGGAGGGTCAGAAGTGGAAAATCCGTGTCAACGACAATGTTGGAGAGTTCCTCGACAACGACGGCAACCTGGGCTATCGTCTATATTCCGCGTATGGGGACGAGGACGTCCCACCTGTGGACGTAATGATCCCGCCCTCTGTGGTCAATAATGTTTGTGTAGCTCCTCTCATCCGACCCTCGTCCATCCTCGAGGTCTCCGCGTGGGTGAACTATTCGCGCCTTGCAATACAAAAGTATTTTGCCTGGTGTCCACAACACACAAACATCATCCTCGCGCTTTTTGCAGCCCTGCAAACAAAGGAGCCGTTTGCGACGCTATCCGAGGGCGTCGGCACAATTGCAAGCGCAAAGGAGGAAATCAGATCTTATAACTGGGGCGTTGCCGCTGGCGAGGATCTCAGCATCCTAACAAGACCCCCAGGCGAATCCTATCAAATGTTCGTGGATCACGCCTATGCACCGATCACGTCCGAGAATCCGTGGGAGACCGGCATTGTGGATCTCACGTCATTTCAGGATTTCGAAATGCCCGCATCCTACACAGCCTGTCAGCAATACCTATCCCCACAGGCTGGCACGAAACTGGCGCAGGGTGTTTGCTACGCTTCGGCAGTGATGCTAATGACCGGCGCATCGTTCTGGGTACAACTTCTCCTGGATGTCGCCGCGTTTATTGCCATATTCAAATTGTTCTTGGGGGAAGTGCAAAAGTTGATTTCTATGCTCACCGGTGTATCCAACATATCAGTGAACGTGAAAACGCCCCCGATGATAAACGACATTCAAGACGAATATCGTAGCCTTCGGAGAAAATACAAATGAAAAGTTTGATCAATGTCCTCTTTGCGTTGATAATCGTACTATCGGATGTAAGATGCGCCAGGGCGCAGACCTCGACCGAATTGATCTCGCTGCATCCCATGAGCGATACGACGCGCGCGGCTCTGATCGCCTGGCTGGACGCGTCGAAACCGGTACCCGCTCCTTATTATGCCGCGACCTACATCAAGACCTCCGGTGAGGTGACATACGTCTCACTCGCGGCGCTGAATATTGGATCGGCGGACGAGGAATGGCATCTCACCGAGGAGGACGGAGCGCCGTCCAAAGTGATCTGGATCGGTACTGTCAAGGTCCTGGCGGACGGGTCAGTCGTGGAGTTGTTCCCGCCTGTTGGCAGCGGCTCTCGTCCTCCCGGCTTGGCGCTTATGAAACTTGCAGGTGGAGGCAGTTACGTCAATTTCCCAATCTCCTCCGGCTCCTATGCGGTCTATGGTCCGCGCGGCGTGCATGGTTCCGGAGATTACGGAACGTCGGGAATGCTGGCGGTTGACCTGGTGGGAGGCGACGATCTCCCCGGCTCGATGTTTGCGGCGGTGTATGCCTCGGACGCGGGAGAGATAGATTACGTTTGCGACGACGGGCTATCGGTCGCTGTGCGGACGTATAACGCGACCACCGGCGATTATTTCCTCTACGCGCATCTCCTGGACAACGCCAATCTCGTCCCAGAATACGAGTTTGCAAAAAATGAATTGATCGGTTCTCTCAAATATGGGTCGTTCGACGACTCCTGCGGATGGGCGGAACAACAGGACGATCATTATCACGTCCACTGGATGTTTGTGCCGTCCGGTGGCTATTATCAGGCGGAGGGTTGCATCCTCGATACCTCCTCCCAAAAATGGACGTGCGGAACGCAGACGATAGGAGTCGGCGGGAAACTATACGGGGGCGGCGGATCAGGTTCCGGGTTGGACGACCCGGTCGAAACAGGGACGGCAAATAACGAGACCGGGTTTTGGGACTATCTACTTTTCGGATTTGTGAACATTTTCGATCTGGGGATACTCAAGTTGCTACCGTCGCACAACTCACCGACAGAGATGATCAACACAGTGTATAACATCATCCGAATTTTTTTGCGCGTGGTGTGGACCTTGACAAGATTCAATATCAACCTCGTTCCGATAATGACGCTTGTCCTTCTAACGATAACTTTCAAGTTGATCATGAGCGCCATATATATGGTAGTGGCAATCGTTAGATCGGTCAAAATCATCCCAGGTGCATGATGTCTCTAACGACCGTCACGCTCATCGTTGCGCTCGGCGCTGTACTGGCGTTCCTGGGCGCCGCGTGGATGAAACGGCGGACGATCTATTTGCCTGGCTCGACCGATACGTCGCAACCCATTGACTACGAATCCGAAAAGAAACGGGAAGAAAAAGCCAGGGCGCGGGGCGCCTCCATGGTCTGGGTCGTCTGGATGGTCGCGTGCATCCTGTTATATGGCATTGCCCTGCTCGCTCCCACGTTGCACAAAGTTTCCGCCGCGCTTGCGCCAGCGACATCCACGCCCACGGCAACCCTCACGCCAACGATCACAAACACGCCAACGATCACGAACACGCCGCGCAATACGAGCACACCGCGCTCGACGTGGACGCCCGTCGGTGGATCGTTGACGCCCTCCGCAACGGTTACGACCAACCCCACCCAGACGCCGCGCGTGGTGTCGAATGTCGTTGTCCAGACCCAGATTGTCAAAGTCAACCAGACGGTGATCGTCCCAGTTACGCAGATCGTGTACCAGACGGTGATCGCGCCGGTTACGCAGATCGTGTACCAGACGGTGATCGTCACTCTCACTCATACCGCGACCGCCTCGCCCACCGGGACGCTTACAGCCACGTCCACGGTCACACAGACCCCATCCCCAACACCCACAGAAACACCCACGGAGACCCCCACGCCATGAACATCCCCATGTATCTATCGGTCATTGTCCCGGTCTACAACGAGGAGCGCAGGATCGAGCGGTGTCTCGATACGTTGATCCCGGAGTTGTCGGCGTACAAAAGCGAGATCCTCCTCGTGGATAACGGCTCGCACGATAAGACTCCGCAGATGGTTGATCTTGCTGCGCGGGTTTATCCCGGCGTGAGGGCGCTCCACCTGAGACAACGCGGCAAAGGTTTCGCCGTGCGGACCGGTATGCTGGCGGCGTGTGGACGCTATCGGTATATGTGCGACGTTGACCTCTCGACGCCCGCCAATGAGATACATCGGTTCCTCGAGTTCTCCCGCCAGTACGATGTTGTAATTGGCTCGCGTGAGATAACGCCCGAAACCACACGCACGGATTTCAGGCGGCGCTTCATGGGACGCGTGTTTCACGCCCTGGTAAGCGACCTCGTGCCGGGCGTGAGGGATACGCAATGCGGCTTCAAAATGTTCCGGGACTACGCCGCAAGCGCAATCTTTTCGAGCGTCTCGACCATGGGGTGGGCGTTCGACGTGGAGGCTCTCTACCTCGCCACCACGATGGGTTACGAGATCAAAGAGATCGCCGTCCCCTGGACTCACGACGAGGACTCACGCGTTAGAGTGGTGGGGGATAGTTTAGAAATGCTTTGGGATATTTCACAGATCAAAGCGGTTCATGCTAAATCTAAGTCCCGCCTTCTTGATGCTTGAAGTTCCAGGCTTTTAGCGCGTCCCCCCAACTGCCGTACATGCAATAATAGGCGGCGAGGGCTTGAG
>JAANMV010001684.1_pt1 | contig 23690 bp, 21 predicted proteins | sample 7279661 | NCBI WGS metagenome assembly JAANMV01 (sample SAMN14094540, study PRJNA606508) | bioreactor metagenome | isolation source: A lab-scale SPAN reactor treating ammonium-rich wastewater day 121 | place: Ireland: Galway | collected 2017-05-16
GGGCGGTTTCGTTATCTGATCCCGAAGCTTATGAAGAGGCGCTCAAGTCACAAATCCACCAGAAGTTGCTGTTACAGGAGGCTGTCAGGCGGGGCATCCTTGTCACGGATGAGGCGGTGCAGAAATACATGACTCGACAACAGGAACTGGCCGCCAACGATCCTCAGATCGAACAGATTGAGAAATCATACTGGGCTGCGCGAGGGGATGTCAGTGAAGAGACCCGGTTCGAATCAGTACGCAAATTGTTGCTATTGAATGAGATACAGCGTCAATTGTACGAGGAAGCTGCAGAACCTGCGGAAATGGAAATTGAACAGTATCTCGCGGCTAATCCTGTTCGTAGTGTCATACAGTTGTTGGCTGCTGATTTTGGTGAAGAAGCGCAAGCCATGCAGGTTTTCGACGGATTACGTGCAATGGATGGCACAAAAGAAGATTTGTTCTCTGCGTTTCTCGATCAGGCGCGAACGCGAAAGGCGAGAGCGGTTGCGGTGAATTCGGATGTAATCGCGCAACCGGCGAGTGCTTTTGTGGGAGCCGATGTGCCTGACGATGTCCGGCAACTGCTACAAACATTTGAATTTTCGCATACAGATGAACTTCCTGAATATGTTCAAACAGCATACTTGATAAAAGATAACCCAATCGGTGCTTTTGTCATATCAGCAAAACATGCTGTTGTTTACTTGCGTCTCAGTATTTTTGAGCCAGATGTGCAACAAGCAGAATCTGAACTGCGCGCTGAATTTGTGCAACAAAAGCGTGACGCTTATGTCAGTGATTATATCGGTAGATTGTTCTCCGAGGCCGAAATCGAGATTTTCTACGAGAATCTCCCTGTTGCCATATCGCCGGTCACGCTATAGAGGTGGCTAAACCCAAGTCACGTCGAAAACATGCGTTTCGCTTCGGATTCGACGATGGACGATGGACGATAGACGATGGCAACGCGATCCATCGTCCATCGTCCATCGTCCATCGTCTCAAGATAGCTTCAGTTTAAATGATTCATGTTGAAGCTAACAGGTTGGTCAGGATCGCTTTGATCTCCGCGTATTCCCAGGCGACGGGGAATTGTGGAAAGTCGGCGATGACGTTGGCGGGCGGGCGGAAGAGGATGCCGTGGTCGGCGGCGGCGAGCATGGTGGTGTCGTTGTAGCTGTCGCCGGCAGCGAGGGTGCGGAAGTTGAGGGCTTTCAGCGCCTGCGTCGCCGCGTGTTTGCCGTCGCGGATGCGCAGGCGGTAGCCGCTGATCCTGCCGCGATCGTCCACTTCCAATGTGTTGCAGAAGAGGGTGGGCTGGCCGAGTTGGGCCATGAGCGGGGCGGCGAATTCGTAGAAAGTGTCGGAGAGGAGGATGACCGGGGCCTGGCTGCGGGCCCAGTCCAGGAAGGCGCGGGCGCCGGGCAGCAGGCCCATGCCGCCGATCACCTCTTGAATATCGGTCAGGGTGATGCCGTGCCGTTCCAGGATGGCGATGCGGTAGCGCATCAGCTTGTCATAATCAGGCTCGTCGCGGGTGGTGATGCGCAGCTCGGGCAGGCCGCTGCGCTCGGCTACGTTGATCCAGATCTCAGGGGTGAAGACGCCTTCCAGATCGAAGAGGAGGAGAGGGGGGAGTGGCATGTGTTGGGTATCAGGTGTCAGGTGTCAGGTGTCAGGTGGCGGGTTTCAGGGGGTGCGTGGGGTGAGGGTCATCGGCATGCCGCCGGCGGGGCGCAGGCTGGCCACCGATTCGAGCACGGGCCGGAATCCGGGTTGCAGGTCGAGGTGGAAGCGCTGCGCTGCCGTGGCCAGCATCAGCCGCATCTCCAGCAGCGCGAAGTTGTTGCCAATGCACACGCGCGGCCCGGCGCCGAAGGGGAAATAGGCGTGTTTGGGGCGGCCTGCGCCCTGTTCCGACATCCAACGGCCGGGATCGAACCCTTCGGGGTTGGGCCAGATGGTGGGCAGGCGGTGGGTGATGAAGGGCGAAACCATGACCATGGCGCCGGCGGGGATGTGGTAGCCATCGATCTCATCGGCGGCGAGGGCCTGGCGCACGTAGCCCCACACCGGCGGATACAGGCGCAGGGTCTCATCGATGATGGCGCGGGTGAGGGTCAGGTTGGGCAGATCGGCAAGGGTGGGGGCGCGCCCGCCCAGCACGCGCGCCAGTTCTTCTTCCAGTTGTGCGCGCACGCCGGGATGCAGGGAGAGCAGATACCACATCCAGGTCAGGGCCTGGGCCGTGGTCTCGTGCCCGGCGAAGAAGTTGGTGAGCAGTTCCGCCCGCAGTTGCTCTTCGGACATGGCGGCGCCGCTGTCGGGGTCGCGCACGGCCAGCAGCAGGGCCAGCAGATCATCATGCTCGGTGGGGTCGGCGCGGCGTTCGGCCACGATCTCGGCCATGAAGGCGTTGACTCTGTCCATCGCTGCCTGGGCGCGGCGGTTGGCCGCGGTGGGAATGGCCAGGGGCAGGTCGATGGCGGAGACAGAGCGTTCGCTGACGAAGCGCAGCATGGCGCTGAACGCGTCCGCTGCCTCCCGCGCCCGCGCCCCGATCTCAAATCCGAACATGACCAGGCTGATCACGTTCATGGCCAGCTTCATCATCTCCTGGTTGATGTCGAGCTCCTGGCCGCTGGCGGCGGCTGACTCCCACTCGGCCAACAGCCCATCGATGGCCCGGCGCATGTGCGATTCGAAGCGGCCCACGCTCTGAGGCGTGAACAACGGCTGCAGGAGCCGGCGCTGTCTGCGCCACAGATCGCCTTCGCTGGTGAAGATGCCATCGCCCAGGAACAGCTTGAGCTTGTTATAGCCCCGGCCCTTGGGATAGTTGGCCGCGTGGGCGACGAGGACATGATGCACATGATCCGGTCGCGTCAGCAGAAAGAATGGCAGCGGGCCTAGATCGAGGCGTACGATGTCGCCGTAGGTTTGCCAGACGTGTACAAAATGCGCCAGCCGATTTTCACGTCTGCTGGCGTCGAGCAGGTTGCCCACCAGAAGTTTGCCTGGCGGGCCGGGCGCGCGTGCGGGAGAAGCTGTGTGTGTGGCGTTCATGACAAATATCCCTGTGTGAAAGTTGATGAACCAAAACGGACGATGGACGGTGGACGTTGGACGTTGGACGTTGGACGAAAGACGAAAGACGAAAGACGAAAGACGAAAGACGATGAGGCGAATTGAAAATCATCCATCGTCCATCGCCCTTCGTCTTTCGTCCATCCTCCATCACACGCCCAGCACATTGCGGGCGATGACTAGCCGGTTGATCTCGCTGGTGCCTTCGCCGATCAGCATCAGCCGGTTGTCGCGGTAGATGCGCTCGACCGGGAATTCGGCAGAATAGCCGTAGCCGCCGTGGATCTGGATCGCCTCGAAGCAGACTTTTTCCGCCATTTCGGTGGCGAAGAGCTTGGCCTGGGCCGCGGCCTGGTTGATCGGCTGTTTTTGGTCGCGCAGCCAGGCGGCATGATAGACCATCAGCCGGGCGGCGTGGAGTTGGGTGGCCATGTCCGCGATTTTGAATTGGATGGCCTGATGGCTGGCGAGGGGCGCGCCAAAGGTGTGGCGTTCGTGGCTGTATTTGACCGATTCTTCGTACGCGGCCTGGGCCAGGCCGACGCTGAGGGCGCCGATGCCGATGCGCCCGCCGTCGAGCACGGTCAGGGTCTGGTGCAGGCCACGGCCTTCCTCGCCGACGAGGTTTTCCAGCGGCACGCGCACATCTTCGAAGCTGACCGCGTGCGTTTTGCAGCCGTGCAGGCCCATTTTGCGCTCCGCGGGCGCCACCGTGACGCCGGGCGTGTCCGCGGGCACGAGGATGTGGCTGAGCGCGTGAGAGCCGCTTGCCGGGCCGGTGCGCACCAGCAGGATCATCACCCCGGCCACCGAGGCGTTGGTCATCCACATTTTGCTGCCGTTGATCACCCAGGCATCGCCAGCGCGCACGGCGGTGGTGCGCACCCCGCCCTTTAGATCGGAGCCTGCGCCCGGCTCGGTCAGGCTGAGCGCGCCCAGCATCTCCCCGCGAGCCAGGGGTTTGAGATAGCGTTCCTTCAAGGCGTCGCTGCCGAAGGCGGCCAGCGGCGCGCAGGCCAGGCCCAGATGTGCGGCCACGGTCAGGGCGGTGGAACCGCAGCCCCGGCCCAGTTCCTCGATCAAAATGGCGGCGGAGAGGTGGTCGGCCCCGGCCCCGTCCCATTCTTCGGGGATGTTCAGGCCCAGCAGGCCCAGCGGCCCCATTTTTTTGATGCTGGCCCAGGGGAACTCGTGGGTGTGGTCCGTGTGCGCGGCCAGCGGTTTGACTTCGTTTTCCACGAAATCACGGATCATCTGTTGCGTCAGGCGTTGTTCGGCGGTGAGGTTGAAGTTCATGGGGTTGGTTGGTTGGTTGGTTTGTTGGTTGGTAGATTGGTAGATTGGGAAATTGGTAGATTGGGAAATTGGTAGATTGGTAGATTGGTGCGCGAATCCCAACCAATTTACCAATTTACCAATCTACCAATCTACCAATCTACCAACCTCCCCATCCGCCGGATTTCCTCCACCACCTCCGGGTTGACGAGGGCGCTGAGGTCGCCGGCGGGCTGGTCGAGATAGGCGGCGCGCAGGACGCGGCGCATGACTTTGGCGTTGCGGGTTTTGGGCAGGTCGGGCACGAAGATCACGGCCTGGGGCTTGAGGGCTTTGCCCATCTCCTGCGCCACCAGCTCCATCAGTTCGGCGGCAAGCGCTGGCGATGCGGCTGCGCCCGCTTGCGGCACCACGAAGCAGACCAGGGCCGAGCCTTTGACCGCGTGGGGCACGCCCACGGCCCCGGCCTCCACCACCGCCGGATGCCCGACCAGGATGCTCTCCACCTCCGCCGGGCCCAGGCGCTTGCCCGCCACCTTGATCGTGTCATCGGAGCGGCCCAGGATGTACCATTGCCCGTCCGCGTCGATGGCCGCGAAATCGCCGTGCACCCACACATCGGGGAAGCGGCTCCAATACGTTTCGATGTAGCGGTCAGGGTCGCGCCAAAAGCCGCGGGTCATGCCAATCCAGGGCCGGCGGATCACGAGTTCGCCCACAGCCCCGCGCAGGGGATTGCCGTCATCGTCCACCACATCCGCGGCGATGCCGGGCACAGGGCCGGCAAAGGCCGCGGGCTTGAGCGGCGTCAGCACATTGCCGGCGATGATGCCGCCGGAGATCTCGGTGCCGCCGGAATAGTTGAGGATGGGGCGCCGGCCTTCGCCCACGACCTGGAAGAGCCAGTTCCAGGGGTCGGGATTCCACGGCTCGCCGGTGGAGCCAAACGCGCGCAGGCGGGAGAGATCGTGGCGTTTGACCGGGCCTGCGCCATGCGCCATCAGCGCCCGGATCAGCGTGGGCGAGACGCCGAGATGCGTGACGCCATGATCCGCCGCCAGTTTCCACAGCCGATCCACGTCCGGGAAATCGGGGGCGCCATCGTAAAAGAGCATGGCCCCGCCCACCAGCAGCGTCCCGAACACCTCCCACGGCCCCATCATCCAGCCCATGTCGGTCATCCAATACATCACCTCGCCCGGCTGCACGTCCATGACCATGGCCATGTCCTGCGCGGCCTTGAGCGGGAAACCGCAATGCGTGTGCACCGCGCCCTTGGGCCGCCCGGTGGTGCCGGAAGTGTAGATGATCATGATCATGTCTTCGGCGCCGGTGCGTTCATTTGCCGCCTCCTCCGCCTGCGTGGGCATGAGATCATGCCACCAGTGGTCGCGGCCCGGCGTCCAGGGGATATCGTGGCCGGTGCGGCGGTGGACGATGACATGCTGCACCGACCGCGCCGCGGCCAGGGCTTCATCGGCGGTGGCTTTCATATCGACCACGCGCCCGCGGCGATAGGCCCCATCCGCGCAGAACAGGGCTTTGGCCTCGGCGTCGGCCAGGCGGGTGGCGATGGCCCCGGCCCCGTAACCGGAAAAGAGAGGCAAGATCACGCCCCCGATCTTGGCGATGGCCAGCAGGGCGATGGCGATCTCCGGGGTCATGGGCATGTACAGGCCGATGGCGTCGCCCTTGCCCAGGCCGAGGCCGCGCAGGGCATTGGCGCAGCGGTTCACCTCCCGGCGCAGATGCGCGTAGGTCAGCGTCTGCACCACGCCCTCTTCCCCTTCCCAACGCAGCGCCGTAGCGGTTTCGGTCGGCGTGCCCATCCATTTGTCCAGGCAATTGTGCACGATGTTCATCTCGCCGCCCACGCACCACTGCGGCCAGGCGATTCCGCCTGCGAGATCGACGATGGTCGAGTACGGTGTGTAAAATTGGATGTCGAGATAGCGCAGGGTCGCGTCCCAGAACCAGGCGATGTCTTCGACCGATTTTGCCTGTAGCTCGGCCAGCGTCGCCAGTCCCTGCTGCCGCATGAAGCGGTGCAGGTGGCTGTTTTCGATGGTTTCGGGGGTGGGGAACCAGGCAAATTCCCCGCCGAAATTGAACTCAGACATCGCCGGCCTCCGGTGGCTGGGTGGGGTGTGATGGTCTGATTATATGCCAGCTATGCGATTTTTCCGAAAGCCGCGGCATGGGAGCTTGGCCCCTGGCAGCGAGGCAAGGCAAGGCCCGCCGCCAGCGCCGCGGCGTGGTTGCCGTGGTTGAGGATGGGAGTGATCCTCTGTCATTGCAATCGTCACCGGATTCGACTATAATTTCAGCGCAAATCACTCTCGAAACCTAAAAGGAGTACCCCATGGCAATCATCGCCATGTTTTATGGCATCATCGTGTCTATGTATTATTTTGACAATACGCGGTATAAATTGCCTCATATCCACATTAGATATCGTAATAATTCACCTTATTTTGTCATTGCGAGGGGCGATAGCCCCGAAGCAATCCCCAACGCCGCTTGAAACCCCCAAAATTGATGAGCCACCTTGGAGATTGCTTCGCTGCACTCGCAATGACACATCAGGTGAACTGTTACGATTTCATATTGTCCCCAAAATTAGCTCATGCAAAGACGTAAAGATGCGAAGACGCCGAGAAATCCTAAAAAGACTTTGCGACTTTGCGTGAGATAAAAAAGCAGGTAAAAAGTTTCCTGAAATGAATCCAAGAGTAAAAGCAGTCACGGCAAACCAAGATTATACAATCACGCTAACGTTCACAAACGGAGAAATCCGGGTGTTTGACGTCAGCCCTTACCTTGATTTTGGTTTCTTTGTGGAATTGAAAGATCGCCGTTATTTTACTGCGGTACGGCCATGTTTGGGCAGTGTGCAATGGCCCAATGGACAGGATTTCTGTCCGGACACGCTCTATCTGGCGAGCAAAGAAATAGCAGCAGCAGAAATGCTTGCTGAACGGTTGCCGGCGTGACCCATTCACAAAATCCGCGCGCCCAGCAGTGAGGTCGCCAGCGCCGCGGTGTGGTTGCCGTGGTCGGAATATGGAAGAGGACAGGGGGCACAGGGGATTGTGGCGATTGTATTTGCTATCATATTGTGCTATCATGAGTCATGAATAAACGACATCGGAAGACGCTGGAAGCGATCTTCACCACGCCCGTGCCCACATCATTAGAATGGGATCGTATCGAGACGCTGTTTCTTGCGCTCGGCGCGACGGTCGTCGAAGGCAGAGGTGCGCGTGTGCGCTTTCTGCTGAATGATGTTGTGGCTACATTTCATCGCCCCCACCCTATGAAAGAGGCCAAACCCTATCAAGTGCGTGATGCACGGCGTTTTCTCGAACAGGCAGGCATTGAACCATGAAAACAATGACTTATAAAGGTTATTCCGCCCGAATTGGATACAGTGATGAGGATAGTTGCTTTGTGGGACACATCGCCGGCATTGCCGATGTGGTCGGATTTCATGGCGAATCCGTAGCGGAATTACGTACTGCCTTCGAAGAGGCCGTGGATGATTATCTCGAAACCTGTGAGAGACTTGGCCGCTCGCCTCAACGTCTCTATTCGGGTAAGCTCATGCTCCGCATTTCGCCAGAAATACACGCAGCAGTCGCCACGGCAGCCGAGGTTAGCGGCAAGAGTCTCAATCAATGGGCAGCGGATATATTCGCTGACGCGTTGGATCGCTAGCTCTCACAAAATCCGCGCGCCCAGCAGCGAGGCCGCCAGCTCCACCGCCAGCTCCGCGGTCTGGTTGCCGTGGTCGAGGATGGGGTTGATCTCGACGATGTCGAGGGAGGTGACCTTGCGCGATTCGGCCAGCATCTCCATCAGCAGGTGCGCCTCGCGATAGTTGAGGCCGCCGGGCACGGGCGTGCCCACGCCGGGCGCGTCCCCGGGGTCGAGGCTGTCCAGATCGAGGCTGACATGCACCCGCGGCAGCCCGGCCACGTGGATGATCGTCTCGCGGGCGATGGCGGCGAGGCCTCGCTCGTCGATATCGCGCATGGTGTAGGCGCGGATGCCGAGGTCGCGCAGGTGGCGGCGCTCGCCTGCATCCACCGAGCGCAGGCCGATGATCACCACGTGGCGAGGGTCGATGGCCGGGCCGGGACGACCCAGATGCACCAGTTCGGGCAGGCCCTGGCCCACCAGGTGCGCCAGGGGCATGCCGTGCAAGTTGCCAGAGGGGGAGGTGGCAGGCGTGTTGATGTCGGCGTGGGCGTCGATCCAGATCACGCCGGTGGGCGCCCGTTCGCTGACGCCGCCCACCGTGCCCATGGCGATGGAGTGGTCGCCGCCGAGGAAGATGGGGAACGCCTCCGCCTGCACGCAGTCGCGGGCCGCGGCGTAGATGGCGGCGCAGGCGCTGCGCACGGCGTTGAGATGCCGCACCCGCGCTCCATCTCGCTCCTGGAAGGCTTCGGGGCCGCTGGCTTCCTCTGGCGCGGCCACGTCGATATTGCCGCCGTCGATCGCCTCGTAGCCGAGCCGCCGCAGCCGCGCTTGCAGGCCGGCGTAGCGGATGGCGCTGGGGCCCATATCGACCCCGCGGCGTTGCTGGCCCAAGTCCATGGGCGCGCCGAAAATGCGGAGGGTGGAGGGGGACATAGCTTTACACTGATGATGTGATCGACTTCGCAGCCATAAAAGGTATCTTCTTCGTGAATCAGGCAGTATTCACAGGTATTCCCGGCCCGTTCTGCCACCAATTGGCGTAACTCAACGTTGATAGGGGCTAGTCATCATGTAAGTATTGGCGAGCGCGGGCTTTGGCCAGGCGCATGATGTGCTCTAATTGCATGTACGAATCAAGCTCTTGTTTCTCTTCAGCCGACAAGCCCGTCCTCTTTTCACATTCGATCAGGTCAAAGACGCGGGCTTTTGCTTCAGGAGAAGGCGAAAAAGCCACAACGCTGCCAGGGTTTGTGCCTGCGGCGATAAAGTCGACGACTTCTTCGTAGGCCTTTGGGCGGATGATAGTTGTCATAAGAATCTCGCTCCTTCTCTCGTGATCGGGTTATCATTCAGTGTAGATCAATCCTGCCACCTGCGGCTCGCCCCACACAGCCCAGTTCCAACGTGAGTTGCCCAGGGCATCGGTGATCAATTGCAAGATCACTTCCTGCCCGGCCAGCGAGGGCAGATCGACTGTGAAGCTCTCCCAGCCGGTCTCCCCTTTGAGGTGACTCCACAAGGGCCGGCCATTGACGCGCAGCCGGAAAGCCACCTGGTTGTCGGCGGAGAGGAGGGCGCCATCCCGCACGCCCACAGCAAAACGTAATTTCAGCCGATCGACATCCAACGGGGCCTGGAACTGGTATTCCAACACCGAAACGCCGGTGGCCGGCGGGTGCTGCCAGATCGCCTGGCGCAGCACGCCCCCGCACGCCGCCGCCGCCAGTTTGATCTCCATGCCCGCGGGGTCGGCGGTGGCCGCCTGGCGGGCCGTGTGGAACTGATCGATCAGATCAAACAGCCACACCGTGTGCATCCCTGCTTCATCCTCCCAGGCCGCGGGCGATTGCCATTGCTCCTCCTGCCATTTCAGGAAGCTGATGTACTGCGAGAGCAGCACCAGGCTCTCTTCCGAAAGATCGCTGATGCGGCGGGTGATGGCTTCGATTTCGTCGAATGGGTGGGACATGGGGTCAGTGGTCAGTGGGCGGGGGGGATAGGGGGATTGTACTTGAGGGGGGCGGGGGAAACAAGCGCCGCCCTCTCGCTCAGGCCGGCTGCAGCGGCTGCACCCACACGCGCACATCGTAGAACAGGGCGCCGCCGCCCATGTCGGCCTGCCCGCGTGGGGTGACCTGGTTGATGTTGCGGCCATCGGGGCTGAGTTTGCGCCACCAGATGCCGTGGGTCAGCATCACGCCGGGCAGGATGTCGGGGCTGAGGTGGGCGGCCAGCGCCACCTCGCCGAATTCATTGCCGACGCACACTCGCATGCCTTCGACGATGCCCCGCGGCGCCGCATCCTGCGGGTGGATGAACAGGAGCGGCTCTCCCTCTCGCCCGCGCAGGCGATCGACCTGGGTGAAGCTGCTGTTCAGGAAGTTGTGCGCCGGCGGCGAGATGCATTGCAACAGCGCCTCCTCCTCTGCCGGTGATGCCGGCAGGGAGATCGGCGGCGTCCAGGTTGGCAGGGGATCGTAGCCATCTGCCTGGGCGCGGGCGCTGAAGAACTCGCACTTGCCGGAGGGCGTGGGGAAATTGCCTGCGGCGAAGGGCAGATACGGGTCGGGCAGGTGCAGACGGGCGAAACCCTGATCGCACAACCGCTGCCAGGTGATGCCTTGCAGGGTGGGGTGCGTCTGGCTGGCGACAAATTGACGGAGGATGGCCTCGTCCGGCTCGGCGAAGCAGGGGTCGTCGTAGCCCAGGGCCGCGGCCAGCCCCCGGAAGATGGCGCTGTTGGGCCGGCTCTGCCCCACCGGGGCGATGGCCGGGCGGTTGAGGGCGAGATAGTGGTGCCCGTAGGGCTTGAGGATGTCCCAATGTTCAAGTTGGGTGGTGGCGGGGAGCAGGTAGTCGGCGAAATCCGCGGTGTCGGTTTGGAATTGTTCGAGCACGACGGTGAAAAGGTCGGGACGGCGCAGTCCTGCCAGCACCGCAGCCTGATCCGGCGCCACTGCCGCGGGGTTCGAGTTGTAGACGATCAGGGCTTTGACCGGCGGGCCGGCGGCGGCCGGGTCGGGAAGGGGGTCGATCGGGCGGGGGTGATGGTGCGCGGCGGCGATGTGGGCGGGGTCGAGGCTGAGGGCTTCGCCCAGGTGGATCATGTTCAGGGTGCGGGCGGGGCGGGCGCGCAGATCGGGGCGCTGCAGGCTGTCGTAATCGAGATGGAAGCTGCCGCTGGTGCTGAGCAGGATGCCACCCCCGCGATGGCGCCAGTGTCCGGCCAGCGCGGGCAGGCAGGTGATGTTGCGCACGGCCATGCCGCCGCCGGCGTGGCGCTGCAAGCCGTAGTTGATGCGGATCGCCGCCGGCTCCGCCTTCGCATAGTCATGGGCTATGGCACGAATGATCGCCGCCGGGATGCCGGTGATCGCCTCAGCCCAGGCCGGCGGGTATTGTTTGGCTCGCTCCGCCAGTTCGGGGAACCCGACCGTGTAGCGTTCAACATAATCGTGGTCGATCAGATCCTCGGTCACCAACACGTGCATCAGGGCCAGGGCCAACGCCCCATCTGTGCCGGGGCGGATGGGGATCCACTCGTCCGCGGCGCGGGCGGTGCGGGTGCGGGCCGGGTCGATGACCAGCACGCGGGCGCCTTTTTTGCGCGCTTGCTGCACGAAGGGCCACAGGTGCATGTTGCTGGTCAGCGTGTTTGTGCCCCACAAAAGGATCAGTTCAGCGTGGGCGAAATCGGCGGGGGCCATGCCCATGTTGCGGCCCAGGGTGTAGGTCGCGCCGGCCACGCCGGCTTCGGCGCAGATGGTGTAGGCCAGTTTGGACGCGCCCATGCGGTTGAAGAAGCGGCTTGCCATGCCCTCGCCCTGCAAAATGCCCATGGTGCCGGCGTAGGAATAGGGCAGCACCGCTTCCGGCCCGAATTGATCGATGATCCCGCTCAGCCGCGTAGCGATCTCGCGGATCGCCTCCTCCCATCCCACCGCCGCGAACTCGCCCGACCCTTTAGGCCCGACCCGGCGCAGGGGCGTGGTCAGGCGGGCGGGATGGTAGGTGCGTTCCAGGTAGCGATCGACTTTGCCGCACAGCCGCCCCTGCGTGACCGGGTGATCGGGATGGCCGCCGAGGTCGAGGGCGCGGCCCGCATCATCGACTGTCACTTGCCAGGCGCAGGTGTCGGGGCAATCGTGCGGGCAGACGCCGGTGATGAGGGTGGTGTTCATGGTCGTGCGGCGTATGGGAAGGTGATGGTTTAAAGATTAAAGATTAAAGATTCGTCTCTTGTAGCGCATTTTAATCATTAATCATTAATCTTTGGCGCGTTTGGTGACGCGGGCGCGGTCATGTTTGTCGAGCAGGCGCTTGCGGATGCGCAGGCTGGCGGGGGTCACTTCCAACAGTTCATCATCGGCCAGGTATTCGATGCATTCATCCAGCGACATGATCCAGGGCGGCGTCAGGCGTTCCTCGATCTCTTTGAAAGAGCGGCGCATGTTGTCCAGCTGCCTGGCCTTGCAAACGTTGACAACCAGATCGCCGGGGCGTTGGTGTTCGCCCACGACCATGCCCTCGTATACCTCGACCCCCGCTTCCACAAAAAGGATGCCGCGCGGCTCGGCATTGCGCAGGCCGTGGGTGGTGACGATGCCCGGCTCGTGCGCCACCAAGGAGCCGCGGCTGCGACCTTCGATCGCGCCCACATACGGCCCGTAGTCATGGAACAGGGTGTTCATGATCCCGGCCCCGCGTGTGGCGGTGAGGAATTGGTGGCGGAAACCCAACAGGCCCCGCGTTGGCGCCAGGTAGGTCAGGTGGACATGCCCGCCCGCGCCCTCGGACAGGTTCATCATCTCGGCCCGGCGCTTGCCCAGCATTTCGATCGCCGCGCCCACGGTCTCGGGGCTGGTCTCGATGTGTACTTCCTCGTACGGCTCCAGCAGCGCGCCCTCTTCGTCGTAACGCATGATCACTTCGGGCCGCGACACCTGGAGCTCGTATCCCTCGCGGCGCATGGTCTCGATCAGGATGGCCAGGTGCAATTCGCCCCGGCCCGAGACCAGAAAGGTGTCGGCGCTGTCTGTTTCCTCCACGCGCAGGGCCACATTGTGCCGCAGCTCGGCAAAAAGGCGCTCGCGCAGCTTGCGCGAGGTGCTCCAGCGGCCCTCTCGCCCGGTCAGGGGAGAGGTATTGACGCCGAAGGTCATGCGCACGGTGGGGGCCTCGACCTTGATCGTGGGCAGGGCGACGGGCTGTTCCGGGTCGGCCAGGGTTTCGCCGATGGCCACTTCTTCCAGTCCGGCGATGGCCACGATCTCGCCTGCCTCGGCCTCCGCCACTTCCACCCGGTTCAGGCCTTCGTGCACGTAGAGATAGCGGGCCGTCTCGCTGAAGGTATCGCCGCTGGGGGTGATGCGCGCCACTTGTTGCCCGGCGTGCAGCGCGCCGGCAAAGATGCGCCCGATCGCGGTCAGCCCGCGATAGGTGTCATAGCCCAGGGTGGTGACGAGCAATTGCAGGGGCGCGGCCCTGTCCACCTGGGGGCAGGGGATGGCGCGTAGGATCGTCTCGAACAGGGGGGAGAGGTCGGGGCCGAGTTCGGGCGTGTAGCCGGCGCGGCCTTCGGTGGCGGTGGTGTAGATCACAGGAAAATCGGCCTGTTCGTCGCTGGCCCCCAGTTCGATGAAGAGATCGAAGGTCTCGTTCAGCACGCGCTCTGGCTCCGCGTCATGACGATCCACCTTGTTGACAACGACAATGGCGCGGTGGCCCAGTTGCAGCGCCTTTTTCAGCACGAAACGGGTCTGCGGCTTGGGGCCTTCCGCTGCATCCACCAGCAGCAGCACGCCATCCACCATGTTCAGCACCCGTTCCACCTCCCCGCCGAAATCGGCGTGGCCGGGTGTGTCTACGATGTTGATGCGCACCTGGCCCTGGCCGGCCAGATCCGCGATGCTGATCGCCGTGTTCTTGGCCAGGATGGTGATCCCGCGCTCCCGTTCCAGGTCGTTCGAATCGAGCACGCGCTCGGCGACTTGCTGGTTGGGGCGGAAGATTCGCGCCTGGCGGAGCATGCCATCGACCAGGGTGGTTTTGCCATGGTCGACGTGGGCGATGATGGCGATATTGCGCAGTTCGGGGCGGGGCAGTAGCATGTGGGGGGCTCGTGGAGACATAATGAAGACCCCGCCGGCTGGGTCGGGGTCTGGATGCCTGCATCATAGCAGAATCGGGGGCGTTTGTCAGATTCTTGCGCAGGCGGGGGCGTGATAGTATGTATGGCCTGCGTTTGTTTCATCCCTGTTCCTCCTCTTTTTCGCGCCCCGTAAAACCATGGCCAAGCCTTTCACGCTCCGGTGGGTGACCATCGGCAACGGTCGATTGACTCTGTTGCATTATCCGGGCCGTCATGCTTTCTCGCAACTGCGCCAGCAGGGCTGCGACCGCATCGTCACCTTGCTGGTCGCGGAGCAAGGCGGCCCCGCATTCGGCGAGGCTGCCCAACGATCCGGTTTGTTGTGGACCTGGCTGCCGATCAAAAATGGCAAGTGGCCGCCGGATGAGGTCGCCGCAGCGATCCTGGCCGAATTGCCCCGCATCTCCGCCCAGTTGGATGCCGGCGAATCGATCCTCATTCACTGCAACGCCGGCATTCACCGCACCGGCATGGTGGCCTATGCCCTGCTGCGGCTCCTGAAGAGGCGGCGCTGGAGTTGATCCACCAGATGCGCCCGCACACGCGGGCCGGGATACAGCCCCGGCAAATCAACTGGGGCAACTGTATGATCCCGCTCAGCGCGGAAGCGGCGACTTCGGGGAGTTCGGTCGAGCCGCCGCAGTGAGCGCGGCCCGCGCCAGGCCGGGCAGGCGCTGCACATCTGGCGCCAGGTGCAGGATGTACGCGGGCGCGGCCTCTACCAGCAGGCGCAGGCTGCGCAGATGGGCAGGGAGGGTCGCCCGGTCCCAATCCTCCATCGATTGGCCCACCAGCCGCTGCAGCGCGGCAAAGCGCGCCAGGGGCTGCAACTCGGACGCGGACAGGCCCGGCGTCACCTGGGGGAAGAGGAGAAGGCCCGGCTTTGCGGTCATTTGCCAGCGGTCGGGCCAGATATCTTCCACCCCAAAAGAGTATTTGGCGCTGCCGGAGCGCTGCTCGGCCCCGGCCAGCACCCCCGCCAGCTGCGGGAACCAGGCCAGGCTGTCGGCATACGCGCTGATCAGGCCGGGATAGGCGCAGACTTCCACCCCGCCGTCGGGGGAGAAGCGCAGCAGCGGCGAATCGTTGGCGATCAGCCGGGCGCCCGCGGCCAGCAGGCTGAGGCCGCTGGTGGTCTTGCCCGCGCCCACATCGCCGATGAACAGCACCGCCGCCGATGCCAAAGCGTCGCCGCCCGCCAGCTCCGCGGCGAAGGCGTGCAGGGTGTAGCACCCGCGGCGGCGCAGCAAAGGCGCCAGCGCGATCAGGATCATGTCTTCGAACAGGCCGTAGAGGGGCAGCCCGGTCGCGGTCATCTTCCCCGTCACCGTGGCCGCGGCCAGATCGATGTCGAACCGGCCCCAACGGGGGAAGAAAGCGCTGACCTGCATCCCCTGCACGTGGTAGTGGACGGTGGGGCCTTGCGAAATGACGAGAGATGCAGGCATCTCGGGCGGCGGCAGGGCTGGAGAGGCGGGCATCTCTGCCACCGCCTGCAAGTGCACGCGCAGGGGCTGGCCCTCTCCCTCGCCGCAAAAAGGCGCCCATTGCCGGCGCAGCCGGGCGGCGATGCCCGCGTCCGCGGTGGTGAAGTGGATGGGCACGCCGTGCAGGGCGTAAGGTTCAAGCTGCATGCTCATCCTCTGTCCGTTGGGCCAGCTCCTGCGCCAATTGTTGCGCCGCGGCCGGATCCACCCACACCAGGCTGCGGATCTGCACGGCGTTGGCCCCCAGATCGAAGCAGAGATCGACATCGGCCAGGGAGTGGATGCCGCCGGACGCGATCAGGGGCGCGTCCAGGTCGAGGGCGGCGACGTGGCGCAGGGCGCGCAGGGTGAAGGGCAGGGCGATAGGCCCGGCCAGGGGCGCTTCCAACAGCTCGCCGCCGGCCGCGGGATAGAGGGCAGGGGGCGCGGCGCCGATGACGAGGGCATCGGCCCCGGCCACCACGCAGGTTTGGGCCAGATGCGCCGCCCGCGTGGCCGGCAGCTTGACCAGCAGGGGCAGGGTGGTGGCGTGGCGCACGGCGGAGATGAAGGCGCTGGCTTCGCCCAGATTGTCATCTTCGGCCACGGTCAACTCGATGCCGGCGATGCCCAGGTCTTCCTCTTCCAGGCGGCGGGCCATCCACACGCGGTCGCCGGCATCTCCCCCGGCCAGGGCCAGGAGGATGGGACAGGGGGCGCGGCGCCAGGTAGGCGCGTGGCTGCGGATCGTCCGCTGGAAGCCGGGGTTGTGGTCGCCGGTGTGGAAGAGGAATCCTGCGGGCAGTTCGGCGTAGCGCGGGGGCGGCGCGCCGGATCGTGGCCGTATGCTCACCGCGGTGGTGACGATGGCCCCGAAAGCGGCGAAGCCGAGGCCGGGCGGGAAGGCATCGCCAAAGCCCACTGCCCCGCTGCCGGCCAGCAAGGGCGAGGTCAGGCTCAGGCCACGTTTGTTGTGCGGGGCGAGTTCGATCGGCATGTGGTCTGCGCCAGAGTGAACCCTACGCCGCAGGTCGCCGCAGCAGGCGCAGGCTGAACAGCACCAGGGCGGCGACGACGATGGCGCCGATGGCCCCGGCCAGGAGGGTGGAGAGGGGAGTGGCCAGGAGGGGGAGGGTGTAATCGGGTAGAAGCTCGTAGGGCGCGTCCACCCCCGCGGCCAGAAAGCCCAGATCCGCGGCCACCCGCTCCAGCCCATCGGGCTGGGTCGAGGCCAGGGGAGAGAGCAGCAGGGTGAGCAGGACCGCGAGCGCGCCCGCCGCCACCCAGCCGCGGCCGCCGCGCTCGCGCACCGCCTCCCCTGCCAACAGATCGGGCCGGGTTTGGGCGATGAAGCCGAGCGCGGCCACTGTGATCAGCGCCTCGCCGATGCCGATCAGGGCGTGGACGCTCAACATCGCCGGCGCGGCCACATGCAGCAGGGTGACGTCGCTGGCCCACAGTTGCAGAGTAGTCAGCAGGGCCGCGGCCAGCACCGACAGCCAGGCCGCGGCCCCCGCGGCCAGCAGGCGCAGTCGTCGGCCCGACTGCGCTTGCCGAAGTCGGCCCTGCCCCGCCACGCTGCGGTAGACGCCGAAGCCGATCAAGGCGGTGAGCAGGCCCATGTTGAAGATGTTCGCGCCCATCACCACCAGGCCGCCATCTTGAAAGAGCAGGGCCTGCACCGCCACCACCGCGGTCATCACCAGGATCGCTGCCCACGGCCCCAGCACGATGGCGGCCAGCGCCCCGCCCAGCAGGTGCCCAGACGTGCCCCCCGCCACCGGGAAGTTGATCATCTGCGCTGCAAAGATGAACGCGGCCATGATCCCCATCAGCGGGATGTGGCGTTCGCCCAAACTCCGCTGCACGCGCGGCACGGCAGCGAGGATGAAGAGGATAGAGAGTAACCAGAAAAGGCCCGCCACGGTCAGGCTGAGAAAGCCATCGGGAATGTGCAGGGCGGGAATGAGGGGGAAGGCGGCATGGACAGGCATGATCAAGGCTCCTTAATCGCTCAGGCGCTCGGCGTCTTCCATGTTGCCCACCACCAGGAACTCATCGTGCGGCTCGATGATCGTATCCGGCGGTGGGTTGGCGATGACCGCGTCCCCGCGGCGGATGGCGACGATGGTGAGGCCGTAATTGCGGCGGATGTTGGTAGCGGCCAGGCTCTGACCATAATACCGCTCTGGGGCCAGCATTTCCACCAGGCTGATATCGGGGCTGATCTCGAGATAATCGACGAAATCGACGGCGGTGAGGCGGCGGGCCAGGCGCACGCCGGCCTCATGTTCGGGCAGGATCACCTCGTCCGCGCCGACTTGCAGCAGGATCTCTTTTTGGGTGCGGGTGCGCACTTTGGTGATCACATGGCGCACGCCCAGTTTGCGCAGCGAAACCGTGGTGAGCAGGTTGTTCTCGAAATCGGTGCCGATGCAGACGACGGCGGTGTCGAAATGGTCGGCGCCGATCTCGCGCAGTGCGTCGATGTTGGTGGAATCGATCTGCAGCACGTGCGGTAATTCCGCGGCATAGCGCTGCACGGTGGCAAAGTCGCGGTCTACGGCGAGGACATCGTGGCCATTTTCGATCAGGGCGCGGGAAAGGCTGGCCCCAAAGCGGCCCAGGCCGATGACCAGAAATTCGCGCGTCCGTCGCCGCCGCAGGGCCTGGGTGAGGTTGGTAATGCGTGGTGTAGCCATGGTCAGGTGTCAGTGGTCAGTGGTCAGTGGTCAGTAATCAGTTCGTTAGCTGTAAGAGGTGGGACGAAGGACGAAGGACGAAAGACGAAGGATCACGTGTTGATGGAGGATCGCCTTCGTCTTTCGTCCTTCGTCTTTCGTCCTTCCTTTCCATTACCCGATGACGATCTGTTCGTGGGGGTAACGGGCGTGGAGGGGGCGCTCGCGTTGGGCGAGGAGGACGACCAGGGTGAGGGGGCCTAACCGGCCCCAGAACATGAGGAAGGCGATGATCACGCGGCCCACTGTGCCCAGCTGCGTGGTGAGGCCGAGAGAATAGCCGGTGTTCGAGAAGGCGCTGACCACCTCGAAGATGACGGCGAAGAACTCCGTGGGCATGTCGACCAGCAGCAGGATCGATGCCAGCAGGCAGAGCAGGGTGGACACAGTCATAATGGCCACGGCTTTGGCGATCGTTTCCAGGGGAATGGTGCGGCCATAGACAATGGCTTGGGGCAGCCCGCGCACCGTGGAATAGACCGAGACGATCAGCACCGCCACGGTGCTGATCGTAACGCCGCCGGCCATGGACGCCGGCGCGCCGCCGATAAACATCGATACCATCAGTGTCAGGGCGCTGGCATGGCCCAATTGGTCGAGGGAAATGATGGTGAGCCCGGCAGTGCGGGCCGCCACCACGCTGAACAGCGATTTCCACAACCGTTCGCCCAGGGGCATGCCCGCAAACGCCGCCCCTTCGAACAAGGAATCGGCAGGGAGCACCAGCATGCCGCCCAGGATGAGGATGGCCGAGATGGTGAGAGTCAATCGGGTGTGCACCATCAGCCGCCTGTCCCAGGGATAGGTGGCAAGATCGATGCCAATGACGATGCCGAATCCCCCGATCAGGATCAGCAGCATCAGCACCACCAGGGTGTAGGGGTCGCTATCATACCCGAAGAGGATGCTGTTGGTGCCGGCGTAGAGATCGAACCCGGCGTTGTTGAAGGCGCTGATCGAGTGGAAGAGGGCGAGATACGCGCCCTGCGCGCCGGGCAAGGTCTCACGCCAGCGCAGCCACAGCAGCCCCGCGCCGGCCAGCTGGATGCTGAACACCGTGGTCAACACCATCAGGGTGAAGCGGGCGATGTGCGCGCCTTCGAACACGCCCAGCGTCTGCTGGATGAGCATGCGATTGGCCAGCCCCACCCGCCGCCCGATCAGGATGAAGAGCAGTACCGAAAAGGCGATGAATCCGGCGCCGCCGACTTCCATCAAAACCAGCACCACCAATTGCCCGAACAGGGAGAGATCCAGGGCGGGCGTGATCACCACCAACCCGGTGACGGTGGTGGCGCTGGTGGAGATGAAGAAAGCCTCTTCCCAGGTGAGGGGGCGGTGCGTCGCGGCCGCGGGCAGGCGCAGGAGGATGGCGCCGATCAGGATGATGAGGGCAAACCCGATCACCAGGATCAGCGCATTGCGACGGGCTTGCGGGCTATGCCGGCCAAAACTAGAGGGGGCTTCTTCCATAGCAGGGGGAGCGGGCGCTGCGTCAAGGGGCGAGCTTTGCGCCTAGCCCCCCAGCGTCGCAAACCGGGGCATTATACACCACCGCGGGGCGCAGCGGGAAGGTAAAAGAAGCCATCTGTACCAGGCTTCGACCTGAGTTCAGCCGCCGGCCAGCCCATAGGTTTGCAGGGCGCGCGCACGGGCCGCGGCATGATCGACGATCGGCCGGGGATAGTCCACGCCCAGGATGCAGCCGCTCTGCTGTTGGATGGCCGCGGGCATCGTCCACGGTTGGTAGAGATAGGCGATGGGGACGCGCGCCAACTCCGGCAGCCAGCGGCGGATGTAGTCCCCATCAGGATCATGCTTGCTTGCCTGCGAGGTGGGGTTGAAGATGCGGAAATAGGGGGCGGCGTCCGCGCCGGAGCCTGCGCTCCATTGCCAACCGCCATTGTTGGCCGCGGGATCGCCATCGATCAGGTGCTGCATGAACCAGCGTTCGCCCCAGCGCCAGTCGATCAGCAGATCTTTGACCAGGAAGGAGGCGACGATCATGCGGGCGCGGTTGTGCATCCAGCCGCTGTGCAGCAGTTGGCGCATGGCCGCATCCACCACCGGGTAGCCGGTGCGGCCCTGCTGCCAGGCCGCAAACTCGGCCTCGTCGTTGCGCCAGGGGATGGGGCGCCAGTTGGGCCGCAGGGGGCCTTGGCGCACGTGCGGGAAGTGATAGAGGATGGCGATGAAGAACTCACGCCAGATCAACTCGTTCAGCCAGGTTTCGGCGCCCTGGCGGGCCTGGGGGGTGCGGGCCGCGGCCCATGCCTCCTGCGCGGCCACCATTGCCTGCCGGGCCGAGATCATGCCGAAGCGCAGATAAGGCGAGAGCTGCGATGTTCCCTCCAGATCGAGGCGGTTGCGCCCCTCGTCATAGCGGGTGATGGCCGCGTCGGGGCCGGCGCCGAAGGCTTGCAGCCGGCGCTGGGCTTCGGCCTCGCCGGGCAGGAAGAGCGCGTCTGCAGGCAGGGCCGGTTCTCCCGCTGGCCTCGCCCCCTCCGGCAGCGGGGGGGTGGGCAGTGTCGCGGGCGCGGGCAGCGTAGGGGCGATGCCCGCGGGAAGACCATCTCGCTGCTGGCCTGCTTCTCGCCCCGCGGGCATCGCCCCTACACGCTCTTTCCAGGCGCGGGAAAAGGGGGTGTAGACGGTGTATGGCTGGCCATCCCCCTTGGTGATCAGGTCAGGTGGGTGCACGGTGAGGCCAGCGGTGAGGTGCAGGGGCAGCCGGGCGGCGATGGCGTCATCCCGGCTGCGGGCATAGGGCGAGTAATCGGCCTCCGCGCAGATGGCCGCGGCCCCGGTCTCGGCCAGCAGTGCGGCCAGCGCCTGCTGCGGCGCGCCTGTCTGGATCAGGAGATCGCTGCCGCGAGCTTGCAGATCCTGGCGCAGTTGGCGCAGGCCGGCAAAGAGGAAGGCCAGGCGCTTTTCGCCCACGTAGGGCGAGTGCAGCAGGGCCGGGTCGAGGATGTAGAGGGGGATGACCTGATCGCCCAGGCTGCGGGCCATGTGCAGGGCCTGGTTATCGCCCAGGCGCAGATCGCGCCGGATCCACCAAATCGTTGTAGTCATTGCGTTACACCATCCAGGCAGAATGGGAAGGGAGGGGATAGGGATCAGCGGTCGCCGGCAACGGCCGCGGCCACGCGCAGCCCGCCCAGGGCCACCGCCGCGGTCGATTGCCCCGGAAAGATGCTGTCCCCCACCATCCACAGGCCGGGGGCCAGCCGCGGCGACCAGGCGCGGAAGAGGCTGGTCTGGGGAAAGCCGCCCACCCAGCCGCCTGCCCGCCGGGTGAAGCGTTCGAAGGTCACCGGCGTGCCGGGGAGGATGAGCTCGGCCTGGCGCAGGCCGGGGAAAACCTGCTCGGCCGCGTCCAGCACCGCGGCCAGATAACGCTGTTTGCGCGCCTCGTACGCCGGACGATCCTGTTCGTACAGCGTCCACCAGGGGGCCAGGGCCGTGTGCGTGCTGATGGTGAGGGCGCGGCGGCCTGCGGGCGCCCGCGTCTCATCCCAGGCCGGGCTGAGGGAGAGGAAGATGCTGTTGCCCTCGCCCAGCGGCTCACGCACGATCACCTGATGGTGCAGCGCCCCGTCCGCGGGCGCCAGGCTGCCATCCAGCCCAACGTAGACCATGAACGCGCCCCAGCCATCCTGTGGCGCGACCGAGCTCGCCGAAGTCGGCAGCGGCGGCAGGCGGCGCAGCCGCGGGGGCGCGTCCTCGCCCAGCAGCGCGGCGATGTTCCACGGCGGCAGGTTGGCGATGACGATGTCCGCGGGGATGCGCTCGCCCCGCCGGGTCTCCACCGCGGCCGGACGGCCATTGTGCAGGTGGATGCGCGTCACTTCCTGGCGAAAGCGCACCTCGCCCCCATGTGCGCGCACCGCCGCGGTCAGGGCCATGGCGATGCCGCCCATGCCCCCGGCCAGATGCACCACCCCGCGACGGGGCAGATCCAGGGCCGCAGCCCCATAGACGGCCAGGGCGTGGGCGCTGGTCGTCTGGGCGCTGATCAGCAGTTGGGCGTCGATGAAGGTGCGCAGGGCCGGGGGGGCCTGACGCAGGTGCGCCGCCACCGGCCGCGCCAGATCGGCCAGCAGGGCAGGGTGCAGATGCACGGACGGCGCCTCCGCCGCCCAGCGCAGCCCCTGCCCGGCCAGCCGCGCGGCTTCGGCCAGGGTGCGGGGGGGCCAGGGGGGCAGGCGCAGGGCCAAGGCCCAGAGCGCGTCGGCGGTGCGCTCCTGCCAACGGAAGAAGGCATCGCCAGCGGGGCCGAACACCCGGTGTTGCTCCGGCCAGCGCCGCTCATCCCCCCACCGTGTGACGTTTTCGCCCCCCGGCAGGTGCACGACCATGGCGGGGTCGCCCGGCCGCGCCGGCCAGGCGGGGATGCCGGCCTGCTGGGCGACGAGATCCATCGGCCCGCCGGGATAGAAGCCGCCGGCCAGGGTGGCGCCGGCGTCGAAGCGGTAGCCCTGATGATAGAAAACGCCGGCGCAGCCCCCGGCGTAGACGTGCGCTTCCAGGACGGTGACATCGTACCCGGCGCGAGCCAGCAGGGCCGCGCTGGTCAGTCCGCCCACGCCGGCGCCGATGACGACGACGCGGGTCATCGGTTGGCCAGCAGGCGGTGGGTCTTCCAGCCGCGGAAGGCAAAGAGCAGGGGCAGCCCGATCCACATGCCCCAGCCGACCAGCCGCCAGAAGGGGTGGCGTTTGAACTCGGCGGTGATGCTGTCTTGCACCTCGGTGTGGTGGGCGTCGAGGGCGCGGAAGCTGTGGCGGTGTTCCCAGCGCTGGAAGGGGCCGGCGATCTGGCGGTCGAGGAAACCGTTTGGCCCCACATCTTCGAAGCGGGCGCGCCAGCGCAGGGGCAGGGGGCCCATCCACAGGGTGAAGGCCATCTCGTCCCCTTCGGCAAAGATGGTGGGCGCGCTGTGCACGCGGGCGATGATCGGGGGCGGGGTGATCTGGCCCATGCTGGCGGGGCGGCGATGGAAATCGGCCACCGCTGCCAGGGGCGCAGCGACGGTGAAGCGGTGCGTGAAGGTTTTCATAATAGCTATTAGCCGATTTTTAACAATCAACAGTCAACAATCAACAGTCAACAATCAACAGTCAACAGTCAACAGTCAACAGTCAACAGTCAACAGTCAACAGTCAACAATCAACAGTCAACAATCAACAGTCAACAGTCAACAGTCAACAGTCAACAGTCAACAGTCAACAGTCAACAGTCAACAGTCAACAGTCAACAGTCAACAGTCAACAGTCA
>JAANMV010001685.1_pt1 | contig 23686 bp, 20 predicted proteins | sample 7279661 | NCBI WGS metagenome assembly JAANMV01 (sample SAMN14094540, study PRJNA606508) | bioreactor metagenome | isolation source: A lab-scale SPAN reactor treating ammonium-rich wastewater day 121 | place: Ireland: Galway | collected 2017-05-16
TTTTCCTTGCCGCGGGGGTGGTGGCCGCGGGGGTGCTTGCCGGGCGCGGCTGCCGGGGCTCTGCCCCGGACCCCGGGATATTGGGGCACGAAAGAAGCAACGCACGCCGCGCCGGGCGGAAGAGCGGCGCGCGAAAAAGAGCGGAGAGGGGGGGGTTCATGCTATCCTTGCGCCAGCAGGCAAAGGGAGAGGACGATGACCGAACGCAGGAAGGCTTCCGATTTCCATCCCCGCATCCTCGAGATCCTCGACGGCTACGTGCATGGCCGAATCAGCAAGCGGGATTTCATGGTGCAGGCGGCGCAATTCGCCACCGCCGGGATGAGCGCCGCGGCGATCTTCGAGGCGCTGCGGCCGGATTACGCCCTGGCCCAGCAGGTGCCGCCAGACGATCCCGCCATCGCGACCCAGACCGCGAGCTATGACAGCCCCGCGGGCAATGGCCGCATCAGCGGGCTGATGGCGCGGCCGGCCGGGGCGCAGGGCAAGCTTCCCGCCGTGCTGGTGGTGCATGAAAACCGTGGGCTGAACCCCTATATCGAGGATGTCGTGCGCCGGCTCGGCAAGGCGGGCTACCTGGCCTTCGGGCCGGACGGGCTGAGCCCGCTTGGCGGCTATCCCGGCAATGACGACCAGGGGCGCGAGATGCAGGCCCGCCTCGACCCGGTGAAGCTGATGGAGGATTTCTTCGCCGCCCACGAATTCCTGCGCGACCATGCCGATTCGACCGGCAAGGTGGGCGCGGTCGGCTTCTGCTATGGCGGCGGGGTCTGCAACGCGCTGGCGGTGGCCTACCCCGAACTGGCCGCCTCGGTGCCCTTCTACGGCCGCCAGCCCCGGCCCGAGGAGGTGGCGCAGATCCAGGCGCCGCTGATGCTGCATTACGCCGAGAACGACGAGCGCGTGAACGCGGGCTGGCCCGCCTACGAGGCGGCGCTGAAGGAGCAGGGCAAGGAATACCAGGCCTTCTTCTATCCCGGCACCCAGCACGGTTTCCACAACGACACCACGCCGCGCTACGACGAGGCGGCGGCGGAGCTTGCCTGGCAGCGGACGCTGGACTTCTTTGCCGAAAAGCTCTCCTGACGCGAATTGTCAGCAGGGCGGGGCGATCCTTGCCGGGAAAGGAGATTTCGCATGATCGACCATATCGGATTTCCCGTCTCGGACCTTGCCCGCTCGCGCGCCTTCTATGACCGGGCGCTGGCGCCCCTGGGGATCGAGCTGCTGATGGAGGTGACCGAGGAGATGACCGGCGGCCATGGCGCGCATCTGGGCTATGGCCGCGCGGGCAAGCCGTTCTTCTGGATCGGCAGCGGCCGGCCCGCGGGTCCGGGCACCCATGTCGCCTTTGCCGCGCCCGACCGCGCCACGGTCGACGCCTTCCATGCTGCCGCGCTGGCCGCGGGCGGGCAGGACAACGGCGCGCCGGGGCTGCGGCCGGAATATCATCCGGGCTATTACGGCGCCTTCGTCCTCGACCCCGACGGCAACAATGTCGAGGCCGTCCACCACGGAGAACCGGCATGACCCTCTATCGCGGATCCTGCTTCTGCGGCGCCGTCCGCTTCGAGGCCGAGGGCGAGCTGTCGCAGGGCACCATGCGCTGCAATTGCAGCTTCTGCCGCAAGATGCGCTATTGGGAGATGCGCCTGCCCGACCCGGAGCGCTTCCGCATCACCCATGGCGCCGGCATGTTGGCCGAGACCCCGCGCCGGCAGCAGGACGGGGTGGACATGCACCACATGTTCTGCGCCCGTTGCGGCACGCGGCTGTGGACCGAGGGCAACCTGGAAGAGATGGGCGGTCGCTTCGTCCAGGTCTGCGTCGGCGCCCTGGACGACGTGCCCGAGGCCGAGCTGATCGCCGCGCCGGTGTTCTATGCCGACGGGGCGCATGACGCCTGGTGGAATCCCGCGCCCGAGACGCGGCACCTGTGACCGCAGGCCGCGCGCCGCATGCGCCTTCTCCGTTTTCCAAATACTCCGGGGGAGCCCCGCAGGGGCGGGGGCAGAGCCCCCAACCGCAGGCGACGCGCCCCCGGTTGCCTCGGCGGCGAAATCCGGCTATGGTCCCCGCCGCAACAGGGGAGAACGGTGTCATGGACAACTCGCAGATCTGACCTTTCACGGACGGATTGAAGAGGATTCCCATGACGGCTGACTTCCTTGATGCGGCTTTGCCCCATCCCATGCGCTTTCCCGACGGCACCCTGAACCGGGGGCTGGTGCATCTGAACCGGGTGATCGACCATCCGAATATCGAGATCGGCGATTTCACCTATGCCAGCAGCTTCGACCCGCCGCAGGACTGGGCGGCGCGGCTGGCGCCCTATACCTATGCCGGCGCGCCCGAGCGGCTGGTGATCGGGCGGTTCTGCCAGATCGCCGACCGGGTGCGGATCGTCACCGCCTCGGCCAATCATCCGAGGGCCGGGATCTCGACCTATCCCTTTGCGATCTTCGATCACGCGCGGGTGGGCGATTACATCGACCAGATCAGCGGCCTGCCGGATACGGTGATCGGCCATGACGTCTGGATCGGCGACGGCGCCATCATCCTGCCCGGCGCGCGGATCGGCAGCGGCGTCATCATCGGCGCAGGCGCCGTGGTCGGCGGCGTGGTGCCGGATTACGCCGTGGTCGCGGGCAACCCGGCCCGTGTCATGCGGATGCGCTTTGACGATGCCACCATCGCCCGGCTCATGGCGTTGCAATGGTGGCACTGGCCCGTGGCGCGGATCGCCCGCGCCACCGCCGCGCTGGCCCGTGCCGATGTCGCGGCGCTTGAGGAACTGGCCGCCTGAGGCGGTGCGACGAAACGAACCGGGCAAGGGCCCGGCCCGATACGAATGAGGTCTGTCATGTTCAGCTGGTTCGAGCGCCGGCTTGATCCCTATCCCGCCGATCCGCCGCGGATGCCGCCGCAGGGGCTGTGGCGGTTCATCCTGCATTTCTCGCGCGGGGCCGAGGGCTACATGCTGTCGATGGCCGCCTGCTCGGCCCTGATCGCCGTGGCCGAGGTGGTGCTGTTCGGCTACCTGGGCGAGCTGGTGAACCGGCTGGCCGCGGCCGACCGCGAGAATTTCTGGGCGCTCGAGGGCAATCGCCTGATCCTGATGGGCGCGATCCTGGTGATCGGCCTGCCGTTGCTGCAGGTTCTTTTCTCGCTGCTCATGCACCAGACGCTGATGGGGAACTTCCCGCAGCGCATCCGCTGGCAGGCGCATCGCTACCTGCTGCGCCAGTCGATGAGCTATTTCCAGGACGAGTTCGCCGGCCGCATCGCCACCAAGCTGATGCAGACCGCGCTGGCCGTGCGCGAAGTCGCCATGAAGTTCATGGACGTGCTGACCTATGTCTGCGTCTATTTCATCGGCGCGCTGGTGCTGGCGGCCTCGACCGACGGCTGGCTGGCGCTGCCCTTCGTCGGCTGGGGCGTGTTTTACGGGCTCTTGCTGTGGTGGCTGATCCCGCGCATCGGCCGCATCAGCGAGGCGCAGGCCGATGCCCGCGCGCAGATGACCGGCCGGGTGGTGGACAGCTATACCAATATCTCGACGGTCAAGCTGTTCTCGCATTCATCGCGAGAGGAAGCCTATGTCCGCGAAAGCATGGACGGCTTTTTGCAGACCGTGCATGGGCAGATGCGGCTGGCCTCGATCCAGAACATCCTGCTGTCGACGCTGAACTCGGGCTTGGTCTTTGCCGTCACGGCGCTGGGGCTGTGGCTGTGGACCCATGGCCAGATCGACGTGGGCGCGGTGGCCGTCGCGATCCCGCTGGCGCTGCGGCTGGGCAACATGTCGCATTGGATCATGTGGGAATTCGCGACGCTCTTCGAGAATATCGGCACGGTGCGCGACGGCATCGGCTCGCTGTCCTTGCCGCGCATGGTGACGGATGTGCGCGGCGCCCGGCCGCTGGCGGTGCCCGAGGGCCGGGTCGAATTCGACCGCGTCACCTTCCGCTATGGCGAGGTGGCGCGGCCCGGCCGCGGCGCGGTGCTGGACGACCTGAGCCTGACCATCGCGCCGGGCGAGCGGATCGGGCTGGTCGGGCGCTCGGGCGCGGGCAAGTCGACGCTGGTGAACCTGATGCTGCGGTTTCACGACCTGGAATCGGGCCGTATTCTGATCGACGGCCAGGACATCGCGCAGGTCACGCAGGAATCCCTGCGCGCGGCCATCGGCGTGGTGACGCAGGACACCTCGCTGCTGCACCGCTCGATCCGCGACAATATCGCCTATGGCCGCCCGGATGCGTCCGTGGCCGAGATCCTGCGCGCGGCCGAACTGGCCGAGGCGGATTTCATCGCCACCCTGACCGATTCGCAGGGCAGGCGCGGGCTGGAGGCGCATGTGGGCGAGCGCGGGGTCAAGCTGTCGGGCGGCCAGCGCCAGCGCATCGCCATCGCGCGGGTGCTGCTGAAGGACGCACCGATCCTGGTGCTGGACGAGGCGACCTCGGCGCTGGACAGCGAGGTCGAGGCGGCGATCCAGTCGCAGCTCGACATGCTGATGCAGGGCAAGACGGTGATCGCCATCGCGCATAGGCTGTCCACCATCGCGCGCATGGACCGGCTGGTGGTGATGGAGCAGGGCCGCATCGTCGAGCAGGGCACGCATGAGGCGCTGCTGGCGCGCGGGGGCATCTATGCCGGCCTCTGGGCGCGGCAGTCGGGCGGGTTTCTTGAGGCCGAGTGATCTTCCCTCTTGAACCGCGCCCTCACCTGCCGTAATCAGACGCGCGGCTTAGGGGTTTAGCTCAGTTGGTAGAGCATCGGTCTCCAAAACCGAGGGTCGTGGGTTCGAGTCCCCCAACCCCTGCCAGCCGCCTTCCGTGTCATGCCGCGTGCCTTCCGATCCCTGCCGAGATCCCATGGCGCTGAGCATACATCTGGGGGCGCACAAGACCGCCTCGACCCATCTGCAATTTTCCCTGCGCCAGGTGCGCGACCGGCTGCTTTGCGCCGGGCTGGCCTATGTCGATCCGGCCATGCTGCGCGGCCAGCCGCTGTCGCTGTCCGCGGTCCTGGCCCAGGGCATCGGCGGCCGGGACCAGGAATCCGCCCGGCAGATGCTGCTGGACATGCGGCAGGGCTGCCGCGATCTGCTGATCTCGGAAGAGAACATCCTGGGCATGACCCATCGCAGCCGGCTGTTTTCCCGGCGCGGCGAGATCTATCCCCGCGCGGCACAGCGGCTGCGGCATGTCATCGCGCTGGCGGGCGGCGGGCCTGCGGTTGTGTATCTGTCGCTGCGCGATCCGGCCCGCTCGGCCTGGGCGGGGCTGGTCGGGCGGCTGGCGGCGGTCGAGGGCGTCTCGCGCATCGTGCTGTGGCGCTACGAGGATTATCCCGCGCTGCGTCTGCGTCTGCTTGAACGGCTGCTGCCCGCCGGCCTTGCCGCCGAGGTGCCCGACCCGCCGCCCGCCAACGTCAGCCTGACCCAGGCCGGCTATGACTGGCTGCTGCGCCGCGCCGCATCGGGCGAGGGCATCGACCAGCGCACCCTGGCGCGACGTGCGCGCGAGCGGTTCCAGCCCGCCTCGGGCCATGCCCGGCTGCGCCTGCTGGATGACGAGACCCATGCCCGCTCGGCCCGCAACTATGCGCAGGACATCGCCGCCCTGCGCGCCATGCCGGGGGTCGAGTTCCTGGAGCCGTGATCGCCGCCGCTCAGATCGGCGCTTGAAATGCCGGCCGGCGCAGGCTATCTGACCCGCTGCAAGACCGAAGGAAAACCCATGGCCAATCCCGTCCAGTTCATCAGCCAGGTCCGCGCCGAGCTTGGCAAGATCACCTGGCCCACCCGCCGCGAGGTGGTGACGACCACGATCATGGTCTTCATCATGGCGACGCTGGCCTCGATCTTCTTCTTCCTCGTCGACCTGCTGATCAAGACCGGCCTTTCGGTCGTCATCAACCTGGTCGGCAGCTGAGGGCTTGCATTGAAGGGCAGGGGGCGTTATGTCCGCCCGACCTGCCCGTGATACGGCGTGCATCGATTCGGTCGTGCGCGCCGATTTCAATTTGGCCGGCGCCTGCGGCGATTGCCAAGGGATAGGCCGGGGCGGACAAGGAATTCAATGGGTTGGCCTTGGCTCGCCCGGAAGGAAACAGGGGTCGATCGAGACATGGCAAAGCGTTGGTATTCGGTCAGCGTCCTGTCGAACTTTGAAAAGAAGGTCGCCGAGGCGATTCGCCAGGCCGTGGTCGAGAAGGGCCTCGAGGACGAGATCGACGAGGTGCTGGTCCCGACCGAGGAAGTGATCGAGATCCGCCGCGGCAAGAAGGTCACGTCCGAGCGCCGCTTCATGCCCGGCTATGTGCTGGTGCGCATGGAGCTGTCGGACAAGACCTATCACCTGGTGAACTCGATCAACCGCGTCACCGGCTTCCTGGGCGCGCAGGGCAAGCCGATGCCGATGCGCGACGACGAGGTGAACGCGATCCTGCATCGCACCGGCGAGGGCGGGGCCGAGGTGGCGCCGCGCAACCTGATCCGGTTCGACGTGGGCGAAAAGGTGAACGTGACCGACGGGCCCTTCGAGGGCTTCTCGGGCATGGTCGAGGAAGTGGACGAGGCCGCGAACCGCATCAAGGTCACGGTGTCCATCTTCGGCCGCCCGACCCCGGTCGAGCTGGAATTCACGCAGGTCGCCAAGACCGCGTGATCGTCTGCGGGAGGCGCCGGCCCTTCGGGGCCCAGCCGCACCGCTAAGTCGGCCCCTTTTCGGGGCGTGATGATAAGGAGAGGGCCAGATGGCCAAGAAAGTTGTCGGCAGCCTCAAGCTGCAAATCAAGGCGGGTCAGGCGAACCCGTCCCCGCCCGTCGGCCCGGCCCTGGGTCAGCGCGGCATCAACATCATGGAATTCTGCAAGGCGTTCAACGCGCGCACGCAGGAGATGGAGCAGGGCTCGCCTGTTCCGGTCGTGATCACCTATTACGCCGACAAGTCCTTTACCTTCGAGACCAAGACGCCCCCGGCCTCGTTCCTGCTGAAGAAGGCCGCCGGCCTGAAGCCGCAGGGCAAGCGCAACCGGGCCAAGGGTTCGGAAAAGCCCGGCCGCCAGGTCGCCGGCACCGTGACCGTCAAGCAGGTCCGCGAGATCGCCGAAGCCAAGATGAAGGATCTGTCCGCGAACGACGTGGAAGCCGCGATGCAGATCATCCTGGGCTCGGCGCGTTCGATCGGCATCGAGGTGAAAGGCTAAGCCATGGCTAAACTGTCGAAAAAACAAGCCGCCGCCCGTGCCGCCTTTGCCGGCAAGGCCAACCTCGCTGTCGAGGAAGCCGTCAAGCTGGTCAAGGAGAACGCCAGCGCGAAATTCGACGAGACCGTCGAGATCGCGATGAACCTGGGCGTCGATCCCCGCCATGCCGACCAGATGGTCCGCGGCGTCGTGACCCTGCCCAACGGCACCGGCAAGGACGTGCGCGTCGCCGTCTTCGCCCGCGGCCCCAAGGCTGACGAGGCGAAGGCCGCCGGCGCCGAGATCGTCGGTGCGGAAGACCTGATGGAGACGATCCAGTCGGGCAAGATCGAGTTCGATCGCTGCATCGCCACCCCGGACATGATGCCGCTGGTCGGCCGTCTGGGCAAGATCCTGGGCCCGCGCAACCTGATGCCGAACCCCAAGGTCGGCACGGTGACGATGGACGTGAAGGGTGCCGTCGAGGCTGCCAAGGGCGGCGAGGTCCAGTTCAAGGCCGAGAAGGCGGGCGTAGTCCATGCCGGCGTCGGCAAGGCCTCGTTCGACGCCGAGAAGCTGGCCGAGAACATCCGCGCCTTCGTGGATGCGGTGAACCGGGCCAAGCCCTCGGGCGCCAAGGGCACCTATGTCAAGAAGGTCTCGATCAGCTCGACCATGGGTCCGGGCGTGTCGCTGGACCTGGCATCGACCGCCGCGCAGTAACGCGGCAGGAATTTCGCCGGCTTCCTTCAACAGGGCGCCGGCGGATGGCGGGGCAGCGATGCCCCGTCCTGTCCGAGACGGAGGGTGCGGGACGCGATCTTTGATCCGGGCCGCTTAATCGTCCTTCCTGAGATGGGATCAAGACCATTTTCCGGGCCTCGCTCCGGGTGATCTTGGGACCGTCACGGACCCTCCAGTCGCTGTTCGGGCGGCTGGAAAGTGAGAGCCGGGGGGAAACCCCCAACTTGGAGTGAAACCGTGGATAGAGCGCAAAAAGAACAGGTGGTCGAAGAACTCGGCCAGATCTTTGAAGCCTCTGGCGTCGTGGTGGTTGCCCGCTACGAGGGAATGACGGTTGCCCAGATGCAGGACCTGCGCGCGCAGATGCGCGAAGCCGGCGGGTCCGTTCGCGTTGCCAAGAACAGGCTCGCCAAGATCGCCCTGGATGGGAAGCCTTGCGCAAGCATCGCCGACTATCTGACGGGTATGACCGTGCTCGCCTTTTCCGAAGACCCGGTGGCTGCCGCCAAGGTCGCGGATAAATACGCCAAGGGGAACGACAAGTTCGTGATCCTGGGCGGTGCCATGGGCGACACGGCGCTTGACCCTGCCGGTGTGAAAGCCGTGGCCCAGATGCCGTCGCGCGAGGAGCTTATCGCTTCGATCGTGGCCTGCATCGGTGCCCCTGCTTCCAACATCGCGGGCGCGATCGGCGCACCTGCCAGCAACATCGCGGGCATCCTCTCGACTCTGGAAGAGCGCGAGGCCGCCTGAGGCAATCCCCATTCCGTCGTGGGGTTGAAACCCCGACGTTGGAACACTTAATGGAAAGAACGGAAAAATGGCTGATCTGAAGAAACTCGCCGAAGAAATCGTGGGCCTGACCCTGCTGGAAGCCCAGGAACTGAAAAACATCCTGAAAGACGAATACGGCATTGAGCCCGCCGCTGGCGGCGCGGTCATGATGGCCGGTCCGGCTGCCGGCGCCCCCGCCGAAGCCGCTGAGGAAAAGACCGAATTCGACGTCGTCCTGCTGGACGCCGGCGCCAACAAGATCAACGTGATCAAGGAAGTGCGCGGCATCACCGGCCTGGGCCTGAAAGAAGCCAAGGATCTGGTCGAAGCCGGCGGCAAGGTGAAAGAGGGTGCCTCGAAAGCCGACGCCGAGGAAATGAAGAAGAAGCTCGAAGCGGCTGGCGCCAAGGTCGAGCTAAAGTAATTGGCCGTTTCGGCCGATTGACTGCAAGAAATGGGCAGGGTCCGGGGTTTTCCCGGACCCTGCCGAACCTGTCTTGAAGGGCGGTTTGTCCGCCAGACCTTCCTTCAGGGCATGTTCGGGGTTCGGGAGCCTCGCGGTGGGACGCGCGGCACGAATGGAACCCCGCCCCTCATTCGCCGCCTTGCGCCGGTCGGGCCCCGACGGCCGCTGCAAGCGAAAGACGAAAGGTAAGACCCTCTATGGCGCAAGCTTATGTCGGCCAGAAACGCATCCGGCGTTACTATGGCAATATCCGCGAAGTTCTGGAGATGCCGAACCTGATCGAGGTTCAGAAATCCTCCTATGACCTGTTCCTGCGCTCCGGCGACGCCGAGGGCCATCAGGACGGCGAAGGCATCCAGGGCGTCTTCCAGTCGGTGTTCCCGATCAAGGACTTCAACGAGACGGCGACGCTGGAATTCGTGAAATACGAGCTGGAAAAGCCGAAATACGACGTGGACGAGTGCCAGAGCCGCGACATGACCTATGCCGCGCCGCTGAAGGTGACGCTGCGTCTGATCGTGTTCGATGTCGACGAGGCGACCGGCGCCAAGTCGGTCAAGGACATCAAGGAACAGGACGTCTACATGGGCGACATGCCGCTCATGACGCAGAACGGGACGTTCATCGTGAACGGGACCGAGCGCGTCGTGGTGTCGCAGATGCACCGCTCGCCCGGCGTGTTCTTCGACCATGACCGCGGCAAGACCCATTCCTCGGGCAAGCTGCTGTTCGCCTGCCGCATCATTCCCTATCGCGGCTCGTGGCTGGACTTCGAATTCGACGCCAAAGACCTGGTCTTCGCGCGCATCGACCGCCGCCGGAAGCTGCCGGTGACGACGCTGCTCTATGCGCTCGGCATGGACCAGGAGGGCATCATGGATGCCTTCTACAATACCGTGGACTACAAGCTGCAGCGCGCCGGCAAGGGGCAGGCCGCGGGCTGGGTCACGAAGTTCTTCCCCGAGCGCGTGCGCGGCACCCGCCCGACCTATGACCTGGTGAACGCCGAGAGCGGCGAGGTCATCACCAAGGCCGGCGACAAGGTGACGCCGCGGCTGGTCAAGCAGCTGATCGAACAGGGCGACGTGAACCTGCTGCTGCCGTTCGAAAAGATCATCGGCCGCTTCGTCGCCAAGGACATCATCAACGAGCAGACCGGCCTGATCTATGCCGAGGCCGGCGACGAGATCACCGTCGAATACGACCGCGACGGCGAGATTTCGGGCGGGCTGCTCAAGGTGCTGCTGGACAACGGCATCGAGGAGATCCCGGTCCTCGACATCGACCATGTCAACGTCGGCCCCTATATCCGCAACACCATGGCGGCCGACAAGAACATGAGCCGCGAAGGCGCGCTGATGGACATCTATCGCGTCATGCGTCCCGGCGAGCCGCCGACCGTCGAGGCCGCCTCGGCGCTGTTCGGCAGCCTGTTCTTCGACAGCGAGCGCTATGACCTGTCCGCCGTGGGCCGGGTCAAGATGAACATGCGCCTTGACCTGGATGCGCCGGACACCCAGCGCACCCTGCGCAAGGAGGACATCATCGCCTGTATCCGCGGGCTGGTGGAACTGCGCGACGGCAAGGGCGAGATCGACGACATCGACCACCTGGGCAACCGCCGGGTGCGCTCGGTCGGCGAGCTGATGGAGAACCAGTATCGCATCGGCCTGCTGCGCATGGAACGCGCGATCCGCGAGCGCATGTCGGGCGTCGAGATCGACACGGTGATGCCGCAGGACCTGATCAACGCCAAGCCGGCCGCGGCCGCGGTGCGCGAGTTCTTTGGCTCCTCGCAGTTGTCGCAGTTCATGGACCAGACCAACCCGCTGTCGGAAGTCACCCACAAGCGGCGCCTGTCGGCGCTTGGGCCGGGCGGCCTGACCCGCGAGCGGGCCGGCTTCGAGGTGCGCGACGTCCACCCGACCCATTATGGCCGGATGTGCCCGATCGAGACGCCGGAAGGCCAGAACATCGGCCTGATCAACAGCCTCGCGACCTTTGCCCGCGTGAACAAATACGGCTTCATCGAGACCCCCTATCGCAAGGTGGTCGAGGGCCAGGTGACGGATGACGTGATCTACATGTCCGCCACCGAGGAGATGCGCCACACCATCGCCCAGGCCAATGCCGAGCTGGACGGCGAAGGCCGCTTCGTGCAGGAGCTGGTCTCGACCCGCCAGGCCGGGGACTTCATGCTGAACCCGGTCGAGGCGGTGGACCTGATCGACGTGTCGCCGAAGCAGCTGGTTTCGGTCGCCGCGGCGCTGATCCCCTTCCTTGAAAACGACGACGCCAACCGCGCGCTGATGGGCTCGAACATGCAGCGCCAAGCGGTTCCGCTGCTGCGGGCCGAGGCGCCCTTCGTCGGCACCGGCATGGAAGCGACCGTGGCGCGCGATTCCGGGGCGGCCATCATGGCCCGTCGCGGCGGCATCATCGACCAGGTCGATGCGCAGCGGATCGTTATCCGCGCCACCGAGGACCTGGGCGCGGGCGATGCGGGCGTGGACATCTATCGCCTGCGCAAGTTCAAGCGTTCGAACCAGTCCTCGACCATCAACCAGCGCCCGCTGGTCAAGGTAGGCGACAGGGTGGTCAAGGGCCAGGTCGTGGCCGACGGTCCCTCGACCGACCAGGGCGAACTGGCGATCGGCCGCAACGTGGTCGTGGCCTTCATGCCCTGGAACGGCTACAACTACGAGGACTCGATCCTGATCTCCGAGCGGATCCACCGCGACGACGTGTTCACCTCGATCCATATCGACGAATACGAGGTTGCGGCGCGCGACACCAAGCTGGGCCCGGAAGAGATCACCCGCGACATCCCGAACGTCGGTGAAGAGGCGCTGCGCAACCTCGACGAGGCCGGCATCGTCTATATCGGCGCCGAAGTGGGTCCGGGCGACATCCTGGTCGGCAAGATCACCCCGAAAGGCGAAAGCCCGATGACGCCGGAGGAGAAACTGCTCCGCGCCATCTTCGGCGAAAAGGCGTCGGACGTGCGCGACACCTCGCTGCGTCTGCCGCCGGGGGCCTATGGCACCATCGTCGAGGTCCGGGTGTTCAACCGCCACGGCGTCGACAAGGACGAGCGCGCGCTGCAGATCGAGCGCGAGGAAGTCGAGCGCCTGGCCCGCGACCGCGACGACGAGCTGGCGATCCTGGAGCGCAACATCTATGCGCGCCTGAAATCGCTGATCATGGGCAAGGAAGTCGTCAAGGGGCCGAAAGGCATCCGTGCCGGCGCCGTGGTGGACGAGGACCTGCTGGGCCAGCTGAGCCGCGGCCAGTGGTGGCAGCTTGCCGTCGCCGACGAGGACACGGCCAAGGAAGTCGAGGCGCTGAACCAGCAATTCGACGCGCAGAAGCGGGCGCTGGACAACCGTTTCGACGACAAGGTCGAAAAGGTGCGCCAGGGCGACGACCTGCCTCCGGGCGTGATGAAGATGGTTAAGGTCTTCGTCGCGGTGAAGCGCAAGCTGCAGGCGGGCGACAAGATGGCCGGCCGTCACGGCAACAAGGGCGTCGTCTCCAAGGTCGTGCCGATCGAGGACATGCCCTTCCTGTCCGACGGCACCCCGGTCGACCTGGTGCTGAACCCGCTGGGCGTGCCCTCGCGGATGAACGTGGGCCAGATCCTGGAAACCCACATGGGTTGGGCGTCGCGCGGCCTGGGCATCAAGATCGACGAGGCGCTGCAGGACTATCGCCGCAACGGCGACATGAGCCCGGTGCGCCAGGCGATGCGGAACGGCTATGGCGACGACTTCTATGCCGAGACCTTCGAAGGCATGGATGACGAGACCCTGCTGGAGCATGCCGATGCGGTGCGCGGCGGCGTTCCGATCTCGACGCCCGTCTTCGACGGCGCGAAAGAGGCGGACGTGAACGACGCGCTGCGCCGTGCGGGCTTCGACACCTCGGGCCAGTCCATCGTCTTCGACGGCCGCACCGGCGAGCAGTTCGCGCGTCCGGTCACCGTCGGGATGAAATACGTCCTGAAGCTGCACCACCTTGTCGACGACAAGATGCACGCGCGTTCGACCGGGCCTTACTCGCTTGTCACGCAGCAACCGCTGGGCGGCAAGGCGCAGTTCGGCGGCCAGCGTCTGGGCGAGATGGAGGTCTGGGCGCTGGAAGCCTATGGCGCCGCCTATACCCTGCAAGAGATGCTGACGGTCAAGTCGGACGACGTGGCCGGCCGGACCAAGGTCTATGAGAGCATCGTCAAGGGCGAGGACAATTTCGAGGCCGGCGTGCCGGAATCGTTCAACGTCCTGGTCAAGGAGGTCCGGGGTCTGGGCCTCAACATGGAACTCCTGGATGCGGAGGACGAGGAGTGACGGATCGCTCCGGGGGTGCGCCAGGGCGCACCCCGCCGGTCCGTTGCCACGCCCCCGCGCCCCTCATTAGGATTTGAAAATGAACCAGGAACTTGCCACCAATCCCCTGAACCCGCTGGCTGCGCCGCGGCAGTTCGACGAAATCAAGATCTCGCTGGCCTCGCCCGAGGAAATCCTCGCCTGGTCCTATGGCGAGGTGAAGAAGCCCGAGACCATCAACTACCGCACGTTCAAGCCCGAGCGTGACGGTCTGTTCTGCGCGCGCATCTTTGGCCCGATCAAGGACTACGAATGCCTCTGCGGCAAATACAAGCGCATGAAGTATCGCGGCCTGGTCTGCGAGAAATGCGGCGTCGAGGTGACGCTGCAAAAGGTCCGGCGCGAGCGCATGGGCCATATCGAGCTGGCCGCCCCGGTCGCGCATATCTGGTTCCTGAAGTCGCTGCCCTCGCGCATCGGCCTGATGCTGGACATGACGCTGCGCGACCTTGAGCGCATCCTCTATTTCGAGAACTACGTCGTCATCGAGCCGGGCCTGACCGACCTGAGCTATGGCCAGCTGCTGACCGAAGAGGAATTCCTCGACGCGCAGGACCAGTATGGCGCCGACGCCTTCACCGCCAATATCGGCGCCGAGGCGATCCGCGAGATGCTGGCCAACATCGACCTGGCCGCCACCGCCGAACAGCTGCGCGAGGAGCTGAAGGAAGCGACGGGCGAGCTGAAGCCGAAGAAGATCATCAAGCGTCTGAAGATCGTGGAATCGTTCCTCGAGTCGGGCAACCGTCCCGAGTGGATGGTGCTGACCGTTATTCCGGTCATCCCGCCGGAACTGCGTCCGCTGGTGCCGCTGGACGGCGGCCGCTTTGCCACGTCCGACCTGAACGACCTGTATCGCCGGGTCATCAACCGCAACAACCGCCTGAAGCGGCTGATCGAGCTGCGTGCGCCCGACATCATCGTGCGCAACGAAAAGCGGATGCTGCAGGAATCGGTCGATGCGCTGTTCGACAACGGCCGCCGCGGCCGCGTCATCACCGGCAACAACAAGCGCCCGCTGAAATCGCTGTCGGACATGCTGAAGGGCAAGCAGGGCCGGTTCCGCCAGAACCTTCTGGGGAAACGGGTCGACTTCTCGGGCCGTTCGGTCATCGTGACCGGGCCGGAGTTGAAGCTGCACCAATGCGGCCTGCCGAAGAAGATGGCCTTGGAACTGTTCAAGCCGTTCATCTATTCGCGGCTTGAGGCCAAGGGGCTTTCCAGCACCGTCAAGCAGGCCAAGAAGCTGGTCGAGAAAGAGCGTCCCGAGGTCTGGGACATCCTGGACGAGGTGATCCGCGAACATCCGGTGCTGCTGAACCGCGCGCCGACGCTGCACCGCCTGGGCATCCAGGCCTTCGAGCCGATCCTGATCGAAGGCAAGGCGATCCAGCTGCACCCGCTGGTCTGCTCGGCCTTCAACGCCGACTTCGACGGCGACCAGATGGCCGTCCACGTCCCGCTGTCGCTTGAGGCGCAGCTGGAAGCGCGCGTGCTGATGATGTCCACGAACAACGTGCTGTCGCCCGCCAACGGCGCGCCGATCATCGTGCCGTCGCAGGACATGGTCCTTGGTCTCTACTACACGACCATGGAGCGCGAGGGCATGAAGGGCGAAGGCATGGTCTTTGCCAACCTCGAGGAAGTGGAACACGCGCTGGCCTCGGGCGCGGTGCATCTGCATGCCCGCATCACCGCCCGCCTGCCGCAGATCGACGAGAACGGCAACGAGGTCATCAAGCGCTTCGAAACCACGCCCGGTCGCATCCGCCTGGGCGCGCTGCTGCCCAAGAACGCCAAGGCGCCCTTCGAGCTGGTCAACCGCCTGCTGCGCAAGAAGGACATCCAGAACGTCATCGACACCGTCTACCGCTACTGCGGCCAGAAGGAATCGGTGATCTTCTGCGACCAGATCATGGGCCTGGGCTTCCGCGAGGCGTTCCGCGCCGGCATTTCCTTCGGCAAGGACGACATGGTCGTGCCGCCGACGAAATGGGACCTGGTCGAGGAGACGCAGGACCAGGTCAAGCAGTTCGAGCAGCAATACCTGGACGGCCTGATCACCCAGGGCGAGAAATACAACAAGGTCGTCGATGCCTGGTCGAAATGCAACGACCGCGTCACCGACGCCATGATGAAGACCATCTCGGCCACCAAGAAGGACGAAAACGGCGCCGAGTTGGAGCCGAACTCGGTCTACATGATGGCGCATTCGGGCGCGCGGGGCTCGGTCAGCCAGATGAAGCAGCTGGGCGGCATGCGCGGCCTGATGGCCAAGCCGAACGGCGAGATCATCGAGACGCCGATCATCTCGAACTTCAAGGAAGGCCTGACCGTTCTTGAGTACTTCAACTCGACCCACGGCGCGCGCAAGGGCCTGTCGGACACCGCGTTGAAGACCGCGAACTCGGGCTACCTGACCCGCCGCCTGGTGGACGTGGCGCAGGACTGCATCATCCGCGAGCATGATTGCGGCACCGAGCGGGCGATCACCGCCTCGGCCGCGGTCAACGACGGCGAAGTCGTCAGCCCGCTTTCCGAGCGCGTGCTGGGCCGCGTCGCGGCCGAGGACGTGCTGGTTCCGGGCGAGGACGTGGTCATCGTGCGCAAGAACGAGCTGATCGACGAGCGCAAGGCCGACGAGATCGAGGTGGCGGGCGTGCAGAACGTGCGCATCCGCTCGGCCCTGACCTGCGAATCGGACGACGGGGTCTGCGCGCTGTGCTATGGCCGCGACCTGGCCCGCGGCACGCTGGTCAACATCGGCGAGGCGGTCGGCATCATTGCCGCCCAGTCCATCGGCGAGCCGGGCACGCAGCTGACGATGCGGACCTTCCACATCGGCGGCATCGCCCAGGGCGGCCAGCAGTCCTTCATCGCCGCGGCGCAAGAGGGCACGGTGGCTTTCGAGAACGAAAGCACGCTGGAAAACGCCAATGGCGAACTGATCGTGATGAGCCGCAACATGCAGCTGCACATCAAGGGCGCGACGGGCGACACGCTGGCCAGCCACAAGCTGTTCTACGGCTCGAAACTGTTCGTGCGCGAAGGCGATGCCGTGGCGCGCGGCCAGAAGATGTTCGAATGGGATCCCTATACCTTGCCGATTATCGCCGAGAAGGCGGGTATCGCGAAATATGTCGACCTCATCAGCGGCATTTCGGTCCGCGACGAGACCGACGACGCGACGGGCATGACGCAGAAGATCGTGACGGACTGGCGTTCGGCCCCCAAGGGCAACGAGCTGAAGCCCGAGATCATTATCGTCGACCAGGATGGCGAGCCGGTGCGCAACGAACAGGGCAACCCGGTCACCTATCCGATGTCGGTCGAGGCGATCCTGTCGGTCGAGGAAGGCCAGGAGATCCGCGCCGGCGACGTGGTGGCGCGTATCCCGCGCGAGGGCGCCAAGACCAAGGACATCACCGGGGGTCTGCCCCGCGTGGCGGAGCTGTTCGAGGCTCGTCGTCCCAAGGATCACGCGATCATCGCCGAACTGGACGGCTATGTGCGCTTCGGCAAGGACTACAAGAACAAGCGCCGCATCGCCATCCAGCCCGCCGACGACACGCTGGAGGCGGTCGAATACATGGTGCCGAAAGGCAAGCACATCCCGGTGCAGGAAGGCGACTTCGTGCAGAAGGGCGACTACATCATGGACGGCAACCCGGCGCCGCATGACATCCTGCGCATCATGGGGATCGAGGCTCTGGCCGATTACCTGATCGACGAGGTGCAGGACGTCTACCGGCTGCAAGGCGTGAAGATCAACGACAAGCACATCGAGGTGATCGTTCGCCAGATGCTGCAGAAGATCGAGATCCTCGACAGCGGCGACACCACGCTGCTGAAGGGCGAGCATGTCGACCGCGACGAGTTCGAGGAAGAGAACGCCAAGATCGAAGCCAAGGGCGGCCGTCCGGCCACCGGCGAGCCGGTGCTGCTGGGCATCACCAAGGCGTCGCTGCAGACCCGCAGCTTCATCTCGGCCGCCTCGTTCCAGGAGACGACCCGCGTGCTGACCGAGGCCGCCGTGCAGGGCAAGCGCGACAAGCTGGTCGGGCTCAAGGAGAACGTGATCGTCGGCCGGCTGATCCCGGCCGGCACCGGCGGGGCCACGGCCCGCGTGCGCCGCATCGCCACCGATCGCGACCACGAGGTGATCGAGGCGCGCCGCGCCGAGGCGGAAGCCGCCGCCGCGTTGATCGCGCCGGAAGACACCCCGGCCGAGGTCGGCGGCGACGAGTAATCGCCCGCGGATGAAACTGGAAAGGCCCGGCATCGCTGCCGGGCCTTTTTGCTGGCGCGGGCTTGCCTCCGTTTCGGCAATCTGGGATTGCATGGCGCGGGCATTATCTGCCGAAGGTTGCCTGGGCGCCTTCTTGCGGTGAACGGCCCGCCGTCCTGCCGATGCCCCTTGCGTTTCCGGGCTTCGGCCGGCCGGGGTAACGCCAGGGTAACGATTGTCGAGGAGGAACATCCATGCAGCTGTGTGGGCATTGCGGCTCGGAGGTTAAGGAAGGTTTTACGGTTTGCGCCGGCTGCGGGGCCAACCTGCGGCGCAGCCTGTGGCCGATCATCATCGGCGGGCTTGCGGTGGTTTTCGGCGTGGCCATGCTGCTGGACGCCTTGCTGGCCTTGACCTCCAACTTCTCCTGGGCGCTGAGGAATGGCGGCATCGGCGGCGTTCTGGTTCTGGTCGGCTATCTGATATTCCGATCGGGCTGGGAAAAGCAGTGGTACAGGCGCAACGCCTGATCGCGGTTTCCCATGGGCCGGACAGCGGCTCGCGGCCGGGGCGCCAGGGCGGTTCGTGGCCAAAAGGCCGCGGAACCGCCGACCGGCTGCGGGCGCGCTTGACAGGCTATGGCTTTCTTTCTGCGGCTTTCCTAAGCATTGGAAAACCGCCGGGAATCGCCATGCGCACGCCGCTTCTTTCATCGGGTCGAAAGGGTCGGCCGCCCGCCGAGCCGCAGGTCTTTTCGGCCAGTGCCGCCGACAACCTGCGCGGCTCGGCGCTGATGATGCTCAGCATGGCGGCCTTTATCTGCAACGACGCGCTGATGAAGGCGGTGACGCAAAGCCTGCCGCTCTACGAATCCATCGCCATCCGCGGCGCCATGGTGCTGCTGACCATGGTGCTGATCGCGCGGGCGCAGGGCGGCGTCCGGCTGCGGGTGCCGCGCGGCGACGTCTGGCCGCTGGCGCTGCGCACGGTGGCCGACGTGATCTCGACGGTGTTCTACCTGCTGGCGCTGCGGCGCATGGCGCTGGCCGACATCTCGGCGATCATGCAGGCGCTGCCGCTGGCGGTGACGCTGGCGGCGGCGCTGTTCTTTCACGAAAGGCTGGGCTGGCGGCGGCTGCTGGCGGTCGGCATCGGCTTTCTGGGCGTGCTGCTGATCCTGCGGCCGGGGACCGGGGCTTTCGACCTGTGGTCGGCGGTGGCGCTGGCGGCGATGCTGCTGATCGTGCTGCGCGACCTGGTGACGCGGACCTTTTCGGTCGGGGTCGGCTCTTCGGCCATCGCCTTTTACGCGGCGCTGGCGGTGATGCTGTCGGGCTTCGTGCTGGGCTGGACGGAAAGCTGGCGCATCCCCACCCTGGCCGAGTTCGCGCTGCTGGCGATGGCCGCGGGGTTCCTGACCGTGGGCTATATCACCGCCGTCGCCACCATGCGGGTGGGCGAGATCTCGGTCGTCGCGCCCTTCCGCTATACCTCGCTGGTCTGGGCGGTGGTGCTGGGGCTGGCGATCTTCGGCGAATGGCCGGACCTGTGGACCTGGGCCGGCTCGGCGCTGGTGGTGGGGGCGGGCATCTATACCATCCTGCGCGAGCGGCGGCTGCAGGGGAGGGGTTGATGCGGGTGCAGATGCTGGGCCTGTGCCGGTTTTCCTATCTCGGCGGGCGCGGCTTCCAGGTCGCGCACGAGTCGCTGGAGGAGCGGCGGGCGTTCCTCTATGATCCCGCGCGGCTGGCGCGGCGCTGGTTCTGGTTCGAGCATGTCGCGCTGCCCGGCTGGCTGGCCCAGACCGACCCGGATTTCACCCTGGTGCTGATGACGAGGCCGGACCTGCCCGAACCCTGGCTGTCGCGGCTGCGCGAACTGGCCGGGATCATGCCGCAGGCGCGGCTGGCCCTGGTCCCGCCGATGGAGCGGCATGTGGAGGCCTGCATGGCCGCCGTCGCCCCCCATGTCGAGCCGGGGGCCGATGTCGTCGGCCATTTCCGCCATGACGACGACGATGCGGTGGCGGTGGACTATATCCGCGACGCCCGCCGCGATTTCGCGGCGATGCAGCCGCTTTGGCGGCAAAGGCGCCGGCTGTCCTGCGACTATTCCCGCGGCGTGGTGCTGCGCGCGGGGGCAGGGGGGATCGGCGCGGAACTGCGGATGATCCACAATGCCAGCGCGGCGCTGACCATCTACCTGCCGCCCGATGCCGGGCGCTGCGCGCTGCATTTCCCGCATTGGAAGGTGGCGATGTCCATGCCCGGCGTGACCATGCCCGGCAAGGTGATGTATGCCCGCATGCTGCACCGCGACAACGATTCCGGCGCGGTCGGCGCGGGCTATCCGGTCGAGGGGCAGGGGGCCGCGATGCCCGCCTTGCTGGCCGACCGTTTCCGCATCGACCTGCCCGGACTGGACGAGGGCGCGCGGCGCCTGTGGCCGGGGTGAAGAGCGGCGGCGGGGTTGTTGACTCACCCCCGGTTTGCCCATATACGCGCCTTCACCCGTCAGGAATCTGATCGGGGCCCAGAACCTCTGTGGTCATGATCCGGGCCGAATGCCCCGATCCTCTGGTAATTCAGCCCGTCCTCCCCGGTTTCGGGGACAGGATGGGTTGTGGCGTTTCACGATGGGCGTGATTCGCCGTCGAGAAGTGGCGCAGCCGGTGGCTGCGAGTATTGACGAAAGCAAGACGGGGAACCGAATGCCGACGATCCAACAGCTGATCCGCAAACCGCGGCAGCCCAAGGTGCAGCGCTCGAAGTCGCAGCACCTGCAATCCTGCCCGCAGAAGCGGGGCGTATGCACGCGCGTCTATACCACGACGCCGAAAAAGCCGAACTCGGCCATGCGTAAGGTGGCCAAGGTCCGCCTGACCAATGGTTTCGAAGTCATCTCCTACATTCCGGGCGAAAAGCACAACCTGCAGGAACACAGCGTCGTGCTGATCCGCGGCGGCCGGGTGAAAGACCTTCCGGGTGTCCGCTATCACATCCTGCGCGGTGTGCTGGATACCCAGGGCGTCAAAGACCGTCGCCAGCGTCGTTCGAAATACGGCGCCAAGCGTCCGAAGTAAGGAGATCCGCATATGTCTCGTCGTCACGCCGCTGAGAAGCGCGAAGTCCTGCCCGACGCCAAGTATGGCGATCGCGTGCTGACCAAATTCATGAACAACCTGATGATCGACGGCAAGAAATCGGTTGCCGAACGCATCGTCTACAGCGCCCTCGACCGCGTCCAGGGCAAGCTCAAGCGCGAGCCCATCGAGGTCTTCCACGAGGCGCTCGACAACGTGAAGCCCTCGGTCGAGGTGCGTTCGCGCCGGGTCGGCGGCGCCACCTACCAGGTTCCGGTCGAGGTTCGCCCCTCGCGCCGCGAGGCCCTGGCGATCCGCTGGCTGATCGACGCTTCGAAAAAGCGCAACGAGCACACCATGGAAGAGCGCCTCGCGGGCGAGCTGGCCGACGCGGTGAACGGCCGCGGCACCGCCGTCAAGAAGCGTGAGGACACGCACAAGATGGCCGACGCCAACAAGGCGTTCAGCCACTACCGCTGGTAACCGGAAGGAAGGCCCTTTATGGCACGCGAATATCCGCTGGAGCGCTACCGGAACTTCGGGATCATGGCCCACATCGACGCGGGCAAGACCACGACGACCGAGCGCATCCTGTTCTATACCGGCAAGAACCACAAGATGGGCGAGACGCACGAAGGTGCGTCCACCATGGACTGGATGGAGCAGGAAGCCGAGCGCGGCATCACCATCACCTCGGCGGCGACCACCACCTTCTGGCAGCGCCACGAGGATGCGGACTTCACCCCCGATGACAAGGAGCGTTGCCGCTTCAACATCATCGACACCCCCGGCCACGTCGACTTCACCATCGAGGTCGAGCGTTCGCTGGCCGTGCTCGACGGCGCGATCTGCCTGCTGGACGGCAACGCCGGCGTCGAGCCGCAGACCGAGACGGTGTGGCGCCAGGCCGACCGCTACAAGGTTCCGCGGATCGTCTTCGTCAACAAGATGGACAAGATCGGCGCCGATTTCTTCAAATGCGTCGCCATGATCAAGGACCGCACCGGCGGCACCCCCTGCCCGATCGCCCTGCCGATCGGCGCCGAGGACAAGCTGGAAGGCATCGTCGACCTGATCAAGATGGAAGAATGGGTCTGGAGGGGCGAGGATCTGGGCGCCTCCTGGATTCGCCAGCCGATCCGCGAGGATCTGCAGGACGTCGCCGAGGAATGGCGCGGCAAGATGATCGAACTCGCCGTCGAACAGGACGACGAGGCGATGGAAGCCTACCTGGAAGGCAACGAGCCCGACGAGGCGACGCTGCGCAAGCTGATCCGCAAGGGCACGCTGTCGCTGTCCTTCTTCCCGGTCATGGCCGGCTCGGCCTTCAAGAACAAGGGCGTGCAGCCGCTTCTGAACGCGGTGGTGGACTTCCTGCCGGCGCCGACCGACGTTCCCGCCTACATGGGCTTCGCCCCCGGCGACGAGACGGAAGAGCGCAACATCGCCCGTCACGCCGCGGATTCGGACCCGTTCTCGGCGCTGGCGTTCAAGATCATGAACGACCCCTTCGTCGGCTCGCTGACCTTCACGCGGATCTATTCCGGCGCCCTGAAGAAGGGTGACCAGATGCTGAACTCGACCAAGGGCAAGCGCGAGCGCGTCGGCCGGATGATGGTCATGCACGCCATCAACCGCGAAGAGATCGACGAAGCCTTCGCCGGCGACATCATCGCCCTGGCGGGCCTGAAGGAAACCACCACGGGCGACACGCTGTGCGACCCGGCGAAACCGGTGGTCCTGGAAACCATGACCTTCCCCGAGCCGGTGATCGAGATCGCCGTCGAGCCGAAGTCCAAGGCCGACCAGGAAAAGATGGGCCTTGCCCTGCAGCGCCTGGCCGCCGAAGATCCGTCCTTCCGCGTCGAGACCGACCTGGAATCGGGCCAGACCATCATGAAGGGCATGGGCGAACTTCACCTCGACATCCTGGTGGACCGCATGAAGCGCGAGTTCAAGGTCGAGGCGAATATCGGCGCCCCGCAGGTGGCCTATCGCGAGACCATCTCGCGCGAAGCCGAGATCGACTACACGCACAAGAAACAGACGGGCGGTACCGGCCAGTTCGCGCGCGTCAAGCTGGTCATCACGCCCACCGAGCCGGGCGAGGGCTACTCGTTCGAGTCGAAGATCGTCGGCGGTGCCGTGCCCAAGGAATACATTCCGGGCGTCGAGAAGGGCATCAAGTCGGTGATGGATTCGGGTCCGCTGGCCGGCTTCCCGGTGATCGATTTCAAGGTGGCGCTGATCGACGGTGCCTTCCATGACGTCGACTCCTCGGTCCTGGCCTTCGAGATCGCCGCCCGCGCCGCCATGCGCGAGGGGTTGAAGAAGGCGGGCGCCAAGCTGCTCGAGCCGATCATGCGCGTCGAAGTGGTCACGCCGGAGGAATATACCGGCTCGATCATCGGTGACCTGACCAGCCGTCGCGGCATGGTCCGCGGCCAGGACACCCGCGGCAACGCCAATGTCATCGACGCGATGGTGCCGCTGGCCAACATGTTCGGCTATATCAACAACCTGCGTTCGATGTCCTCGGGCCGCGCGGTGTTCACGATGCAGTTCGACCATTACGAGGCCGTGCCGCAGAACATCTCGGACGAGATCCAGAAGAAATACGCGTAATCCCGGCGGTGCGTGGGAAACCGCGCACCCTACCAACCCCGTAGGGTGCGTGGCTGCACGCACCGTCAACATAAGGAGCCATGCCCATGGCAAAGGCAAAGTTTGAACGGACGAAACCGCACGTCAACATCGGGACGATTGGTCACGTTGACCACGGCAAGACGACGCTGACGGCTGCGATCACG
>JAANMV010001687.1_pt1 | contig 23657 bp, 24 predicted proteins | sample 7279661 | NCBI WGS metagenome assembly JAANMV01 (sample SAMN14094540, study PRJNA606508) | bioreactor metagenome | isolation source: A lab-scale SPAN reactor treating ammonium-rich wastewater day 121 | place: Ireland: Galway | collected 2017-05-16
GGAGCGAGCTGGGGCAGAAAAATCAGCCGCCGCTCGTCCGTCGCCCGCCACTGACGCATTGGCCTCTCTCAAAAACACGAGTTTCCGGCCAGACACTCAATAAGTAACCGCGGTAACAATATCCACCGCCCAAAACTTCAAATTCTATTTCCCAAAAAACGGCCTGCCCGCGTCCTTCACGATCTCACCCGCCTCACCCACGAACACGTCATAAACGGTTCGGCCATTCTTCAGAAACAGCTTCACACGCGCCGGCGCAGAAGCCGTTTTGCAGAACTAACTGGCTGGCCTTGGTTAAAATTGATCAGGGAGGTGCGGTCGCATTGTTCTTTCTTGGGCGAATTGTAATCCAGGCGCGCTTTTCGAGTCGTGTCACCCCCCCCGGTCAACCGCGCGACCGGGCCAAGCTGCGGGCGGTTTGAATCACTGCGGTCTTCCATGTCATGATTTCATTCCGGGCGGGTGGATGTCGTTTCGGGCTGTTGCGCTGGCCCGCCAACGTTTCGGGCGGCGATGCTCAGATTGAGTTTGCCTCGTGTGGACTGCAACCGCTGCATCATCACTTCAGAAATGCGCCTGAACATTTCGTATCCGAGGTCGTGGTCGGCTTCGCACACACTGAGCAGGCGCGTGCCGTAGAAAAAAATGGCTTCGGTCGGCTCGACCGCGCGCGCATGCACGCGCCAGACGTAGGGCGAGAACAGCCAGGACCACCCGAGCAGGTCGCCCGGGCCGAGGGTTTGGAGAAGCACGGTTTCGCCGCTGGTAACGGAGGATTCCAGCGTCACCTTGCCTTCGACGATGAGATAGAACCGATTGGCAACGTCCCCTTCACGAAAAATCAATTCGTCGGCCTCGAACCAAGTTTGCATGGCGTTGTCGGCCAGGTGGCGGAGGTGTTCGGCGCTTAGCCCGCGAAAGAAGGTCTGCTTGGCGATAATGTCGTAGAGCGTTTTCATAACGATACTCTCACCGGGATTTCGCCGGGCATTCCGACAGGGGTCGGCTGGCCGCTTTGATCCCTCTGAGCGTTTCGCCCCCGGTTCTGGCAAGCGGGCTGCCTCAGATTTCCCTGACTTGCGGACTTCTGGCCGGATGCAATTCGAGAGTGAATGTGCGCTCATGATGAAGTTGGAACCACCAGCACTGAGTTGTAGCCGCCGAACGGATTGGACGCGTAATCCCGCGCTCCCGGGTCCGATGTCCAATAATTTCCGTTTACCAAATACAGGTACTCATAGCGGCCAGGGGGCAACGACAGGTCCGCAACCCACTTGCCGTTGCCTGACCGAATCATGGCGGTGGCCGAGGGATTCCATTGGTTGAATGAGCCCGCCAGAAACACACTGCAAGCGTCCGTGGCCATAAGCTCGAAGTGCGTCGGGTGTGGACTTGCCGAGGCGGTGGCAGATTTGGTGCGCGCCGAACCCGGGGCAGGCAAGCTGGCTGGTGATGCTTTCGCGTGATCTAGTTTCCGCCGCGCAGCCAGCAAAGGGTGAATCTTCGCGGCTGGCGTGCTGCCTTTCGGGGTCGTCCGCCTGCCGGAAGTTTCTAACCTTGCTCCGCCATTATCAGGCCGTGGATTTCTCGGCTTTGATCGCCGTTCCGACGCGCTTGTGTTCTTTGACTCTTTCATATTTTTCCTTCAGTTCTTGTTGGTTGCTAGTAGCAAATTGACTTGTCGTTATCGTCGTTCAGGCTCCGTTCGGACTTGAACGGCGAAGGGTATCCTTTTACGCGGCTCGGCGTCTGGGGAGTCAAGTGAGCAGCCGTGGTGCTCTCCAAGAGTGTGGAACTCTTGGCAGGATTCAGAACCGTTTCCGGGGCGGCCACGCTGCGTCGAGCTTGCGGAGTCACCGCCGATGTTTTACCGCCAACCAATTTCAGGCCTCCGATATCCGGCTTTGGAAAAATCTTTGGCTTCCCATTCGCGCGCAACGGTGGAGACGATATGGTTGCGTTGAGCCTGGCTGCCAGTTGATCCTCGCCGCTTTGGGGGATTGCTTGTTTCATGTTCCATTTCTTGATCGCATGGGCCATGCCGCAGTACGAACACGCAACCTGAGCTTCTCTGGTTGTGAGACTTGTGAAGATGTCCTGGCTAAAGTCTTTGGCCGGGGGATAAGCCAATGCGGGCTTCAGCGCAATTCCTGCACCGCGGCGGCTCTCGCAGTGCAGGCCATTTTCCTTGCTCGTCGCTCGAATCCGCCCGCTGCGACGGAAGCGGCTATCGCCAGTGCAAACATGCCCGCGACCACGGCCAGGGAAGCCGACGTCGAAACCATCACCCACTCGGCGACCAGCATTTTCCCGCCAATAAAGACCAGCACGAGCGCCAGGCCCAGTTTGAGGTAACGGAAGAAACCGATGGCGCCCGCCAGCACAAAGTAGAGCGAGCGCAGACCGAGAATGGCGAAGACGTTGGAACTGAAGACGAGGAACGGCTCCTGGGTGATGCCCAGGATGGCCGGGATCGAGTCCAGAGCGAAGATGAGATCGGTGGTTTCAACCGCAATCAGCACCAGCGCCATCGGCGTGAACAGGCGCCGCCCGTTGGAACGGACGATGAATTTCTGCCCATCGTAGGCTGGAGACATCGGCAGGAGTTTCCGGGCGAGTTTCATGACTGGATTCCGCTCCGGGTGAACTTCCTCGTGGTTGGGCCAAGCCATTCGCAACCCGGCGACGAGTAGGAACGCGCCGAAAACTTCCAGCATCCACTGGATGTGCTGAACGAGTTCCACCCCGAGCCAGATCATCAGCCCGCGCAGCAGCAAAGCCCCGAGAATTCCCAGGAACAAAACGCGATGCTGTGATTCGCCTGGCACGCCGAAGTAAGCGAAGAGCAGTGCCATCACAAACACGTTATCCATCGAGAGCGAGAGTTCGATGAGATAGCCCGTCGCGAATTGCAGCGCGGGTTCATTGCCGGCCCGCCACGCCAAGCCCACCGCAAAGAGGACGGCCAGACTGAACCAAAGCATTGTCCAGCCTAATAACGCCGCCCGGAACGTTTCCGCCCGCGCCCCTCGATGGAACACGCGCAGATCAAGGGTGAGCAAAGCCAGAACCCCCACCATGAACAAAGTCCAGTGCCAGCCCGCGAATTGGTAGTGCATGAGAGGTGAGCGGGCGTGAGCAGGGCGCATCGTTGTCTTAAACCGCAATCATCCGGATCCAGCGGGAGCAAGGCCGCCAGTCAGCAAGGGCTGATTCGGGCGACAGGCGTCAAGGAGGTAGGGGATGGGGAATCCCGCTGAAGCAACGCTCTGCCACCCGAATCAAAGGTTGCGCAGCGGATGGCATCCTCACACCGCCCGCTGCGCCTGAATCCGTGCGACACCCGGCTACTTCGCCGGCTCAATCTGCGTCGCCATCAATCAGTGAGTTCTCCCGCCGCGCTGTTTGTGCGACTTGAAGCCTTGCGGCTGTGCTGGCCGGGGAGCCGATTGCGGAGGCACGCTGGGCTTGATCGCGGGAGCGGGAGCGGGAGTCGCAGTAAACGGTTTCGCAACATTACCAGCACCGGCGGTTGGATTTGCCGTCGGGGCCGTCGTCGGCTTCGGCGACACCGCAGGCGTCGCGGTTGTCGGTTGATTTGTACCAGTCATAATTCTTCTTTCGGTTTTTGTGTTTATTATTTGCCGGATGCGTCAGCATTCGGACGATGATTTTCAATGCATCGGGTATGCCGAAAGGACGCCGGGTTGGGTAACGTGCCGTGCTACAGGGAATTCCGAATTACGCCGGCCGTTCCACCCAACGCGCATACCGCCGCCAAATCACTTTGGAGCAAATGCTGCACTGACAAAACCGCCGTTGTGCAACGCACCTTGCTTCTCACGCGCGTCGCGTCACGCAATGAGCCTCGACTCTCATCAATTTCACAGGTGCGCTGCGTTTGATGCAAATTCTGCACAAAGCGACCCTCATCATGACCGTCAGCTTGCCGCACATCATCGGCCGCCAATAGCACAATCAAATCATCCGCAACCAGTTAGCGTCGGCGAAGCAGCTTGTGGCACCAAAGATGTCCAGCAAACAGGCAATGAAGAGCCATACCCACGACTTCGTCGGCCGCCTGCTGGAACTGCATTCTCTGGAGGAACGATTGGCACGCGCGCTCCGCAATCGGAACGAGCGAACGAAGGTTGAAGCTCTGCTGGAATCCCTGCGCGCCAGTCTGCCCGTGGGAGTGCTGACGGTGCATGACCAGATGAAAACCAGAGGCAAACGCAGCGTGGCCGAAGTGCGCCATGGCGTTTGCTCCGGGTGTCACCTGGAGCTGGCCATCGGCAACGTGAATGAGGTGAAGGCCGGCATCCTGCGCCGCTGTGGCAACTGTGGCCGCTTTTCACTCGTCGTGGAGGAAACCGTCGCGAACGACTCGCCACCCGGGCAAAGGCCGGCGAAGCCGCGTCGTAAGGCCGGCGAAAAAGCCGCTGCGAAAGGAGCCCGGTGAGATGAACAGCCAGAAGCTCCCCACGCTGGCAGATTACACAAAACCCGGACTCATCGTCCCGCAACTCACCACTCGCACAACCATTTCAGTGATGCAGGAGTTGACTGCCGCGCTGTATCGCGAGGACAGCAGCATGCCGCAACAATCCTCTGCCATGACGGCTGCCTTGATCCGGGAATTGCTCACCAGCACGGTGCTGGACTTCGGCGCTGTCTTTCCCCAAGTGAGCGTCAGGGCTTTGTCAAATCCCCTCTTCGCGCTGGGCCGATCCAACGAACCGCTAGGCTGGCGGGCGTCCGAATTCCCGCCAACTGAATTTGTGTTTCTGATACTCCAACCCTCGAACTCCAATCCCGAATTCGAACAACTCGTCGCAACGCTGCACGGCTTGGGGAAAGATCCCGCGCGGCTGGACGATTTACGCCGCGCGGCGAGTGCTGATCAAATGCTGGCGGTGTTCAACCAAATTCCGCTAACTCCCCTGAGCGAATTGCCGCCCTTGCCAGCCAATTCTGGAGCAATCCACAGCAGGCACGCGCGACCGACATTCGGCTACCGGCGATGGCGACGATGATTATACGCCAACACTGGAATAACGCGTGGGCGCTGGAGCTTGCGTTTGATCTCAAAACAGTGCGGAGTCCGGGTGTCCCCGTGGTTTAATTGGCCAACCCACTTTGAGGGCTTCAACCTCACGCCGTGAGTTGGCGAGGGCTAAGAAGCCGGCGGCGTCCATGAGCCTGCGGTCCCCGCACGGCCAGGCGACCGTTGCAGTGACAGGCCGGACCCGTTGGTATGGCAAAATGCATCACGAGCTTTTTCCGTTTGTGTGCTGAGAGTTCACGATAAGTCGCCACCAGCACGGCCATGGCGAACACCTCAGGGCACTTGAGCAGTTCCGGCTCGGTTTCCTTCAACTGGTCGTAATGAACCAGCACTTTCGCCGGCAGACACTCGCGCACGAGGTTCTTGAGGCAACGAACTGAATTCTTCTCGGCGGCGGTGAGCTGCTTGTTTTGGGCAAATCGCAAACTCGAGCGCCGGAGTTGCTGCAGGCGGATGAGAATCTCCATCATGGTTTTCATAAGGCATATCAGGGGTTGGTGAGGTTTGGCTTTCGGGTGGTCTTCAGGCGACAGTTACGGTGACTCCTGGCGCGTAAGCCTCTTCAAACTGCGTGTCAAAAAGCCGCTGCACGGCGGCCATCGCCCGGGCCGCTTCCCGGCCAGTGATCGTGAACGTCAGTTTCGACTCGAAACCGACGGCAAGGGACATCAGTCCCAGGATGCTGTTTCCGCTGGCGATCGCGCCGTTGGCCTCAACCTTTACCGCACAGGCGAAGGGCCGCAACGTCTTGGCCAGCAGCGCGCAAGGGCGGGCGTGCAAACCATTGCGGTTGGTCATGGCGAAGGTCTGGCGCAGGATTGGTACAGCCGCGCTGTCGGGAAGGGTTTTCTGATGGGAGGCAGGTTGCGTTGCGTTTTTCATTGGAAAAGTCAGGTTACGTAGTCGGGAGCGTGTTGCCCGGCGAAAAGAATTCGTCCGCAATGCTCGCACTGAGAAATCTTGCAGGGGTGGTCGTTTAGTGCCGCGACCGCTTTGATGGCCTGCCGGTGACAGCCCTGACAAGCGCCGTCATTGAGCGTGGAAAGTGGATCGGCGTATCGCCGGGCCAGGCGGTCATAAAGCGAGAGGATCGAACCGGGCAACTGCCGCCGCAGTTTGTTGATTTCCTCGTCGAGGTCGTCAAAGCGCGGCAGTGCCGTATCGGGACTGGCGAGTTCGAGTCCTTTTCGTGTCAAGACCAGACCTTCAAGGCGCAAGAGTGCGGGCAGGATCTTACTCATGGCCCACCACCGTTCCTTTGCGTTGGAGTTTGATCTCGTCGTAAGCGACGACGATGTGCGGCGGCAGTTCCTGCCGCAACGCTTTCGCCTGGTTGGCGACTGCCTCACGCGAACCAGGGCGCCAACCGCGAGCCATGAAATCCTCGATCCTTTCCAGCGTGATCAATTTGGCGGTCGTGGGATGCATGGCCTACTTCTTCTCCAGTGCGCTGTCCGCTCCCACTGCGGATGCCGGACACATGGCCTTCAACGCCGTCGCCACCTCCGGCGCAAAATCTTTTCTGCGGTCGAATCCCGCCAATTCAGCCAGGTGCTTCAGCGAAGTGGATAGTCCTGCCAGCTTCAATTCGCCGCCGTGCCGCCGAAATTCGCGCGCGCAAACCAGCAAGCGCGCCAGACTCATCGTCGTGGCCGACGCGAGCAGGGACAGGTCGAGAATCACCCGGCGATGTTTCTGCTCCAGCAGATGCACCAGCTCTTTGTCCACGCGGCAGGACGCGTCGCTGTCCATGCCGCCGCTCACGGAGAGAATCTGCACCTCTCCGTGATTCACTCGTTGAAGGTTGAACGCGCTCGTTTGGGTGTGTGTTGACACGGCGAATGAACATTCAGCACCGCCGATGCCATGAGCACTGCCGAACCTCCAATGCCCCATCCAGCAAAGGCTTGCGCGCGTGATTGACCAGATGAAGCCATGCTGTGAGCCGTGGGATTGATGAGCTGGTGCAAGATTTGCACGAGATCGCCGTCGCCCGTGCAAGCCAGCGTCAACAGGGCTCAAAGCAAATAAGAACCAGAAACCAGCAAATGGGAAACGCTTTCAAAGAGCAACTCGGACCGGAGTTGCGGCGTCACTCATGATTTCTTGCTGCCGGAATCGGCGGTATCCGCCGTTTCGACCAGCAATTCATATTGCTTGAGTTTGTATTGCAGCGTGCGCCGGCTGATGCCCAGCACCTTCGCGGCTTCATCGCGATTGCTTGCAATATGGGTGAGGGTTTGACGGATGAGCAGTTTTTCCACTTCGGCCAGTGACATGCCCGGACGCACGGTAAAAGTGGTCGTGCTTTGATCGTGTGCGCGCAGGAAGTCCGGCAGATCGGCCACTTCGATGGTCGCATTGCGATGCGTGATGACCAGCCGTTCAATCATGTTGCGCAACTGCCGCACATTGCCTGGCCATGGAAACCGCTGGCAAAGCTGCATCGCTTCCACCGACATTTCCTTGCGCCGGCGCTTGTGCTTGGCCACGAAATGTTCGAGGAAATCTGCGATGAGCACTGGAATATCCTCCGCACGGTCGCGCAGCGGCGGAATTTGAATGGGCAGGATTTGTAGGCGGTAGAACAAGTCCTCACGAAATTTGCCCAGCTTCATGGTCTCCTGAAGCTGCTTGTTCGTGGCCGCGATGACGCGCACGTTCACGCGCACCATGTCCGTGCCACCCACCATCCGAAACCCACCGTCCTCCAGCACGCGCAACAAATCACCCTGACCTTTGGGCGAGAGGTCGCCGATTTCATCGAGAAAAAGCGTGCCGCCATCGGCGAGTTGAAAACGGCCGGGCTTGTTCGCCACCGCGCCGGTGAACGCGCCTTTGACGTGACCAAACAACTCCGCTTCCAGCAACTGCTCCGGGAGCGCGGCGCAATTCACCGAGATAAACGGGCGCTCACTGCGCCTGCTTTTCAAGTGAATCGAACGCGCGACCAGTTCCTTGCCCGTGCCACTCTCGCCTTCAACGAGCACGGTCACGTCGCTTTGCGCCACTTCGTCAATCGAGCGCACAATGGCATGAATGCTTTCACTCACGCCGAGCAACGGGCTGGGTTCCGACCGCTTTTGCAGCCGCAGGCGCAACTCGTGGTTCTCCGCGATCACGACTTGAAACTCCAGTGCCTTCATCACGAGCGTCCGCAGGCGTTGCATGTCGAGCGGCTTGGACAAATAGTCGTAAGCGCCTTCTTTCATGGCTTGCACGGCGCTTTCCACCGTGCCGAAAGCGGTCATCAGAATGAACAGCGTGTCGCGGCTTTTCTCCTTCGCCTCCTTGAGTAATTGCAGGCCGCTCATCCCCGGCATCTTCACGTCGGTGAGCACGACGTTGTAGAGCCGCTCGCTCATCAACTTCAAAGCCGTGGGCGCGTCGTTGGCCGCGTCCACGGCGTAGCCTTCGCGCTTGAGCGCCTCTTGCACACCGGCGCAAAGACCGCGCTCGTCGTCCACCACCAGGATGTTGATCTTCGATTTATCCATGCTCGTTTTCTTTCTTCCCCAGCGGCAGATGCACGGCAAACACGGCGCCGCCATTCGGAGCGTCGGACACCACCACCACGCCACCGTGCGCCGTAACAATCTGCTGAACAATCCAAAGGCCAAGACCGCTGCCTTCGGTCTTGGTCGTGAAGAAGGGCTCAAAGATGGCTGATCGCCTTTCCACCGGAATTCCCGGACCCGTGTCGTGAATCTCGATGGCCAGGAAGTTTTTCTCCGCATCCAGGCGCACACTGACTTCCACGCGACCTTTGCCCTCCACCGCTTGAATCGCATTAATGACCAGATTCACCAGCGCCTGCGTGAGTTGAACAGGGTCAGCGGTCAACGGCGGCAAAACGTCAGGGATTTTCATCACGACCTCGACTCCGCGCGCGGCAGCTTCAGGCTGGAGCAATTCGCACACGTGCCCAACCACCGCGGTCACTTCGACTTGCTGCAAGTCAAGCGAAGACGGTCCGGCCAGACTGAGAAAGTGCTTCACCATACTCTCCAGGCGATGCAATTCGCCGTGAATGATTTCAAATCGGCCCGCGGCCTTATCCCTCATTTGGGCGGGCGCCTGTGCCAGGTCCTCCTCCAGCAATTGCACGTGAATGTCCAGCGAACTGAGCGGATTGCGGATCTCGTGCGCCAACCGTGCCAGCAGGCGTGACAGCAAACGCTGTTTCTCCTGCGTCGCCAGCTTGCTCACGTCTTGGCCCAGCGCCGTTGCCAGAATTTTTTCCACTTGCGACCCACACAATGTCAGATCCGTGGCCCTGAATCCAGAGCCGTTCGCACGGACCTGACCTCCCCTCGGCAGAAGCCGATGATTCACGCCAGGTAGCATCTGTTTGAGCTTGCCAGCCTCGTCACCCTCACCCAATTTGCCGGAGTGAAAATGAATGTTGTATCAAGTACTCTCACTGCAGCGATGCTCCTGACTGTGGGCCTGTCCCCGGCCATCACTCCTATGAAAACCTCTGCCCAGGATGCTCCTGCGCTTACACTGTTCAATGCCAAGCGTCCCCTCATCATCGCGCACCGTGGGTACATGCAATTTGCCCCGGAGAACACTCTGCCTTCGTTCAAGCTCGCAATCGAAGCTGGGGCGGACCTCGTGGAACTGGATTACTACCACAGCAAAGACGGCGTGCCGATTGTGTTCCATGACTCCACCCTCGACCGAACCACGGATGCGGTGAAACGCTGGGGTGGCCAGAAAATTCGCGTGGACAGCAAAACCGCCGCGGAAATTCAAAGCCTCGACGCGGGAAGCTGGTTTGATCCGAAGTACGCCGGAACACGAATGCCGCTGTTGACCGAGGCGTTGGACGCGATTCAAGGGGCCGGCGGCGTCACGCTCATCGAGCGCAAACAAGGTGACGCGGCCACCTGCGTGAAGATTCTACGCGACAAGAATCTCATCAACCAAGTGGTGGTCCAGTCCTTCGATTGGCAGTATCTCAAGGATTTCAATCAACTGGAACCCCGCCAGGTCCTGGGAGCCCTCGGCCCCCCCGGCACCCTGGCAGACGGGTCCAGACCGGGTGACCGCCCCAAACCCATGGACGCCGCCTGGCTCGATGATTTGATGAAAACCGGCGCCAAGTTAGCGGTCTGGAACGACCAAGTCAGCAAGGAATCGGTGGCCGAAGCGCACCAACGCGGCCTGAAAGTCTGGGTGTACACCATCAACGATCCGGCGGCGGCCAACAAACTGCTCGATATGGGCGTGGATGGCATTATCACCAACAATCCGGGATTGTTGTGGAAGACTCTGGCGCTTCGCGCCGCCAAATGAGCAAGCACCCGCAATTTCCCCCCAACCTCCCGCCGCAGCATCTCACTGCAAGTGGCCGAGGTCCTACAACAACGGGGGCAACTCTTCAACGCGGCCATCCGCCGAGAAGATTACTTGAACATTGACTACGAGGCTGTGTAGGGCGGAACGAGAATTTCTGCAGCCCGACGGCGTGATCGCTTCGTTCCAAGGAGCTTAGTCGCCCTCTCGGCCTGATTATTCTCCACGCACATTGCGCCGTCTCGACAAGCGATTGTTCCCGGTGAGTCTGCACTTGCGCACGGCCAAATCTCCGTCGAAACTTTCAGCGCCTCGCCGCTTTCAATCCTGCGGCGCAGATGGAAAACGAAACACCAAAAGCCGGGGACCGCTCATGGCTGTGGACGATTGCAGTCGGCCGCAAGCCAGCCTTCACGCTTGTCCGGATTGTGGTGTTGGTGGTGGCCACCTTTGTTGTGTTCCGTTTCATTCTGCTGCCGCCGATCCGCATCACGGGGCCGAGCATGTCGCCCACTTATCGCGAGAACAGCATTCACCTGGTGAACCGCCTTGCCTATTCGTGGCGGGAACCGCGCCGGGGCGATGTCGTCTCCATTCGGCTGGCGGGCCACAGCGTGATGTACATGAAACGCATCGTGGGCTTGCCCGGCGAGACGGTCGAATTCCGCGGCGGGCAGTTGTTCGTAAATGGACAACCATTGGAGGAGCCTTACGTGAAGTCCCGCAGCCGCTGGGAAATGCCGCCGCGCCGGCTCGGCGTGGAGGAATACTTCGTGGTCGGCGACAATCGCTCCATGCCGATTGAGGATCATGAATTTGGCGTGGCCACCCGCAACCGGATCGTGGGAAAGATCCTGCTATGAAGCTCGTCATTCGCCTCGTGATGCTGGCGGCGCTGATTGCGCTGGGCGTATGGCTGTGGACGATTTTATTTCCCAGCCCGGAGAAGGTGATTCGGAAACGTCTCGCCGAGGTCGCGCGCCTGGCCTCCTTTGCCCCGGACGAGGGCCTGATTCCCCGCGCGGCCAACATCCAGAAGCTGGCCAGCCATTTCGATTCCGAGGTGACGCTCACGGTGGATTGGCGGCGCGGCACCCAACAAATCGTGGCCGACCGGGATGAAATGACCCAACTGGCCCTCGCGATCCGCTCGAACCTCCGCTCGCTCAAAGTTCAGTTGCTCGACTTGAACGTCATGGTGTCGGCGGACAAACAATCCGCCGTGGTGGAATTGACGGCACGCGCGAGCGCCCCGGCCGAACCGGATTTCCTGATCCAGGAGATGAAGTTCACCCTGAAGAAAGTGGACAATGAATGGTTGATCTCCAGAATCGAAACCGTGCGCACACTCACCCGCGCCATCCCGCCGGGCACGGCGACTGCACAGTTGAGATTTCACCGCACCGCCATTCGCGTGGCGTCGGCACCCGGGCTGGACGCACTTTAGTCGCGGGGACAGCATCACTTCGCCATGACACCCCAAGCCGTCAAACACCTCCTTCATGCTGACAAAACGCTGGCGCGCGTCATCAAGAAGGTTGGCCCGTGCCGGCTCACGCCGGCCAATCATCGCAGTCCCTTTCAAGCCCTCGTCCAGGCCGTCGCACACCAACAACTCAACGGCACTGCTGCCAACACCATCCTTCGCCGCGTGCGGGCGCTCTATCCGCATCGCCGGTTTCCACTGCCCGAAGACGTGCTCGCCACGCCCGATGAGCAATTGCGCGGTGCCGGACTTTCCCGCGCAAAGACGGCATCGGTCAAAGACATCGCGGCCAAAACCATTGCAGGCGTCGTCCCCACCTCGCGCGCGATCAAGAAGATGTCCGATGCGGAAATCCTTGAACGTCTCACCACCGTGCGCGGTGTGGGGCCGTGGACGGTTGAAATGTTGCTTATTTTCACGCTGGGACGGGCCGACGTGCTGCCCGTGACCGACTACGGGGTGCGCTGCGGATTTGCGCGCGTGTATGGCTTGGCGGATTTGCCCACGCCCAAGGAATTGCTCGCGCACGGCGAACGCTGGCGGCCGTACCGCTCTGTGGCGTCGTGGTATCTCTGGCGCGCGTTGGAACTGCCTGCCTGACCCGGCATGTTCGCCGCGTTCCTGGCCACTTTTTGTTTCTCGATCTCCGTCGTCTGCGGGACACGAACGGCCAGACTCATCGGCGGCATTGAAGCAAACTTCTGGCGACTCGCCCTCGCGACGCTATTCCTGGGCGTTTGGGCGTTCACCGGTGGCAATGGACTCGCCGGCGGCGCCTTGCCGATGTTCCTGTTGAGCGGTTTGATTGGCATCGGCATCGGCGACGCCGCCTTGTTTGAAACGTTGCCCCGGATTGGGTCGCGCCTTTCCGTGCTGGTGATTCAATGTGGCACTGCGCCGATTGCCGCTCTGGTCGAATGGCTTTGGCTTGGCACGACCTTGGGTGCAGTGCAAGTCCTCTGCGTGGCCGTCATCCTGGCTGGGGTTGCGTCGGCTTTGTCGCCCGGCGAACATCTCCACCTCCCGCGATCGAAACTCTGGGCGGGACTTCTTTTTGCCCTCGTAGGCGCGGCGGGCAATGGCGTCGGCGCGGTGATGAGTCGGAAAGGATACGCCATCGCCTTCGCCAACAACGAGCCCATGGACGGCGCGACGGCGGCGTTTCAAAGGTTGCTCGGCGGCTTGCTCATTGCCGGGATTCTGTTGCTCGTCGCCAAGCGTCACTTTGTGCGGCTGCCACAAGACATGGATGCTGCTGGGGACACCGCGAGCGCCCGCGACAAGTGGCGACGTATCTGGCCGTGGGTGCTCACAAACAGCCTGGCGGGTCAGACCGTGGGCATGAGTCTGATGCTATGGGCGCTCAAAACCACGCCCACGGGAATCGTAACCGCCATCACCGCACTCACGCCGCTGGTGGTGATTCCGTTCGCGCGAGCGATGGAAAACGAGAAAGTCACACCGCGCGCGCTCCTCGGCGGCGCGATTGCCGTCGCGGGGGTGGTGGGTTTAACTCTGGCGAAGTGATTTCTGGCTTTGGGTGTCCGACGGTTCGCTGCTCGATAAGTCGCAGCCGCGGAAGGACGAGGGAGAATAGTCCACGCCGCAAGCCGTGAAGGGCGCCAGTGGGCTTCTCAATTCCCGGAGGCGCGATAGAGGATTCTTGCAGAGCCTACCTGACGGATTCAAGCAGTTGGAATTTGCAGGTGGCGGTAAATCAAGCCAACGATATTCCAAGTCCTCACAACGGAGGCTGCGTCGAAATGCCGTCTCGCACCGACGCCCCGGCAGCAGAAAGCCCTGTAAAGTCCGAGCGCCCACGCGGCGTTAGGGCAGGTTCGTGTGGCCCATCAAATACCGGTCGCATTCGCGGGCGGCACCGCGGCCTTCGTTGAAAGCCCACACGACGAGACTCTGGCCACGGCGACAATCGCCCGCGGCAAAAACGCCCTTGAGGTTGGTGGAATACTTTTCGAACTCAGCTTTGACGTTGCTGCGGGGGTCGCGTTCCAGTTTGAGCGCCTCCAACAGCGGTTGCTCCGGGCCAAGGAATCCCATTGCCAGTAACACGAGTTGCGCGGGCAGAATCTTCTCCGTGCCGGGGACGTTCTTCGGAATGAATTGGCCTTTGTCATTCCGTTCCCACTGCACCTGCACGGTATGGACGGCTTTGACGTGACCCTGCGCGTCGCCCTCGAATTTCGTCGCGGTGGCGAGGTACACACGCGGGTCGGCGCCGAATTTGGCGGCGGCTTCTTCCTGGCCGTAGTCCATTCGGTAAATCTTGGGCCATTCAGGCCAGGGATTGTCCTTCGCTCGTTCCTGCGGCGGCTTGGGCAGGATTTCCAATTGCACGAGACTGCGACAACCGTGCCGCATGGCGGTGCCTACGCAATCGGTGCCGGTGTCACCCCCGCCAATGACGATGACGTCCTTGCCGGTCGCGTCAATGAAACTGCCGTTCTTGTGGCCGTCGAGAATGCTCCGGGTGTTCGCAGTGAGAAATTCCATGGCGAAATGAACGCCTTTGAGGTCACGGCCCGGAATTGGCAGGTCGCGCGGTTTGGTTGCGCCCGTGCAAAGGACCGTGGCGTGGAAGTCTTTCAGGAGCTTCTCGGCGGGAAGTTGTTTTCCGACCTCGGTGTTGCAGGTGAAAACCACGCCCTCGGCTTCCATCTGTTTGATACGGCGCAACACGACTTCTTGTTTGTCGAGTTTCATGTTTGGAATGCCGTACATGAGCAATCCGCCGGGGCGGTCTGCCCGCTCGAACACGGTGACAAGATGGCCGGCCTTGTTGAGTTGCGCCGCGGCGCACAATCCGGCCGGGCCGGAGCCCACGACCGCCACCTTCTTCCCGGTTCGTTTCGTGGGCGGTTCCGGAGCAATCCAGCCTTCCGCCCAGCTGCGATCCGCGATTTCACATTCGATGGTTTTGATGGTCACGGGCGGGGCGTTGATGCCGAGCACACAAGAGCCTTCGCACGGTGCCGGGCAAACGCGGCCGGTGAAGTCAGGGAAGTTGTTGGTCTTGTGCAGCCGCTCCAGCGCCTCCTTCCACAGTCCGCGATAAACCAAATCGTTCCACTCGGGGATGAGGTTGTGGATCGGGCAGCCCGAAGCCATGCCGCTCAACAGCGTGCCGGTGTGGCAGAAGGGAACTCCGCAATCCATGCAGCGCGCACCCTGCTGGCGGAGTTTCGTTTCGTCCAGGTGGTGGTGGAATTCGTTCCAGTCTTGGATGCGTTCAATGGCGGCGCGGTCCTGCGGCAGTTCGCGCAAGTATTCGATGAATCCTGTGGGTTTACCCATTTCTGTTTTCTTCAGTTAAATCGGCACTGTTAAACGCGTACACATCGAGGACACCAAGACCGGCAGGGAAGTCCTTGAGAGCATCTTTGCACTCTCCAGTATCGCTGCGTTGAATTATCCTCCGCCCACCCGCGACACATCGCGGGCATTTACCTCAAAGGCGGCCATCACCGCCTCCTCGCCGCTCAGACCTTCCTCCGTCACTTTCTTGATGGCCTGCAGCATGCGTTGGTAATCCTTGGGCATCACCTTTACGAGCTTCGGCACGTACTTCTTCCAATCCGCCAGAATCTTTGCCGCCCGGTCGCTGTTTGTGTAGGTTTGATGACGTTGGATCATTTTCCAGACCATTTCGATCTCATCGGGATCCTCCAACTTCTGCAAGCCCACCATCTGTTGATTGCAGCGGCGCGGGAAATCACCCGCTTCATCGAGCACATAAGCCACACCGCCGCTCATGCCGGCGGCAAAGTTGCGCCCGGCGGGGCCTAACACCACCACGCGCCCGCCGGTCATGTATTCACAGCCGTGATCGCCGACCGACTCGACGACCGCGGTCAGACCGCTGTTGCGCACACAGAAGCGTTCGCCGGCCATGCCGCGGATATATGCCTCGCCGCCGGTGGCGCCGTAAAAGGCAACATTGCCGATGATGATGTTTTCCTCCGGGACAAACGTGGATCGGCGCGGCGGATAAACAATGATTTTGCCACCGGACAAGCCCTTGCCCAGATAATCGTTGGCATCACCTTCCAACGTAAAGGTCATCCCCTTGGGCATGAACGCACCGAAGCTCTGGCCCGCGCTGCCGGTGAAGCTGATCTCGATCGTGTCCTCGGGCAAACCTTCGGCGCCCCAGCGCCGGGTGACTTCACTGCCCACGATGGTGCCCACCACGCGGTTCACGTTGCGAATCGGCAGCGCGGCCACAACTTTTTCCTTCCGCTCAATGGCCGGCGCACAGAGTTTGAGCAGCACGGTGTTGTCCAGGGCCTTATCGAGTCCGTGATCCTGCGGGATCATACAGAAGCGGCCAACATCCGTCGGAACTTCGGGCGCGTGAAGAATCTTGCTGAAGTCGAGTCCCTTGGCCTTCCAATGCTCAATGGCCTTCTTAACTTCGAGCCGGTCCACGCGACCGATCATCCTGTTCATCTGGCGGAAGCCCAGTTGAGCCATCAATTCACGTACTTCCTGGGCAATGAAGCGCATGAAATTTTCAACGTGCTCCGGCTCGCCCATGAAGTGTTTTCGCAACTGGGGATCCTGCGTTGCCACCCCGACCGGGCACGTGTTCAGATGACACACGCGCATCATGATGCAACCCATCGCCACCAGCGGGCCGGTGGCAAAACCAAATTCCTCCGCCCCCAACAAAGCCGCTATCACCACATCGCGCCCCGTTTTCAACTGGCCATCCGTCTCCACGATGATGCGCGAGCGGAGGTTATTCAGGACCAGCGTTTGGTGGGTTTCCGCAAGACCCAACTCCCAGGGAATCCCCGCGTGCTTGATGCCAGTTTGCGGCGAGGCGCCGGTGCCGCCATCGTAACCGCTGATCAACACCACGTCCGCGTGCGCTTTGGCCACACCGGCCGCAACCGTGCCGACTCCGACCTCGGCTACTAATTTAACACTGATGCGCGCGTGATGATTCGCGTTCTTCAGGTCATGAATCAACTCCGCGAGATCCTCAATCGAGTAAATATCGTGGTGCGGCGGAGGCGAGATCAAGCCGACGCCAGGCGTGGAATGGCGGACTTTCGCAATCGGCGGGTAAACCTTCTGGCCCGGCAACTGGCCGCCTTCGCCGGGCTTGGCGCCCTGCGCCATTTTGATCTGCAATTCCTTCGCCTTGACGAGATAGAGGCTGGTGACGCCAAAGCGACCGGAGGCCACCTGCTTGATGGCACTGTTCTTCGAATCGCCCTGCTCATTCGTCCAGACGTAGCGTTCCGGGTCTTCGCCGCCTTCGCCGGTGTTGCTCTTGCCGCCGATGCGGTTCATCGCGATGGCGAGCGTTTCGTGCGCCTCCTCACTGATCGAACCATAGCTCATCGCGCCGGACTTGAAGCGCTTCATGATGCTCTCGACCGATTCGACTTCCTCGATGGGCACCGGTCGCCGCAATTTGAAATCCAGCAATCCCCGCAGCGTGCAGTGGTGCTGGTCCTGCTCGTTCACCAGCTTCGAGTATTCCTGAAATACGCTATAATTGGTGGTGCGAACGGCGTGTTGAAGTTTGTGAATCGTCTGGGGATTGAACAGATGATATTCCCCGTCGTCGCGCCATTGGTATTGCCCCCCCACATCCAGTGCGTGACCGTTGACCGGTCGGTCTGGGAACGCCCGTTGATGCCGTTGGAGAACTTCCTGGGCAATAACATCCATGTCCACCCCCTCGATGCGCGTGGGCGTCCAGGTGAAGTATTTGTCTATCACCGATTGCTTGAGCCCCACTGCCTCGAAGATTTGGGCGCCCCAGTAACTCTGGACCGTCGAGATGCCCATCTTGGAGATGACCTTCACAACCCCCTTGACCGCGGCCTTGAGGTAATTCTTGCACGCTGTGTGATGATCCATGCCGGTAATCAGACCCTGCCGGATCATGTCGTCGAGCGTCTCGAAGGCGAGGTAGGGGTTGATCGCGCCGCAGCCGTAGCCGATGAGCAGTGAAAAATGATGCACCTCGCGCGGTTCAGCGGATTCCAGCACCAATCCCACCTGGGTGCGCGTGCCTTCGCGGATCAGGTGGTGATGCACGCCAGCGGTGGCGAGCAACGACGGAATGGGCGCCCACTCCTGATTCACGCCGCGATCGGAAAGCACCACCACGTTGTAGCCGTCATGAACCGCTTGATTGACCTTGGCGCACACTTCGGTCATTGCCTGCTCCAATCCCGCAGGTCCGTCAGCGACCTTGAAAAGAATCTGAATGGTCGTGGATTTGAAGCCCGGCAGATCAAGATGCTTCAGCTTCGTGAACTCCTCGTTGGTGAGGATCGGTGACTTGAGTTCAATGAGGCGGGCGTGTTCCGGTCCGGGCTTGAGCAAATTAAGCTCCGAACCGATGGCCGTCTCGGTGGACATGATGATCTCCTCGCGGATGCAATCAATTGGCGGATTGGTGACCTGGGCGAAGAGCTGCTTGAAATAGTTGAAGAGCAGATGCGGCTTGTCGGACAACACCGCCAGTGGCGTGTCGGTGCCCATCGAACCCACGGCTTCGTTGCCATCGCGCGCCATCGGCAGCAGCAGCATGCGCAAATCCTCGAAGGTGTAGCCGAACGCCAACTGGCGCTGAAGCACCGTTTCGTGATCCACCTCCGGCACAACCTGGGGTGCCGGCACGTCGGCCAGCCTGATCAAATTTTCGTCGAGCCAAAGCCGATACGGTTGTTCCGTCGCAATCTTCTCCTTGATCTCCTCGTCCGCAATGATGCGGCCCTGCTCGGTGTCCACGAGAAACATGCGGCCCGGCTGCAAGCGTCCCTTTCGCAGCACGCGTTCCGCCGGAATATCGAGTACACCGACTTCGCTGGCCATGATGACCAGATCGTCCTTGGTGACGTAGTAACGGGATGGTCGCAGACCATTGCGATCCAGCACGGCGCCCATCTGCTTGCCGTCGGTAAAGGCGATGGAGGCTGGTCCATCCCACGGCTCCATCAGGCAGGAGTGATATTCATAGAACGCCTTTTTCTCCTCGCTCATGGATTCATGCTTCGTCCACGGCTCGGGGATCATCATCATCACCGCGTGCGGCAACGAGCGGCCCGCCATTACCAGCAGTTCCAGCGAGTTGTCGAACATCGCCGAATCGCTGCCATCCGTGTTGATGACGGGCAGGATTTTCTTGATGTCATCACCAAACAACTCGCTCTCAAACAAAGCCTCGCGCGCATGCATCCAGTTCACGTTGCCACGCAGCGTGTTGATCTCGCCGTTGTGCGCCATGTAGCGATACGGATGCGCCCGGTTCCAACTCGGAAACGTATTGGTGCTGAAGCGCGAATGCACCAGCGCCAGCGCCGTTTCCATCGCCGGGTGTGAAAGATCGGGAAAATACTCCCCCAACTGTGTGGTGGTGAGCATGCCCTTGTACACCATCGTCTTGAAAGACAGGCTAGAGATGTAAAAGAAGTCGCCGCCCTTGACCTTGCCCGAGTAGCGAATCACATTCACGGCCCGCTTGCGAATGATGTAAAGCTTTCGCTCAAACGCCAGATCGTCCCGAATGTTCTTCCCCCGCCCGATGAACACCTGCCGCATCGCAGGTTCGGAAGCCTTCGCCGTCGCGCCGAGAAAATTGTTGCTGGTCGGCACGGTGCGCCAGCCCAGCAAGTGTTGCCCTTCCTCGGCGACGATCTCGCCGAACACTTTTTCACACTCGGCGCGTTCGGCGTCGTCTTGCGGCAGGAAGACCATCCCCACGCCGTATTCGCCGGCCGACGGCAGCGTGACGCGTGCTTCCTTGGAAACGAGCTTCAGAAAATCGTGCGGCGTCTGCATGAGAATGCCCGCGCCGTCGCCCGTGTTGGCTTCGCACCCGCACGCGCCGCGATGGTCGAGATTCATCAGCAGCCGCAGGGCCTGACTGATGATGTCGTGGGAGATGGCCCCTTTGAGGTTGACCACGAAACCCACACCGCAGGAATCGTGTTCAAATTGCGGGTCGTAAAGGCCTTGTTTCTGCGGCGGTTTCGTCCGCGCCAATGTCTTCATTCTTTGCTCGTTCGCTCGGTTCCTCATCGCTGCCCGGTCACCGTCCGGGCCGGTGTTACGGTAAAATTTGCATAGTAATTACCCAAACCGTTCTCCGGCGCAATATAACATTTCAGAAATCTTGCCTCTTGGCGCCATTTGCCCCGGTTGCCGGGCAAAATGGCTCTGGCTTGTGGCCAAACCATCGGAGGGATAAGGAACAACTGCGCGCCGCTAGCGCGATAACAATTGCCGCGAGAGAACACCGCGCAGCACCGCCACAATCCAATCCGGAAGTGAGGGCAAAATAATGAACGGCAGAGGACTGAAGCGAGGAAAACCGAGGTTTCATTCCCTTGCCCATTCCCATTCCGTTTGCCTGGCCGTCGAGCCCTGGTCGCGCGGCGTCGACACTCCGCCCTGCTTGTCCTTTAATGCACTGGCGGGCGCTTAACCACTGCACGCAGCACGCCGTCGTTCAGGATTCGCGCCCGCAAGCCTCCCCTGCCCTGCAAGGCTGACTCGGCGCCGGGACCAAACGCCTGGTCCATCCAGTAGCAAGGTTTGCACGACTCGACGCCAAAAAAACGCACGCCCTGTATCTCAAACTCCCGGCCAATCAGCGACTCCAAGTCTGCTCCGTGCGTGATAACATTACGGCGGAAAACCGAAGGCGATTTCTCGTGCCGACCAAATTGATCGCACAGCGTGCGATACACTTCGTCGGCGAAGAACGTGATTTGGCCTTTGAAATCCGGTTGGTGGTCAAAATAGCGGTCGCCCTCGATCCCGCGTCCAGCCACACAGTGAAGTTCCTTGACCTCCACCACGGGGTGTTCCCCTGCGGGCTGGCCGTGATGGCCGCGGTAGTTGTGTCCGGGGGAAATAAACAAGTGCAGTATCTCCATAGCGCCCGTCCCGCCTTCATCAGCCCGGGACAATTGAATCACCGGCTCTGGTTCCAGGAGTCTCGACATCGCGTTTGATTTACATGGCCAAGTCTCTAATCAATCCTCGAGGGATCCATCGCCGGTTGCCAAAACTCGGCGTTCGTTGCGAGCTTGGCGCAACAATCCTGCTCCGGCATTGATTTATATCAAAATCCGAACTCGAATCACCGTCTAAGCTGGAGCCATGAATGAACAACCCTTAATCGGGCTGGCGCAGGCGAAGATCATCGCGCTGGCGGGCGAAACCAAGTTTGCGGAGAACGGCATCGTCAGCCGCACGCTGTTCCGGGGAACCAACGGTCGCGTCGTGCTGTTTGGTTTTGCCGAAGGCCAGGAATTGACGGAGCACACCTCCACCCAGCAGGCCATCATCCAGATTCTGTCCGGGGAGTGTGAGTTCTTCCTGGCCGGCCAGCCGCACCATCTGAAGACGGGCGACATGCTCTACATGCCGCCCAATCTTCCTCATGCCGTGAAGGCGACGAAGCAGTTCTCAATGCTGCTCACGTTAATGAAGCCGGCTTGATTCGGCGCGAATGTCCGGCGGTTGACCCGTGACTGATCGCCTGGGTTCATCCCAGTTTTTCTTTCGCCGCCTCCGGCACCTCCACCTTGGTAGTGCCGATATCCTTGATTTCAACGGTCGTGGTGCGGTCCATGTCGCGTTCGTTATTGTTGAACGTGATCCGGCCCGTGACTTTGTATTCGTACTTGGTGAGCACGTTATCTTTCACCCAGAATTTTACCGAACCTTTCGCGTCGCTGATTTCGGGACCGTCGCCACCACCGCGACCGCGCCAACTTAAAAGCTTCTTGGCGCCCGCTTCGGTGAGTTCGCCGGAATAAGCGTCGCCGTCCTTCTTCAGTTCCTTGGCGTCAGCGGCAATCTGTGCCGCCTGCACGGCCGGGCTTTGGTAATTCCGAAACATACCTGCCATGAAGCGACCGGGACCTTCGCTGTTCTCCAGTTCACCCAAAGACCGCCAGCCACCCTCAGGAGAACTCACGGCCGCCTTGTCGCCCTTAAGCACGGCCTGAGTCGTGTTCTCCCCAAACGTCATCTTCAGGTGGGTATAGCCGCCCTTCTCGAGTTTCCCCTCGGTCGGCCCCGTGCGACCACGACTGCCATCGGGCACGGCCACGGTGGTCTTCCAACTGTAGCTGGCCTTCTCGCCAAGCTGTTTTGCCGCATTGCTGACCTGGTCTTTGGGACTTTGACCGACGGCGATTGCCGTTCCCGTCAGCAGGGTCAGGGCACTAAGCAGAATATTTCGTTTCATGGAGCATACCTTTGGTTATTGCGTTTCATGGTTTGAAGTCACCCCACCGGGGGTAGGCGGAATGAACACCCGGCCATCGGAATTGTCAACCCTGCAGCCCCAATGACTGCATTTAGAGCTTCAGGCCCTAAGCCCTTTCAAATCGAACGACCACCCCTCGTTGGCGCGCATCATCTGTTCCCAAGTCACTTCCGCGCCTTGGTAAGCCGCGGTGCGGCCGAGAATCGTCGTGAGGTTGCTCCGCACACTTTCCGGCACGGTCGCGTTGGTCCAATCGCCCTTGGTGATGGCGCTGTAAAAACTCGCGATGTTATTGACGGCGCCATCGGTGTAGAGATTCCCCATCTTGCCACCGTTGAACAGGTCGTCGCGCGACCGCACCCAGACGTCGCCAAAATAATGCGTGTCCGCCGTCCCTTCCGTGCCAAACACCCGGCATTGGATGTCGTCGAAACCGTGGCCGACCTGTTTGGAATTGAAACTGACGATGACACCGCTGGCGTACTGGAAGATGACGGCGAAATGGTCCCAGCACGTTCCCAGGAAACCGCGCGACTGTCCGCCGGTGCCGTAGGCTTTCACGGGCGGAGCGCCCAGAAACCACGAAGCCACATCCAGCGCGTGGATGTTTTGCTCCGTGATGACATCGCCCGAAAGGACGCGATCCAGTCCCCACGCGCGCACGCGGGCCTCAGGGTTGTTTGGATCCTTGCGTAACGCCGCGTCCATGCCGCCAAACGTCGGTCCGCAATGATAGGAAGCGTCCACCGAAACAATCCTGCCAATCTGCCCCTCGCGCACGCGTTTCACCGCCTCCTGATAGGACGGATGCGCCCGGGTCTGGAAATCAACCAGGAAACACAGCTTCTTCTCCGTCGCCTTCCGGCCACTCGTCTCGATGCTTTGGCAACCCGGCACGTCCACGGCCACCGGCTTGGCCAGGTACACATGCTTGCCGGCTGCCACCGCGGCTGCCGCCTGCTCGGGATGAAAATACGGCGGGGTCTGGATGACCACGGCATCCAGCTTCTGTTCGAGCAAACGCCGATATCCAGACAAACCACTGAACCGTTGAGCGGTCGGAACATTGAACTTCTCGCCCGCTGCTTCCGCCCGGTCTTGGAAATAATCGGAGACGGCCACGAGGTTGTAGTTGCCGTTCTTGGCAAACAAATTGGCAATCCATTGCCCGCGTCCGCCGCACCCGATGAGGCCAAGGTTGACCTTCTGATTGGCGGTGGCGCCGTAAACCCGGGCCGGTTGCAGCAGGGAGAAACTCACGGCGGCGGCGCTGGTGCCGGCCAGGAAACACCGGCGGTTGATTTGATGGTTCTGTGTCGGGATGGACGAAGGTTTGTTGCTCATATAGCCCTTTGCGGTTTTTTTGCCAACTACCCCTCAGACGTAGTGCGATGACGAATTTGAAGCAAGCGGAATTTGGAGCGTGGTTCGCGAGGGGGTGTGAGACAAAATTCTTCATTCAGGCTGCGAGCGGCAGGGCGTCGTTGCGGGCCGCCTGTTGATTAAGCCTGTGTTGCCAAAAGTCCTCCAGGCGA
>JAANMV010001689.1_pt1 | contig 23641 bp, 17 predicted proteins | sample 7279661 | NCBI WGS metagenome assembly JAANMV01 (sample SAMN14094540, study PRJNA606508) | bioreactor metagenome | isolation source: A lab-scale SPAN reactor treating ammonium-rich wastewater day 121 | place: Ireland: Galway | collected 2017-05-16
AAGCTGCGAAGCAGCAAATGTAAATAACGGGTCAGTAACTGTCCCTTCATTTCTGAAAAATTTCAGCCGTGCAAGTGAGTAATAACCAAGCACCATATCTTTTTTACCATCGCCGTTCAGATCTCCAATTGCAGGCGCAAAATTGAAGTTGGAAATGTTCAGCGGCAAGCTGTCTGTAACCAGGTTAAAAGACGGAGCTGCTGCAGTACCAGTATTCCTGAAAAATCCAACTGAATTATTGCATCCAACAAACAGGTCTTTATCCCCGTCATTATCAATATCTGCAAAATACGGGTAGCTGTATGAACCTATATCGGCAGATAATACCAGGTTATCTGTAATTTTCTGAAATGACGGATTATTCAGCGGTCCGTTATTTTTGAAATACACAAAATTATCAATTGATTTGGAACCTATCAGAACCCCTACAAAAAAATCATTTCTTCCATCAGTATCAATATCGCACACGTAAGGCATGTTAAATCCGCCGCTGAAATAATAATTGGGCGGGGGAGAGTTTGTATCAATTACACTCCACTGAAAATTCTGCGCTGTTCCTGTATTGCGGATAAAATAAATGCTTAAACCAAAAAGGTCTCCCCAGAAAAGGTCCTTATCATTATCGCCGTCAATATCGCCAAACATAATACTGCTTGCCCCGTGCCGCGGGTCATCCTGCGCTCCCCCTATAATAAGTATATTGGCAAATCTGGATGTGTTAAACTTAAACAGAAAATTCTGCTGTGTTCCTATGTTCTGGTAATATGTTATTTCACCTGTTGATGTTCCCGTTAAAAAATCCATATCGCCATCGCCGTCTATATCAACTATATCGGGTATGCTGGCTGATTCACTGCTCACATATTCGTTCAGATCAGTTTTAATTCCGTATTGCTGTAATACAAACAGGGGATTAACTGTATTGCCGGTATTCCTGTAATATCTTACACGCTGAGAGTCACCGCCGCAGAGCAGGTCTTTATCACTATCGCCATCCAGATCAGCAAAGCGGAACCAGTTCCTTATATTCAGGTTCTGGTACCTGGCAGAATACATTGTAAATATCGGGTTTGATGGTGTACCTGTATTTTTATAAAAATTAAGCGTTGTATCCCTGTCATATATAAACAGGTCAAGCTTGTTATCGCCGTCAATATCAATAAACTGGTACCGCGGTATTTCAATGCCGCCGTTAAATGGATTTACTGCAAAGTTTCCGTTAATAACAAAATTTATTCCTTCAAATCTTTGGTGCAGATTCTGCGAATAAACAGCAGAAATTAAAATTATTATCAGTATAAAATATTTTTTCATAATATGCGAAGTTATGGCAAAAATTACATTGTAACAATCATAAAATAAAATTGTTTTCACATTATGAAAACAACCATTTAAAAATTAAAAATCCCGTTTTTTAAACAGGATTTTCAGTAAAAATTTTACTTATTGCGGTTCGGCGGGGGACCGTTCCTGATCTTTTTCTTCCTGATAATTTTTTTAACCCTGTCACTTTTTTTGAATTTATCGGGTTTTCCTTTTTTCAGCTTTTCACCTTTGGAGCGGTCAAAGGTTTCTTTGCTTAATGTTACATCATTCTCACCAATAACTGTATTATGTTTCCCTTTCTGAAAACGCAATCTTTTCCTGTTATATTTTTTACCGGTCTTTTCCTCTATTTTATTTACATCGGGACCGTTAGTAATAATCAGGTCATTTTCTGTACGGATATCCGTAATATCTGATGCATTTTTTACTAAAGCAGAATTTTCGCTTACCGGTACAATTTTTCCTGAATTCAGTTCACCCGTAAATGAATTGTAATCTGTAAATACCCAGTCAGCATCGCTATTTTTATATTTATAATTATCGCTGCTTATGCCTGTTTCGCTTTTCCATTTAGCCTTTGGTGTTAAAGCTGTCCACCCCAGGTGTTTGCCGTTATCAGATACTTTCCACCTTACCCAGGCAGGAGCCCACGTGTAGCCCGGCAGCCATACCCATCCGTATTTTGGTGAATTCCACCACCTGCCGTAATTATACGTGGTGTTACCCCATTTATCTGCTGATACCCATAGCCAGCCCTGTTCAGTATATTCCCATCTGCCGTTCATGTAAGGCTTCCAGTCTCTGCCGGCATTTGGCTTCCAGATATAAAGAAAATCATCTTCAGCTAAACCTGTAAGGGCGTGCATTGATTGCCCTTCGCCGTCACTCAGGTCTTCATCTATATCTTCCTTTGTTATCTGGATCCACTCACCCATAGGTGAAAGTACATCATAAAAAGACTGGAATGAAACAGTGTTAAGATACAGATTTTCTTCACTGTCAGGCGGTTCATTTAAAGATATTTCGATATCTTTTATTTTTTCAAGCAGGCTGTCCTGGTTCTGAGCAGAAATTGAAAACGAAAACAGAACAGCTGCAGAAAAAATTATTATTTTCTGCATTTTTGTAATTTTTATTAATGCTGATCGCATAAAATTCGGTGTTTTTTTTACACTTTCCTTAAAAATTAGACAATAATTATATAAGAAAGTTTAATCAAATATACTAAAAATTTTGAGGAAAAATTGAGAAATTTATGGAATTTCAGTTAATTCAGACGTTTTCTTTTGTTCAGGTAGCCAAGCAGGGCAGTATCAAACGGTGTTTCGGTGGAAAGCAGGACATAATCAATATTATTTGCCAGGCAGGCAGTTTTATAATTATCTATGAATTCCTTTACAGCTTCCTGGTATGAGTTCATTACAGAAATTGGTTGCGAAAGCATTTCTTTGCTGGTTTCCATATCCTTAAATATTGTGGGAGAGTCAATTGCGAAGCTCATCTCAAGAGGGTCTAATACCTGGAACATTATCACTTCATTTTTCTTGTAGCGGAAATGCTTGAGCGCATTAATTACAGCTTTCTGGTCATCAAACAGATCACTGAAAATGATTATAAGTCCCCGGCGTTTTATTCTCTCTGCAACTATGTTAAGAGCTGATGCTGTATTGGTTTTTCCTGAGGGAATAATTGAGGCAAGTTTTTTAAGAATAATGTTCAGGTTCTGACGTGTTGCTTTAGGAGGTATGAATGTTGTTATTTTCTCATCATAAACTACCAGCCCCGAGGCATCTTTCTGGAAATTCATCAACACGGCAAGCGATGCCGCTGCATAAGTTGAATATTCTAATTTGGATATGCTGCTTTTGTGTAGTTTGGGTGCCTGTTTCTTTTTAAAAATTTTGCTCAGCGGCGAGCCGCTTTCAAGCGGGCTTTCACCGGATTTAAAATGCATCGAGCGGCTGGAGTCAACTATCAGGTATGATTTAAGATTGGTTTCTTCCTCAAACTGTTTTATATAATAACGGTCAGTCCTTCCAAGAATTTTCCAGTCAAGATACTTTAAATCATCGCCCGGCATATACTGCCTGTGTTCGGCAAACTCAACACTGAATCCGTGGTAAGGCGACTTATGAAGTCCCGCAATAAATCCTTCGACTACAAATTTAGCCTTAAGCTCTAAATTTGCCAGTCTTGAAATTACCGATGGATTCAGGAATTTTCTGTAGTCGTTCTGTTGTTTATTTTCGGTCTGCAAAATTTTACGGAGTCAGTATTATAGATATAATACTAACTCCGTTCATATGTTATTTGTTTCTTAAATTTTAGGGCTTTTTCTGGTCGTTGTCGTTATCGGTTGGATTCCCGTCCTGGTCTGAGTTTTTTGGTGCTTCTTTCTTTTCACCATCTTTTTTAACATCATCTTTTTTTACATCATCTTTTTTAGGCTCTTCTTTTTTGGTTGTATCTTTGGAAGTATTTTTGATAATGTCTTCAATCGACCTGTTCTCATCAAGCATCTGCAGCATCATTCTGGCTGATTCGCTCATTTTTTCATTGGGGTCTTCATCCTTGGGATATTTATCCAGGAATTTTTTGTAATTTTCCTTTGCCTTATCCTTGTTCTTCAGCATTTCATCATAAATAAATGCAACCATGAACATTCCGTACTTTGATTCCTTTGTGCCCGGGTGTTTTTGCGAAAGCTCATCGTAATATTTTATTGCATTATTGTAATCCCTTAAATTATCAACGTAGATCTTTGCAATACTGCTGTACACTTCAGGAGCTTTTGGAGATGAAGGGTATTCGGTTAAGAAATTTTTATACATTTCTATAGCTTCGCCGTAAGCTTTTTTGGCTTCTTCGGGTTTGTTCTCTGAATCCAGCTTTTTGGCTTCTTCAAGCTTGTTTTTTGCATTCAGCAGGATTGTTTCTTCTGATTCCTTTGAGCATGCCGTTAACAGCAAAACGGGCAATAATAAAATTAACAGGATTTTTAATTTTTGCATAATTTTAAGCGGATTTGGTTAGATTTATGATTACTATTGCAAAATTATCAATATATGCCTAAAGTATCAATGAATAGGTTTATCCTATAAAAAAAGCACGGCTTATGTGCCGTGCTTTTAGATTAATTTTAAATATTATTATTTAATTAAAACAAGTCTTTGGGTTGATTTAAAACCTGTATTTGCTTTAAATTCTAAAAAATAAATACCGCTGGAAAGATAAATATTATATATTTTCATTTCATAAGTTCCTCTAGTCTGGTCTTTGTATATCCATTTTCTTATTAATCTTCCTGTTATATCAAATAATTGTATTGTAATATCATCTTTCTTAGGAAGGCTGTATTTTACTGTTGTTGCAGGGTTAAATGGATTTGGATATGCAGGATAGCATTTATATTCGCCAGGTAAATTATTTGATATGGGATTTATTCCTATTATTACAGTATCGGGATTCTGAAAACTGCGGACATTGCAGTAAACGTCAGGATTTCCGTTTCTTGTATCTCCCCAGACAGAATAAACTCTATCACCCCATATTTTGATATCTGATGGTGATTGCCCTGAACCCGGCGGTGAAAGCTGTGGTATCATATATATTACACCCAATGTATCACCGTTTGCTTTATATCTTCTGGAGTAATATTGATACCTTCCTGCATACCAATTCTCAGACCAACCTATAATAAATCTTGAATTGCTGTCTAACGCAACTCTTGAAGCAAACGGATTACCAGAAGATTGGTCAGTTCTTTTGTTGCTTCCAATAAAATTTCCACTTGAATCGAATACCTGATGATATATCATTAGTCCGGAATTTATAATCCTTTCATCAGTCCATGTAATTACAAAATTACCATTTCCAAAACGATTCAAATCCATCCATGGTAATGATTGTTCTTTAGTGGTATCATTATCATCATTAACTAATACATTTCCTCCGATCTTAACTCCGTTTCTATCAAACCTTTGAAAAAATATATCCCTCTTTTGTTCCTGCAAGTTATTCCTTAAATCACTCCATGATACAATAAAACTGCCGGTGACGTTCATTTCAACATTTACATCGTTGGCAGATGCATGGAAGATATTATTTGCTATTAACAGAGGTCCAATCCTGTTAGCTGCACTGTCATATCTTTGGCAGTATATTAGTGACGAATTTCCTATTGCCATAAATCGTTTCCAAACTATCACAAAATTGCCTGAACTGTCTGAGGATATATCACCGAAACCTAACTCAAAACTGGAAAATACTGAATCAACAACCCTGGCAGGCGGTTGTATAGGTTTGCCAAATCTGTCAAATCTTTGAAACAATAATTCAGCGTTAATTCCACCATTTAATGAGTTAATCCATACTAAGTTAAATCTGCCATCTTTAAGTACAGTTAAGCCTAGTAAAGATGTGGTATCATTTAAACCTACAATTCTAAAATTATTGCCAATCCTGTTCCCCCATTTATCAAATATCTGACAATAAACCTGAAACCAGTTAATCCCTGGTAAGTTTCTCCTGTCATCCCAAGCAATAACAAAATTACCGGCACTATCAACCCCAATTCTTGAATAAATTTGAGAACTGTTTGAAACATCATCATTAACCCTGAAATCATTTATATAAGCATTTTGTGCATAGCTGATTAAATGATAACTCGATAAAATAATTACAATAAAAATTATATTTCGGATATAATTCGAAAGGAAAATGAAACACCGGGTATTTTTAAAAAACTTTTGCATAATTACCTGTTTAAGAATTTTAAAGTAATTTAGCCATTAAAACTAAAACATTTCACATATTGCCAAATGCATTATTAAAAGGTATTAATTTATAATATAATATAATATAAACTTTCCCGCCTTACAATAACATTTTATAAAATCAGCTGTTACCCAATCCCATACGGATTATATTTTCTCCGTATTTATCCTTTAGCAGGTCAATTTGTTTGTAGGGGATAAGATGCTCGTGGTTAAACAGATCGAGATTGTATGCCGATACTTTGAACAGGTCGTAAACAAATATGCCGAATGTTCTGACCTTGTATAACGGACTAGGCTGCGGAAGCCTGCGGTATATTTCCATTGCGTTATGGAAAAGCTCGCGCTCGCTGTTGGTTGCATGGCAAAGCCTTACTTTATCGCCGCGGTAGCCAAGGTCTTCGTACCTTAATGATATACCCACATGGTCAGCAATCAGGTCCTTTGCCCGCATTCTGCGGCATACGTATTCCGTCATCCGTTTTATTTCCATCTCAGCTTTATCGCTTTCGTAAATTGCATTTGAAAGTGTGTGGTTGTGGCTGAATGATTTTTCAACCCGCTGGGTATCGCTTCCCGCTATGCCGCTTGTATCTTCGCCGCGCGCAATTTTGCGCAGTATCACGCCGTTGATGCCGAACTCCTTATGTATTGCGTGGAAATCGGATTCAGCAAGCTCGCCAATTGTGCGTATGCCAAGCGAGTGCATGCGTATTTCCATACGGTGCCCTACGCCCCACATTTTTTTTACGGGCTGGCGGTATATCATATCGCGGTTCTCTTCACGCACAATTGTAAGCCCGTCAGGCTTGTTGAACTTGGTTGCCATCTTGGCGTATGACTTATTGAATGAAAGCCCGATGGATGCGGTGAGGTTCTCTTTTTCCCTGATAAGCTTTTTTATCTGCCAGGCAAGCTTTGCCGCTTTAAAGTAATCGGCTGCTATGGGAGTTATATCCAGGAAACATTCATCGACGCTGTACTGCTCTATGCAGTCCTCAGGCAGCAGCTTCGATATTTCGTAAAGTATGCTCTGCAGCACGGCTTCATACTTTGTGCCGTAGCAGGGAAGGGAAATAAGCTCCGGGCACAGGCGTTTTGCATCTACTACAGACATGCCGATATCAACCCCGAACTTGCGCGCTTCATAGCTTGCAGTCATAACAATGCCCTTGTTGCCTTCGCCGCCGCCTACCGAAACCGGCTTGCCGCGCAGCTTCGGGTTATCGCGCTGCTCTACCTGCGCGAAGAATGCGTCAAGATCAAGATGTATGAAATATTTATTGCGGTTTGCTTTATCTGTGTTTCCAAGATCCTTGTGGTGCGGAAAAGAATACAGCGGCATCATCCTTATCCTTTTAAAAATATGCGCCGAAGGCCTGTTATCCCTCGGAATAAAGTATGATGAACTTATTTTACCTGTATTTTTTGCTGTATTCATAGTGACCTCACCCCTTCAAAACGCACCCGTAGGTGCGTTTTGGCAGGCAGAAATCTTTGCGGGATAGTTTTCTGCCCATGCTACAGGGTGAAAAAATTGTTTGTCATTCCCGCTACTGTTTGTCATTCCCGCCAGCCTGCCGAAACGGCAGTGCAGGCAGGTCACGCAGTGCGCTTCTGTATCCAGACGATAATTTTTGATAGAGCATTAACGTATTCGTGGCACGAAAAAAAAAGATTTTTGCCTTCAAGCAATTACCGGGAGGTAATTGCGCAGTCCCGCCATTGGCGGGATTTGTTTTTTTACTTTTGCCTTTTTACTTTTGCCTTTTTCATACCGCCGTATAATCACGTGTCAGCCCCACAACAATACCAAGTATCTTAAACGGCCTGTAAATGGGGTCATACTTATTGTTTGCCGGCTGAAGGTAAGGTTTGCCGTTATTATGTTTAAAGACCTTAACGGTCACTTCATCATCAAGCAGGGCAACAACAATTTCGCCGTCATTTGCCGTGCTCTGTTTTTTAACTATCAGCTTATCGCGCTCAACAATTTTTTTATCGGTCATGCTGTCACCGCGCACGGTAACGGCAAACAGCTCGCCTGATGAGCGCCGGGGCTTATCAACAGTAATGTAGCCTTCAATATTGTTATCGGCAAATACAGGCTCGCCTGCGGCAACATTTCCGTAAAGAGGAATGGTTATCATCTTCACGCTGCCGTGCAGCAGCTCCGCTTCGGGGGCTGATTTGATCCTTAAGCCGCGCGCAATTCCTTCGGAGCGCTCTATGGCATCTTTTTTTACAAGCGCGGTAACTGCTTGCTGAATAGCGTTAACATTCACCTTAAAATGCTCCGCTATTTCCTTGTAGGTGGGTGAGTACAGATGTTCCCTGGTGAACCGGCTGATGAAATCAGCCACACGCTGCTGGTTTTTAGTGAGTTTTTTCATTTTCTCTTTTTGCCCCTTTTCAGCTCTCCCCCTATAAAGGGGGAGCCGGAGGGGGTGTTTTAATTACTGTATAAAATTACAGTGTATAAATATACAGTATTTTTTAGGCGAAGTCAAGCAGGAAATAATGGAATTTTTTGAGGGCTATTTACAGGGTAATTTTGGGTAGAATAATCAAATCAATATCATTAAGTTTTGTTTTTAAACTTTATATTTGCCTTAATTTATGGGAAATACGAATTCAAAAAAAATTTTAAAACCCCACTCTGAAGCAAAAGTTAGACTGTTAGGGGAATATTTAAAAAGATATTTAAACATTATAGGTAACGATGGGTATACAGAAAGGATAAAAATCTATGATCTTTTTTGCGGCGAAGGTATATATAATAACGATAAAGAAGGAAGTCCTTTAATTATTTTAAGAGCAATAAAAGATTTATACTTTGCTAATGTTGCAAAAATAAAAAAGATTCCTTTTATAGATTGCCAGTTTAATGATATTGAGGCAAGAAAAGTTGAAAAAGTTAAACAGGCTATTAGTGATAAATCTTTATATTATGCAGAATATGGTGAAATTGATTTTACTGTAGAAGATTATCAAAATGAAATAAAGAAAATTTCGAAATATCTTCAAAGCGTTAAAAATCAAAAAGGTTTTATATTCATAGATCCATATGGTTATGCCAATATTAAAGCCGGTGATATTAGAACATTGCTTAGTACAGGTAATTCGGAAGTATTATTGTTTCTTCCTACACAATTTATGTATCGTTTTGATAGCAAAGGAACGCCGATTGCCTTAATAGATTTTATAGAAGATTTATCAATTAAATACCAAGATTGGAAAATAACTGATAGTGTCTGGAAATTTATAGGACAGTTAACAGATGCATTTAAGAAGTATTTAGGGTTGGCATATTTTGTAGATATTTTCACAATTGAAAAAGATCCACAAACAGTTTTTTGCTTATTCTTTTTCTCAAGTCATATTAAAGGTTTTGAAAAAATGCTTGAGGCAAAATGGGAAATTGATACTGAGCAAGGAAAAGGTTGGAGTTATACAGACAGTTCACTCAGTATGTTTAGTGACATAAAAACCAATCCACTTGAAGAAAAACTGATAGACTACCTAAGCAATCATATTCGCACTAATGGTGAAATATATGAATTTTCATTACGTAACAGTTTTCTTCCTAAACATACAAACGAAGTATTCTATAATCTTCAAAATTCGGGAAGGCTTTCAGTTATTTCTTTAAAAGGAGAAAAAGTAAGAAAAGGTGCTTTTTATATTGCGTACAAATATTATAAAGAAGAGTCAAATAAAGTAAAGTTTAAACTAATTTAACCAAATGGCGCAATCATCAATTGAGTGGACAGAGTTAACGTGGAATCCAACCACCGGATGCACAAAGATATCACAGGGCTGCAAGTTCTGCTATGCTGAAGTTATGACAAGAAGGCTTAAGGCTATGGGAATCGAAAAATATAAAGACGGCTTTAAGGTACGGATGCATCCTGAAACATTGAAAATACCCTATACATGGAAATCTTCAAAGGTGGTGTTTGTTAATTCAATGAGCGACCTTTTTCACGAAGATATTCCCTTAAGCTTTATTAAAGAAGTTTTTGAGGTTATGAATGACAACCCTCAGCATATTTTTCAGGTATTAACCAAAAGAGCAGAGAGGCTGCTTGAAGTTCATAAGGAGTTGAACTGGTCACACAATATATGGATGGGTGTATCAGTAGAAGATGAAAAAGTTGTTGATAGAATTGATTTTCTCCGTAAAACCGGTGCGCGGGTAAAATTCCTTTCCTGTGAGCCGCTTATCGGTCCGCTTGAGAATTTGAATCTTAAAAAAATTGACTGGGTCATTGTTGGCGGCGAAAGCGGTCATAATCCAAGGCCAATGGACCCGGAATGGGTGCTGGATATACAGGCTCAATGTGAAAGAGCAAACGCAGCATTTTTCTTTAAACAGTGGGGTGGAAGAAATAAAAAAGCAGCGGGCAGAATTTTAAACGAGAGAACTTATGACGAAATGCCTGCTCAATATGAAGCTGTTCGGGAAATGGCTTAAACTGATTAAACCGGAAGCTATTCGTGGCACGAAAAAACAAAACCCTTTTTGGCATTTGTCCGCCTGCGGTGGATTTGATATTTGACATTAATTCGTTATGACCTACATACAAAACCAGGTATATAAGCCCATAGAGGTAATTTCGTATTTCCACAACTCAAAGGTTGAGATACTTAAGTTCAAATGGGATAAACGCGTGTATAAAGTACACCGCATTGCCAATGTATGGCGCCTGCCGGATAATGAGGAAGGCTTTAAAACGCATTTTACCGTTATATGTGAAGATGACGGGGTGATATGCGAGCTTTCATTCTACCACAAAAGTCTTAAATGGGAAATTGTGCAGTATGATTCGCTGGTATGAAGCTGCAAAATAGCCCAAAATACTAACCTTTATATATTATTTTCTAAATTGAAAAAAATCACAAAAAAGCGTATTTTTGCTTTTTGGTTATCCAAAAAATGTGTGAAAAAATGACCAGGCTTAGTAAGGAAGCGGGCACAGATCATTTGATCACTCTTCAGGTTATTGGATCAAATTAAAACTAATGTTGAGGAAAAATGACAAACAATCAAAAGCTTAAAGATTGGGTCAGTAAGATGGCGGAACTCTGCCAGCCTGATTCAGTCCACTGGTGTGACGGCTCTGACGAAGAAAACAAAATGCTTATCAGCCAGTGTGTAAAAAGCGGTCAGTTTAAACCCCTTAAAAAAAGAGAGAACAGCTACTGGGTCACTTCGGATCCCGGTGATGTTGCAAGAGTAGAAGATAAAACTTTTATATGTTCGCGCAGGAAAGAAGATGCAGGTCCTACTAATAACTGGATGGATCCGAATGAAATGAAATCCATTCTTAACGGTTTATTCAAGGGATGTATGAAAGGAAGAACGATGTATGTTATTCCTTTCAGTATGGGTCCGCTTGGCTCTAAAATTGCTCACATTGGTATCGAAATTACTGACTCTCCATACGTTGTAATTAACATGAGAATAATGACACGTATCGGGCAGAAAGTACTGGATGTACTGGGCGAAAACGGTGAGTTTGTTCCGGCAATTCATTCAGTGGGTTACCCGCTTGAAGGCGGCAAAGCAGATATTCCGTGGCCATGCAATTCTACAAAATATATTGTACACTTTCCTGAAGAAAAAGCAATATGGTCATACGGCAGCGGTTACGGGGGTAATGCACTGCTTGGTAAAAAATGTTTTGCATTAAGGATAGCTTCTGTGCTTGCCCGTGAACAGGGCTGGCTTGCTGAACATATGCTTATACTTGGTGTAACGCCTCCCGGCGGAGAAAAGAAATACATTGCAGCAGCTTTCCCAAGTGCGTGCGGAAAGACAAATCTTGCAATGTTAACACCTTCACTTCCCGGATGGAAAGTTGAAACAGTTGGCGATGATATTGCCTGGATGAAGTTCGGTGAGGACGGAAGGCTTTATGCAATTAATCCCGAATACGGATTTTTCGGCGTTGCTCCCGGCACATCAATGAAAACAAATGCCAATGCAATGCTTTCAATGACCAAAAATACTATTTTTACTAATGTAGCATATACTGATGACGGTGATGTATGGTGGGAAGGTATGACAGATGAAAAACCTGCTCATTTAATTGACTGGCATAAAAAAGACTGGACTCCTGAGAGCAAAGAGCTTTCTTCACATCCTAACTCGCGCTTCACAGCACCTGCATCGCAATGCCCGGTAATTGATCCGGCATGGGAAGACCCCAAGGGAGTGCCTATTTCAGCATTTTTATTCGGCGGAAGAAGGGCAACTTTTGTTCCGTTAATTACTGAGGCATATGACTGGAATCATGGTGTATTTATGGGTTCATCATGCTCAAGCGAAATGACAGCAGCAGCAGCCGGTACAATAGGCAAGCTTCGCCATGACCCGTTTGCAATGCTGCCGTTCTGCGGCTATAACATGGCTGATTATTTCGGTCACTGGATAAATACAGGCAAAACCCATGATGCTTCCAAATTGCCGAAAATATTTTATGTTAACTGGTTCCGAAAGGATGAAAACGGTAAATTTATGTGGCCCGGTTACGGCGAAAATATCCGTGCTATTAAGTGGGCAATAGAGCGTGTAAACGGAACGGCAAAAGCCGTTGATACGCCTATCGGAAGGCTTCCTCACACTGAGGATTTTGATATTACCGGACTGGATATATCAAAGGAAACTCTTGAAAAGCTTTTCAGGGTAGATAACGAAAAAGGAATAGAAGAGATGAACGAGATGCGAGAATATTACAAAATGTTCGGTGATAAGCTTCCGGCAGAGCTATCTGCAGAAGTTGATAAAGCTGAAGCAAGATTTAAAGCATAGCATAATAATGAATTGATCTATTAATAATGTGAAATGTACGGTTTAATAATAAATATTCTTTAATAATTCAAAAATTCCCGCTTTATGGCGGGAATTTTTTTTATAGAAATTTTTCATGATTACACGAATAATAATAATATCGCTTTTTTGTCTCGTGATCATTGCTATTGGTATTTTAGGGATGCGTAAGACAAAGACCTTTAATGATTATTTTCTGGGCGGCGGAAAAATAGGCGCATGGATGACAGCATTTACTTACGGTACGGCATATTTTTCCGCTGTGCTGTTTATCGGGTTTGCAGGGCAGGTTGGGTGGAATTTCGGAATTTCAGGTTTATGGATTGCGCTGTTTAATTCATTGATAGGAGTATTGGGTGTGTGGTGGATACTTGGCCACAGAATAAAACAAATGTCAGTTGAATACAAAGTCTCTACCCTGCCGGAATTCTTTGAAAAAAGATATAACAGCAGGGGATTGAAGCTGTATTCATCAATTGCAATATTTTTTCTTTTTATACCATATTCTGCTGCAGTATTTATCGGGCTTTCATATTTATTTAAAGTTACGTTTAATATAGATTATACAGTTGCTCTGATATTTATGGGCAGTTTTACAGGATTATACCTTGTGCTTGGCGGATATAATTCAATGACAATGATAGATGTGATCTTCGGAATAATTATGATAATTGGCTGTATAGTCCTTTCAGTAACAACTGTCACTGCTGCAGGCGGAATTACCGCGCTATCAGATAAACTTACACAGTTTGACCCGAAGCTTGTATCTGTGATAGGTCCTGCGGGATTCTGGAATTTATTTTTCCTGGTTTTTCTAACCTCAGCAGCGCCGTTTGCAATGCCGCAGCTAATACAGAAGTTTTATGCCATTCGTGATAAAAAAGCCGTCAGGTTTGGTATGATAGCATCAACACTTTTTTCAATTCTGATAGCCTCTACTGCATATTTTGTCGGCTCAACATCACGGGTATTCTTAAATCCGGAAAGTGCGCCAAATGCATTCAGCAACGGCAAACCGGTTTTTGACTCCCTTATGCCGGAGCTGCTCAGTAAGGTAATCCCCGAATATTTATTTGTACTTATGCTTCTTCTTATTTTATCTGCATCTATGTCGACCCTTGCGGCAATAATACTTATTTCAAGTTCTTCGGTGGTAAAGGATTTTTATGCGGGGTTTATCAACCCAAATGCCACTGATAAAACACTAACAAGCTTAATGAGATTATTTGCGTTAATATTTATAATAATATCAGTTGTACTGGCATACTTTAAGCCTTCAACAATTGTGATTATTCTGGGAATTTCATGGGGAGCAATAGGAGCAGCATTTTTGGGTCCTTTTATATGGGGCTTGTTATGGAAAAGAACAACACTTGCCGGTGCATTTTCTTCTTCAGTTATTGGACTTGGGGTCTGCCTGTATTTGTATTTTACAGGTTCACCTTCGCCGCAGGCAGGAACAATTGGCATGCTGATCTCGTTTGCTCTATGTCCGCTGGTTAGTCTTGTAACTAAGCCTAAAGGTAATTCCTGAATTAATTTTAATTTATTTTTTAATAATAAAAAAAGCACAGAAATATATTCTGTGCTTTAATTTTTTACTTTTGCTTTATTACTTGTGACTTAAATTACTTTTTACTTAAAATATCTCTTATCTCAGTCAGTAATTTTTCTTCATTAGTAGGTCCGGGCGGCGGGGGAGCATCTTCTTTACGCTTCATTGAATTAAAAGCTTTCACGAACAGGAAAATTGCTGCCGCAATTATCAGGAAATCAATTCCTGTCTGTATAAAACTTCCGTAATTAATGGATACAGCTTCTGTAATTTTTCCTGCAGGATCTGTTGAACCTTCCTTAAGCACTAATTTAAGAGATGTAAAGTTCATACCGCCCAGCAGTACACCTATGGGAGGCATAATAATATCATCGACAATTGATGATACTATTTTCCCGAAGGCAGCTCCGATAATTACACCAACAGCAAGATCAACAACATTTCCCCTGGAAATAAATTGTTTGAATTCATTTATAAGTCCCATAAAAAATCCTCCAATGTAATTAATTATCTGTAAAAATAACAATATTTTATAAAATAAATCAATCTTTTATATAGCTATAGAATTTATCTAAAATAAATATTAATATGCACTAAGTATGAAAAAATCAGCTCTTAAAAATGCTGTTTCTGCTGAAGAAGAGATAGCTGCTTTAAAAAAGAGGGTGACTGAGCTTGAAAAACAGCTTGAGTCATATGATTTTTCTCTTTTCAGCTACCCTAAAGTAGTAGAAAATGCCCCTATAGCCTTTACACGCGTTCTGCAGGATACACAGGGGTATGCCCTGGCTAACAAAGAATTCACAAGACAATCAGGCTACAGCAGGCAGGAGTTCAATTCATTAAAAGATGAAGAGATACTTGGCAGTATACATAAAGATGACCTGAACGGTTTTCTGAAAGCCCATGAAGAATGGTGTAATAATAATTTCAGGGATACTTTCCGTTACATGTACAGGATAATTAACAGGGAAGGAAAAACCCTATGGCTGGATGTTTATTATTATGCGGAGCTGGATGAAGAAGGCAAACCATATGCAATTGACCAGATTTATGTAGATATAACTGACAGGATAAATTACGAGAACCTGTTAAGGGAAAGCGAAGATAAATACCGCCGGCTTACTGAATCAGTGCCTGCGGCAATATTTATTTATTCTGATAACAGGTTTATTTACGGTAACGAGTACTCGGTTAAAATAACAGGATACAGTGTGGAGGAAATGATAGGTAAACATTTCTGGGAGCTTGTTCACCCTGATCAGCGGGATGATGTAATAAAAATGGGTGCAGAGCGGTTAAAAGGTAAAGTCGTTCAAACACGGTACGATATTAAGATAATTGATAAGTCAGGCTGTGAAAAATGGCTTGATTATTCAGGCACGCTGATAAACTATCTGGGTAAACCGGCTGTTCTTGGGATAGCTTATGATATATCTGAACATAAAAAAACCCGCGAGGCTTTAATTGAAAGTGAGCTTAAGTACAGAACCCTTGTTGAAAATATGAGTGAGGTGATCTTATATGTTGATAACAGCGACAGGATATTATTTGCAAACGATAATGTTACCGAAATGTTCGGGTATGATAAAGCAGAGCTTGCAGGTCATTTTGCCGGGGAGCTTCTGGTCGACGGGGAATACAGGAATATAATGAATGACAGGATTAAGCTGAGAAGGCACGGTTTTACTGACAGATTTGAAGTTAAAATGCGCAAAAAATCAGGCGAAAGCCTGTGGGTGGAAATATCCAGCGCTCCGTTAAAGGATAACAGCGGAAAATTGATCGGCTCGATTGGAATTTACAGCGATATCAGCGAAAGGAAAACTTATGAAAATACTATTGAAAGCTCTTTGCAGCAGAAAGACCTGCTGCTGAAAGAAATTCACCACCGGGTTAAAAATAACCTTCAGATCATTTCCAGCCTGATAAAGCTTCAGTCTTCGCATGTAAAAGATAAAGAGATTCACAGCCTGTTTGCCGAAAGCCAGAACAGGATAAAAACAATGGCTCTGATTCATGAAAAACTCTACAGGTCAAAAGATATAAGCGTAATTGAATTTTATGATTACATCAAAAATCTTGTGGATAGTTTGTATGCTTCTTACGGAATAAGTCCTGATCGTGTTAAAGCAAAAATTGAATTCCGAAGTATTTACCTGGATATTGATACTGCAATTCCCTGCGGACTTATCATTAATGAACTGGTAAGCAACTGTTTAAAATATGCATTTCCAAACCTCATGAAAGGCAATATTTTTATTGATCTTACTGAGCAGAATGATATCGAGTATAAAATGATAATTAAAGATAACGGGGCGGGAATACCTGAAAATATCGATTTTAATAATTCTGCATCACTGGGGCTTAAGCTTGTAAAGATACTTTCTGAACAGCTTGGCGGCAATGTTGAATTGATCAGGGAAAACGGGACTGAATTCAGAATTTTATTTAAAAAAGCAAATTATTTAAGGAAGTAAATAATTAATTTGCGGAAATTTAAGTAATAACCAATTAACAATGTAATTTCAGTATCATTGCAAATATTTGAATTAAAGCGTAAATTTTAGCGAATTGAAACTAAATTTTAACATAAATTGTTGAAATTTGTAAATAAATCAGGAAATATATATGGATAGTAACTTTTCAAACAGGGTACAGGATGTGATCAGGTTAAGCAGGGAAGAAGCAATAAGGCTTGGACACGATTACATTGGTACAGAACATCTCCTACTGGGAATTATCCGTGAAGGAGAAGGCATTGCAATTAAGATCTTCCGGAATCTTGGCAAAGATATCGGAAAGATAAAAAAGACCATAGAAGAAACAGTCAGGCAGTCCGGCGCAACGCTTACTGTAGGCAATATACCGCTGACCAAACAGGCTGAAAAGGTTCTTAAAATTACTTACCTTGAAGCCAAAATATTCAAATCTGATGTAATAGGCACAGAGCATCTTCTGCTTTCAATATTAAGGGAAGATGATAACCTTGCATCGCAGATACTTCAGCAGTTCGGCATAACATATGAAGTGGTTAAGGAAGAGCTTTCAGCTATATTAAGCGGAAAATCAACCCCTCAGCAGCAGCAGAAATCTGCAACAACAGAAAAGAAACCCGAAAGAACTAAAACACCCGTTCTGGATAATTTTGGCCGTGACCTAACGAAGCTGGCAGTTGAAGAAAAGCTTGACCCGATAGTTGGCAGGGAAAAGGAAATAGAACGTGTTGCACAGGTATTAAGCCGCAGGAAAAAGAATAATCCTGTATTAATTGGCGAGCCCGGTGTTGGCAAAACAGCTATAGCTGAAGGACTTGCTATAAGGATCGTTCAGAAAAAAGTATCGCGTGTGCTTCATGATAAACGGGTTGTTACGCTTGATCTTGCTTCACTGGTTGCAGGTACAAAATACCGCGGGCAGTTCGAAGAACGTATGAAAGCAGTAATGAACGAGCTTGAAAAAGCAAAGGATGTTATCCTGTTCATTGATGAGCTTCATACAATTGTAGGGGCAGGCGGAGCGTCAGGGTCGCTGGATGCATCGAATATTTTTAAACCTGCGCTTGCAAGGGGAGACCTGCAGTGCATCGGTGCTACCACTCTGGATGAATACAGGCAGTATATCGAAAAAGACGGCGCTTTAGACCGCCGTTTCCAGAAGATAATTGTTGACCCTACTACAGAAGAAGAAACTATGCAGATACTTAATAATATCAAGCATAAATACGAAGAACATCACAATGTAAAATATACCGATAAGGCAATTGAATCTGCAGTTAAGCTGAGCTCAAGATATATCACAGACCGTTACCTGCCAGATAAGGCAATAGACGTAATGGATGAAGCAGGTTCAAGAGTGCATCTTGCAAATATTGTTGTTCCGGAAAATATTGTAGCGCTTGAAAATGATATTGCGAATATAAAGACAAAAAAGAACCAGGTAGTTAAGAACCAGAACTTTGAAGAAGCAGCAAAGCTGCGTGATGAAGAAAAACGCCTGCTGAACGAGCTTGAACAGGCTAAGCTTGACTGGGAGGTTAAGTCCCAGAGCATAGTTCACGAAGTTTCAGAGGAAAATGTTGCTGATGTGGTTTCAATGATGACCGGTATCCCGGTTAACCGCGTAGCGCAGTCAGAAAGCGATAAGCTGGTTAAAATGGAAGATGAGCTCAAAAAGTTCATTATCGGACAGGATGAAGCTATTGTTAAATTATCCAAGGCAATACGCAGAACAAGAGCCGGTTTAAAAGATCCCAACAGGCCTATCGGTTCATTTATTTTTACAGGACCCACGGGTGTCGGTAAAACTGAAATGGCAAAAGTTCTTGCAAGATTCCTTTTTGACAGCGAAGAGAACCTGATAAGAATTGATATGAGCGAGTATATGGAAAAATTCAATGTATCAAGGCTTGTGGGAGCTCCCCCGGGATATGTTGGATATGAAGAAGGCGGACAGCTGACAGAAAAAGTACGCCGCAAACCGTATTCAGTTGTTCTGCTTGATGAAATTGAAAAAGCACACCCGGATATTTTTAATATCCTGCTCCAGGTGCTTGATGAAGGTGTGCTGACTGACAGCCTTGGCAGAAAAGTGGATTTCAAGAATACTATAATGATCATGACATCCAATATTGGTACCAGGGATATTAAATCTATTGGTTCCATGGGATTCGGAGACCCGAACCAGACTGATAAACACGATAAGATGAAGTCACAGATCGAAGAATCAGTCCGCAAGGTATTCAGCCCTGAATTTATCAACAGGATCGATGACCTGATTACATTTAAACAGCTTTCCAAGGAGGATATATTCAAAATTATCGATATATCCACAAAGCAGCTGCTTAAGAGAATTCACTCTCTTGGAATTACCTTTGAATTTGACGATGCAGCAAAAAGCTTCCTTTCAGAAAAAGGGTATGACCCCAAATACGGCGCAAGGCCGCTTAGAAGGGCAATTCAGAAATATGTTGAAGACCCCGTAAGCGAAGAAGTACTGAAGGGTTCATTTAAAGAAGGCTCGCATGTAATGGTATCATATAAAGACGGCGCAGAAGAGCTGATCTTTGTGGATATTTCACAAAGCAAGCTTCCGGAAAAAATAGAGCCGGAATCTATTTCAGAAAACTAAGTAATAAAAATGCTTTTGTCAGGTCCTCTCCATAGGAATCCTTCGGACAGACCTGGCGGAAATTTTAAAGTGGTGTCAGGTAAACCTGGCACCACTTTTTTATTATTCTGGAGCGCATCAAAAGTGTTGATACAAATTAATTAAACAGCACTGACGCAGTCAGTGCACACCAAAAAATTTTCAGAAAAGGGTCGTCACAATTTCATCACAAACAGCATAGCCTTTACGGGTAAGCTTCAGCTTTTCAGTATCACTTACAGCCCAGTTATTTTCAAGCAGGGTATTTACTGCCTTGGCATATTTTTCAGGAAAATCGATATTGTGCTTTGATTTAAAATCTTCAAAATAAATACCCCTGCTTCGCAGCCCGAGCATTATATGCTCGGTAACGGAGGTTTGTTCATCGATTGTTTCAATGAAATCATATGCAGGCTTGCCTGATTCAATAAGCTCAATATACCTGCCGATATTCTTTGAATTGGTCCACCTTTGTCCTTCAATATATGACGAAGCCGAAGGACCGAAAGCAATATATTCCTCCAGGGTCCAGTATTTTAAATTATGCCGGCATTCATAACCGGGTTTTGCATAATTTGAAATTTCATACTGCATATAACCGTTATCTTCAAGGAACTGCATTGTATATTCATACATCTGCTGTTCCAGCTCAATATCAGCATTCTTTACTTCACCTTTATTCCTCATGGTATAAAGAACTGTGCCTTTTTCAAAGATCAATGAGTAAGCAGAAATATGTTTAGTGCCAAGCTTCAATGCTTCATCCAGGTTGTACTTCCAGTTATCCATTGATTGGCCGGGAAGTGCAAATATCAGGTCAAGATTAATATTATCAAATCCTGCACTGTGTGCCTTGGTAATTGAATCCCTAGCCGATTGTGAATTGTGTATCCTTGTGAGGAATTGAAGTTCCGTATCGATAAATGACTGCACTCCAAAGCTCAGCCTGTTTACAGGCAGCCTGCGGAATTCCTTTAATTTATCTTTATCAAGTGTTCCCGGATTGGCTTCCATTGTAATTTCTGAAGAACCGGAAATATTATAATTCTTATAAAGTATTTCAAATAAGCTGTTAAGCTCAGCATAGCTTAACAATGAAGGAGTACCTCCTCCGAGGAAAATTGTATCGAACTTTCTGTCTTTAAGCTGAATTGAGCGTGAAACTATCTCTTTTTTTATTGCAGACAGGAATTCATCTTTCCGTGAATGATTGGTGATAGAATAAAAATCGCAGTAAATGCATTTGGTGTCACAAAAGGGGATATGCAGATAAATTCCTGGCATGTTATGGAAATATTAAGAACAAGGGCTGCCTCCAAATGAGTGCCTTAGGCAAGCCACTTGTCCGAAAAATAAATTATTCAATCGGCATCCCTATCCTGTCCCACCTTATAGAGCCAAGCAGTGCAACCGGGTCGCTGAAAGGAATTGCAGAATTCCATGAGAAATAAGTGAACCATGCTTTGCCAACAACAGCTTTCCGGCTTACAAATCCCCAGAAGCGGCTATCGAGCGAATTATGACGGTTATCACCCATCATAAAATAATAATTGTTCTCAATTGTATATTTTGCAGTTTCATTGCCGTCTATAAAAACTTTATCTCCTCTAAGCTCAATTTTGTGTCCTTCACGTTTAATAAATGTATCCCATTGTATAAAGTTATCCTTGGAAATATTTATCACATCACCTTTTGCAGGGACTCTTAACGGACCGTAATTATCTTTGTTCCACCTGGAGCCTTTAGGAAAAATACCGGGTTCCTGGTTAGAGGGCGTTTCGGAATTAACTACCAGTTTTTTAATGAACGGCTGGCTGCGGAATGCTTCAACATTTTTGAATGCAAGCGGAACAATTGCATGCAATCCTGCAGTATCCCTGAAAAAACCCTGAACATTCATTAAGTCGGTAATTTCATACTGTTTCAGATAGTCTTCTGATTTAAGCAAATTCAAAAAATTCTGGGTTTTAATTTTGTTTGTATCAAGGTATGCTTTATATGTAAACTGCTGGTCGGGTGATTCGGGGAATTTTACACCATTAACATACAGCACAGTTTCTTTTATCATGATTGTATCACCGGGCTCGCCGACGCATCTTTTAAGATACTGCACTTTCATGGAAGCATCAACCTCTTCGCGGTTTCCGGGGAACTCGAAATTAATTATATCTCCACGTTTAGGGTCGCGTATAGCGGGAAGCTGCCAGTAGGGGAGCCTTATTTCAGTAAACGGAATATTCCTGGGCGTTGAACCGCCGTACAGGAACTGGTTAAAGAACATTTTATCCCCGATGAGGATAGTATTAAGCATTGAGCCTGTCGGGGTGCTGTAACCCTGTATAAAAAATGACTGGATGAAGAGAACAATTACCAGTGTCCCGAGCAGCGAAAGGAAACTTTTGAATTTATCGTGCGCTGAACCCGGTTTTTTCTTTTGAGCTGTTTTTTTACCTAAATTATTTGCCATAAAAATTTATTCTATCATTTTTCCGATTCGATCCCAGCGTATCGAATTTAATCTTTTTGAAAAATCTTTTAAAGGAATATTGCTATCCCACGAAAAATAGATCATTGTTAATTTTGATTTTATATCATTTTCATTAATAAATCCAAAGTATCTGCTATCAAGGGAATTATACCAGTTATCGCCTATCATAAAATAATAATTATACTTAAATGTATAACTGTACTTCTCAACATCATTGATAAATATCCTGTCATTTCTTATTTCAAGTTTATTTCCTTCATCTCTGATAATTTTTTTCCACATATTGATATTAGATGTGTCTAAACCTACTGTCTCACCATGTTTTGGTACTGTAACCGGTCCGTAATTATCTGCATTCCATTTAAAACCACGGGGAAACATCACCGGGTCAGAAAATTCCGGTTTTATTGTGAAATTATATTCATAATACAGATGTGAACTGTATTTAAATGTTTCATTATTTAGATATATTAACCGGTTTTTTATTACAAATGAATCACCCGGGCAGGCTAGGATTCTTTTGAAAAAATGAACAGGATCTTTTGGTGATTCTTCCGGAAATCCGTAAAATTTAAATTTAACAATATCACCTGATCTAGGATTCTTATATTGTATAAGATATTTTCCGGTTATTGGATTTCTGAACCCATAATATAAGTCATTTTCAAAAAACTTATCGCCGGGAATAACAGTATTTATCATACTGCCCGTTGGGGTAGAAAAACTTTCTGGTTTGAAAATATTTTCTAAAGGTGTAACGTAAAATATTGCAGTAACAATTACAGCAATATAATATTTAGAGTTATTAAAGAACTGTAAAGTATAATTACTTTTTTTTAAAGAAATTATAATTGATTCGATCAGAATATATAAGCCTAACGGAATACAGCTTGATACAGCAAAAATAATAATTATATAACCGGGATAAAATTTTATTAATGCCTCAAGTATAACTGTAAAACCGGTAAATAAGATGAAGAAAACAAAACCCCGTTTAATTTCTCCGCAGTAAAAATGTCCTAAACCTGGAACCAATACTGTAAATAAAGCTGCAGCTATCGGCGAACGTTTTTTAATTTGTATCCCGGTTCCATGTTTGTTATTTTCCGGGGTTGTAATCTCTGTATTCATTTTTCAGGACTAATGAATAAACTTTAATTAATGAATTATTTTAGCTATCCTGTTCCACCTGATTGAGCTGAATAATCTGCCAATATCCCCAAACGGTATATCCGGATTCCACGACCAGTATATTATCATTGCTTCGCCAATGATATTATCTTCAGGCAGAAAACCCCATACACGGCTATCGCTGCTGTTATTGCGGTTATCTCCCATCATAAAATAATAATTATTCTTAACTGTGTATGATGAATTTTCTGTTTCGTCAATGAATATTTTATTATCCGCTGATAACCTGATACTGTGGCCTTCTCTTTTAACGAAAGTTTTCCAGTCATCTATATTTTCTGGAGTAATTTTAATTACATCTCCTTTTCTGGGAACAGTTACCG
>JAANMV010001691.1_pt1 | contig 23635 bp, 21 predicted proteins | sample 7279661 | NCBI WGS metagenome assembly JAANMV01 (sample SAMN14094540, study PRJNA606508) | bioreactor metagenome | isolation source: A lab-scale SPAN reactor treating ammonium-rich wastewater day 121 | place: Ireland: Galway | collected 2017-05-16
CTTCACACGTCACTGGCGGCTGAACGGGCACGGATTGTAGCGCCGGCGAATCTTCGAATTTATGCGATACGGCGGTTCCGTCCGGAAATTCGAAATCCACTTCTTTAATCCGGTAGTTCAATTTGAAAATGTTGCCATATTTTTCATGCGTGGTTTTCGAAAAACCGGGCACGAGCGAAATCGCCGCAATCGCCGCCTCTTCGCGCAAATACACGGCGAGCCAGGCGTCCTCTCCCTCCTTGTATTCCGCGCTCCAAGCCGTTTCTTTATCTCCGTCGAGCATTTTGGACGGTTCATAGCTTCCGAACGTTGTCGGTTGGCTTTCTGCGTACGCTTCGATTCGGTCAATTCTCGGCGTGATTATTATCTCGACTCCGGGCGGGGGAATGTCTTCCGCATCGAGTCCGGAGTGTGCGGATTCGTCAATCGCCGCCGCGGCAAGCTTGAGCGAGCGCAGCTCTTCCAGTTTCGGTTTGGTATTGAAATAATAAATGACGAAAAATGCCAGAACGACGAAGAAACCCGCGCCGAAAACTATGGAAAGCGCCAACAATGTCGTTCCGTGCGCGCCGCGTTCTTGCTCGTAGTACTCCTCTTCAAACACGTCCGCGTCTTCAACGCGCGGCTCCAATTCGCTCATCGGAAACTCCTTTCGATTACCGGCTGACGAAGCCGTATATAAAAAACGCCGCAACCGCGATGCTTACCGGAAGAAAACTGTCCAGCTTGTCCAAAACGCCGCCGTGTTCCGGAATGAACTTTCCGCTTTCTTTCCGCTCGCTCCTTCGCTTTATCACCGACATCATCAAGTCGCCCAAATGGCCGAATCCGGCGATAAACGCTCCCATAAACGCATAGCCCAATAGCTGGACCGTATCCGGGCGGGCATCCAAGGGCGCGATTATATAAAAAAACCACGGCGTGGCGAATGCCGCGGCGAGCATTCCGCCGAAAAGCCCTTCCTTCGTTTTTTTCGGGCTCACTTTCGGCGCAAGCGGCGTTTTACCGAAAAGCCTTCCCGTGAAAAACGCCCCGGCGTCCATTCCCCAAGACAAAATGCAAACCAAAAACCAAAGATAATCGCCGCCAAGCGCATAAACCATCGCGAAAGACGCCATTCCGGCGAACAAGTATCCGAAGCCGAAATAGACGTAAAGCGCCTGCTGAAGCGAAAAGCCGCCGTCCGGGTAATTCGAAACGGTAAGGTATGCCGCCGCGAAAAAAACGAGCATATACGCCAACGTCGCGGTGAAAATGAAAAACGCCGCCGCGGCGAACGCGTCCTCCGACCTGGGCGCGAAAATCGCCAGCTGTACGATGCAGGTAACGAACGCGGCCGCGAAAACGAACTTGAGCGCGCTCGATATGTGCTTTTCCGCTTGAGGATTCATCAATCCGATAAACTCGGACGACGCAAAGACGAAAACCGCCGCAATAAGCGCAAGGCCGATGTACGTGCCGGCCATCAGCGCCGATATTGCGAGCACGCCGGCAACGATACCGATGGCGATTCTGCTCACGAAACCAGTATAGCGCACGGCCGCGATAACTTTTCCGCTTTCGGCAATCAGGAATCAACCTTGCCGAACCTGCGTTCGCGCGACTGATAATCGAGAATCGCCTGCACGTATTCCCGTTTGGAAAACTCGGGCCAAAGCGAATTCGTGAACCACATTTCCGTGTAAGCGCTTTGCCAAAGCAGAAAATTCGAAATTCTGTATTCGCCGCTAGTCCTGATCAAAAGGTCGGGGTAGGGCAGGTCGGGATGATAGAGAAACTTTCGGAAAAATTCCTCCGACAGCTCTTCAACCTTTAGTTTTCCGTCTTCGAGCGCGGTCGCGATGCGCTTTACTGCGTCGATTATTTCCTGCCGGCCGCTGTAATTGACCGCTATGTTTAGAACAAGGCCGGTGTTGTCTTTCATCAGCTCGACGGCGTCATCGAACCGGCTTCTAAGCCCGTCCGGAAGTATGGACAAATCGCCGGAAATAATCAGCCGGATTTTTTTCTCGTTTAGCTTTGCCGCTTCGGCGACGAGAATTTCCTCGAACAGTCCGAACAGGGAACTGACCTCGCTGAGCGGACGAAAAATATTGTCGGTCGAAAACGCGAACAGCGACAAATGCTTCACGCCGAGGTCGAGGCTCGTTTCCACTACCGTTCTGACGGTTTCCACGCCTTCGCGGTGGCCGATTACGCGCGAAAAGCCGTACTTTTTGCCCCACCTGCCGTTTCCGTCCATAATGATGGCGATGTGCCTCGGCAGGTTTTCCCTGTCCACGAGTTCGTAAAGGTTGATGTCTTCGAGGGATAAACTCCCCCGATCGTAAGCCAAATTTTCCAAATAGCGCCTCCGGCACCAGCGGGCAAGCCGCGCCTAAAATTCCTCGATTTCCTTTACCTTTAGGCGAAGCAAATTCTCTATTTCCTCGAGCTGTTTTTCGATTAGCTTTTCGATTTCGTCGTTGGCGCGCTTAAGCTCGTCTTCGCTGATATCCTTCGCTTTTTCCAGCTTCTTGTTTCTGTCGATGGCGTCGCGCCTAATGTTTCTGAGAGCGACTTTTCCTTCTTCCGCGATTCTGTGGGCGATTTTCGCAAGCTCCTTCCGGCGCTCCTCGGTGGGCTGCGGAATGTTGATGCGAAGCACTCTGCCGTCGCTTTGGGGAGTAAGTCCAAGGTCGCTTTGCAAAATTCCCCGCTCGATCGCCTTCAGCGTTCCCGGATCGTACGGCTGAACGAGCAAAGTTGACGCGTCCGGCACGCTGATGGTGGCGAGTTGATTGAGCGGGCATTTCGTTTCGTACGCGTCGACGAGCACCCGGTCGAGCAGCGCGGGGTTCGCCCTTCCCGCACGCAGGTGCGCAAGTTCCTCATGGGTGGTATGGATGGTTTTCTCCATCCTTTCCTTGGTGTCGCTGTAAATTTCGCTAACCGGCATAACCGCCTCCTAATCCGATACGATCGTGCCGACCGAAAGGTCGCCGTCGATTATTTTAGCAAGATTGCCCGGTATGGTCAGGTTGAACACGATAATCGAAAGCTTGTTTTCGCGGCAAAGGGCGAAGGCTGTTCCGTCGAGAACCTGCAAATCGCGTTCCAGCGCCTCTTTGAACGTAATCCGCTCGAACTTTTTCGCGTTGGGCTCGATTTCGGGGTCCGCGTCATACACGCCGTCCACGCGCGTGCCCTTCAGAAATACGTCGGCCTTGATTTCGAGGCCGCGAAGCGCGGCTGCTGTGTCGGTGGAAAAATACGGATTTCCCGTGCCTGCCGCGATAAGCGCCACCCGGCCCTTTTCAAGATGCCTGTCGGCCCTGCGCTGGATATACGGTTCGCATACACGAGGCATTTCGATTCCGCTCATCACGCGCGTGCTCACGCCCATGTTTTCAAGCACGTTTTGAAGCGCCAAAGCGTTGATGACCGTTGCCACCATTCCCATATAGTCCGCGGTCGTGCGGTCGAGACCGGTCTCCGCCAGCTCCTTGCCGCGTATGAAATTGCCGCCGCCGACCACGAGCGCAACTTGAACGCCCCTTTCGACCGCGCTTTTGATTTCATTGCCGTAATGGTGGAGGGAAGCCGTGCAAAGCCCGCTTTCCGAGTCGCCCTTGAGCGATTCGCCGGAAAGTTTGATTAATATGCGCCGGAAACTCATGGCACCTCCGGAAGGCCGCTAGCCCCCGAGCTGAATGCGCGAATACCTCTTGACGGATACGTTTTTGCCGCCCGCGGCGGTTTTGATGAAGTCCTCTACCGTTTGCTTGCCGGTTTCGTCCCTGTAAAACGCCTGCTTCAAAAGACAAACTTCGGAATAAAACTTGCCGAGCCGCCCCGTTACTATTCTGTCAACTATATTTTCGGGTTTGCCTTCCGCAAGCGTCTGCTCGCGGTAAATCTGCTTTTCCTTTTCGAGGACTTCCGCAGGTATTTCTTCCGGACTAACATATTCGGGGCTGAATGCGCAAATGTGTATCGCAACTTCTTCCGCGATTGCCGCCAGCTCCGGCGAACCCGCGAATTCGGCGTCGTCCGCCGCAAGTTCGATGAGTACGCCAACTTTGCCGTTCATGTGGTTATAGAAATTGACCGCTCCAAGTGCGCCCTCGACTTGAAAGCGTGAAAATTTCCCGATGCGCATGTTCTCGCCGAGTTTCGCTACGCCTTCTTTTACGAATTCCTCGACGGTTTTCGAAGAATCGCCGTGAAAAGTTTCGCCGAGAAGCGTTTCTCCGTCGCCGCCGGAAAAATCGCCGGATTTGCCTTCGAGGATGTGATCAACGATGCCGCCTGCCACGGCCTTGAAGTCGTCCGTGCGGGCCACGAAATCGGTTTCGCAATTCACCTCGACTATGGCGCCGCTTTTGGCTCCGTCGCCGAGCTTCATTACCACGAGGCCTTCGCGGGTTGCTCTGTCGCTCTTTCCCGCGGCTTTGGCTATGCCTTTGACGCGCAGGATTTCGACGGCTTTTTCGACGCTTCCATCCGCTTCGGTAAGCGCCTTTTTGCAATCCATCATTCCGGCGCCGGTCATTTTTCTAAGTTCCGCAACGTCCTTTGCGGATATTTCGCCCATTCCAATCACCTCACGCGGCCAACCGGCCGGTTATTTTAATATGCAAGTTTAACGCGCCAAAATGCGCGCAAGCTAAAACTGCGGCGAAGGCTCGCCCGAAACCTTCTGGTTGTCGTCCGCGGCAGGTTCGGTTGACGGCGCAGCCGGTTCCGCGGTTTCGGTCTTGACGGCTTCTTCCGCAGCCGGTTTTTCGGATTGCGCCTGCGATTCCTGCTTGGCCGCACGGTGCATGGCTTCCGCCGAAAGCATCGAATCGGGCTCGTCGTCGCCCATCGAGCTTTGAATAAGCACCGAATCGGGCGGCAGATAGCCGTGTTTCGCTTCGAGAACGCTGTCCGAAATGATTTGGCAGAACAGCCTTATCGAGCGGATGGCGTCGTCGTTGCCGATAATCATGTAGTCCACGAGGTCGGGGTCGCAGTTGCTGTCGAGAATTCCGATAACCGGAATTCCAAGCTTCTTCGCCTCACGGATTGCGTTTTCCTCTTTCTTTACGTCGATTATGAAAAGCGCCTGAGGCGGCGAGTCGAGTTCGACAAGCCCGCCTATGAACTTCTCCAGCCTTTCTAGCTCGTCGAGTAGGGCTTTCGCCTCTTTTTTGCCGACGGCTCCGAAATAGCCGGATTCCTTCTTTTCGCGCAATTCCAGCAGCCTTAGCACGCGCTTGCGGATAGTGCGGAAGTTCGTTAGCGTTCCGCCCAGCCAGCGGGTGTTGACGTACGGCATGCCGCATTTGACCGCCTCTTCCCGAATAGCGTCCTGAGCTTGCTTTTTAGTACCTACGAACAGGATTTTTCCGCCATCGTTCACGACTTTTACTATGTAGTCGTGGACGGCGTCTATCATTTTCGTGGTTTGTTGAAGATCGAGGATGTGAATGCCATTCCTCTTCGTGAATATAAACGGAGCCATTTTCGGGTTCCACTTGCGCGTGGGATGTCCGAAATGCGCGCCGCATTCCAATAATTGCCTGAGCGAAATCAGTGCCAAACCGAGAACTCCTTGCCTTTCGAATTTGCTAAAAGCGAACGCGACTTATACCACATAAGACGCTTTCGTTCAAGCAATTCCATTTTGAGGTCGCGAATTTGGATTATCGAAGAGGTTTCAAGCGCGAAATTGGTGTATAATCGGCGAGATGGCTGGAAACGGAGAGAGAATTTTGGCTCGGCTCGCCGCCGGAGAAGTCCTGATCCTAGACGGAGCGTTCGGCACGGAGCTTGAGCGGATGCGCGCCATATCGAATTCGCCGATATGGAGCGCGGAAATATTGGACAAGCAGCCCGAACTCGTCTTGACCGTTCACCGCGAATACATTCAGGCCGGGGCCGAAATAATTACCACCGGAACTTTCAGAACTACCAGGCGCGCGCTCGCAAAAGTGGGCAGGGCTGCGGAGTTCGAGGTTCTTACCGGCATCGCCGTCGGGCTTGCAAAACAGGCGGCCGCCGAAGCGCAACCCGTACGTGAAATTGCTGTTGCGGGGAGCATTGCGCCGCTAGAAGACTGCTTTTCGCCGGAGCTAGTTCCATCGCAAAGCGAATGCGAGGACGAGCATCGCGCACAGGCGAGGGCGCTCGCGAACTCCGGGGTCGATTTTTTGCTCGCCGAAACTTTCAATTCCGTCCGCGAATGTGCGGCGGTCGTGGCTGCTGCAAAGGAAACCGGGTTGCCGGTTTTTCTCGGCGTCACATGCAAACCGACGGGCGAGCTACTAAGCGGAGAACAGATTTCCGGGCTTGTCGGCGCGCTATCAGGGGCAAGGCCGGATTGTCTTCTTATCAATTGCACGCCGGCCGAAGTGCTGGAAACTGCGCTAAGCCAGCTTGCGGCGGAGTTTGATGGGCCGATCGGCGCGTACGGAAACGTCGGCAGGGCGCAAACCAGGCCTTGGGAAAACGAAAGGCAGCTGAGTTCCAGTTCGTATCTCGAATACGCCAGGAAATGGCTGCTTATCGGGGCGCAAATAATTGGCGGATGCTGCGGAACGACCCCGGAATTTATCCGCCACCTTGCGTTTCATCTGCCGAAAAACTCCGCGCGCAGAATCCCATAATCAGGCGCACATTGGAGCGCAAATTGCAGGGATTCCGCGCGCGATAATTCGATTGCGGATTTAGAAATCTTCGAACTTGCTGAAAACGCGATAGTTCTTCTTGCGCGGCTTTTCGGTGCCCTTTCCGGCCCAATTCATCAGCCCGCGTACCACGCGCGCAAGGTCGGATTTGCGGATGCACTTGATGCGGCGCGCCACGCCGCCGTAACCTTGAATCTCGCCCCAAGGAATTTCCTTGCCGGCCGCATTCGCCGCGGTAATGAACTTATCCACGACGATGCTGTTGCCGATCTTTTCCCCGCGACGGTTGGTCTTCGAAAGTTTGTAACCTTCCACCTCCGCACCTTTCTTCTCGGCGTTAAGTGCGACTTCGCCGAAAGAAACGTACTTCGACGTCGAATCTACAACTTTCGTCGGCTTGGGCTGTGGCGCCCGCGCTCTGACCTTCGCCTTCGCCTTGGGCTTGGCTTTCTTAACTTTTGGCATTAAAGTAACCTCCGATGCAAATTAACAACACGCAACCATTGTATCATGCATTAAATATATATATCAAATTATTCAATACGAAAAGCAATAAATATACCGATTAATCGAAGTCGAAAAGTAAATATATATGCTATACGCTTGTATCGTCATAAAATCTGCCCCATATTTCTACCATCGCGCCTGCTATTTCTCCTTCCGTCGCTCCCGCGCGAATTGCGCCGACTATTCTATCGACCATTCCCGTTCCGGCTTCGCACGCGCGCTTTAATTCGCCGAGCGCATTATCGAGCTTGGCAATTTTATATTCGTCGCGCGATTCGATGTAATCATTCAATCGTTTTACTTGTTCGATTTCCGCGAGTTCGTTATGTTTTCTAATAGGCACTCCCGTGTCGCCAACGTCTTTGAATGCGTTTACGCCGACCACGGTTCTTTCGCCGGATTCCACCTGCCTCTGCCATCTATACGCGGAGTTTTGTATTTCGCGCTGCGGAAATCCGTTTTCTATCGCGCGAACCATTCCGCCCATTTCATCGATTTTCGATATATACGTTTGCGACTCCGCTTCGATTCGGCCGGTTAAATCCTCGATGAAATAACTTCCGGCGAGCGGATCGACAGTGTCGGCAACTCCGCTTTCGTAAGCCATGATTTGCTGAGTGCGAAGGGCGATTTCGACGCTTTGCTGTGTAGGAAGAGCGAGCGCTTCGTCATAGCTGTTCGTATGAAGAGATTGAGTTCCGCCAAGCACCGCGGCGAGAGCTTGATAAGCGGTGCGTACGACGTTGTTCAGCGGTTGTTGCGCGGTCAGCATGCTTCCGGCGGTTTGTGTGTGAAAGCGAAGAAGCATGGATTTGGGGTCTTTCGCGCCGAATCTGTCGCGCGCTATTTTTGCCCAAAGCCTTCGCGCAGCTCTGAATTTCGCGACTTCTTCGAGAAAGTTATTGTGCGCGTTGAAGAAAAACGAAAGCCTGGGAGCGAAGTCGTCTATTGCAAGTCCCGACGACACCGCTGCCTCGCAATATGCAATTGCATCAGCAAGAGTGAACGCCACTTCCTGCACCGCTGTGCAGCCCGCTTCTCGAATATGATATCCGCTAATGCTTATCGAATTCCATTTGGGCAAATGCTCCATGCAATATCTGAAACAATCGACGGTCAATTTCATGCTCGGCGCGGGGGGGAAAATGTATGTTCCGCGCGCCATGTATTCTTTCAGGATGTCGTTTTGTATGGTGCCGCGCAAACTTGTTGATGGAACGCCAGCTTCTTCCGCGACGACTTGATAAAACCCCAAAAGGATCGCCGCCGGCGCGTTGATTGTCATGCTGGTCGATACTTTGCCGAGGGGAATTCCGTTAAACAACGTCCGCATGTCGTCGATAGTGTCTATCGGAACTCCGACTTTTCCTACTTCACCCAATGCCATCTGGTCGTCCGACGCATAGCCCATTTGCGTCGGCAAATCGAAGGCGACGGATAGTCCGGTTTGTCCGGCTTCGAGCAAAAAGTGATAACGCTCGTTCGTTTCTTTCGCGGTCGAGAAGCCCGCATATTGACGCATCGTCCAAAGCTTTCCGCGATAACCGGTCGGCGTGATTCCGCGAGTATATGGATATTCTCCGGGCCAGCCGATGTTCGCTTTATGCCACTCCAAATATTCTGCGTAGCTCTCGAAATCGTGCGGACCATCAGCGGGCGCAGGGGGCCAGCCGCTTGTGGAATCGAGAATGTCGTCGCGTTGGCCGTGTTTTTGTGCGTAAGGGGAGAACGCGTTTTTCAGCCAATTTTCGAACCCGGATGATTCGCTCATGAAAACCGCCATAATAAAGATATTTCATTCTACCAATCACGCGCGTATGTCGCGGCTTTTCGCGGCGCTTGCATTGAAAATTGCAATCTTAGCGCCTGACCAGACCTTTTGCGGTTGCTATGCTTTTTACGATTTCTGTAGCGATAGGCACCGCGCTGTCGGACGATTTTCCTGCGTTTTCGAGAAGCACGACTATTGAATATTGCGGGTCGTTGTAAGGAAAAAAACCGACGAACCACCCGTGAGGCATTTGTCCGTGCGCCACGTCCGCGGTTCCGGTCTTTCCCGCCGCGGACACTCCGGCGGCTTTCATTTGCTGGCATGTTCCGTACGACACAGCCCGCCGCATCCCTTCTCGAATAATCCGCATCGTATTCGGGCTGATTTGGGTTTCGAGCGGCCGGCTTTGCATGGCTTCCTTCACTTTGCCCTCTATCATCTCCGCCTTCATCACGCGCGGCGGCGGGGCGCTGCCGTCCCCGATTATCGTATTCACGCACCAAAGAATTTCCAGCGGCGTCGCGGTCACGAAACCTTGGCCGATAGCCATGTTTGCCGTGTCCCCGTCCCACCATTCTTCGCGCCAATATTTAAGCTTGTAATCCCTGTCGGGGATTCTGCCCGCCGCTTCTCCCGGCAGGTCGATCCCAAGCTTGTCGCCGAATCCCAGCTGCCGGGCGTATTTGCTGATTTGCCGGCTGCCGATTTTTACGCCGGCGTCCCAAAACGTAATGTCGCAGCTCTTCGCGATGGCGTCCTTGAAAACAATCGGCCCGTGTCCCTGCGGAGTGAAATGCTCTTTGAACGTGCGGTTTCCGATGTCCAAATGTCCCCGGCAGGTCCACTGCATGTTTTCCGTAACCCGGCCGGCTTCCAGACCCGCGGCCGCCGTCACGAGCTTGAACGTGGAGCCGGGGGGATATTTGCCCGCGATTGCCCTGAAAAAAAGCGGCAAGCCGCCTTTGTCGGCGAGCAGCGAGTTCACATAGTCGGCATTTTCCCTGCCGTGAAGTCTGTTCGGGTCGAAACTGGGGCTCGAAACGATGGCGATAATTTCGCCGGTTTTCGGCGCGCTCACGATTACGGTGCCGCGTCTGCCTTTCAGCGCATTGAACGCGATGTTCTGGATTTCGAGGTCGATTGTGAGATATACGTCCGTTCCGCTAATCGGCGGGTTATATCTGATTTCGCGTTTGAAAAAACGGTCTTTGGTTATTTCGATTTCACGGCTGCCCGCCCGCCCGTGCAAAATCGCTTCGTACGCTTTTTCGATGCCGGTTTTGCCCACGAATTCGTCGCGTTCGTATCCGAAATCCACCATCCTGCTCGGATCGTCTTCGCTTATCAGGCCCGTATAACCTATTACATGAGCTGCCGCCGGCCCCGCGATGTATTTCCGCCGGTAATTGTTTTCCTCGACGAAAATGCCCGGAAAATCGGTTCGATGTTCGGAAAAATAAACTACTTGTTCGAGTGTAAGGTTGTCGTACAGCGCAATCGGCTGATATGGATAGCGCCTCTTTCTTTCCGCTTCGATGCGCGTCCTGATTACGTCCTCGGTTACGCCCAGCCTGCTTGCGATCACCGGTATCGTTTCGTCTTTTTCTTCCGCGAGCGGGGGAAAATACATCAGGCTGAACACCGGCTCGTTGATTGCGAGAGAGCGTCCCGCCCTGTCGAATATCTGGCCGCGAGGCGCGATTATCTGTACGCGCTTCACCTTGTTCGACGCCGCCCTCGAAAGAAAGTCCGGATATTTCAAGACCTGCATCCAGAACAGTCTCAAAACGAGCAGGATGAAAACGGTCACGATTATCCTGCGATACCAGACCGCGAATACGTCGATGTTTTCGTCTCTTTCCTTACCTGCCATATATTCCGCTTCTGAATTTCACGTCGCTCGACTTGCCCGTAAGCCAAATACCGAGCGAATTCCAGAATAAAAACGTGACTCCGCCAAGCACTCCGGCGCCCCACCAGTTGATGTAAAACAAAAGCGCCGGCCATTCGCCTTGGCCCAGCGGGATAAGCCAGAAATACTGAGCGACAAACTTCGCGATGACGAGCGCAAGGACGAGAATCATGGCGAGAAGGTTCGACCTTGCAATCAGCCCTTCGCCGATTAGGAGCACTATGGAGCCGGGCAGGCAATAGTAAATCGAGTGAAAAATGAACAGCCGGTCGGAATAGGCGTCGGCGATGATGCCCGTTAACAGTCCCGCGGCAAGAGCCAGCTTGGGGCTTACGAAAACCGCAATCGCGGCGAGAACGAAAACCGGCACGTCGAAACCTTTGGCGAAATACGGATGTTCGATGTTGAGCGCCAAAAGCCAAAGGACGGACAGCGCAAGCGCAACCGACGCCTTAACGAAAGCGGGGCCAAGTTCTTCCCGGTAAAGTTTCGGTCTGCTGCTCATCGTGCGCCTTCCGGTTTTTCGCCGTCCGCCGGCAATCTATGAAGTATTACAACGACCTCTTCGAGCGAATTCAAATCTACGGCGGGAGTAACTTCGATTGTTTGCGTTATTCTGTTCGGCTCTTCGACAACTTTGGTAACTTGCCCGATGTAAATTCCGCCGGGTCTTCCGGTCGCGAGACCGCTGGTGAAAACCTTTTCGCCAACGGATATTCTGTTCTTCTTCGCCACGAAAGCCAAATCGACGGTGTTGACGTACGCCGCCTTCCCGCGCTTCGTGCCCGAAACGACCCCTTGCTGGCGGGATACCGCCGTAATCGCGCCGATGGCGAAGTCCGGATTGAGTACCAGCCTTACCTGCGAGCGCCCCGCTTCGGCTTTGACAACCTCTCCGACGAGTCCGTCCAAATTCACGACGAGATCGCCTTCGCGCACGCCCGATCGCGAGCCCCGATTTATCCAAACGGAATCGAACCAAAGCTCCAGACTTCTTCCGATAATTTTTGCCGAAACGTAATCGAATTTGGATTTTTCGGGCAGCTTCAAAAGCTTTCTGAGCCGTTCGTTTTCCGCCCGCGTGGCCTCGAGTTCGCCGAGCTGTTTTCTAAGCGCGGCGTTTTCGCCTTCCAGCTCGATGTTTTCGAGCATTATGGGCCGGAGCCGGAAAATCAAGCCGAGGCTGGAAAATCCTTCTCCGGCGTATCTTGCGCCGGAAACGAATACGGACGATACCGCGACTATGCCGGAGCCTATAAAGTTGTGCCGCCCTGCCAATTCGAAAACCAGCGATAGCGTGAAAATGAAAACGAGCACGATTCCCGTATAGAAAAGCGTGCGGGACTCGCGCTGCGGTTTCGAATCGGGACGGACAAGCCTTACTCTGCGTTTTAGCGGCACTTTAAAAGTTTATCAAATTCCTCGCCGAACCCGGCATGTTCCCATTCGTCTATATAATGTTGCGCGTGAATATCAATATCAGTTTCGAGACCATCTTCCGGCGCCTGGCTGCAACGCTCGCCGCATTCGTACTTGCGAATGCAGCGGTTTGCACTTTCGCGTCGGCAGAGGACGACCCCTCAGAGGCGCTTTCCGGACATTTCGATGCAATTTCCGAGCAGGATTTTTCCGAGGCGGAGCGCTTTTTTTCCGAGTCTTTCAGGGCGGCGATAATGCCGAAGGTGAAGTTCGTCAATTCCTATTTGCTCGAAATCAAGGCCTCGCTGTTTGGCGGTTACGAATTATCCGCGCCAGCGGTTTTGGAAGACGAAAGATTCGTACGGGTAAAGGCCGACTTCGCCGAAACTTCGGTTTATTACTATTTAATACGCCAGGCAGGCGGATGGCGCATCGAAGCGTTTTCCGAAAACGAGTATTCGACAATGGCGGACGGAAGGCGCGAGCTTTATTTGTTTACGAACCGAGACTGGAACGACGACGTAAGCAAGGATTTGAAGTGCCGCGCCGCGCTGTACCAAATCCAGCGCGAACTCGAGGCTTTTCGCGACGAAAAAGGCGAAGGGTTTTATCCGCCATACCTTCGGGGCGGCAAAGCTCGCGACGCGCTAACATCATGGGGATATTTCGACCCGGAAAAAGGTTATCCGGCAAACTATCACACCGGAAGGCCGATGGAAGCCGCGGAATTCGGCATTTCGATTAGAAAGCCGAGCCCCGGCGACTTCACGTATTTGCCGGTGGATGCGGACGGCGACGGGAAAATAGAAGCGTACTTTCTGGCCGGATGGGGCAAGCCTGATTCGCCGGCCGCGCTGTTCCTTGGCGGCTCGATTGTCGGGCTTGTGGCGTCCGCGGACGAGCGCAGAGAAGCAATGGTCGTTATGGATTTCATCGATTTCGCTCTAAGCGAGTTCGGAATAACGCTCGTTTGGACTGGCGGCGATTGAAACTTCGCGACCGGCGGCTTTCTGATGATAGAATGACTACGGTATGTCAGTTTATTGCTCCAAATGCGGCGCCGAAAATCAGGATGATGCGCGCTTTTGTTTCGAATGCGGCGCCAGGTTCGTAGAGGCCGGCTTTCGGCCGGAACCGGCGCGGCATAACTTCGACGTTAAAAAACCGGACGCCGAAGATTTGGGCGAAAAATCATCACCGGCCCCTCCACACGAAGACCATTCCTCCGGCATTGACGGCGGCGGCCGCGCCGATAGCGTGCGGGATTTCACGGGCGAGCGCGGCGAGGAAAGAGAATTCCGCCAGTCATATAGAGAAGATTACGGCCGCTACGGCGAAGCCCCTAAAATGCCCGAAATCGCAAAGGCTGAAGAGCCCAAACTGGAATTCGCCTCGTTCGGCTTACGGCTCGGAGCATGGGTTCTGGATTGGATTGTGCTCAGCTTCATGACGCAAATCGCCGTTCTCGCGGCGGGCATAAGGCAGCCCGCAAACGAAGATATGAGCCAATTCATGTCCGACTATATGGCGTCGATAATGTCCGGCACGCTGCATGGTTCGATGGCCGATTACTTCCAAAACATGATGCTTACGTTTTTCATAATGACAATGGTTTGCCTTGCGTATTACGTTGTATTCCACACGATAGGCGGACAAACCCTCGGCAAGCTCGCTCTCGGAATTCGCGTCGCTCGCAGAGACGGAAGCGCGATTGGCATTGGCAGAAGCCTACTTCGCTACATTATCTACTGGATTGGCTCGAAGCCGTTTTATTGGGGAGCGTTTCCGGCGATGTTCGGAAAAGAAGCCGCCGCGGTTCACGACCATGCCGCCGACACGCGCGTATATAAGGTCGCTTCGCTCGAAGCCTATCAGGATTTTCACTCCACAAGTCAATCTTCCGGCGGCTAGCTTCGCCGTTCTCTTGAGCCTCGGATAGTTTGCCGAAAGCGGCGCTGTGCTAAAATACCGCGCCGATTTTGTCCCGCGGAGCGTTGAATTGTCGCATAATCTTGGCGTTGTCATTCTCGCGGGCGGGCTTTCGACCCGCTTCAAATCTAGGCGCTCGAAGCTTCTGCACCTTTTGGCCGGACGGCCTTTGCTCGGCTGGGTGCTCGAAGCGGTGAAGGCGCTCGACCCCGCGCAAATCGTGGTCGTTCACGGCCCGCAAGGGGAAGATTTGAAAGACAAGTTTCAAGGCGTAACGTGGGCGCTGCAGCCGTCCGCGAAAGGCACGGCGGACGCGCTGCTTTGCGCGCTTCCCGCCCTTCATCCCGGAATCGATACGATTTTCCTGACGGGCGGCGACTCCCCGCTCGTTTCGCCGGAATCGCTGCGCCAGGCTCGCCTTGCATACAAAGGCAGCGGCGGGGCCGCGGCGATGGTTTTGACCGCGACTGCGGACAATCCTTTCGGATACGGCAGAGTCGTCCGGGAAGGCCAGCTCGTGAATAAAATCGTGGAAGAGCGCGACGCAAATCTGGACGAAAAGAAGATTTGCGAAGTCAACAGCGGAATGTATTTTTTCCACATCGGCGGACTCGAAGCCGAACTGAAAAAAATCGGCACGGACAACGCGAAAGGCGAAATGTATTTGACCGATATCGCGGGCGAACGGCGCGCCCTCATTTTTCCGCTCGAAGATTTTAGCGAAATAATGGGCATAAATACCCGGCTCGAGCTAGCCAAGGCAGAAGCGATAGTCCAGCAAAAAATAGCGGAAAGCCTGATGCTTTCCGGCGTTTCGATGATAAGGCCCGAATCGTCCTACGTGGAAGCCGGTGTTTCCGTAGCTCCGGATACTACGATTCTCCCCGGCACCTACCTTCTCGGCAGCACCTCGATCGGCGAAGGCTGCAAGCTCGGACCGGACACGGTGATAGACGACTGCATCGTCGGCGAAGACTGCGTAATCACGTTCAGCCAGCTTCACCGCGCGAAAATCGGAAACGGCGTAAAAATCGGCCCTTACAGCAACGTCCGGCCGGATACCGTTCTCGAGGACGGCGTAAAGCTCGGCGATTTCGTCGAACTTAAAAAGGCGTACGTGGCGAAGGGAGCGAAAATCCCGCACTTGTCGTACGTCGGCGACGCGGAAATCGGCGAAGGCGTCAACATAGGCGCAGGCACGATAACTTGCAACTACGACGGCTTCGAAAAGCACCTGACAGTGGTTGAAGACGGGGCGTTCATAGGGTCGAATTCGACGATAATCGCGCCCCGGACGATCGGCAAAGGTGCGTACGTGGCGGCGGGAAGCGTCGTAACGGAAAACGTACCGCCCGGCGATCTCGCGGTCGGTCGCGGCAGGCAAGTCAACAAACCGGGATACGCCGACCGTCTCAGGGCGAAAAAGTCGGCTAAGCGGGCCGATGGGCAAACCCCCGCAGTGGAAAACGGAGAGGGACATGGTTCGTAGAAAAACGAAAACCAACGAAGGGCCGATTTTTTCGATCCGCGAAATGAAAATCATCGCGGGAAACGCCAACCGCCCGCTGGCGCGGAAAATCTCCGATAGGCTGGGCGTCGAGCCCGGAAAGGTATCGGTTTCCAAGTTTTCCGACGGCGAAATCCAGGTGAAAATCGAAGAGAGCGTGCGCGGCCTCGACGTATTCGTCGTACAGCCGACCTGTCATCCCGTCAACGAAAATCTGATGGAGCTGCTGATAATCATGGATGCGCTCCGCCGCGCCAGCGCAAGGCGGATTTACCCCGTTATTTCCTACTACGGCTACGCCAGACAGGACAAAAAAATCCAGCCGCGAGAGCCGATTAGCGCTAGGCTCGTGGCGAATCTTATCGAGGGCGGCGGTGCGGACAGAGTGCTTTCGATGGACTTGCACTCGAATTCCATACAGGGTTTTTTCAACATACCGGTTGACCATCTTACCGCAGCTAATTTACTGGTCGGCGCGATGCACCGGAACGGTCTCATAGACGAAAAAATGATTCTCGTCAGCCCCGACGTCGGCGGCGTCCAGCGCGTAAACGACGTGAGCAACAAAATCGAGCGGTTTTACGGCCTGAAAGTTCCGCTGGCGATTATCGCCAAACGGCGGCCCGAGCCGAACGTCAGCGAAGTGCTGGAAGTCATCGGACAGGTGAAAGGCAAGGTCGCCGTTTTATTCGACGACATGATTGACACAGCTGGCAGTACGACGAACGGCGCGCAGGAACTGATGGAGCGCGGCGCAAAAGAAGTGCATTTATATGCCACGCACGGACTGATGTCCGGCCCGGCATACGAAAGGCTGGGCGAAAGCTCAATCAAAAGCGTGGTCGTGACCGACACGATTCCACTGCGCAAAAACCGGCCGAAGAACGTGCAGGTTGTAAGCACCTCGGGCATTTTCGCCAGAGCGATACGCAACTGCTTCGAAGACCAGTCGATTAGCCAGATATTTAACGAAAGCGATTTGGACTGATTTCTTCACCCCCCATTTTTGGCTAAAAACCGTATATTCGAACGCACAGGCAGTTCCTGCGCGATAATATACGCGCCGGAAGGCATTGGAGTGAGCAGTATGATGCGATTTTTGACAATTTTGTTGACGATTTTGCTTTCGGCGGCTGCCATCGCCGCGCTCGCGGGCTGCCCCGCACAGCCGGAAGGCGAGTCCGAAGGAGTACGGGTAATTACGTCTGAAGGCGGCGAGACAGTTGACGGCGAAGTGACGCGTCCGGCGGAAGGCGGAGACGGCGCTGCTTCCGGCGAAACCGGCGAAGAACAGCCGGCGGGCGATTCAACCGATGCCGCCGAAGGCGATGGCGAACCGGACGGCGTCGCGGATGAGCCGGATACAGGTCAAGACGATCCGGAAGCGGGCGGCGCGGATAGCGGCTCGGCTGCGGATACTCCGGTTGATAACGGCGGTGGCGGAAGCCAATCCGCAGGCGGAAAAAGTCCGTTCCCGGCCGAAGGCGAGCTATGGGGCTACGACGACCTTGGAAAAAACCAGAACGAAAAAGTGCAGGTTTTGATAGAAACCGACAAGGGCAACATAATGTTCGAGCTTTATCCCGAAATCGCCCCCAAAACTGTATCCAAGTTTGTCGATTACGTGAACTCGGGCTTTTACAAAGATACCTATTTTTATCGCGTCGAAAAGGGCTTCGTAACGCAAGGCGGAAATCCCTTGACCTCTACCGAAATCGAAAAAGTGGGATATGGCGTTTCGTCATGGCCCGACAGCGCCGCGGACAAAAAGCGCGCTGCCGAGCGCATCGGCAACGTTCCCGACGAAAAGAACTACGCGCGCTGCGACGTCGGTACGATTTCGCTGGCGAAGCTTGTCGAAGCGGGTTACGGCGAAGACGGAAAAGCGGGATACAAACCGGGCAGCGCCGCGTATGAATTTTTCATCAACACCGCGAACAACAGCCATTTGAACGATTACTTCACGGTTTTCGGAAAAGTAGTCGCAGGAATGGACGTCGTACAAAGGCTAACGAAAGACGACGTAATCAGAAACATGCGGGTGGTCCAATAGCGGGCGGCGGTATGACCAACGAAGATTCCACAACCGGCGCGCTTAGCGAAGGCATGCGCGAAGTAATCTCGCGGCTCACTCCGCGTCAGCGCCAGATACTCATCGCCCTCGTGAAGACATACGTGCGAACCGCCGCGCCGGTCGCCAGCGGCGCGCTGGCCGAAATAATCGACGCATCCAGTGCAACCATCCGCTCCGAGTTCGCGTTTCTCGAAGAACTGGGTTTTCTATCCAAAGACCATCAGGCGTCGGGCCGCATACCGACCGACCTGGCATACCGTTTTTTCGTGGATGAAATCCGTGACCGAATCGAGCCGGTCGAAGGCGAGCAGGCGCGCGTCGAGCGTGCGCTGGCGGGGCTTAGGCGCGAATTTTCGCTCTTGATGGACGGCGCGCTCCGTCACCTCGCATCCGAAAGCGGACAGGCGGCGTGGGTTTCCGTTCCCGTTTTGCCGGACCTTATCATCCGCTCGATAGATTTCATTCCGACCGCCGAGCGCAGTTTTCTGATACTCATCGTGACGACGAAAGGCTATACGCGCCATCGCATGGCGACGCTTGGCGACAAAGTGGACGAAACAATACTGCGATATTTGAAGGAGCAGCTCAACAACTACCTTTCGGGACGTCCGATTACCGAAGTGGATTTTCGTATCATCGGCAGGATTTTCGAGGACGTCGGGCGCGTGCCGCGCACGGTGCTTGAGCATATTTCGGCGTTTCTCGACGAACTTACGTTGGGCCATGAGCGCATTTACATAAGCGATTCGCGGCCGCTTCTCGCTCAGCCGGAGTTTCGCAACGTTGCGCTTATGAACGCGGTGTTGGACATCCTTAACGACCATTCGTCGTTCAGCACCTACGTGCGTGACGTAATGGGCGACGAAGATATGAGCATCGTTATCGGCAAAGAAAACGCGGACGCGAAGCTAAAGGCGATGAGCCTCGTATTCGCCAGATACAGGTTGTCGGGCGAGCTTAGCGGCACCGTAGGCATTATCGGGCCGACCCGCCAAACTTACGACTTGAACATTCCGCTCGTCGCGGTCGTGGCGGATTGCCTCGCCGAGCTATTAAGAGAAACGCCGTTTTCGCTTTGATTTCCGCCGGCTGGAAGACACATTCGTACTGCCGGGTTTTTTTTCAATCCGGCGCGCCGAAGCTCGATTTGGCTAATGCAGCCTCGATTGGGTATGATTTTGCGGCCGCCTTGACAGGCGATACGGCTTATGGAAAAGGTATATCTGAAAAACTTCGGGTGCAAGGTCAACGCCGCCGAGCTTTTCGAAGCGGCTGAGACTCTGGACTCGCGCGAATTCGACACGGCGGAAGTGCAATCCCACGTCGAAATTCCCGCCGGCGCCGCGGGAACGCTCATCGTAAACAGCTGTACGGTCACGGCGACCGCGGACGCGAAGCTAAGGGCGTTCGTCAGGCGCGTACAAAAGCGCTCCCCCGGTGTAAAAATAATCGTCGGCGGTTGTTCGGTCAGGCTTCCGCAATTCGACATTACGGCGCTCGGCGGCGCGTCCGTCGTGCCGCGCGTTAAAACCGCGGTCGAAAATCTGGTCGAAGGCGCGCTTCAAAACGGCGGGGACAGAGCTCAAGCGATTGGCTTGAATTTTGCGGGTGCATTTTCAGGCCCGAAACAAGACAGGACGCGTGCGTTCATAAGAATGCAGGACGGCTGCGCAAGCAAGTGCTCGTTTTGCATCATCCCGACGGTCAGGCCGGCAGAGTCGCTCGATAGGACCGAAATACTCGCCCGACTCGACCGTGTGCTCGAAGAAGGCTCGAAGGAAGTCGTTCTCACCGGAACGAACATAGGCAAATTCGAGGACGGACACGGCGGCGGTTTCGTCGAACTTGCGCGGGAGTTTTTAAGCCGCGCCGAAACTGCCGGGGCCAGAATCAGGATCAGCTCTATCGAGCCGGAAGACATGAAAGAGCCGGTTTTCGAGCTTTTCGAGCATCCGGCGCTGTGCGGTCACCTGCACCTTCCCCTTCAAAGCGGCAGCGCGAAAGTTCTTGCGGCGATGCGCAGGCGATATAACATCTCGCGGTATCGCAATATCGTCGAGGAATTCCGCTCGAGGTTTCCGCGAGCGTCCATTACGACGGACATTATCGCCGGATTTCCCGGCGAAACGGATGAGGATTTCGCCGAAACTTTGGGCGTAATGGAAGAAGCCGGCTTCGAGCGCGTGCATGTTTTCAGGTTTTCGCCAAGGCCAGGCACGCCCGCCGCAGAGATTAAAGGCGCGCCGGAGCGCATCGTCCGTGCGAGAATGGAAAAAGCGATAGCCCATAGTGATAAAATAATATTCGACCGGATGAAGCGCCATGTTGGCGCTTTTGCGCAAATTCTGGTCGAGGAAACGGTCGGGAATATGGGTGTCGGCTATACCGGCGAGTATTTTCGTGCCTGCGTCGAGGACCTTCCTGCTGCGAAGGGCGCCCTCGTACGCGTCAAACTTGGCGAGCCGGACGCCGCCGGGCTGTTTTCCGCAAGGGTTGCGGACACGGATACCGGCGAAGGATTGGGCGTTGCCGGAGGCCGCGAGCGCAAACTTTCATTGAGGGTGAGCTGAAATAGAAAACAACACGGTCATAAAAGTTGACAGCTACGACGAACTCCACGAGCTTTTCGGCGATTACGACTCTAATTTAAGACACATCAAGAAACAACTGAAAGTGCGCGTCTATACGCGCGGACTCGAAGTGGTGGTCAGCGGCGAAAAAACGCGCGTGGATGCCGCGCGCGAAATCTTGGAGCGAATGCTCGGCGATATACGTGCACGCGGATTCATCGAAGACGATTCGGTGGACGTTTATTTGAGCGATACCGAACTCGAACTCGCCGCGGGCAACGTACCGCAAGTGCCCAATTTCGCGCCGAAAAGCGACGGTCAGCGCCGCTATCTCGAAACGATGGAAGGCCACGAGCTTACGCTTTGCTACGGCCCGGCGGGAACGGGGAAAACCTACTTGGCCGTCGCGATGGCGATTAGCTTTTTCAAGCGCAATTTGGTCAGGCGAATAGTCCTTTGCCGTCCGGCGGTCGAAGCCGGGGAATCTCTCGGATTTTTGCCAGGCACTATGCAGGAAAAAGTGAATCCCTATCTCATTCCGCTTTTCGACGCGCTCAACGACCTTTTGAAGTTCGACCGCGTCCGCAAACTGATGGACCAAAACGTAATCGAAGTCGCCCCGCTCGCGTTCATGCGCGGCCGAAGCCTGAACAACAGCTTTATCATTCTCGACGAGGCGCAGAACACTACCTATTCCCAAATGAAAATGTTCCTAACGCGCATGGGCAGAAATTCCAGAGTCGTCGTCACCGGCGACATTACGCAAGTTGACCTCGACGAAGGAAAGCAGAGCGGTTTTTCGATCGCTCTCGACCTTGTGCGTCCGCTCGCCGGCGAAGGAATAGCCATCTGCGAATTGACCGAGCGCGACGTCGTGCGCCATCCGATAGTTCAGCAGATAATCAACGCGTATGAAAGATACGACTCCGAGCGCGCCCATCTAAAACGCAATCGAGAATCGAACGGCGGCGAATTCGGCGGAAGGTAACCGGAGAAACCGATATGACGAGCGGCGGCGAATCGGGCAAAAAGAAAACCACTGCGGCGCACAGAACCGCCGTAATCGCGGTCAGCACCGCGCTTGTCGTTGCGCTTTTTTACGCTCACCTTTTTCTTTTCCCGATTAAGCTTCAAATCGGTCAGATAGTTCCGTTTACGATTGCCAGCCCCGGCGACGGCGAATGGGTTGACAGTCAAGAGTTTGCAAAAATCAAAACCGAGGAATCCCAGGGCTTCGTACTCGACCAAAACGCCGCGGGCGAAGCCGTCCGGGCGCTGGCGACGTTCTTTTCCGAGATAAAGCGCACCGCGGAAATGCCGCCCGAATCGCGGCAATCCGCCCAGCTGGGCATCGGACTCAAATATCCGCCGGACGACCTTATGATTCAAAAACTCCTGACGACGGACTCCGGCCGGCTTGAGGAAATAGAAAGGGAAGCGACGCGGCTTCTGTCGGAATTCATGAACGAGCCTCTCGACGACGAGCGCGTGGCGACCTTGAAAAAGAACTCCGAAAACGTCTATCTTTCGATTCAAGAGCAAATCGCCGTCAGTTTTCTAAATCCGAACTTAATTTTCTACAAAGCGCGCAATCCGGAAGAGCTTTTCAAGGACTTTTTCACGTTCAGAATCAAGAAAGGCGACATAATCATTTCCGAGGGTCAACAGGTTACACAGCAGGTTCTCGACAAACTCGAAGCCGTGAAAGACGCGCGGAAACGCCAGGATTTGCTGACGTTCACCGGCCTTTCGCTGATGTACCTGATTATGATGATTCTTTGGGGCTACTACTTGAGGCGTTTCAAAAACTTCATTTGGAAAAGCCCCCGCTCCCTCGCCATCGTGTACGGAATTCTTATTTTCAGCCTTGCGGTTTGCCTTGTCATTATCAGAATTCCGTTTCCATATTTCTATTTTTCGGTGAATCTTCCGCTAATCATCGGCTGCATTCTTACATGCGTCGTGTTCGACCCGATATTCGCGCTTTACCTTTACGGCTCGCTTAGCCTGCTTTCGAGCTGGATGTTCGGGTTCAATACCGACCTTCTAATTTACAGCGTCGTCGGCGTCGTCACGCCTCCGGTGTTTCTTACGAGAATGAGCGACAGATACCGGATAATCAGGCTCGGAATTATTCTCGGAATCATCAACGTTTATCTTGTCGGCATTGTTATTCTGGTCGGCGTTCAATCGTACTCGGTTTCGCCCTTCGTTATCGCGTTCGTCGCGGGCATAGCCGCGGCGATTTTCGCTCTCGGCAGCCAGCTTTTTCTCGACCAGCTTGCCGTTCCGCTTACTCGCACGAGATTGGACGAGCTTTCCGATACGAACTCGCCGATTTTGCAGCAGCTTATGCTCAAGGCGCCCGGCACGTACAACCACTCGCTTGTAATGGCGCAAATGGCGGAAGAAGCCGCACGCGCCATCGGCGCGGACGCCCAGCTCGCACGCGTCGGCGCTCTTTATCACGACATCGGCAAAATCGCCCAGCCGAAGTTTTTCGGCGAGAATCTGGCGGATAAAACCAAAAATCCGCACAACAAACTGGAGCCGAAATCAAGCTATAACATCATTCTTCAGCACATCGAAAAAGGCGTGGAACTCGCGAAGAAAAACCGCCTTCCGCAGGAAATCGTCCAATTCATAATCACGCATCACGGCACGAGCGTTATGAAATATTTCTATCATCAAGCGTCCGGCACCGAAAACGGAGTGCCGGTGACGCCGGACGAATTTTCATATCCCGGGCCGCTTCCTTCCGACCGGGAAACGACAATCGTGAACATCGCCGACAGCTGCGAGGCAATCGTTAGGGCGCGCGAGCTTGCGACCGAAGAAGAAATACGCAAAGTCGTCGAAGACGTTATCGACGAAAAAATCAAAACGAATCAGCTTGCGAAAAGCAATTTGAGCATAAAGGACTTAAATACAATCGCGAACGCATTCGTTTCCGTACTCTGCGGCATTTACCACAGCCGGATAAAGTATCCCGACGACATAAAGAAACAGCAATCCGCGGCAGCCGATTCCGCGGATTCCGGCGAGAGCGAAATCGCCGCGCCTACCGGTGAAGTCTCTCGCGCCCCGGCGGAGCCGAAGGGCGATTCTTTGGATTCGTAACCGATCGTCTTCCGGTTTAATCCGTCCGCATCGCGTCGAGGTTCAAAATCGTTTTGCCGTCCGAAATCACAAGATTCGCGTTGGGATTCAGCCTGTCTATGGCGTACCACTGCAGATATTCAGGATATCTTTTAAGCGTCGCGGCGACGATTTCGATAGCCGCCGCCTGACCG
>JAANMV010001692.1_pt1 | contig 23632 bp, 20 predicted proteins | sample 7279661 | NCBI WGS metagenome assembly JAANMV01 (sample SAMN14094540, study PRJNA606508) | bioreactor metagenome | isolation source: A lab-scale SPAN reactor treating ammonium-rich wastewater day 121 | place: Ireland: Galway | collected 2017-05-16
CCAGCGCCTGCGCGGGCACGCAATGCCAGGGGCTGCGGCCGTTCTTCTGGAACTCGGTGCTGATGGCGGTGCCTGCGGTGGCGATCTGAGGTCTTGCCGCAGCGCGACCGTAGCGGCCCTAGCGGAGCGTTATTCCCGGGCAGCGTTGTCGGTGCCCGCCGCCGGTCGCGACGGAGCCCGACGCAGCAACTCCGCCACCACCGGTACATCCGCTGGCGGCATTGGGTAGTCGCCCAACTTGCGCAGCGGCACCCAGGCCAGCGCCTGCCCTTCCAGGCCACGCGGGTGGCCACTGAAGGCAACCTCGCGCACATCCAGCAGCAGGTGCTTGCCGGGCGTCTCCAGCGGCACGCAGGCCACTGGTGCACCCACCGTGGCCTCGATGCCCAGTTCCTCATGGAGTTCGCGCACCAGCGCATCTTCGGGTAGTTCACCCGGCTCGACCTTGCCGCCGGGGAACTCCCAAAGGCCGGCCAGGTCGCGGCCTTCGGTACGGCGCGCCAGCAGGATCCGCCCACGCGCATCGCGCAGCACGCCGGCGGCGACGTGGACCTGCTTCATCGAAACGAACAGGGCCGCCTGCTACGCAAGCTGCCCATGGCAGTGCTTGAACTTCTTGCCGCTGCCGCAGGGGCACGGATCGTTGCGGCCGATGTCGGCGAACGCCGCCTGCTGCGCACGCGCGGCCTGCACCTGCGCCGCTTCCTCGTCCGCACCCATGCCGCCCGAGCCGGGGTGCTGGAACTGCATCTGCCGGGCCACGGCCTCGGCGCGGGCACGCTCCTGCGCCTCGGCAGCGGCCACCTCCTCCTCGCTGCGGATGCGCACGCGGGCGAGCAGCGAGACCACTTCGTGCTTGACCTTCTCCAGCAGCTCCGAGAACAGCTCGAAGGCTTCCTTCTTGTATTCCTGCTTGGGCTGCTTCTGCGCGTAGCCGCGCAGGTGGATGCCCTGGCGCAGGTAGTCCATGCGCGCCAGGTGTTCCTTCCAGCTCTGGTCCAGCACGTTCAGCATCACGTGCTTCTCCAGCATGCGCATGGTCTCGCCGCCGACCTGCGCTTCCTTGTCCGCGAACAGCGCATCCACCGCGTCCTGCACGTGGTCAAGGATCTGCGATGCATCCAGCTCGGCCTGCGCCTTGTGCAGCCCCACCAGGTCCAGCTGCACGCCGAACTCGCTGGCCAGCGCCGCTTCCAGGCCGGGCAGGTCCCACTGTTCGTCGATCGAGTCGGCCGGCACGTGGCGCTGCACCAGCTCGGCGACCACGTCGTAGCGGATGCCGTCGATGTTCTCCTTGACGCTCTCGGCTTCCAGCAGCTCGTTGCGCTGGCCGTAGATGACCTTGCGCTGGTCGTTGTTGACGTCGTCGAAGTCCAGCAGGTTCTTGCGGATGTCGAAGTTGTGCGCCTCTACCTTGCGCTGCGCGTTGGCGATCTGCTTGGTCACCAGCGCGGACTCGATGATGTCGTCTTCCTTCAGGCCCATCCGCGCCATCACCTTCTGCACCCAGTCGGCGGCGAAGATGCGCATCAGGTTGTCTTCCAGCGACAGGTAGAAGCGCGACGAGCCCGGGTCGCCCTGGCGGCCGGAGCGGCCGCGCAGCTGGTTGTCGATGCGGCGGGACTCGTGGCGCTCGGTGCCGATGATGTGCAGGCCGCCGGCGGCCTTGACCGCGTCGTGGCGTTCCTGCCATGCGGCCTTGAGGCGATCCTTGTCGGACTGCGTGGCGTCGTCGCCCAGCGCAGCCAGCTCGGCGTCCAGCGAACCGCCCAGCACGATGTCGGTGCCGCGGCCGGCCATGTTGGTGGCGATGGTCACCGCGCCCGGCGCGCCGGCGTTGGCGACGATGTGGGCCTCGCGCTCGTGCTGCTTGGCGTTGAGCACTTCGTGCGGGATGCCGGCCTCGCGCAGGTTCTCGCTGAGCAGCTCCGACACCTCGATCGAGGTGGTGCCGACCAGCACCGGCTGGCCCTTGGCCACGCATTCCTTGATCTCGTTGGCCACCGCGCGGTACTTGCCGGCGCGGTTGAGGAACACCAGGTCCGGGTGGTCCTTGCGGATCATCGGCCGGTGGGTCGGGATCACCACCACTTCCAGCCCGTAGATGTTCTGGAACTCGAACGCCTCGGTGTCCGCGGTACCGGTCATGCCGGACAGCTTCTTGTACATGCGGAACAGGTTCTGGAACGTCACCGACGCCAGCGTCTGGTTCTCGCGCTGCACCGGCACGCCTTCCTTCGCCTCCACCGCCTGGTGCAGGCCGTCGGACCAGCGCCGGCCCGGCAGGGTGCGGCCGGTGAATTCATCGACGATGATGACCTCGCCGTCGCGGACGATGTAGTCCACGTCGCGCTGGTAGATGGCGTGGGCGCGCATCGCCGCGTTGAGGTGGTGGACCACGTGGATGTTCTGCGCGGCGTACAGGCTCTCGTCGGCCTCGAGGATGCCGGCCTGGCGCAGCAGCTGCTCGGCATGCTCCTGCCCGGCTTCGGACATGTGCACCTGCTTCTGCTTCTCGTCGACCCAGTAGTCGCCCTCGCCCTCTTCGGTTTCCTGCCGCTGCAGCGACGGCACCACCGCGTTCACCCGCAGGTAGAGCTCCGGCGATTCGTCGGCCGGGCCGGAGATGATCAGCGGGGTACGCGCCTCGTCGATCAGGATCGAGTCCACCTCGTCGACGATGGCGAAGTTGAGGGTGCGCTGGAAGCGGTCTTCCTTGGCCAGCGCCATGTTGTCGCGCAGGTAGTCGAAGCCGAATTCGTTGTTGGTGCCGTAGGTGATGTCGCAGCCGTAGGCCGCGCCCTTGTCGGCATGCGGCATGCCCGGGTAGACCACGCCCACGGTGAGGCCCAGCCAGTTGTAGAGCTTGCCCATCTGGGCGGCGTCACGGCGGGCCAGGTAGTCGTTGACGGTGACCACGTGCACGCCCTTGCCCTCGAGCGCATTGAGGTAGACCGCGGCGGTCGCGGTCAGGGTCTTGCCCTCGCCGGTGCGCATTTCCGCGATCTTGCCGCCGTGCAGGACCATGCCGCCGATCAGCTGGACGTCGAAATGACGCATGCCGAACACGCGCACCGAGGCTTCGCGGCAGACCGCGAACGCTTCCGGCAGCAGCTTGTCCAGCGATTCGCCCTTGGCGATGCGTGCCTTGAACTCCTCGGTCTTGGCCTTCAGCGCCTCGTCCGGGAGCGCCTGCATCTGCGGCTCCAGCGCATTGATCTTCCTGACGTTGGCGCCGTACTGCTTGAGCAGGCGCTCGTTGCGGCTGCCGAAAACGCTGGTGAGCAAACTGTTGAACATGGGGTGTCCCTGGCGGGATGCGCGCCGGTGGCGCGGCATCGGGAAAGCAACGAAATACCCGAAACCGGGCACGCAGGCCCGTTCGGGAATCGATTAGTTTAGCTGGAGGCGGCCTGCGACGTGCGCAAGCCCCTCGCCCGATGTCAGCCGCGGCTGGGCCCGTGGCGGGCCAGCGCGTTGTTGTGGCCGAGGAACTTGCGGGGATTGACCACCACGCCGTCCTGCCACAGCTCGAAGTGCACGTGCGCGCCGGTGGAACGGCCGCTGGAGCCGGCCTTGGCGATCTCCTGCCCCGCGCGCACCAGGTCGCCGACCTGGCGGGTCAGGCGCGAATTGTGCGCATAGCGGGTGACGTAGCCGTTGCCGTGGTCGATTTCGACCGTGCTGCCGTAGCCGCTACGGTCGCCGGCATAGCTGACCACGCCGTCCGCCACCGCCAGCACCGGGTCGCCAATGCTGGCCTGGAAATCGATGCCCTTGTGGAACTGGCTGCCGCCGCCGAACGGGTCGGCGCGGCCACCAAAGCCGGAGGTGACGAAGCTGCCGGCGATCGGTTCGCGCGAGGGCACCGTATTGCGGTCCAACTCGCGGTTGAACAGCAGGGTTTCCAGCACCGACAGCTGGGTGCCGGCCAGGCGATAGTCGCCCTCCAGCGCCGCCAGCCGCGCGCGCAGCTCGGCCGGCGGCATGTCGCGGGTGATCCCGCCACCGCCCTGCCCGACCGGCTTCTCGAAATCGAATTCGCCGTCCTGCAGCTGGCCGGCGCGGGTCAGCCGGCTGCCCAGCGCGTTCAGCCGATTGGCCTGCGCCTGCAGTTCGGCCAGGCGCGCGGCCAGCGCGTTGACATCGCGCTGCGCATCGCGGCGCACCTTGTCCAGCTCGGCCTGGCGCTCCGCATCCGCGGCCTGCAGCGCCTCCACCTGCGCCATGCCGATCGCGCTGCGCGCGGCCGCGCCGCACAGCATGCCCGCGCCCAGCAGCAGTGCCAACGCCGCCCACGGCCTGCGGCGCGCCCACCGGCGCAGCTGCTGGGCCTGCGCGATGGCGCGCTGGCGGGTATCGTGTAGGTTGCTGAGTTCGATCATCCGTATGCCTGGTTCTCGATCCAACCCCGAAGGGGGCCGTGCCACCGCCAGCCCGCGCGCGGCGCTAGACGCACTGCTCGCCGGTTCCGCCGGTGGCACCCTGCGCCGGGCCCAGTGGCTCGACGCGATGGATCGGTTGCTGCGTACCCACTTGCCCCAGGGGTTGGGAGCGCATGCGCGCCTGGCCAACGTCCGCGGGGACAAGCTGGTGTTCGTCGTCGACTCGCCGGTGTGGCATGCCAAGTTGCGGCTTGCCGCGCCCGCTCTGGTCGACGCCGCCCGCTCCATCGGGCTCGAAGTAAACGACGTGGGTGTCAGGACGACCACCGCACCGCTGCGGCCGCTACCGCCGGCCGAAGCGCGCCATGCTCCGATGTCGGCCGCCGCCCGTGCTGGACTGGAGACGGCCTTGGCCATGCTGCGGCCGGAGGCGTCGGAAGAGCACGCTGGGGGCGACCGCAAGGCCAGTGCGAGGCGGGCGCCAAGGCCCCCCGCCGAACCGGCCGAGGGCGCATCCTAGCCGCGCTGGCCGTTGATTTTGTTAAGAAATCGATGGGGAGCGCGACGATTTCGTGACGTTGGTCACGCTTTGCGCCGGGATCAGGCCGCCGGCAGCGCGATGCCGTAGCCCAGCTGGGGCGCCTGCCCGGCATCGACGAAGCTGACTTCTTCCCACGCCTGCGCATCCGCCAGCAGCGCGCGCACCAGCTTGTTGTTCAGCGCATGCCCGGACTTGTAGCCCTCGTAGGCGCCGAGGATGGCGTGGCCGGCTAGGTACAGGTCGCCGACCGCGTCGAGGATCTTGTGGCGGACGAATTCGTCGGCGTAGCGCAGGCCGTCCTCGTTCAGCACGCGGAAGTCGTCGAGCACGATGGCGTTGTCCATCGAGCCGCCGAGGCCGAGGTTGCGGTCGCGCATGTACTCGAGGTCGCGCATGAAGCCGAAAGTGCGGGCGCGGCTGACTTCCTTGATGTAGGCGCTGGTGGAGAAGTCCACCTCCACCCGCGACAGCGCATCCGGGATCGCCGGATGGTCGAACTTGACCGTGAAGCCCAGCCGGAAGCCGTCATGCGGCTCGAAACGGGCGATCTTGTCGCCCTCGCGTACTTCCACCGGCTTGAGGATGCGGATCAGCCGCTTGGCCGCGTGCTGCTCGACGATGCCGGCGGATTCCAGCAGGAATACGAATGGACCGGCGGAGCCGTCCATGATCGGCACTTCGGCCGCGCTCAGCTCGACGTAGGCGTTGTCGATGCCCAGGCCCGCCAGCGCCGACATCAGGTGCTCGACCGTCAGCACCTTGGCGCCATCGCGGCTCAACCCGGTGCATAGGGTGGTTTCGGTGACCAGCGTCGCGGCGGCGGGCATTTCCACCACCGGTTCAAGGTCGATGCGGCGGAACACGATGCCGGTGTCGGCCGGCGCCGGCCGCAGGGTCAGGAAGACCTTCTCCCCGCCATGCAAACCCACGCCGGTGGCGCGGATCACGTTCTTGAGGGTGCGTTGGCGAAGCATCGGTTCAGATTATCACGCGATTTGCTGAATCCAGCCGTAAAAATCGCTGGCCCGATCTCCCGGCGCAGGCCACGGCGGTGGGACGATAGTAGCCGGCCGGCAGCGCCGACCGACTGGGAAACGCGCCGGGCGGACGACCCGGCACGCGATTTCGACAGGAGCGACACGCCCTCCCTCCGCCACGGACGGACGGGGGAAAGGTTGGGAAGCGGCGCGGTTGCGCCCCCTTCCCGCCTTCCTTCCGCCCACGCGGAAGGAAGCTGCTGGAACCTCAGTCCGCCTGGCGGCGCAGGAACGCCGGGATGTCCAGGTAGTCGTCCTTCGGCAGCTCGGCGGCGACCGGGGCGGCTTCGGCGGCGTTACGGCGCAGGCTGCCGGCGAAACCGACCGGGGCGGCCGGGGTGAAGCTATCGGAGATCGCGTCGATCGGCAGCCCGGTGGTGCCATCGCGCTTGACCTGGGTGTTGATCAGCTGCACCTGCGGGCGGCGCGGGGCTTCCGTCGGCGCCTCGAAGCGGTTGTTGCGGGGCTCGCCGACCGGCTGGCGCAGGCCCACGGTGGCGCGGCTGAGGCCGGTGGCGACCACGGTGACGCGCACTTCGTCCTGCATGTCCGGATCGAGCACGGTGCCGATGACCACGGTGGCGTCCTCGGCGGCGAACTGCTCGACCGTGCGGCCGACCTCGTCGAACTCGGCCATGGTGAAGTCCGGGCCGGCGGTGATGTTGACCAGGATGCCGTTGGCGCCGGACAGGTTGACGTCGTCCAGCAGCGGGTTCTGGATCGCCGCCTCGGCCGCTGCCTGCGCGCGGTCGTCGCCGCGGGCGCTGCCGCTGCCCATCATCGCCAGGCCCATCTCGGACATGACGGTGCGCACGTCGGCGAAGTCGACGTTGATCAGGCCCGGGCGCACGATCAGGTCGGCGATGCCCTGCACCGCGCCCAGCAGCACGTCGTTGGCGGCACGGAACGCCTGGATCATGGTGGCGTTGCGGCCCAGCACGGTGATCAGCTTTTCGTTCGGGATGGTGATCAGCGAGTCGCAGTGCTGGCTCAGCTCCTCGATGCCCTTCGCCGCCACCTGCATGCGCCGGCGGCCTTCGAACGGGAACGGCTTGGTGACCACGGCCACGGTCAGGATGCCCATTTCCTTGGCCAGCTGCGCCACCACCGGCGCGGCGCCGGTGCCGGTGCCGCCGCCCATGCCGGCGGTGATGAACACCATGTCGGCGCCCTGCAGCGCCTCGATGATGGTTTCGCGGTCTTCCAGTGCGGCCTGCCGGCCGACTTCCGGGTTGGCGCCGGCGCCGAGGCCCTTGGTGACGTTGCCGCCGAGGGTCAGCTGCTGCGACGCGCCGCAGTTCTTGATCGCCTGCGAATCGGTGTTGGCGGTGATGAACTCCACGCCGTCGACGCTGCTGTTGACCATGTGCGCGACCGCGTTGCCGCCGCCGCCGCCGACGCCGAAGACCTTGATGACCGCGTTGGGTGCGACGTGCTGGATCAGTTCGAAATGTGCCATGTCCGTGTCCTGTCGTTGTGGCCGGGATCGAGGAGGCGGGAGTCCCGCTTCGCCTTCGCCGGCTTGTTATTGGGTTGTGTCCTGCGCTTGCCGCCTTGCTGCCTTGCCCGTCTTTCCTGCCCTGCCCGCTTGTTGCCGCTACCGCCCGCTGCCGCCGCTCAGAACGCGCCGCGGAACCACTTCACCGCCTTGCCGAGCATCCCGCCGACCTTGCCGCTGGGCAGCGTCGGCCGCTTCGGGTGTTCCATCTGCGCGCCCATCAGCAGCAGGCCCACGCCGGTGGCATGCACCGGGTTGCCCACCACTTCGCCGAGCCCGGTGACGTGCTGCGGGATGCCGATCCGCACCGGCATCTGCAGCATTTCCTCGGCCAGCTCGACCACGCCCTCCATCTTCGAGGCACCGCCGGTCAGCACCATGCCGGCGCGCACCCGCTGCTCGAAGCCCGAGCGGCGCAGTTCCGCCTGCACCATCTCGAAGATTTCCTCGTAGCGCGCCTGCACCGCCTGCGCCAGCGCGTGCCGCGGCAGCCGGCGCGGCGGGCGGTCGCCCACGCTTTCGACCTGGATGCTTTCCTCGGCGCGCGCCAGCTGCGCCAGCGCGCAGGCGTACTTCACCTTGATGTCCTCGGCGTGCGGCGTGGGCGTGCGCAGCATGTGCGCGATGTCCTCGGTCACCTTGTCGCCCGCCACCGGCAGGTTGGCGGTGTGGCAGATCGCGCCCTGCATGAACACCGCGATGTCGGTGGTGCCGGCGCCCATGTCGACCAGCACCACCCCCAGCTCGCGTTCGTCCGGGGTCAGCACCGCGGTGCTGGACGCCAGCGAGGACAGCACCAGCTCGTCCACCTGCAGGCCGCAGCGCTGCACGCACTTGCTGATGTTCTGCGCCGCCGACTGCGCGCAGGTGACCAGGTGCGCGTGCACCTCCAGGCGCACGCCGGTCATCCCGACCGGGTTGCGGATGCCTTCCTGCGAATCGTCCAGCACGTACTCGCGCGGGATCGCGTGGAGGATGCGCTGGTCGGCCGGGATCGCCACCGCCTTGGCGGCTTCCAGCACGCGGTCGAGATCGCCGTAGGTGACCTCGCCGTCGCGGATCGGCACGATCCCGGGCGAGTTCTTGCACTGCACGTGGTTGCCGGAGATCGAGGCGTACACGCTGCTGACCTCGCAGCCAGCCATCAGCTCGGCTTCCTCCACCGCGCGCTGGATCGACTGCACGGTGGAATCGATGTCCACCACGACGCCGCGGCGCAGCCCGCGCGATTCGTGCGAGCCGATGCCGATCACCTCGATGGGTTCGCCCGGGGCGTATTCGCCGACCAGCGCGGTGACCTTGGAGGTGCCGATATCGAGGCCGACGATCAGGGACTTGTCGCCTTTGCGGTTCATGTGTTGCTGCCGTGGTTCGTGGGGGTGGGATCAGCCTTCGCCCAGGTCAGGGCGAAGCCATTGGTGTAGCGAAGGTCTGCGCGCACCAGCCGGCGATGCGGGTTCTGCGCGGCCAGCTGCGGCAGCATCGGCGCGAACCGCGCCAGCCGCGCGCCGGGGTCGTTGCGGCCCAGCACCACGCGGGTGCCGTCGCGCAGGCTGATCGACCAGCTACCGCGACGGTCCAGCGCCACGCCCAGCACCCCGCCGGCGTCGGCCAGCTGCTCGCGGGCCTGGTTGTACAGCGCCACCACCTCCGGCACCCGGCCTTCCGGGCCATCCAGCAGCGGCAGCCCGGCCGGCGTTTGCAGCTTGCCGACCGGGAACAGCCGGCCGTGTTCGGACAGCAGCTGCTGCCCGCCCCAGCGTGCGAACGGGCGATGCTCGACGATCCGCACCTCCAGCACGTCGGGCCAGTGCTTGCGCACCTGCGCGCGCTCCACCCACGGCAGCGCATCCACGGTGCGCTGGATCGCGCCCAGGTCCACCGCGAAGAAGCCGCGCTGCGCGTGCGGCAGCACCGCGGCCTGCAGCCGTGCGCGGTCGACCCGCGCCAGTTCGCCCTGCACGCGCAGGGTACGCAGCGGCCAGTGTTCGCCGCCCATCCAGCCTTCGACCACGGCGACGACCGGCAGCGCCAGCAGCGCCAGCGCGAGCAGCCAGGCCAGCGAGCGCAGGGCAGGCTTCAAAGCGTTTGCTCCAGGATGCGCCAGCACAGTTCCTCGAACGACACGCCCAGCTCGCGCGCCGCCTTCGGCACCAGCGAGTGGCTGGTCATGCCCGGGGCGGTGTTCACTTCCAGCAGCAGCAGCCGGCCGCTGGCGCGGTCGCGCATCACGTCGATGCGGCCCCAACCGCTGCAGCCGGCGGCGCGGAACGCATCCAGCGCCAGCGCGCGGATCGCGGCCTCGTCGCCGCCCTCCAGACCGGGACACAGGTACTGGGTGTCCTCGGCGATGTACTTGGCGTTGTAGTCGTACCACGCGCCCTTGGGCACGATCCGGATCGATGGCAGCGCGACTTCGCCCAGCACGCCGACGGTCAGCTCGTCGCCCACCACCATCTGCTCCATCAGCATTTCGCCGCCGTAGCCGCGCGCGACCTCGATCGCGGCGTCGATGTCGGCTTCGGCCAGCACCCGCGCCACGCCCACGCTGCTGCCTTCGCTGGAGGGCTTCACGAACACCGGCAGCCCCAGCTCCAGCGCGGCCGCGCGCAGGTCGGCGCCGGGCGCCAAGCGGACGAACTGCGGCGTCGGCAGGCCGGCGCTGATCCACACCTGCTTGGTGCGGATCTTGTCCATGGTCAGCGCGCTGCCCAGCACGCCGGAGCCGGTGCAGGGCACCTCGAAGCCCTGCAGCAGGCCCTGCAGCACGCCGTTCTCACCGTCGCCGCCGTGCAGGATGTTGAACACGCGGTCGAACCTGCCGTGCACCAGCGCATCGACCAATGCCGGGATGCCGTCCACCGCGTGGGCGCTGACGCCGCGCGACTGCAGCGCTTCCAGCACGTTGCGACCGGAATCCAGCGAGACTTCGCGCTCGCTGCTGCTGCCGCCCATCAGCACGGCGACGCGGCCGAACGCGGATGGGTCGGTGCAACGCAACGGGGCGAATGCAGGGGCACTCATGCGGATTCTCCCTGCGCAGGTTGCGGCTGCAGGCCATCGCGGGCGATCTGCTGCGCGGCGGCGCCGATGTCGCCGGCGCCCATCAACAGCAGCAGGTCGCCATCGCGCAGCACGCCGGGCAGCACGCCGGCCAGTTCGGCGGCACCGCCGACCACCACCGGCTCGACCCGGCCGCGGGTGCGGATCGAACGCGCCAGCGCGCTGGCGTCGGCGCCGGCAATCGGCGCTTCGCCGGCCGGGTACACCTCGGTCAGCAGCAGCGCGTCCACGCTCGACAGCACCGCCGCGAACTCGTCGAACAGGTCGCGGGTGCGGGTGTAGCGATGCGGCTGGAATGCCACCACCAGCCGCTTGTCCGGCCAGCCGCCGCGGGCCGCGGCGAACACCGCGGCAAGCTCCTTCGGGTGGTGGCCGTAGTCGTCCACCAGCGCCACTTCGCCACCTTCGGCCAACTTCAGCGTGGCCAGCTGGTTGAAGCGCCGGCCGATGCCCTGGAAGCCTTCCAGCGCCTTGGCGATGGCCGCGTTCGGCACCCCCAGCTGCCAGCCGATGGCGGCGGCGGCGAGCGCGTTCTGCACGTTGTGGCGGCCCGGCAGGGCCAGCGTGCAGGCAGTGCGGCTGCCGTCCGGCAGGCACAGGGTGAACTGCATGCGCGCACCCTGCTGGCGCACGTCGGCGGCGCGCACGTCGGCCTCCGGCGCGAAGCCGTAGGTGACGACGTGGCGCGGCGTCCTGCGCGCCAGCTGCGCCACTTCCTCGTCGTCGATGCACAGCACCGCCAGCCCGTAGAACGGCAGCCGGTGCAGGAATTCGGAGAACGCCTGCTTGACCCGCTCGAAATCGCCGCCGTAGTTCTCCAGGTGGTCGGCATCGATGTTGGTGATGACCGCGACCACCGGGTTCAGGCGCAGGAAGCTGCCGTCGCTCTCGTCGGCTTCGGCCACCAGCCAGTCGCCGCCACCGAGGCCGGCATTGGCGCCGGCGGCCAGCAGCTTGCCGCCGATCACGAAGGTCGGGTCCAGTCCGCCTTCGGCCAGCACGCTGGCGGTCAGCGAGGTGGTGGTGGTCTTGCCGTGGGTGCCGGCCACCGCCACCCCGCGCTTGAAGCGCATCAGCTCGGCCAGCATCTCCGCGCGCGGCACCACCGGGATGCGCTGCGCGCGCGCTTCCAGCAGCTCGGGGTTGTCCGGCTTGATCGCGCTGGACACCACCACGCAGTCGGCCTCCAGCACGTTGGCGGAAGCGTGGCCGCGGTGGATGGCGATGCCCAGCGACGCCAGCCGCCTGGTCACGGCGTTGTCGGCGTTGTCGGAACCGCTGACCTGGTAGCCCAGCGTGCGCATCACCTCGGCGATGCCACTCATGCCGACCCCGCCGATGCCGACGAAATGCACGCGCGGCAGGGCCTTGGCCGGGTCGTTGATCTGCCGCAGGTGCAGGCTGTGCGGGCTCATCGGGAAACCTCGTTGGAAATCGCGGCCAGCACCGCCTCGGCCACGCGCTGCGCGGCGTCGGGACGGGCCAGGCCGCGCGCGGCCTGCGCCATCGCCAGGCGCTTGCCGGGATCGGCGGAAAGATCGGCCAGCGCCTGCTGCAGGCGCGCGGCCAGTTGTTCGGTCTGCGGCAGCAGCACGGCGGCGCCGCGCTCCACCAGGTATTCGGCATTGCGGGCCTGGTGGTCGTCCACCGCCTGCGGGAACGGCACCAGCACGCTGCCGACGCCGACCGCGCACAGCTCGGCCAGGGTCAGCGCACCGGCGCGGCAGACCACCAGGTCGGCCCAGGCGTACGCGGCCGCCATGTCGGCGATGAAGGGCTCCACGCGCGCTTCGACATTCGCATCGGCATAGGCCTTGCGCGCGGCGTCGAGCATCTTCTCGCCGGCCTGGTGGATGATCTCCACCGGCTGGCCCAGCGCGGCCACCGCGCGCGGCACCGCTTCGTTCAGCGCACGCGCGCCCTGGCTGCCACCCAGCACCAGCAGGCGCAGCGGCCCGGCATGCGCGAAGTCGCGCTGCCCGGGCGGCGGCACCCGTGCGATCTGCACCCGCACCGGGTTGCCGACATGGACCTCGTTCGCGAAGGTCTGCGGGAAACCCACCAGCACCTGCCGCGACACCTTCGCCAGCGCCTTGTTGGTCATGCCGGCGGCGCGATTCTGCTCGTGCACCAGCAGCGGGATGCCGGCCAGCCAGGCGGCGATCCCGCCCGGTCCCGCGGCGAAGCCGCCGAAGCTGACCGCCGCGTCCGGCCGGCGCGCGCGCATCACCGCGGCCGCCGCGCGCACCGCCGACAGGATCCGCAGCGGCGCCGCCAGCAGGGTGGCGATGCCCTTGCCGCGCACGCCCTTGACCGCGATGGTGTCGATGGCGATGCCCTGCGGCGGCACCAACCGGGTTTCCATGCCGCCGTCCGCGCCCAGCCAACACACGTCCACACCGCGCTCGCGCAGCGCCTGCGCCACCGCAAGGCCGGGGAAGATGTGGCCGCCGGTGCCGCCGGCCATCACCATGACGAGGGGCATGCGCGCGCTCAACGGGCCCTCCGCAGCGCGGCCAGCGCGGCCGATTCAGTGGACGGACGGCCCAGGCCGGGTTCGATCCGCTGGCGCAGGCGGCTGGTGCCGCGGTTGCCGGCATCGGCCGGCAGTGGCGGCTGCGCGGCCACCGGCGGCGCGCCGATCGCCACCCCGGCACCCACCGCGCGCCGCTTGGCGACCTGGCGGGCGGCGCGATCGTATTCCTTCGACACCCGCAGCAGCAGGCCCAGCGCGCCACAGGTCATCAGCACGCTGGAGCCGCCGTACGACACCAGCGGCAGGGTCAGCCCCTTGGTCGGCAGCACGCCAAGGTTCACGCCCACCGACACGAAACTCTGCAGCGCCATCCACAGCGCGATGCCGAACGCGATGTAGCCCGAGAAGTGGCGCTTCATCTCGACGCACTTCAGGCCTAGCCAGAATGCGCGGCCGGCCAGCAGCACGAACAGGCCCACCACCATGGACACGCCGGCGAAACCCAGTTCCTCGGCGATCACCGAGAAGATGAAGTCGGTGTGCGCCTCCGGCAGGTAGGAAAGCTTCTGCACCGAGCCCCCCAGGCCCACGCCGAACCACTCGCCGCGGCCGATCGCCATCAGCGCGTTGCTGAGCTGGTAGCCGGCGCCGAGCTGGTCTTGCCACGGGTCCACGAACGAGGTGATGCGGCGCATGCGGTAGGGTTCGAACACCACCAGCGCCACCAGCCCAGGCACCAGCACCAGCACCGGCAGGATCAGGCGCTTGATCGGCGCCCCACCCAGCAACAGCATGCAGGCGGTGATGCCGAACAGCAGCACCGAGGAGCCGAAGTCCGGCTGCAGCAACAGCAACCCCACCAGCAACACCACGATTCCCGCGGGCTTGAGCATCGCATTCCAAGCCACCGCGACGTCTTCATTGAACCGCTTCAGGTAGCTGGCCAGCCAGACGATGTAGAACACCTTCACCAGCTCCACGGCCTGGAAGCTGGCGGGGCCCAGATTGATCCAACGGCGGGCGCCGTTCACGGTCTTGCCGATCCCCGGCACGAACACCAGCAGCAGGATCATGAAGGACGCAAGCAACAGGTAGTGGCTGTACTTTTCGACCAGCTTCAGTTCCAGCTGCATCACCACCGTGGCGAGCACCAATCCACCCGCCAGGAACACGACGTGGCGGCCGAGGAAGTGCCAGGGCCCGGCGTTCTGGCCGCCACCGGCGATCGCGGCGGAGCCGACCATCACCACGCCCAGGCAGGCCAGCGCGACCATCGCGCCCAGCAGCCACGGGTCCATGCGCCCGTCGAGCTCGTCGCGGCGGGTGGCCTGGCGCAGGTTGCCGAAATCGATCGCGGCCATCAGCGCACCTTCAACGTGGCAAGCCCGACCAGCACCAGCACCACGCTGATGATCCAGAAGCGCACGATCACCCGCGGCTCCGGCCAGCCCTTCAGTTCGAAGTGGTGGTGGATCGGCGCCATCCGGAACACGCGCTTGCCGGTCAGCTTGAAGCTGGCGACCTGGATCATCACCGACAGCGTCTCGATGACGAAGATGCCGCCCATGATCACCAGCACCAGCTCCTGGCGCACGATCACCGCCAGCGTGCCGAGCACCGCGCCGAGCGCTAGCGCGCCGATGTCGCCCATGAACACCATCGCCGGATAGGTGTTGAACCACAGGAAGCCGAGGCCCGCCCCGGCGATCGCCGTGCACACGATCAGCAACTCGCCCGCGCCGGGCACCGCCGGGATCTGCAGGTACCTGGAGAATTCCGCGTGGCCCGAGGCATAGGCGAACACGCCCAGCGCGCAGGCCACCAGCACCGTCGGCATGATCGCCAGGCCATCCAGGCCGTCGGTCAGGTTGACCGCGTTGGAGAAGCCGACGATCCAGAAGTAGGCGATGGCGACGAAACCGATGCCGGCCAGAGGGAGCGCGATCGACTTGAAGAACGGCACGTAGAAGGTGGTGGCCGCCGGCACGTCGGCGAAGGCGAACAGGTAGATGCCGGCGGCAAGGCCCAGCACCGACTGCAGCGCGTACTTGGTGCGCGAGCGCATGCCGTTGGGGTCGCGCTTGACGATCTTGATCCAGTCGTCGGCCCAGCCGATGGCGCCGAAGCCAACCATCACCCCCAGCACCACCCAGACGTATTTGTTGCGCAGGTCGCCCCACAGCAGCACCGAGGCCGCCACCGTCGACAAGATCAGCGCGCCGCCCATGGTCGGCGTGCCGGCCTTGGAGAAATGCGACTGCGGGCCGTCCTTGCGGATCGGCTGGCCGCCCTTGAGGGTGGCCAGGTAGCGGATCATCCGCGGCCCCCACCACAGCGACAGCGCCAGCGCGGTCAGCGCGCCGAGGATGGCGCGGAAGGTCAGGTAGTTGAACAGGTTGAAATGGCCCTGCAGCTGTTCCAGCCAACGGGTGAGTTCAAGCAGCATCGGTAGTCTCCCCGTTGGCCCCGGCATCGCGCTGCAACAGCGCGGCCACGATCTTGTCCATCGCGCTGCCGCGCGAGCCCTTCACCAGCACGGTGGTGCCGGCACCCAGCTGCGCCCACAGCGCATCCGCCAGCGCAGCGTGCGAGGCATGCACGCTGCCGCCCTCGCCGAATGCCCTTGCGGCATGCGCGCTGAGTTCGCCCAGCGCGAACAGGCGGGCGATGCCGGCGGCCCTGGCACGGGTTCCGGCCTCGGCATGCAGCGCGATTTCGTCGGCGCCCAGCTCGCGCATATCGCCCAGCACCAGCCAGGCCTCGCCACCGCCCTCCGCCAGCGTGTCGATGGCCGCCGCCAGCGAACCCGGATTGGCGTTGTAACTGTCGTCCACCAGCATCGCGCCGCGGCGCAGGCGATGGGCGGCCAGCCGCCCGGCCACGCCCTCCACCGCTTCCAGCCCGGCGCGGACCTGGGCCAAGCTTGCGCCCACCGCCAGCGCCATCGCCGCCGCAGCCAGCGCGTTGCGGATGTTGTGGCGCCCCGGCAGCGGAAGCGCGACCTCGACCTCGCCTTCCGGCGCCACCAGGGTGAAGCGCGAGCCCTGCAGGCCGCCGCGGATGTCGCGCGCGCTGATATCCGCTTCGGCCTCGATGCCGAAACGGATCATCCGTACGCCGCGCAGCCGCTCGCTGAAATACAGCGCGAATGCATCATCGGCATTCACCACCGCCACGCCGCCTGCCGGCAGCGCCTGGTAGATGGCGCCCTTGGTCTGGGCGACGCCGAGCAGGCTGCCCATCCGCTCCAGGTGGGCCGACGCGATGTTGTTGACCAGCGCCACGTCCGGCCGCGCGATGGCGGTGAGGTAGGCGATGTCGCCGGGCTTGCCTGCACCCATCTCGTAGACCGCGAAGCGCGCATCGTCCGGCGCATCCAGCACCGCCAGCGGCAAACCGATCTCGTTGTTGCGGTTGCCGGGATTGGCATAGGCGCTGCCCAGCTGGCGCAGGATCGAATGCAGCAGGGTCTTGACGGTGGTCTTGCCGTTGCTGCCGGTGACCGCCAGCACCTTGGTGGCGCGCTCGCGCTGCACCACCGCGGCCAGGCTGGCCAGCGCGCGCTCGGTATCGGCCACGATGACCTGTGGCAGGGCGACCTGCAGCGGGCGCGCCACCAGCGCCGCCACGCAGCCGCCATCGGCAGCCGCCTGCACGTGGGCGTGGCCATCGAAGTTCCCGCCCTTCAGCGCGACGAACAGCGCGTCGCCACCGGGCAGCGCGCGGGTGTCGGTGGCGATGGCGTCGACCGTGCGGTCGGCGCCGACCAGCCGGCCACCGGTGGCCTGGGCGATCCAGGACAGCAGGCGCGGCGTCATGCGGCACCCCCTTCGCGACGGCGCAGGCAGTCGCGCGCCACCGCCGCATCCTCGAACGGATGCTTCACCCCAGCGACATCCTGGTAGGGCTCGTGGCCCTTGCCGGCGACCAGCACCACGTCGTCGGCGCCGGCGCCGGCAATCGCCTGCACGATGGCGGCGGCGCGGTCGCGCTGCACCACCACTCGCGCAGGTTCGGCGAAGCCACTCAGGATGTCGGCGACGATGGCGTCGCCATCCTCGTTGCGCGGATTGTCGTCGGTGACGATGACGCGGTCGGCCAGGCGCTCGGCGATGGCAGCCATCTGCGGGCGCTTGCCGGTATCGCGCTCGCCGCCGCAGCCGAACACGCAGGTCAGCGTGCCCGCGGTGTGCGCGCGCAGCGAGGCCAGCGCCTGCTCCAGCGCGTCGGGGGTGTGCGCGTAGTCCACCACCACCAGCGGCGCGCCGGCTTCGCCCAGCCGGTTCATGCGGCCATCGACCGGCAGCAGCTGCGACAGGGTGTCGGCAATCAGCGCCGGCGCCATGCCCATCGCGAACAGGGTGGTCGCCACGCCGAGCAGGTTGTCCACGTTGAAGCGGCCCAGCAGCGGCGAACGCACGGGATGCGCCTGGCCGCCGGCGTGCAGCATGAAACGGATGCCACTGCCGTCCAGCACCAGCTCTTCCGCGCGCACGCTGGCGCCGGCGACGCCGCGCGAGGAGAAGCCCAGCGCGCGCACCTTGCCGCCGACCGCGGCGAACAGCTCGCGGCCGAATGCATCGTCCAGGTTGACCGCGGCCGCGCGCAGGCCCGGCCAGTCGAACAGGCGCGCCTTGGCCGCGCCGTAGCGGGCCATGTCGCCGTGGTAGTCAAGGTGGTCGCGGGTGAGGTTGGTGAACACCGCCACGTCGAAGTGCACGCCATCCACGCGACCCTGGTCGAGCGCGTGCGAGGACACTTCCATCGCCACTGCCGAGGCGCCCTCGTCGCGCAACTCGGCCAGCAGCGCGTGCATGCGCAGCACCAGCGGGGTGGTGAAGCCGGTCGGCACGATCTTCGGGTACACGCCGCTGCCCAGCGTGCCGACGGTGCCGGCCTTCTGCCCGCGCAGCGTCCACGCCTGCGCCAGCAGCTGCACGGTGGACGTCTTGCCGTTGGTGCCGGTCACGCCCACCGTGGCCATCGCCGCGCTGGGGTGGCCGTGGAACGTGTCGGCCATCTTGCCCATGCGCGCACGCAACCCGACCACCGGGATCGCATCGGCCGGCGCAGGCAGCTCGTCCGGTGCCGGCGGCTCAAACAGCACCGCGGCGGCGCCGGCCTCGCGGGCCACGTCGACGAAGTTCAGGCCGTGCGCGCCGAACCCGGCGATCGCCACGAACGCATCGCCCGGCTTCACCTCGCGGCTGTCCTGCACCAGCCCGGTGATGGCGAGGTCGGCGGACAGCCCTTCCAGTTCCGGCAGCAGTTCGCCCAGCAGCATGGCGCGGGTCATTGCAGCGCCCTCGCATTGGTGGCGGCGGACGCCGCGGCGGCGGTGGGCGGCACAGGCAGCGCGCGGCCTTCGGCCTTCATGCGCTTGGCTTCGGCGGCGGCCTGCACGGCCAGCCAGGCATCGAGGTTGTCGGGCGAGACGTCCATCAGGCGCAGCGCGCCCTCCATCGTGTTGCGGAACACCGGACCGGCGACCACGCCGCCGTAATAGCCCTTGCGGGTCGGGTCGGGATCGTTCACCGCCACCACCATCGCGAAGCGCGGGTGTTCCACCGGCACCAGCCCGGCGAAGTAGCCGATGTAGCGGCGCGAATAGCCGCCGGCGCTGGCCTTGCGCGAAGTGCCGGTCTTGCCGGCCACGTGGTAGCCGAGGATCGCCGCCTGGGTGGCGGTGCCGCCCGGCTCGGTGACGGTCTGCATCATGTGCAGCACCTGCTTGGCGATGCGCGCGTCCAGTACCCGCTTGGGCGGGTTGTGCTGGCCCTTGACGAAGCTGGGCTGGTGCAGCAGCCCGCCGTTGCCCAGCGCCGCGTAGGCGGTGGCGATCTGCAGCGGGGTGGCGCTGAGGCCGTAGCCGTAGCTCATGGTCTGCTTGCTGGTGCCGCTCCAGCCGGGGCTGCCCGGTGACGGGAACAGCCCGGCCGCTTCGCCCGGGAAGCCGCTGCCGGTGCGCTGGCCGTAGCCGAAGCGGCGCATGAAGGCATAGAACTGCGCATCGCCCAACCGCCGCGCCACCAGCGAAGCACCGACGTTGGAGCTCTTGCGGATGATGCCGGTAGTGTCCAGCACGCCGTAGTTGTGGGTGTCGGTGGTGCGGTAGCGACCGTTGGGGATCCAGCCCGGGTTGGTGTTGAACAGCGTCGCCGGCGTGATCACGCCGGCTTCCAGCCCCGCCGCCACGGTCAGCGGCTTCATCGTCGAGCCGGGCTCCAAGAGGTCGGTGACGGCGCGATTGCGGTGCGCGTCGCGCGGGCTGGTGCCCACCGCATTGGGATTGAAGGTCGGCAGGTTGGCCATCGCCAGCACTTCGCCGGTGGCCACGTCCAGCACCACCGCCGAGCCGCTGCTGGCGCCGGTTTCGGCAATCGCGTTGCGCAGTTCGCGATGGGTCAGGTACTGGATGCGGCGGTCGATGCTGAGCGCCAGGTCGTGCCCGGGCTGCGCTGCGCGCACCAGGTCCACGTTCTCGACGATGCGGCCCTTGTTGTCGCGGATCACGCGCTTGGCGCCGGCGGTGCCGCGCAGCCAGTCGTCGAAGGCCAGCTCTAGGCCTTCCTGGCCGCGATCATCGATATTGGTGAAGCCCAGCACGTGCGCCAGCGCCTCGCCCTGCGGGTAGAAGCGGCGGTATTCGCGCTGGCTGGCCACGCCGGGGATGTCCAGCGCGAGGATGCTGGCGGCTTCGTCCGGGTTGATGCGGCGCTTGAGGTAGACGAACTCCTTGTCGGCGCGGGCGCTGAGCCGGCTGGCCAGTTCGTCCTGCGGCATGCCTAGCGCGCGCGCCAGCGCCGGCAGGCGCTCGGGCGCCTTCAGCAGCTCGCGCGGATTGCCCCAGATCGACTCGACCGGCGAGGAGATCGCCAGCGGCTCGCCGTTGCGGTCGGTGATCATGCCGCGCGAAGTGGCGATCGGGATCTCGCGCAGGAAACGCGCGTCACCCTGCTGCTGGTAGAAGGCATGATCGACCACCTGCAGGTCCAGCGCGCGCGCCAGCAGCGCCACCGACCCCAGGCCGAGGAAGCCGCAGACCAGCGCCAGCCGGCGCCGCAGGTCGAACTGCGCACCGCGCGCGCGCGGGTGCACGCCAGCAGCGCGCTCGCGGCGCGCTTCGCTTCCAAACCAGCGCAGGCGTTTGCCGAAGTGGGTCATCGCCGCAGCACCACCACGTCTTCGGTGCGCGGGAACTCCATCCCCAGGCGGGTGCGCGCGACCTGGTCGACGCGGTTGCTCTCCGCCCAAGTCGCCTGTTCCAGCTGCAGCCGGCCGAATTCGATGTTGAGCGCGTCGCGCGCCTTTTCCAGCCGGCTCAGCTCGACGAACGCCTGCCGATGCTCGTGGCGGTCGCGCACGATCAGCAGCGCGGTCGCGATATTGGCGGCCACCAGCACGGTCAGCAGCAGGTGCCGGCTCATGCCGCCACCGCCCGGGCTTCGACCGGTAGCTTCTCGGCCACCCGCAGCACCGCGCTGCGCGCGCGCGGGTTGGCGGCCAGTTCGGCCTCGGAGGCCTTCTGCGCGCCGCCCACCAGTCGAAGGGTCGGCGTGAACGCCACTTCCACCGGCATCCGCCGGTTGGCCGGCGGCGCCTTGGCATGTTTCGCCATGAACTGCTTGACGATGCGGTCTTCCAGCGAGTGGAAGCTGATCACCGCCAGCCGCCCGCCCACCTTGAGCCGCGCCAGCGCGGCGTCGAGGCCGGCCTCGAGGTCGGCCAACTCGCGGTTGACGTGGATGCGGATGGCCTGGAAGCTGCGGGTGGCCGGATGGGTCTTGCTGGCGCCGCGCGGACAGGCCTGCGCGATCAGCTCGGCCAGCTGCGCGGTGCGCACCAGCGGTGCCTGCGCCCGCGCTGCCACGATCGCGCGGGCGATGCGCCGGCTCTGGCGCTCCTCGCCGTAGGTCCACAGCACGTCGGTGATTTCCTTTTCCGAAGCGCGGGCCAGCCACTCGGCGGCGCTTTCGCCGGACTCGGGGTCCATGCGCATGTCCAGCGGGCCGTCCTTGCCGAACGAGAAGCCGCGCTCGGCCACGTCCAGCTGCGGCGACGACACGCCAAGGTCAAGCAGCACGCCATCCAGGCCCGCTGCGGTCGCCGGCCAGTCGGCCAAGCTGGCGAAGCTGCCGCGATGCCAGGACAGGCGCGCGTCGGCGTCGGCCATCCGCATGGCCACCGCGATCGCGTCCGGATCCTTGTCCATCGCCAGCAAACGCCCCTTTTCGCCAAGCCGCTGCAGCACCCCACGGGCATGCCCGCCACGCCCGAACGTCCCGTCCAGGTAAGTGCCGTCCGCCTTCACCGCCAAACCGTCCATGACCTCGGCAAACAGCACCGGAAGGTGGGCGGACGCGATTTCCGCGCCCTGCATGCTCACAACGGCAAGTCCTGGAGTTCGTCATCGAGATCGGCATCCCCGAGGGTCTGCCGCATGTGCACCTGGTATTCCTGCTCGCCCCACAGCTCGAAGCGGTCGCCAACGCCCAGCAGCACGGCCTTGCGGTCGATGCCGGCGTTGGCGCGCATGCTGGCGGGAAGCGAAATGCGGCCATTGCCGTCCGGCTCGACCACCACCGCCGCGGCCACCAACTTGCGCCGCAAGGTGCGCACCTGCGCCGACTTCATGCCGCGGGCATTGAGCTGGTCGCGCAGCGTTTCCCACTGCGCGTGCTGCAACAGCCACAGGCAGCCGGCGTCATAGACGTTGTAGACCAGCACCAAGCGATTTCCGCAGCCGCGCGCGACAAGTTCCCGGTAGGCGGTCGGAATCGCCAGCCGGCCCTTGTCGTCGATGGTGATGGCGGTCTCGCCCTGGAACATGCTGCCCTTGTCGCCCCCGTCTGCTGCGGAGTTTCAACCAAGAAAACCACAATTTTCCCGGTTTTCCCACGAGCCCCCACATTAGCAGGCAATTGACCTATGTCAACAACCCGACGGCGGAAATTTCCCCCGGCCGGTCAATGACTTGCAGCAGACTTCAACAAGTTACTCAAACTTTATCCACAAGCTCATGTTTCGTCTCATTTTTTGAGATTGTGGGATTGTCGGCACGCTTTCGCTGAACGGGCGAAGTATCGGCCCAAGCATGTTGCGCCGCAAAAAATGAATGGCCGTGCGGCAGCGCAGAATGACGTCCATGTGCCTGGTTGCCCTCGCTTGGAACGTGCATCCCCGCTGGCGGCTGGTGGTGGCCGGCAATCGCGATGAACAGCACGCCCGCCCCACTGCGCCGCTGGCGCGCTGGCCGGATGTGCCGGTGCTGGCCGGCCGCGACCTGCGTTCCGGCGGCACCTGGATGGGACTGGGGCCGGACGGCCGGATGGCGGTGGTGACCAATGTGCGCAACGGGCTGGCGCCGCCGTTCGCCGGGCCGTCCCGCGGCGCCCTGCCGCTGCGCTTCCTCGCCGGCACCGACCCAGCCCCGGCCTACGCGGCCGCACTTGCCAGCGAGGCCGGGCGCTACGCGCCGTTCAACCTGCTGGTGGCGGACGCCGATGCCTGTGCCTACGTCGGCCATCGCCCGGATGGCGAACGCGAACGCCAGCTAGCGCCCGGCACTTACGGCTTGTCCAATGGCGCCCTCGACGCGCCTTGGCCGAAAACCACGCGCCTGCGCAGCGTGCTGGCGCAATGGGCCGATGCCGGCGACACCGATCCGGAACCGCTGTGGATGGCGCTGGCGGACGAGCGGGTCGCCGACGACGACTTGCTACCGGATACCGGGGTGGGATTGGCGCTGGAACGACGCCTGTCCGCTGCCTTCATCCGCGAACAGGACTACGGCACCCGCGCCAGCACGCTGGTGCTGGTGGGATATGACGGCGGCGCCACGATCATCGAGCGCCGCTTCGGGCCTGCGGGGGTGTTCGCGGGCGAAACCACGCTCGAGTCCTGATCCTGGACGACATCGCCCGGCCGCCGCCGTACAATGGCCGCTGGCGGAGTCGGCCAGGCAGTCGCGTCATCGGAAACGGTGCCGAGGAAAGTCCGGGCTCCACAGGGCACGGTGCCAGGTAACGCCTGGGCGGCGAGAGCCGACGGAAAGTGCAACAGAAAGATACCGCCCAAGACTGCTTCGGCAGGACGGCAAGGGTGAAATGGTGCGGTAAGAGCGCACCGCGAGTCTGGCAACAGACCGGCACGGCAAACCCCACCGGGAGCAAGACCAAATAGGGAGACGATGAGGCGGCCCGCCGAGTCTCCGGGTAGGTTGCTTGAGCGTAGCGGCGACGCTGCGCCTAGAGGAATGACTGCCGCGGCGCGCAAGCGTCGAACAGGACCCGGCTTATCGGCCGGCTCCGCCAGCTTCAATTGCGCGCGGCGCAATTGAAGCTCCCAAAGTTTGCTGCGCAAACGTTTGGGCCCCGGGCCTTCAACCTCCGAATCCCCGCGCCTGTCGGCGCGCCCCCTTTACCAAAGGGGGCTGTTCCATCCGTGGCGATCCGGCGAAACCGCCTAGTCCGATCCGTACAACGCCTTGCGCGGCGCGCCGGACAGTTCCGCCGCCAGCTTCGCGGCGGTCGAGGGCGGCAGATGCTCCTTGAGCTTGGCGTACAGGCGCCGGCCTTCGTGCACCTTGGCGTCGGCATCCTCACCCGCGCCCTGCACCAGCACCACGAATTC
>JAANMV010001698.1_pt1 | contig 23598 bp, 13 predicted proteins | sample 7279661 | NCBI WGS metagenome assembly JAANMV01 (sample SAMN14094540, study PRJNA606508) | bioreactor metagenome | isolation source: A lab-scale SPAN reactor treating ammonium-rich wastewater day 121 | place: Ireland: Galway | collected 2017-05-16
GCGGCTCAACCTGGAACGTCCGGACCGCCTGCCAAAGTGGAACTACACTCTAAAGCCTCGCAACTAAAAGCCGAAGTTATTCTTGCGACTGCCCTTAGCGGTGGGGTCCGGTCCGACCTGCTCGAGACCGACGAGGGCCACGCCGTCTATCACGAAGCGCCCGAACTCGGCCTTCCGAGCCCGGAGACCGCGGGGTGGGTCCTGACGCGTCGGCCCCTCCCGGGCTCCTGGCCGCAAGAGGTATCGGCCTACCCTCTGGAGAGCCTGAGCCGACACCTGCGGACCGAAGGAGAGGGATTGCGGCTCTCTCTCGCCCCGCTCCTGGGAGCAGACGCCGCGGGACGGTTCCAGTGGATCCTGCGGGGCCCTCTCGGACGCGACCGCAACTTCAACTTCGCGCTCGTGCCCGGGGTGGAGGCCGGGTGGCAGCTCCAGGACGGGCGCGTCCAGGCGACCCTGTCCAGCTATGGCTGCGAGCTGGTGTCCCAGGGCCTGACGACCAGGCGGCTCGAGGGCCACGCCGGAGTCCGCCACCTCAACCTGACCTTGCGGCCCGCGGGCAGGCCGGAAGTCTCCGTCCCGCTCTGGCTCTGGGTTCCCTACCCGCGCTGGAGGGTGACTGGAGTCCCAGGGATGTCGGAGGACTGGTCACGAGCTGGCATTCAGCTCTTCCTGGAGAGCCTGCTCGACAACCCGGACGCCAGCCTCTGGATGGAGTTCCCGCCCACGGCCGGCGGCCTGGTGCAGGTCGCCCTGGAGGACGGGGATTCCAAGCTCTGGGAGCAGACTCTGGTAGCCACCCGACGCGGAGCGCTCTGTCTCCGGTTGGCCGCCTTCTTTGACGACCTGCGCTCAAGCTCGCGCTCGGCCTTCCAGCTCAGCCTCCGGCTGCCGAATGGGGAGAGCCGCCCCCTGCTCCACATCCGGCGCGAGTGGGCTCCCAAGGAGGTGGTCGCCCGCCCCTTCGTCCGCGAAGGCCGCAGGTTTCTGGACATTTCCTGGACGGGAGCACGGTCGATCACCGACCGGGTGATCCGACTGACCTCCCAGTGGTTGCCCGGGTGCATCGCCGAGGTTCCGGTCGAGGACCAGCAGAGCCAGGTCGAGCTCGATCTGGACGCCCTCGGTCTCCCGCCGGCCCGCTACCAGACCGAGTTCCTCATCAACGACCCGTGGACCGGCCAGGCCACTCCCACCGGGAGCCCCCTCCTCCTGAGCGTGGAAAAGGAGCGGTGGTCGAGCTACCTCGAGAGCCTGCCCGACGACGCGGAAGGATGGTTCGAGCGCCTGCTGGCCACCCTGGACGTCAAGAGCCTCGATACAGTTTTCCCACAGGCGGCCCAGCGGCTGATCCAGCGCAGCCAGAACTCTCCCGAGCGTTTGCTGAGTTACATCCTGCGCCTGGAAGGTCATCGGCAGCAGGCCCGTGTGGCCGCCAGCCTGCTTCCTGCCCTGAAGCTCGACGATATGCTCAAGAGCGGCCCGGCCGTGTTTCTCCAGCTGGTCCCGGCCCACCCGTCCATGACCGTCCGCTACGGCCTGCCCCAGCTCGACCTGAACGGCCTGGACGAGAGCAACGCCCAGAGGCTGAAAGCCGTCTGGCGACCCTATACCGCCCTCCTGGGGGACGTAACCTCGGGCGCTCTCCCGCTCCCCGCCCTGGTGCGCACCGCCGGACGGGTCGACCGCGGGCGCACCTTGGTGGAGACCTTCGTCACCGGGGCGGCCAGAGCCCTGGCGGAGTTGCTCCCTGCCTACGTCGGCACGCGCCAGGATGCGCTGCTGGCCCCGCTTCGGGCCGTGGTGGTTGTCGAGGAGTACGAGCACTATCGGCGCGTCATGCAGGTCAAGCGCAGTTTTGAGTTCGCCTCCTACGCCGGAACGTTCAGCCTGATGGCCGTTCGGGAAGGCTCGCGCGTCTTCCGCGACCACCGTGGGAAGAACTGCATGGGGCGGCACTTGATTCCCCTGACCAAGGTGGAGACCAACGCCATGATCGATGTCCACCTTGCGGCCCGCTACCTGACCGCCGCGATCGCCTTGCTGCAGCGCATCCTCCCGCGCGCGCCACGCCCGAAGATCGAGGCCGAGCTGCGCGAGCTGGGTTGGAGAGCTTACCAGCTCGATCCGGAGTTTTACGCCGAGTGCCTCATCAGCGCTGAAAACGGACTCAGGAAGGATGACACGCCATGTCCATAAACCCGTTGCACTGCTCTGAAGAGGTGCGGGAGTCTTACGTCAACTATCTGTTGACCGCCCTTCCCTTGCGCGACCCGGACCTGCGCGAGCAGTTCGAAGAGCGGCTGCGGGAGGCAAACCGCATGGTCAAGGGCCCGATCCTGGAGGCCACGCCGCCGTTCGAACCGGGCGCCTCCCTCGAGGAGTTGGTGAAGGCCGGGGTTCTGCATCGCCGTCTGCTCAAGCTGGGGTTTCCGGCCGAGCGCGCTTTCCACGTGCACCAGGAGCAAGCAATCCGCAAAACGCTCCAGGGCCATCGCAACCTGGTGATCGCGACCGGCACCGGGAGCGGTAAGACGGAGTGCTTTTTGTTCCCCATTCTCCATTGTTTGCTCGAGGAGGCCGATAAGGGCAAGCTCGGCCCGGGAGTCCGCGCTCTTTTGCTCTACCCGATGAATGCGCTCGCCAACGATCAGCTGCGGCGTCTGCGGCGGTTGTTGCGCGACCTGCCCGAGATAACCTTCGGCCGCTACACGGGAGAGACGAAGGAGAGTTTGAAGGATGCCCGGGCCGCCTTTCGCCAGAATTTTCCCGACGAGCCGACCGTGCCCAACGAGCTTCTCTCGCGCGAGCAAATCCGGGCCACCCCGCCGCACCTCTTGCTGACCAATCACGCCATGCTCGAGTACCTCTTGCTCCGGCCCGAAGACAGCGAGCTGTTCGACGGCCAGTACAAAGGCACGTGGCGGTTCTTGGCCATCGACGAGGCCCATACCTTCAACGGCGCGGTGGGCATCGAGACGTCCTTCCTGCTCCGCCGCCTCAAGCACCGGGTGACGACTCGCGGTGGACAGCTTCGCTGCTTTGCCACCAGCGCCACTCTGGGGGGCGGACGCAAGGACTATCCTGCTGTGGCCGCCTTTGCGCGCTCGTTGTGCGGCGAACCGTTTGAGTGGGACGAAAAGGACGCGGCGCGCCAGGACATCGTGGAGGCGCGCCGGCTCGCGGTGGCGTCTCTGGGCCGTCCCTGGGGCAAGCCGGAGGCGGCTCTCTATGCTCGGTTGTTCGACAGGCTCGAGGAGCCCGACCGGTGGTCGTTGGAGGACAGTGGAGTGCCGCCGGAGGTTCTGAAGGAAGTGCGTTCCCAGACTCAGCAGGGTAATTTGCCGCGCGCCCTGTACAGCCTGCTCCTAGGTGACGGGCGCCTGCACGAGCTCCGTCAGGCGCTCGACCAGGGTCCCGTTTCCCTACTCGAGCTCAAGAGCGACCTGAAAGCAGAGGACCTCGTCAAACTGGTGGACCTGGCCGCCCGCGCGCGACCCGACTCCGAAACCCAGCCATTGCTCCCGGCCCGATACCACCTCTTTGTGCGGGCCCTGGAGGGGGCGTTCGTCAGCTTGTTGCCCTCCCCGCGACTCTTCCTGGATCGCCGCCTGCAACTCGACGTCGAGGGCGGCCCGGTCTCGGTTTTCGAGCTTGCCTCCTGTCGCAGCTGCGGTCAGCATTTCGTCGTCGGCTCGGAACGCGACGGAAGGCTCTCCAACGAGTCGACTCCCTTCACCGAGTTCGAGGACCCCACGCCCATTCGTTACTGGATGTTGCTTGACGAGAGCAGCTCCTCAGCCACCTCCGACGAGGATGAGGATATCGCCGAGCAAGCCGAGGCGACTGACCCGCGCCACTATCGGCTCTGCCTGCGCTGCGGAAAATTCGGGCCGGCCGACACGCCGGGCGGTGAGAATTGCTGTGGGGCGCCTCGTGCTCTGTTGATGGAGGCGCGCTCCCGGACCGGGATGGCGACCTGGTGCCCGAGCTGCGGCCAGCGCCTGCCGGGCGGCATCTCCCGCTTCGGAACCGGCAAGGATGCCACCGCCAGCGTGTTAGCGACCGCGCTCTACCGCTCCATTCCGGACATCGAGCTCAATCCGCAATCTGTCCAGGAAGAAGACGACTGGACCGTTTCGGTCGCGCGTCCCAAGCGACGCACCCAGAGAAAACTGCTGGTTTTCTCAGACAGCCGACAGGACGCGGCCTTCTTCGCCTGCTACCTGGATCGAAGCTATAACCGGATCGTGAATCGCGCCCTACTGCTCAACATCGTGCGCCAGATCCAGGCGGAAGGCGACGCCGACATCCGCGTCAACGTGCTGCTGCCGCGCCTGTTGCTGCAGGCCGAGCATTGCGGGCTGCTACCCGATGGGCAGGCTGACTCCGAACGCAGGGCGGAGGTGTTGCGGTGGATCATGAGCGAGCTCATTCCTCTGGACCGACGCCACGGCCTGGAGGGGGTCGGATTGCTGGAGATTGAGTGCATCCGCCCGCCCGGATTAAAGCCGCCTCCTCCGCTTCTCAAGGCTCCCTGGAGCCTGACCGAAGAAGAAGCCTGGACGCTGATGGTGCTCTTGCTCGACACCCTGCGCACCCAGATGGCTCTCCGCTTTCCGGACGGGCTCGCCCCCACCGACGAGTTCTTCGCCCCTCGCAACCGGGAGGTCGCCTTCCGCGAGCAAACCCTGGCCAATGCCTCCAAGAAGGGTCTCATGGCCTGGTGCGCCTCGGACAAGAAGCTGAACCGTCGCCTTGATCTTCTGATCCGTTTCCTGCAGCGAAACGGCTGCAAATCCGAGGAAGCCGCCCAGCTGAGCGCCGAGGTTCTGCGGGGTCTCTGGCGCTACCTCAGCCACACCGACGGGCCCTTCAAACAGCACCTGTCAGCTTCCAACAATGGAGATGGCGTGGCCTTCCGACTGGATTACCGCCAGTGGCGTTTCCGGCTGCCCGAGCAGATCTGGGAGTGCTCCCAGTGCCGGCGGCTGACCACGCGCAACCTGCGCGGCTTGTGTCCCACTTACCAGTGCCAGGGCAGCTTGACGGCCGTCCGACCCGGTGACCTCCCGATGGACCATTATCGCCGCCTCTACGAGACGGTGGAGCCCATTCCCATGACGGTGGCGGAGCACACCGCCCAGTTGAAGTCGTTCTGGGCGGCTCAGCTTCAGGAACGTTTCAACCAGGGCGAAATCAACGTGCTCTCGTGCTCCACGACGTTCGAGCTGGGAGTCGATGTAGGCGAGCTCGAGGTGGTGCTGCTGCGCAACGTCCCGCCTGAAACCGCCAACTATGTCCAGCGAGCAGGCCGAGCAGGGCGCCGGGCGAGCGGAGCTGCCTTTGTCCTGACCTACGCCCAACGTCGCTCGCACGACCTGACGCACTTCATGGATCCCCTGCGCATGGTGCGCGGTCAGGTCCGGCCCCCGCGTTTCTCGCTCGGCAATGAGAAGATCGCGCGGCGTCACGTCCACGCGACAGCCCTGTCGGCCTTCTTCCGCCATCAGCCCGACCGGTTTGGGACCGTCTTGGACATGTTTCCACGCGAGGCCAGGGAGTGCGGTGCCGACGCCGTGGACCGCTGGCTGGCCGACCGCCCCGCCGCTCTGAGTCAAGCTCTGGAAGAGATTTTCGGTGAGCTTGCCGCCGAGATCGGACTCCCCTGGGCCTGGGTCGAGCGGTTCACAGGCCCGACCGGAATCCTGCGGGCTGCTCAAGATGTCTATCTCAAAGACCTGGAAGACGTCGAAGCGCTGCGCGATCGACTGATCTCCGAGAAGAAGCCGGCCGACTGGACCTTGCGGGTGATGCGGCGGCTTCAGCGGCGCAAGATCATCGACTACCTTTGCTCGCGCGGAGTGCTGCCCAAGTATGGCTTCCCCGTCGACGTGGTGCCGCTCGAGCTCCTCGAAGAAGCCCCCGAGGCCGAGCACTTAGATCTCACCCGGGACCTGCGCCTGGCCCTGGCCGAGTTCGCGCCAGGCGGAGAGGTGGTAGCCGGTGGAAAGCTCTGGCGTTCTTATGCCCTCAAGCCCCCACCCCGCGACCAGGGCTTTCAAGAGCGCTACTACTCCGTGTGCCGCCAGTGTGACCGGTATCAGCGAGCCTGGAGCGCAGACGAGCTGGGCACGCACTGCCAGGCCTGTAACCAGCCCCTTTCTGCGCCTGCACGACTGATATTTCCCGAGTTCGGTTTCACCACGGCCAGTCATCAGGTGCCTGGCGCGCCCGGAGAGAAACGGCCCGATCGGAGCTTCATCTCTAGAGTGTACTTCGCAGAGTACGCCAAGAGTGAAGCGACACGGCTGGGCCGGGCCGTAAGCGTGAAATCGGTGCATCAGCTGCCGAACAGCACCCAGGTCAAGATGGAGTATTCCCACTTCGGCACGCTGGCCGTGGTCAACAACGGGCTCAAGCGAGGTTTCCAGATCTGCCGATCATGCGGCTACGGTCGTCTCGCCGAACCGAAGGCGCTCAAAGAGCACAAGCGGCCCTATGGCCGAGAATGCACAGGCATGCTCAGGACGTATCACCTTGGTCACGAGTTCATGACCGATGTGGTGCAACTCGATTTTACGGGACAGGCCCCGACCGATCAGACGTTCTGGCTCTCGCTCGTGTATGCGCTCCTGGAAGGGGCCAGCCAGGCGCTGGACGTGCCCCGGCGTGACCTTGACGGGTGCCTCTTCACAGAGTTGAGCAGGCCCAGCGTGGTCCTGCTCGACAACGTTCCGGGCGGCGCCGGGCACGTGGAGCAGGTGGAGAAGCGGCTGAAAGATATCCTTGACGCTGCGCTCGCGCGAGTCTCAGGGGTCTGCGGGTGCGCCGAGGAAACCAGCTGCTACGGCTGCCTGAGGAATTACAACAACCAGTGGTGCCACGCGCAGTTGCGGCGGGGTGACGTGAAGGATTACCTGGAGGGGTTGCTAGCGCCGGAGAAGGTGGAGGCGATTACTGATATTTGAAGGTCGGATGACCTCTGAGTCGCTCTACCAACGTTATTGGCCAGCTGAGAAGGAGAGGAGTGATCGAGATGCTCGAAAGTCTACAAATCAAGAATTTTCGATGCTTTGACGATCATGCTCTGCCCTTCCGCGAAAGGACGATCATTGTCGGTCAGAATAACGCGGGCAAATCAACAATCGTGGAAGCATTACGACTCATTTCTTGGGCGACGGAGCGCTTTCAGACAACAAACTACCAGCAGGCACCGCCCGGGTTAGTGGAATGGAAGGCCTCGAAGGGCATTACGATTTCTAAGGAGCTAACATCCGACCTTTCCTCGGACTGGACCTTTCACAGGCTCGGGCCTCCCCCGGCTCACATGATCGCGAACTTCAGCGACTCCAGCAGAATTGAAGTCTACATCGGTTCTCGTGGGTCTGCTTACGCCGAAATCTATGACCCATCCGGCCATCTGGTGAAAGACAAGGGGCGTGCCCGCTCAGTCCCGATCCCGCAGCTCCGTACTTTGCCGCAAGTCTCTCCACTCGCTCGGTCCGAAACGCGTTTGGAGCCGGATCGAGTCCGAGGCTTCTCCTCCTCGCGCCTGGCTCCCTTGCATTTTCGAAACCAGCTGTGCCTGTTTCCAGAATTCTACTCTGATTTTAAAGAGCTTGCCGAATCAACCTGGCACGGACTTCAGATTATAGAGCTTATTCGTCCTCCCATCGGCAACAGGGAGGACCCGATTCTGCTTCATGTCCGCGACGGAGACTTTGTCGGAGAAGTCGGAGTCATGGGACACGGTCTTCAGATGTGGCTCCAAACGGTATGGTTCCTCGCTCGAACTCCTGAAGACAGTCTGGTGGTGCTCGACGAGCCCGATGTCTATCTCCACGCTGATTTGCAGCACAAGTTGATTCGCTTGCTGAGAGCCAGGCCTTCTCAAGTTATTGTCGCCACGCACTCTATTGAAATCCTGAGCGAATCTGAGCCGGAGGAAGTCCTGGTTGTAACCCGGAGCAAGAGCCGATCAGAATTTCTGTCCTCACAGCCGGGTGTTCAAGACGTTGTGGAGCAACTCGGTGGGGTCCAGAACCTTCAGATTACGCGTCTGTGGGCATCGGGCCGCTGTCTTGTCGTTGAGGGAGACGATATCCCCATCCTCAGCTATCTGCACGAAACGCTCTTTCCGCGCAGCACCATCTCGTTGTCTACCCTTACGAGCGTTTCCATAGGGGGCTGGAGTGGCTGGCAAAGGGCCATTGGCTCTGCAACTGTCCTGATGAAAAACTCGCCGAACAAAGGTATGGTGGTTTACTGCATCCTGGATCCGGACTACCGGCTCGACGAGACTCTTGATGCACGGCGGAAAGAAGCATCGCCCGCCGGCATCAACCTGCACATCTGGTCCAAAAAGGAGCTGGAGAACTACCTGATTGTCCCCGCTGCAATCTTGCGAATCATTGAGGAAGGAAGGAGGGGCGGCACCAGTCCCTCCATTGAGGTGGTTCATGAGGCGCTCCTCAATGCTTGCGAGTCACTGAAGACCGACGCCTTCGATACGATGTCCGATGAGTATCACCAGACAAACAAGAGTCACACAGTCGGGAAGGGCAACGAGTATGCCCGGGCTCGCATCGAAGCCAACTGGCACAATCTAGAATCCAAAACCAGCATTGTAGGTGGCAAGAAGCTCGTAACCGCAATGTCTAAATGGAGCCAGGAGAACTTTGGGGTAGGTTTCAACAGCCGTCGACTCGCACGGAAGCTGATCCGTGCTGAGCTTGCACCTGAGGTGGTGAGCGTCTTGACCGCGATTGAGGAGCGGAAGCCTTTCGAATGAACACCAGGGACGCGCTGATGGCAGTCGGTTTAAAGGAGATTGAATACACCTCCCTGATCGTCCGCAGGACGCCGAACCGGCGCTATCGCGTCCAGTTTCGCTCCGGCGCCCCGGCTACAAAGTTCGCGGCGGGAAACCTGGGACTCGAGCGGGCTCGACAGGTGGTCACATGCTTCCTCCAGCAGGACCCTGCACTCCTCAGCCTGGCCGGGTCCCGCTCTTCGTGCGGGCACGGCGACATCTGCCTCTACCCCACCGGTTTCCGCCTTCGTCCCGAGCGGGTCCAGGAGTTCCGCAAGTACCGCGACCGACACGGGGCGATGGAACTCTCGAGCGCCACCAGTTCCTGGCCGGCCTGGTGGAACCGGAGGAATCGGAGGACGAGATCTGGCTCGACTACGAAGGAGAGTACGTGCTGAGAATTTGCCAAGACCGATTCCTGGCCCGCTGGCTGGCCCGTTACTGCGCGTATGGCAAACTCATCCTGGTCGACGAAGAGGCGGGCGAGGTCTGGGGATGGACTCTCAACGAAGACGCGAGCGTCACGCTCCTGGAGTTGGGGAACGCCTCGCGGTGGAGGCGCGCATGAGGACGAGGGAGCCGGAAATCAAACGGGTCTGGGATCGCGTCGGCTTCTCGCCCAATCCGGCTCAGCGCGACGCGATCCTGCACACGGACGGACCACTCTTTCTCACGGCCGGACCTGGCTCGGGCAAAACGCGGGTTCTCCTTTGGCGGGCCTTGAACCTGATCGCCTTTCACCGGGTGGCTCCCGAGGAGATTTTTCTGGGCACGTTCACCGAGAAGGCAGCCTTGCAGCTTCGGCAGGGCCTCATTGCCTACGCCTCGGAAGCGACCCGCGTCACGGGCCAGGTCTACGACCTCTCCAAGATGCTGGTCGGCACCGTGCATTCCATCTGCCGCCGGTTACTCGGGGACCGCCGATTTGCTCGGGGCCGGACTCGAAGCGGACACATCGCCCTGATCGACGAGCTCGACCAGCACTTTCATGTGCTCGACTCGTGGAAGGAGATGCTCGAGGCCGGTGGCTTTCCGTCGAACGGCAATTGGGACATCAATACCTATCTCACCGGACGTCGCACCTCCTCCAAGCATGGTGCCGTTGCGGCCACCATCTCGCTGTTCAACCGCTTCAGCGAAGAGTGCCTCGATCCCGAGTCTGCGCGCCGGGCGACGCGCGCCCCCATTCTCAAGAAGCTGCTCCGAATGTACGAGTTCTATCTCGAACTGGGCCGGACCGATCTCTCCCTGCTTCAGCAGGCGGCCCTGGAGCATTGTCGCGCCAGCGAAGGCTCTCAGAAGGTCCTGCGGCACATCATCGTAGACGAGTACCAGGACACGAACCACGTGCAGGAGTCGATCTTCTTCCACCTCGCCAGGGGCCACAAAAACCTCTGCGTGGTCGGGGACGACGACCAGGCTCTCTATCGGTTCCGGGGCTCCACGGTGGAGAACCTGGTCGAGTTCGAAGCCCGTTGCCACAAGCACCTGGGCCTGCGGCCCCGAACCCTGAACCTCAGTACGAATTACCGATCGCAGGGCGAGATCGTCCGATTCTACACGGACTTCATCGAGCAGACCGACTGGAGCAAAGGAAAGAAGGGATCCTATCGCGTCCAGGACAAGAAGAGCGTCCCGCATCGTAAGGAACGTCGCCCCGCGGTCGTGGCCAGCGCTCCGGATACCCCGGAGAACGTCTGCGAGGAGGTGGCCGGGCTGGTCAAGCGGCTGCTGCGCAAGAAGAAAGTCTCCGACCCGAATCAGATCGCCTTTCTCTATCCCAGCCTGAAGAGCAAGCAGGTCCAGAGGATGAAGGAGGCCCTGGAGGCGGAAGGCCTTGAAGTCTACGCCCCGCGCGCGGGCCAGTTCTTGAACGTCCCGGAAGCCAGGGACTTCTTCGGGGTCTTGATGGTTCTCTTCGGGGCTCCGGAGGGGTCTGCCAACCCCGGAATGCAGGAGTTCCTGAAATGGGTAGGCGAAGCGCATTCCCGAGGCAAGAGCCTGGCGCGCAAGGACCGCTCGCTGGCCGCCTTCTTGAAGGCGAAACAGGAGGAGATCCAGCGCGCGATCGCCGACCGTAAACGGTTGGTCGCGGCCCTGGGCCAGGAGAATCTCGACCAGGTCTTGACCGATGAGAGGCTCCGCACTATCCAGTCGGTCAAGCGACTGTCGCCGCGCGCCCAGAATTATGCGCGCCGGCGGCTACGCGGTTTCGTGGAGTCCCGCCGCCGCACGAATCGACCCCTGACCGTGCGCTACGTCATCAATCGCCTGACCTACCTGGACTGGGGCCTGCTCGATCTCTTCTACCAGCTGACGCAGTTCGACCACTTTCGCCAACCCTTCGAACTGGCAGAGAACCACGGTGACGAGGGGCCTGTCTGCAACCTGGCCCTGGTGACACAGTACCTCGAGCGCTTCCAGGCCCGGGAAGGCGCGATCCTCTCGGCAAGCTTCCTGGAGAAACACTTCGTCCCCGTCTTCTTCAGCAGTTTCCTGTACGGTTTATGGAGGCGCGGCGAGTCCGAGTATGAGGATGCCGAGGACCCCTTCCCAAAAGGGAGAATCCCCTTCCTGACCGTTCACCAGGCCAAGGGCCTCGAGTTCCCGGTCGTCGTGCTCGGCAACCTGCGCAAGGATGCCCAGGTTCAGAAAGTCGAGGAGATCGTACGTCCGTTTCTCGGCGACCGACAGGGAGAGCCCCTGGAGCGGAGCGCCGAGTTCGACGTGGCCCGCATGTTTTACGTAGCGCTCTCCCGGCCTCAGAATTTGCTCGTTTTGTGCCACTATAGTGGGCGCGGCCAGTCGATGCATGGCTCGTTCCGCGAGCTTCTCGACGAGGACTTTCCCCGCATCGCCGACCTCGATCTCAACCAGGTGCATCCGGCGGGCCCAGACCACAAGGAAGACCTGCCCAAGACCTACTCCTACACGGGCGACTACCTCAATTACCTGCAATGTCCCCGGCGCTACATGATCTACCGGCGCTACAATTTCGCCCCGGCGCGGGCCCAGACGATGTTCTTCGGCAGCCTGGTGCATCGGACGGTCGAGGATCTCCACCAGTGGTTGCTGGCCCAGGCCGAAGCGGGGAGAAGAGTGTGATGAGCAAACGGAAGTCGCCGGCGGCAAGCTCACGCATCACCGATGCCGAGGTCGAGGAGAGAATCAACGAGTTCTTCGAGCAGAACTACGCTCTGCTGCGGCAGGAAGGCGGACACGTCCTGGCCGAGGGGGCTCGCAAGCAGGCGCTGACGCAAGCCCTCCTTTACTGGCGGAAGCTCAAGTCCATCGCTTCCTCCGTGACCCAAACAGAGGTGAAGCTCGCCCTTCCGGGGCAGGTGACGCCTTCGGGTCGCCCCTTCGTGATTGAGGGGGTCGTGGACATCGTCCGGGAAGGGGACGAGGTCTGGATGTATGACCTCAAGACCCACGAAGCCAGCGAGGTCAGGGCAGAGCGCGAGCAGTACATGGAACAGCTCAACGTCTACGCTCATATCTGGAAGGGCATCCAAAACCAGACACTCGACGGCACTGCCATCATTGCGACTCGCTTGCCCCTAGAGCTGCGCGACGCCATTCAGAGCGGAGATCGCAGGGCAATCAAAGCTCGCCTGAGCGAGTGGGAGCCGGTCGTCGAGCTCCCTTTCGACGAGAAAAAGATCCGCCAGACCGTGGAGAACTTTGGACGCTGCGTGGATGCGATCGAGGACGGAAAGTTCGCGCCCCCGGCGCCCGAGGAGCTCGGCCGCTCGAAGGGGTCCAGGCGACCCAAGCGGACGGAGCCGACCTTCGCGCAGATTCATTGCCGCAACTGCGATGCCCGGTTCAGTTGCGCGTCGCACAGGGCTTACCTTGCGAGCCGCTCGTCCGAGCAGGGTCAGGACGAGAGGGAGCTCGACGCCTGGATCGACGAGAACCTGGGCGAGGCCTGAGAATATTACCTGCGAGCCGGCGCGCGCCGCGCGCGCTTGCGAAGCAGCTCGACGTCCTCGTCGGTGAGCTTGCGCATCCCCACCCTTAGCAGGAGCCCGATGTAGGGGCGCGTGATCTCTTTCTCACGGGCAAAGCTCAGCTCCATCATGTCGTCCAGGCTGGTGGCCTCGGGAGGATAGCGCACGATCTTGGAGAGCGGGATGCGGAAGCGAAAGAACGGAATCTTGTCCCGATCGAAAGTGGTCGCGCTCTTCTTCGTGATCTCCTCGAACTCGCCCGCGACCACCGCCTCGCCCGCAAAATAGCGGGCGTGATTGCCGCCCAGGTAGAAGATCAGGGTGTCGCCCTTCTTGAGCCGATCCAGGTGAGGGGCGGCCGGCGGGAACTCCCAGCAGGCATGGTCCATCATCAACCGGTAGACGTCAGGTGCCTTCATGGCCTCTCCCTCGAGCGGCGGGATGTCCGAGGCGATGATCAGGTAGCTGGCCATGCGAGCGGGTTCTTCGGCAGCGCTCCTGAACCCTACCCCGGATCGATCGGGTCGGAGGATTCAATCACAGAAATTGCAAAGCACCCCGTTCAGCGCACGGAGGGAGGCAGCCATGTCCGAGACACTCCTCAAGCAAGAATTCTTCGGTGAATACCCTCTCGCCCGGCACCGCGGCAAGGTCGGCAAACAGCCGGCCTCGCACCAGGTCGCCGCGCTCGCCGCTCTGGAGGAGTGGTTCAAGGCTCGCAACAAGAAGGCGCTGGGAGGCATCCTCGTGCTGCCCACCGGGGGCGGCAAGACGTTCACCGCGCTGCGCTTTCTCACCGGCCCTCTGTCCCAGGGCTACAAGGTGCTATGGCTGGCTCATACCCACCACCTGCTCGAGCAGGCCTGGCACGAGCTCGGCAACCACGTGGGCCAGATTCTCGAGCCCAAGCCCGTGCTCAAAGTCCGCGTGGTCTCCGGGACCAAAGGCCACTGTGCGGTACGCGACATCAAAGCCGACGACGACATGCTCATCGGAACCCTGCAGACCGTCACGGGAGCCGTCAAAAACAATCATGCCGCGATGAACAAGTTCCTGGAGTCGGCCGGCTCGAAGCTATGCGTCGTCTTCGACGAAGCTCACCACTCGCCGGCCTTCAGCTTCCGGCGGCTGCTCGAGGAGCTCAGGAGACGGTGTCCCGAGATGGTCCTGCTGGGCCTGACGGCCACGCCGACTTACACCGACGAGACCCGGCGCGGGTGGCTCAAGAAGCTTTTTCCCCAGGAGATCATCCACTCGGTCCGCATCAGCGAGTTGCAGGCGGCCCAAATCCTGTCCCGACCCCGGTTCGAAGATTTCCCCACGAACTACTCGGCGGAGTTCGACGAGCGCGACTACCTCAAGTGGAAGACGACTTACCGCGACATCCCCGACGAGATCATCACCCGTCTGGCGGAGAACCGCGAGCGGAACGAGTGCATCGCGGAGACCTACGCCCAGAACCGCAAGAAGTACGGGAAGACCATCATCTTCGCGGATCGCTGGTACCAGTGCCAGTTCCTCTGCGAGGCGCTGGGCAAACGAGGGGTCAAGGCCGACGTCGTCTACTCCGCTTCCGTTACCCACCACGGAACGGCCGAGGAGCGCTATCGCCGGACTGCGGATGAGAACAAGAAGGCGCTCCTGGCCTTCAAGAACGGCAAAATCGACGTCCTGATCAACGTCCGGATGCTGACCGAGGGCACCGACGTGCCCGACGTGCAGACCGTCTTCCTGACCCGGCAGACCACCAGCAGCATCCTCCTGACCCAGATGATCGGACGTGCCCTGCGCGGCCCGAAGTTCAACGGAACACCCGAGGCCTACGTGGTCTCCTTCATCGACAACTGGAAGCATCTCATCAACTGGGCGGACTACCGGCAGTTGGCCGAGGGGCTGGCCGACGAGGGGCGCCCCGAGTCGGCACGCCGTCTGCCGGTCCAGTTCGTCTCCATCGAGCTGGTCCGCAGGCTCTCGCGCCAGATGGACAGCGGCGTCAACGTGGCTCCCGCCCCGTTCCGCTCCCTCATGCCGGCCGGGTGGTATCAAGCCGAGTTTCAGGCCGCGCCTGCGGGCGAGGACGATGTGGAGTGGATGTGCCCCCTGCTCCTCGTCTTCGAGAACGAGGTCGAGGGCTACAAGCGCTTTCTGAACCTTCTGGCCAAGGAGGATCTGCGCGACTTCGAGGACGCGGCGGTCTCCTGGGAGGCCACGAAGGACCGCCTGGAGGCGTGGCTCGAGAAGCACTTTGCCGGGGTTGTGGCGGAGAGGTCCCGGGAGGACCTCCTGACCAACTTGATGCACCTCGCGCGGCACGTTGCCCAGAACGGCCGCCCTCCCGCTTTCTTCGAGTTCGAGGAGCGAGAACATCACAACCTGGACCTGCTGGCGGAGGACAACGTGCGCCACGACCGGGGCTCGCGCACGGTCAAGGAGCAACTGGAGGTGGAGTATGCGCGGGCCGACCGGTACTGGCGGGTTCTCTATCCTACGTTCGGTCTCTTCAAGTCGCAGTATGACGCGTGCGTGAACCGGATCCTCGGGCTGACCGGGGAGGGACCGGCCATTCCGGATAAGACGGAGAATCGACCTTTCACGGAGCCGACCAAGGAGCTGAAGGACCAGCTCTTCAAGAGGGATCACTACCTTTGTCTCTGCTGCCAGGATGACAATCGCCGGCAACTGCGCGCGGATCACATCTTCTCGAGCTACCACGGCGGTCCGACCGACCTGGACAACCTGCAGACTCTTTGCTCGCTCTGCAACGGGGACAAGGGAATCAGCGAGTTGAACTTCCGCAACCACCGGACCACGCTCAGCAAGGCGCCCGACTCGATCCGCCCCGTGCTCACCAAGGTCGACATCGCCAAGGACCCTGTCGCCGAGTGGAGCAAAATCCTGCGGCGCATCCTCAACTTTTTCTACCGCTGCGGCGCCGTGAACAAGGTGGTCATCGGACGACGAGGCGACAAGTTCTACAACTGGGGGATCGAGCTCTACGCCGGCAACAACCCGTCCTGGTTGAAGCCTTTTCTGAAGCCCCTGGCCCGGAGCATCCGGAAGGCGCGCGAGGAGGGAGGCAAGGAGGGCCCGCACAGCCTGACGGTGTGGGCCCCGGGAGCCAAGGACATTACGGCCACGAGCGACTGAGACTGTTGCCGGACCTTCGCCTCTGGTCTGCCGGCTTAGAGGACAGGAAGTGTCGCTGACTCTTTCACGAAACGAGAAGCCTCACTACCAAAGGGGACTCCGCCTAAAGTCCAGTCCAGCCTCGCGATGAGTTGCTTGAGCGGCGGCATCACGCCTGATGAAAGCGTCTCGGCCATCGAGACAACCATCGACGCGTTCGAGCCACCCGGGTCCCGGCCCAGAAACCTGCCGACCTCCCGAAGAAGCCTCCGCGGCGTCATAGCGCGGATTTCCTCGTTAGGCGCTCTCCGGCGTCATCGCCTGGATGACTCGGATCACGGCCTCGGACTCCGCCACCAGAGCGTTCACAATCGCATCCCCGGTCACATCCAGTGGCACATCGAGCGGAATCCAGAGATGCCCGTCGCTGTGAACCAGTCCAGCTCTCAATTTGCTGGACTCTAGGCGAGCCTGGACCTCCTGGAACCCCGGGGTCGCTCGGTTAAAGCGCATCCAGACAGGCGTGAAGTGTCCCGCAAATGGATCGCGGACTCCCAGACTGAAGAAGGGCTTGAACGCGCCCAGGTCGATTTGCACATACCGGCGATGATAGCCCTTCGGCTCCAGCCCGACTCCCGTCTGCTCGGATAACTCACGCTGCATGGGGTAGATGTTATGGAGGGTGGTCAGGCGGCGGCTCGCCCGCTCGACGAGATTGACGAAGTCCGTTTCCCGTTCACGCCACTGAAGCAGTGCCTCGACGGTGGCTAATGGCTCAATGTGGAACCCACTGAGGACCCTGTACATCGCCTCGAGCTGCTCTACCTCCTCGCGGAATCGGTCGGACCCGGTCTGCTTGAGCGCCGCGAATACATCATCCCAAGAAACCACGGCCACCGCTACGCCGGGATGGTCGCCCGGCCGCCATGGGGACGCGCCGGAAACCAGGAATGCCTCGACAATGACTGCGCTCGCCTCGCGGATCCTCGCATTCGGGACCAAAGCAATGATCACCCCGCCGCCAGGTGATCGTCGGTGGAGGTCTGACGCGTAGGAGCGAAACTGCTCCGGGCTCAGAACAGCGCCGAGCTTGCCCTCGACCTTCACTTTAGGGATACCCCCAGGGGCGCAGCCCTCCAGGTCCGGCCTCCCTCTGTCCACCTGAACGGCTTCGGCGATCCACTCCAACCGCTCAGGCAGTGTCGTCCTTGTCAGGGACTCGATCACAGCCCGCAAGGCGGCGTCACCGCCAGCGTCCTTAAGGAGATAGGACAGCCCCTGAGTACAGAGGAGCTCCCCCTGCTTCGAGAATGAGCCAAACTGCGCCAGGTGGCCAAGAAGCTTCTCCATTTACAAGACCCCCGGCAAGGCGAGGCGGTTGAGGTCATCCGCTTCCTCGCGCTCTCCGCTGCCGGGTCTCCAAACTATAAGCCCGCTGGTAGTCGGGGTCCGAAAGAGCCGGTCGGCCAGGAGCTCGGCCAGGAGCTTGTCCAGGGTGAGATAGCGTGGTTCAATCATCGAGGTTTCCTCCTATAGACTCGAGGCAAATCCATCGAGCTCGAGGTCGCGGAGCATCCTCAGCGCCTTAAGCCCGCTTTCGCGAAGACGCAGATTGAACTCCAGCTCTTGCCGCAGCTCCGTGTGGGACCTCAGGGAGAAGGCGGCTGCTCGCTCGCGCACCGTGGACTCTACGAGCTCGGCGGTGGCCTCCTCGTCGGGCTGAAGCTCGCAGAATGCAATCAAGCCGAGCAACGGGCGGCGGAGTTTGGCCTGGCTGCCATAAAAGCGCGTGAGGAGCTTCTGGAGCAGGACGCGGTCGAAGGCTCGCTCCAGCGGAAAACGTGGCTCGGCGAGGTCGACGGCGTTCTGGAGGAACGTCAGGATCTCGTCGGCGACGCGGTAGCCAAAGTGCAGGTTGTCCGCCTGGAGCCATCGGTTGAGGCCCACGAGCTGGTTGAGGTAGGGCGCGAGCTCGGGGCTGCGAAGGCCCCGGTCGCGGCCGACCTGAGAGAACGGATAGGTGAACCCTCGAGTCCATTGATTGACCATCTCGGCAGTGGCGCAGACTGCATGGCCGAGCACGGGAGGGGACTGGAGATAGCTCTCCAGGTTGACCTCGGAGAACTCCAGTACGTGGGCCCGATCCAGGACTTTGGGGCTGAAGCTGTAGGTGGTCTCGTCCACGTTGACGCTGCCGGTAAAGAACACGTTCCAGGGGATGCGCAGGCGCGGGGGCGCGAACAGGACGGGGTCGAAGCCAGCGCGGTGGGCGTCGGCATAGTCGGTCTCCCCGGCGCCGTGGTAGCGCGTGTCCACCAGGTCCGCCCAAGGGCAGCCCGCGCATCGCACGCGACACGTCTTGACGTTGGCCTCGGCGTCGAAGAACTCGGCGGCCGGGTCCTCGGCGCCGGCTTGGAGGATGCAGCGGGGGTGGTCGTGCAGACTGAAGGGCTCCTGCTCGACGGTCGTTTGGTCGGGGGCCAGCTTGCGCGTCTCCAGGGCGGAGAGGAAGTCGCTGAAGTAGTGCTCGACGCGAGCCAGATTCATCTCGTCGAGCAGCACGAAGTGGGGCCAGCGGTCGGGGTCGACGCGGGCCCGCAGGAGCAGGCGCAGGAAGTCGGTGGCCTGATACGTGCCTGAGAGAACGTGGGCAAAACCGACCAGACCGCGGCTATCGGTCCAATCGGGGCGCACGGGCACGAAGGCCCAGGGTGTGCGGGCGACAGCAGGTTGTTCCGTGGACAGGTCGCCCGACGTCAGCCGGTAGCCCTCAACTTCGCGGGTCCAGGCGATCGGTTGTCCCAGCTTCAGGCTGCGAACCCAGTCCAGCGCACCGCCCCGCAGGTAGAGCTGGAGGGAGCCCTCGGGCCGTGACTCCATCTTAAAGTTGATGAGTTTCGCCTCGGAAGCTCCGAGGGGAGTCTGCAATTTGACCATCTCGTGGTCTCCCGGCTCGAGCGGGGGAAAGTGCTGCCAGTGCTCCACGGGGATGTAGAGCCGGCGGTACTTGTGCGTAAACGGGCGCAGTTGCGTAACCATGAACGGGCCGCTGGATGCTGTGGCAGGTTTAGCGGGGGGTGCGATCGTGGGGCTCACGAAGGCCGCGAACAGCTCGGCCAGCTTAGTCTTCCCCGTCCCGCTGATGCCGCTGAAGATGACGAACGGCTTGCTCTGCAGAGCGAGAAGGTAGCTGATCAGAATTTCCGGTGGGAAATGAAAACCTCGGCTGAGACAGAACCGGTGCAGGGCATCCACCAGGCCGCCATCGGGCGGCGGGGGCTCCACAAGATCCCTCGCCCAAACAGATAGGCCTTCGACCTCCCACCAGGGGTGGTCCACCGCCCAGGAGTCCCAGAGGCTCGAGGCCTCCAGCACCACTCTCAGAGCAGCGGCCCCTCGGAGATAGGCCAGGAACCATGAAATCGGATCCCGCTGGGCTGAGAGCAAGCCGTGCTTGGAAAGAAAGGGCCGCAGGCTGGTGGTCCAGAGGACGGGCCATCGAAGTGGCTCGCGCACCTGCCAGAGATAGCTCAGCAGGTAGGGCAGGTGGCCGGCAAAAAAACCCTGGATGCCCCCGCCAGGGAGAGCGCGAGCCTCTGCAAGAACCGCCACAGCCCGGCGAAGACTCGCTTCCAACTCCTCGGGGTCGGCGGGCACGCTACTCTCTCGCGCCAGCGTCACACCCAGGGCCGTCCCCGTCCGCTCCTCGGCCCGCAGCCATAGATTGAGGAACATCTGACCGCTGGTGCCGCCGAAGCCCCACAGATTATGCTGCCTGCTCTCGTTGTCCATGAACCTTCGAAAAGTCTCCAGGTCGTTCGTCCGCTGAAACTCGCTCAGGGCCTCGGAGATAATCGGAAGGCGGGCTTCGCGCTGCTGCATTCGGTCACGCCAGGCTTCCCAGAACGTCAGGTCCTGCTTGCTCCTCGCATACAGCTGGGCCAACTCGTCCGTATTGGTCGTCGCGTTGGCCGGGCTCGGGTTGGCCGGACTCGCGTTTCCCTCGAGGGCCTGACGCAGCGCAGCAGCAGTAGTATCCAAGAGCACCTCCGGTGTCATCTCGCGAATTTGACCGGGACTGAGGAACAGGCCGAACATGGCGGCATGCCCGCCGAAAACCCATGTTTTTTGCATCCGCCGCTCCCAGCCGGGCGGCAATTGCTTTTTCTCAAGGAGATCCATCTCTCTTCGCGCTTCGGGCTCCTTGCCCCAAAAGCTGTAGCCCGCAAAGAGGAAATGCCGCTCGGCATCCGTGGGAGCGTCCAGACCCAAGAAGACGTAGACATTATTGCAGTTCATCGTGGCGTGGTGTTGACGCTGGGTCTTGACCGTGCCTCGTGAAGCAATCTGCCAGGTGGCGCCCACACTGGCTTTCAGCGCCTCGAAGAAGGGCGTGACGAAAGTGCCGACCTCTTGCTTCCAGCCGGCCGCGCTCATCAGCCGCGGGTCGTCGAAGCGCAGCTCCAGGACCTCGGCCAGCTTGACCGGATCAAACCCCCACAGCGGTTCCATGCCGACCAGCCGGCTCAGCCTGGCCGCGAGCAGGTCATCCACCAGATAGTTCACCTTGCCCGGGCTGTTCAGGAAGGCAGCCCGCGCCAGATCCGGGTCGGCAGCAAAGGTTTCGCGATCAAGAGGCTGGGAGAGTAAACGAACCTCACGCAGGTCTACCACGACTTGACCCTGCTCATCCTGGTGAATGCTAGAAGTCATCTCGGAGACGCCCAGGAGCCCTTCCTGCGTCCAATGGAAGACGCGATCTCCGGGTGCCATCTCGCGCGCCGATTGGCGAACTACGCACGAGCCCGCGGGTCTAGCTGCGAAGACCCAGTTGCGGCTCATGCGGGCAGGACCCTCTCCAGAAATCGCTGCAAGAAACCGGTGTTTCCCGGGAGCAACGGGATCGCGCCGACCCCCTTGAAGTCGGGCGGCACGGTGGCTGGATCGCGGTAGACCTCGCCGCGGACGTCGAAGAGGCAGAACTGGTTACCCGGATACAGGATCAAAGCCGCGCGCGCCGCGGGCAGGGCGTCCCGGTAGGTGTGCATCTTGTACAAGTCGGTCGGCTGGAACCTCCGGGCCGGGGGCTCAGTCAGCTCGCCGAACAGCCGGTCGTCCAGGCGGTACTTGGCGTCGAATACCCAGAGGGCGCGGCTCGAGCGCACCACGTAATCCGGGTTGAAGGGGATCGAGTACGAGCGCCGTGCGCCTCTCCGCCCGCGGGTGAACTGCGGGCTGTACTCGATCTGCCAGGGGCCGGCCTTCACCCGCGCGCGTGTGCCCTTCGCGAGCCCCAACTCCCAGGCGTCCGCCCGCCGCTCGAGGCACGAGCTCCAATCGGGGCTCGTCGCGCAGCAACGGGAAACCTCCTGGCTAAGAGCCAGGAAGCACCAGTACTCGTAGAGCCGGGCCAGGTTCTTGTTGGGCACCGAAAGCAAGGCCTCGAGGCCGGTCCAGCGGACGCGCAGCAACCGGTTAAGCTGGTCATAGCTGTCCCGGATCTCCCGATAGCCGCGGGCGCGGTGCAGGACCGTCGAGGTGGCCGGCCAGTGGGCGACGTCCTCGACGTCGGCCATCCATCCGCGCCGCGTCTCGCGGCCAAGAAGCTGGGCCCACTGGCGGCACGCGCCGGCCACCCTCTTGATGACCTCGGGTTGCAGGGGCGAGGTCTTGACGGCGGCCTCCACCTGGAGGGCGCGCTGGCCGATGGCCGCGAGCGCCTTCTTGACGAAGCGGTTGGCCGGCGTGTCATAGTCGATGTGGCAGTACTGCTCGCAGATCTCCAGGGGTAGGCGTCCCCCCAGGGCCCGGTGCAGAGCGGGAGCCAGCTCCGCGCGGCGCGTGGAAGCGAGCAGCTGGGGGCGCGCCAGCATTCCTTCCAGGGCGCGGGGACTGATGTCGCGAGCGCGCGCAAAGGACTGCTGCCTCTCCTGGCGCAGCAGGCGGCGATCGGGCTGGTAGGCGATCGCCTGCGTTGCGGCGGGCAGGCGGTCGGGTCGCATCATGCGGCGCAGGACCGCATAGACCAGGAACGGCGACAGAATCCCCGAGCGGTCCGGAGCGGCCGCGTGCGCGGTGGGGCCCTCGGCGCGGAAGACCAGGCTCGCGAGCCAGTCGGCCAGAGCGTCCAGGAGCTGGCGATAGTGCCGCAGGTAGTCCAGCTTCCGGGAGCGCACCTCGAGCTGCACGTCCAGCACGGCTCGCTCGCCCGACAGGACTTGCACTCGCGAGCGCCCCACGTAGTTCCCCGGCTCGAGAGGGGCCACGAGCACCTGGCCGTAGCTTCGAAAGCCCAGTTCCAGGGTTCCGAAGAGTATCCGCACGGGGTCGGCCGGCCTGGGGTCGAGCCTCAGCTCGTAGCGTTTCTGCTCCTGGATCTGGTACACGGCCAGCCCTTCCTCGGGAAACGGCTCATGCCAGGGACCGCCGTCGCTGTGGCCGACCGCCTCGAGATGGGCCATGCAGCCAGGGTCGATGGCGGGAAGCGGGCAGTGGCTCAACGAGGCCAGAACTTACGGGGACGGTAGAAGAGCTCGAGCGAGGGCACCGGGGCCAGGGGGCCCAAGGCCTCGAAGTCATGGCGACTGAGCGGCCGGCAGTGGGAGCAGGGCTTGTAGCCGGAACGCACCGCGTCCTCGAGCGAGTGGAAGAATACGCGATTCTTCGCCATCATGCGGATTCCGACGCTGCAGTCCAAGCGTCCGAAGACCTTGCTGGTGCGGCACCCGCCCAGGGAGCCGGGACGCTCGCTCTCCACCGGCCCCCGGGTGTCAGAATCTTGTAGAGCTTCATGGCCGATGACCCTTTGCGGGAATGACAGAAAGATCCTGGTTTGAAGTGCCCAGGAGGTGGCCAGAGCGATCCGGTGTCGTGGCCAGGGATGGCCGAGGCACTGAACGAAGAGCGGTCGCGCTCGGTGGAAGGGCAATACGGTGAGCAATACCCTCGTTCTTCGTCCTCAGGTGACTTCGGAGGCCAAGGCCTGGGCTGCCCGCCACGGTGCGGGAGCGGCTTGCTCCAGGGTCTCCGGGACGCCAGCGAATCGACCTACCGGTGGTCCATCCCTCTGCAGCGAGCCGGGCTCACCCAGGAGCGCCACGGCAACCGCGTCCGCCTAGCGCCTACCCAGACGAGCAGGATCGCTCCGCAACGCCGGGCGCGAAGGAAGCCCTGGACCAAGCTCGCGAGCGTCACCTTCTGACGACCGTCAAGCTGGCCGGCGCCACCTTGCTCAACCGCCGATCGTATTGCGCACGATGAGGCGCTGGGCTTGAGGCGGGTCAAGGCGGTCACGGGGGCTGGAGCAGCCCGGGCTATCGCGATTTACGCGGGTTGGGGCCGGCCGTGGCGGCCGACGAGGACAAGGGCAGACTTGAGGGTTTCCGGTTCGGCAATCGAACGTGAGCCCCTGTCGGCCCGTCTCCGGATCATTCAACCCGGTGGACTCGACAATAGATTGGCCTGGTACCAGGCTGGTACCAACTCGGCCGATAAGCAGACTTCCAGCCCGAATTCAGCCGAACTGAAGGAAGCGCAGAACCCTTTCAGGCAGCCATTCCCACGGTCACAAGCGCACCCACCCAAACTCAGCCAAACAGCCCCGTCGCGGACTCGTAATGAGCAGGTCGGGCGTTCGAATCGCCTCCCCGGCTCCAAATTTACCGCCGTTTTTCGCCTCTCGTTGCAGGGGCGATTTTCGTTTCG
>JAANMV010001699.1_pt1 | contig 23597 bp, 14 predicted proteins | sample 7279661 | NCBI WGS metagenome assembly JAANMV01 (sample SAMN14094540, study PRJNA606508) | bioreactor metagenome | isolation source: A lab-scale SPAN reactor treating ammonium-rich wastewater day 121 | place: Ireland: Galway | collected 2017-05-16
GCCCCGCTTCGAACAAGGCGGGTTGCAGTCCGTTTGTCAGGCACACTTTTAGGCACTGACCGCACTTGATGCAAAGCTCGGAGAAAATAAACTCGTCCGTGACTCCCGGCGGTCTTATAAAATCATCCGGAAGTCTTACTTTTTGGTTAAACAGTTCCAAAAATGGATAACAAAGCGCGCCGGCGGCGATGCTCCCCAGAAACGCTCGCCGGTTCAAATTCGGCCGCAGCGTGTTTATGGTTCGGATTTTATGTTCCAATTTGTGCCGCGCCTCGTTAAATGAGATGTCTGTAGCGCCATTTGCGCTTAGGATGTCGTGATTTCTGGTATATTCCGGCTGAAATGAATCTCTCGCAGGCAAAAACGTAATTGCCTTCTTCGGGCAAGCATCTGCGCATTCCATGCAGTAAATGCAATCGGCAACCGCATCGCCCGAAAAGTGGCAGTCCACCTCGCAAAGTAAGCAATTAGTACATCCTGACGTTATTCTTCGTTTTATAGGGTTCACGAAATACGTAATGCGCAGTAGCGCACCGAGCGGGCAGACGTACTTGCACCACCACCTGCGATGATAACGGTTTACGATTAACAAAGCGAGCATAAAGCCGATTATTAATAGCGTGTCCACGTAGGTCGGCTCTCGGTATGGAAGGACAAACTTGTTAAAGAAGTGGCTAACCGGATACCAAGCGTCGCTGGCGTAGAGCTTGTTGTCCAGTACGTAATACGCGGCGCGTGCTGGGCGGTCGAGGGCGGGCCAAAGCGCCACCGTGGCGAATTTGAAGCTTAAAACTATCGGGTCTAAAATCCATATAAGAGGCATTTTGAAAACCGCAAGCGTCAGCAGCGCCCCGAGAAGAAACAAATTTATCGCGCTTGGCAGTCTAAGCCGAGGATTATCCGGCGCTTCGCTTTCCCAGCGATTTAAGGGCTTTACTTCGGCATTCGGATACAGCGTAAATACTTTGCTGAACCACTTGACGAATGCATTCGAAAAATCCAGAATCGCTCCGAGCGGGCAAATCCATCCACAGAAAGTCCTTCCGAGAACCAGCCAAAACGCGAAAGCGGCAATCGCCCATCCGACTGAAACAAGCGGTTGGCGGGTAATTAGCAGCCAGACGTGCGTTAGAGGATTTAAGTGAAAGATCAATCTCGTGTCAAATGGAACCGCGAGCGGATATGCAAGAGAGAGCACGATTGCAAAAAATATCAAGAATGATGCAGTTTGAAGGATGCGCCGGATAAGAGGCCACTTCGGACGGCGCGGCCAATGTTCCTGTCTGGCATTTTTTCCGAACACATTTAAATCATAGCGCGTACATAAGTAAATTTAGCCGCCAATCGGCCTTGTGCAGAAATGGCTGTCAATTTTGCATCCGCATTTTTGCTATACGGTCTATTTCGATTATCGATTCGAGAGCCGCACGCACGTCCGAAAGCAAGAGCATATTCGGGCCGTCGCTCATTGCCTTGTCCGGTTCGGGATGCACTTCCCAAAACAGCGCGGCGATTCCGACAGCCGCGGCAGCGCGCGACAGCCCTTGCACAAACCTGCGGTCGCCGCCCGACGCCGTTCCTTTTCCTCCCGGCTCCTGCACGCTGTGTGTGGCGTCGAAACATACCGGGCATCCGGTCTCGCGCATAATTTCGAGACTGCGCATATCCACAACCAGCCGGTTGTATCCGAATGACGAGCCTCGTTCGGTTACGATTACGTCGGGGTTTCCGGTGGCTTTGATTTTATCCACCACTTGAGCCATATCCCACGGAGCAAGGAACTGCCCTTTCTTGACGTTGACTACATTGCCCGTTTCTCCGCACGCGATTAAAAGATCGGTCTGTCTGCAAAGAAACGCCGGAACTTGTAACACGTCGACGAAATCTTTCGCAGCCTCCGCTTGTTCCGGCGAATGGACGTCGGTAAGCACTGGGACGCCGAATTCGCGCCGGATTTCGGCGAGTATCGCCAGCCCGTCTTCAATCCCGATTCCTCGAAATCCCGCCGCGCTCGTGCGGTTTGCTTTGTCATAGCTTGCCTTGAATACGTACGGAACGCCGAGATCGCTTGTGATTTCGCGCATCCGCCCTGCAACCTCGAAGCAAAGCTCCCGGCTTTCGATGACGCACGGTCCGGCAATAAGGGCCAGAGGATTCGCCTGTCCAATCGGAAAGCCAAGTTTGGTTATTGAATTGGCCGAATTTTCCGCTTCGATTTTCATTTCACTCCTATGAAAGACGCAAATATCGACAAGGACAGATCGCTATTATTCCGTAAGCGTTAGCTCGAAAAATCGGGCAGCGGCATTCAGGGCATCCACTGGAACGGTATGAGCGCCGTCGAACTCGAAAAACTCGACAGCATATCCGGCGCTCGTAAGCTCTTCGTTTGCACGCGCGCCCTCGTCGAAACCGACGGACTTGTCTTCGCGCCCATGAGCGATGAACACAGGCAAGTCCTTTGCGCTTGCTATTTTGTCCAAGCCAATCCATTCGGTGTTAAGCCAGCCACCGAAACACATCAATCCATCGAATTCATCGGGATATTTTAGTCCGGTCGCATACGTCATTGCACACCCCTGCGAGAATCCGAGAAGCAGGACTCTATCAATTCGATATTCGGACTTAAGTTTGTTTGCGGTTCGGACAACATAATTCTCGCTTTTGGATGCGCTCTTCATATAAAGCGAGGGCTCGCTTTCGCTCCACGAGATCCAGCTAAAGGATCCGCCTTCAATCTGCGAGTCCATTGCGTACGGAGCCTGAGGAGCTGCGTATATGAATCCCAGACCTCCCGCCCTGTCCCAGAGCTGAACGAATCGCTTTGGGTTGCTGCCGTATCCATGCAATCCGATAACAAGTGTGTAAGACTTGGATGGATCGTAGTTTTCTGGCAACCTGACGTAGCAGTCGAAATAAGCGGGCGAATCGACGCGGACAAGCTCGCCGTACTTTGCATTTTTCTCGGATAGCTCGGCCTCAATTTCGTCTATGGCAGCTTTGAAATCCGCGTCTTTTCGAATTTCCTCGAAGTCCGGGTCTTCCTTGACCCAATCTATTCGTTCGTAACCCGCATTGAAAGCGCGCAGAAGATATTTGGCAGCCAGGTTCGCATCTCCCAACTGGCCATAGCAGCATGCAAGATTGTATATGGTATCGGAGTCGCCGATATTCCTTTTCAAAGCACTTAAGTACAAAGCGGCTGCAGCTTCATACTCGCCTGCCAAAAAAGCATCGCGCGCTTTCGAGTGAATATCGGCAACATCGGCGTCCAAAAAATCGCCCGCAGATGGATCCAAAGGATCGATTTCAGAAACCTGCGCTTCAGGCTCCGATTCTGTTTCGCAAATTGCAACCTGACCGTAAGAAAACAAAATCAAGGCAATTGCGAAAATCGAAAGCAATTTTGCTGACATAACCATCAACCTCGCTCGTTACATTCCCATAGCGGGCATTGCCTCGCGCGCCGGTTCGCCGTCGGGATCTATTCCAAGCTTTTCCTGAGCGCTCCTCACGAGGTTAAATAGCCCAGTCTGACTGCCGAGTTCGATAACCTTTCCAAAGTGAAATCGCACCTTGTCCATTTCGCCGTCAATTTCGGCAATCCTGCCCGCGAGCCAGTGAATTTTGCATAAGGTATCTTGCTCAATTTCGTGTCCTCCGAACTCGCGTCCGTCCTCCACCGCCTCAAGCAACTGAGTCGTCATCGACCGGGCTTCGTCCATCCGGCCCACCGAAAAATACAAATCGGCAAGGTCGCGATAATCGCGCGCCCAACGGCGATAGTTTAAGGCCTGCTCCATGCAAAAAATCGCGCCTGCAGCATCGCCGGTTCCGCGCTTCATCCAGGCCGGCATAAGCCAGCCAAGAAACTTTGCATAAGTGATTCTTTCGGGCGTGTTAATCAACATTTTGTTGTCCGGATCGAGAACGATTGTACCCATTTCGCCTCGAAGGGATATTTGCAAATCGGTAGTTTCGCTTCTGGTTTCGACTCGCATGGTTTTAATGTCGCCGTCGGCAGTCGTAATCCTTACGTCAACGGGAATTGTTCCCTTCAAATCCGGGGCGCGCCGCACCGTCAAAAGGTAGTTGTTCCTGATTGTGTGCCTTGTTCCCGCCGAAAAAAGCGGCGCAGCCGTGGTATCGAAAAACGTTTTCTTGAAGTCCGATAGATTGGTTTTTAACTCTTTGCCCAGCTGTTCAAAAATATTCTCCGTTGAAAGGGCGTCCTTATCCGTATGCTGTTTGCATATCGAATTCAATGCCGAATGGAATTCTTCTTTGCCATAAATGTATTCAAGCATTACGAACAGCCCCGCACCCGATTGATAGAGCGCTGCCTTATCGCCAAGCTCCATACGTCTATCCAAGCTCATGGTTTTGCCTTGCGCGACCGCGGCTTGCATAATGTATCTTCGATAGGATTCCGCAGTACTCGGCTCAAACTCGTCAAAGTACGTAATCGGGCAATAGTTTGCCATTCCCTCCACGAACCAGGTCGGACCATCCACCATTTGTCCCCACCAAATATGGCTGGCTTCATGCGCGACCAGCGGCAAATTCGTCTGAGAACCCAGGTAAAACAACAGCCCGGCGTTTTCGAATGCCGCCACTCCTTCTTCATCGGGTATTAGAAACAGGACTTGCTCGCTTATCCTGCCCTCCGGATAAACGTGGCTGTATACGCCGAATCTTTCGGAATAGTAATCCAGCATTTTGCCAAGCTGCGCAACAGAAGGGTTGGTTTCCACGTGACTAATAATGTCTTTGGGAGCATACACCTTAAGTTTTACGCCGCCACTATAGATTTCTCGTTCCGGAAATTGCGTCGCCACGAGCATCACTCCGTGTCCATAGTTCTTCCAATCGGCGCTGTGAGTGTAGTCTTCATTTACCTTCGAGTCCCCACCGGGGCTGACGGTAAAGCTCCATTTCGTTCCTTCCGGCATTTCTGCGTATACGGTTTTATCGCATGCATCGCTGCCCGTATAAAAGGCATAATCGTCGAATCTGTATACGCCGCCATAGCCTATCGCGTCGTACGACTTCGGAGCAACGCCGGATAACTCGACGTATAGCTGAACGTCCTTTTTGGCGAAGAATTTGTGTGAAATGTCAACGGCCCATGTCGCCTGGCCAGCAACTTGCTTTCTTTTGAATGAAACTGACTGCCCGTCCACTTCGACGTATGTCACGTTTAGCCAAGGGTAACAATAAGCTCTATATCCATCTAGAGACCTGAGAGTTTTTCCACTAAGCAATACGCTTACGCTCGTCTCTTGAGTCTCGGGATTAAAGCCGTATACGATTTCCTTATTCTTAAAATCTATGGACGGGTCGTAGTTTTCCTCGTTGACGAAATACGGATGAACGAAGTAAGCAAAGCCTTCGAGGTAATCTGTAATTTCAAGTTTTCCCTTCGCGTCCCGCGTGTAATCGAAACGCTTTCCATCGGCTGTGAATAAGGCGATGAAAAACTCGGCGTCTTTCGGTTCGCGAACCTGAGGTCCGCGCGGTCCGCCGCCCCTCATAGCCGCCATTAACTCCTCGTGCGTCATTTCTGCCGGCAGCGCGTCGCTCCAAGCCTGCACATAAAGACCCCAAAGCGCGCCCGCAAAGTCACTGGGCGCATTTTTGTCTACAAAAATCGGAATGCCTTCTTCAAAAACTTCCATTCCGCCTTCGAGCCCGCATTTTGCGTAAAATCCGGCTAGGTCAATTTCAACAGGGATGCCGGCCTTAAAAAGCCCCATCTCGTAAAATAGGTTGAGCGAGTCGCTTGAAGGAAGCGCAGATAGCTTTAATCGCGCTCCTCCCGCGAAGACTATATGGCGATACAAGCCATCATTATCCGGAAGGAGGGCGTAATTCCCATCGGTAATCTCAATTTCGCCGTAAGGAGCGGCCAACGTAACCGGCGACTTTATTGCGAAAACCGCCGTATAGAATTCATCTTGAGTAACCATTACACCCGCGCCGGCGGGTGCAGATGATAGGTAAAGAATAATTGCAGCAATAGAAATCAGGCGCATCGAATACTCCCATAATTTAAGCGGAGCCTGCATGTTATCATAGCGCGGTGCTCATCGAACGTGTACGCATTCGCGATTATCGGAACATCGCGAAGGCGGAAATCGAGCCCCCAGCGGGCATAAACCTCATTTTCGGCGCGAATGCGCAGGGCAAGACCAATCTGCTCGACGCGCTGCACTTCGCCACGTACATTAAAAGCGCACGCGCTACTCGCGAAAAGGAAATAGTCCGTATCGGCGCCGAGCGAGCGAGAGTCGAAGTATGGCTAAAAAAGAGCGGCGAGTTGACAAACCACCTATCGGTAACCGTTTCGGGTATTAAAAAATTCCTGAAGCTAGATGGCAATGCCGTTACCCGTTTCGAAGACGCCATAGGCATACTCGGCGCACATTTCTTTTTCCCATCGGACTTGTCCCTGATAAAAGGAGACCCTTCGCTAAGGCGCGAGGCGCTTGACTATGAGGTCTTAAAGGCTGTTCCGAGCGCTGTCAGGCCATATGCGGATTTTAAGCGAGCGCTTTTGCAGCGAAATTCTCTTTTAAAACGCTTTGGCGCCGAAAATGCAAAAGAAATTTCGGCGTGGACGGATAAAATGGTGAAGGCAGGCGTCGAAATAGCCCGGATGCGTTCCAACCTGCTGGAAAGAATCAAGCCCCGTTTCGTGATTCACTACGGGCGGATAAGCAACGAGCCGGATCCCGTCACGATTAAATATTTTTGTTCTTTTTCGAACGATGTGGGCGGAATCGCGAAAGAAGCGCTGCAGAAAAGCTATAGCGAGAGAATCTACGAAGTAGCGGAAAAAGAACGCGAACTGCAATATACGACAATTGGGCCGCACCGTGACGAACTGCTGTTTCAACTTGGCGGCGAATCTTTAAGGCGTTACGGAAGTCAGGGGCAACAGCGAAGCGCCGTTCTGGCGTTCAAAATCGCGCTTTGCGACGTAGCGCGTGAGCTTACCGGAGACGATCCGGTGCTTTTTTTGGATGACGCGCTGTCGGAACTTGATGACTCGCGCAAAAAGAGCCTTCTATCCGCGCTTGAAAACCGCTCGCAGGTTTTCATCTCGCTCGCGAGCGAAAAGGAGTTGAAACTCGTAGCGCCGAAGGCTTCCACTGTGTGGATGGTTAACAAAGGAAAAATTTCTCCGGCAAAGCCCTGAAACGCGAACAAACTCCCCCCGGATTCATCTTATAATATGGAGGAACGAGGTTGCAGCCGGGCGCCGAAGGAGGCGTCAAATGAAGGTTTTATTGGATTTGACAGGGCTAAAGGAGAGCGTCGAGCGCTACTCGTACGCCGTTCTTATATGCATTCCCAACGACGATTCAAAATACCAGGAAATGCTGGCCGCAGCGGACAGAATTAGAACCGAAATCGGATCGGAAGTGAAGATATTCGCCGTTTACAGGCGCGACGCCTCGAAAGTCGTTTGGTTCATCCGCCCCGAACCGCACCCGCCCATCTGCTTTTTCGCTGATGGAAGGCTTGTCAAAACGGTTAGCGGTATCCGCCAATACCACGGTTTACTGCGTGAGCTTAGAGAAGTGTTGAAAATTGATGTCAGGGAGCCAGTTGAAGCCTGACAAGCCAATCAAGACACTATTTGGCATTACCGAACACCGGTGAAACTATCGGATTTTTCTCCGGCGTTTCAAGGCTGATGCGGCCAAACCTGCCGCGCTGAAAGTCGCGAAGGAATATCTTATAGGCGCGAGACAAATCTGGCAGCCCTTTTCCGAGGTTCAATTTTCTAATCATAGCAAGTTTTATCGCAAGCTCTTCCGCTCCTCCGTCGAAAGGAAGTTCGAATTTATAGTACTTTTCGGCTTTTAAGCGCGCCTTGGCGTCCATCCCGGAAATTAACGCTTCGACCGCCGATTCGAGTAATCCTTCGTCGTCCGGCATCAAATTTAGCGCCAGCCAAGTTGGGCGGTGACGTTTGAAATGTCCGGTTTCTCTAATAATCCCGGCGGTATCGAGCAAATCGACGCCGTCCATCACGCGCACCCACTGATATCCGCGCGTAATGCCGGGGCGATTTCCGACTCGCAACTTTCGTTCGCCGATAAGCGCGTTTAGAAAAGTGCTTTTTCCAGTATTCGGCACGCCTAATACGACGATTCGAAGGGTTGTTTTCGCAATTCCCCGTTCTTTGCGGTCCGCGTTTTTCGCTCTGTAAATCCTAGCCAAAAATGAACGGAAATCTCGAATACCCTCGCCCTTCAGTGCGTTTACTGCGAACGCCGGATAACCCGCTTCCTCGAAATATTTAAGCCATTTTTCGGTTGTTTTCGCGTCGGCAAGATCCGCATGCGTAAGTATGAACGCTTCGCGCCCGGCAAGCTTGTCGTCGAGCCACATGCACGCGCTCGGCGCGCGCGCGTCGAGCGCATATGCAGCTACGTCGATGTAGCGTGCGATTTGCGCGGGGAAAACGTCTTTTTCGCTTGGACGCTGAACCACGATAAAAGTATATCAGCCGGTTTTAACGCCTGCTTTTTAGGTGGAGATTATTGTTTGTAACAAGGCAATCGCTTCGTCTTTGTTTTTAATCTTTCCCGAATTTTCGGCATCGCGTAATTTCTTCATTAAAGCTCCTACTTTCGGTCCCGGCGATATTCCAGCGATTTCCATAATTTCGGCACCGGTAAGAAACGGGCGCCGCATAAACTTAGGTTCGAAAAATTCTTTCAGAATTGCTTTGGCCCCAACGAAATGCCTCCGTATATTTTCTTCTTCGACTTTTGGGCCGCGCGCGGCGAGGCGGTCGGAAATCGAAAGCAGAATTTCATGCGGAGTCAATGCGCCCAGTTTTTTAACAAACCTCGAAATGCTTTTTTGATTCGGTGTTTCGTCGCGAGCAATGAATCCAAGCAGCATATGCTGCTTGATCAGAGTTTCAACGCTTTGGGAGGCCGCTGCAAAACCGGGAAGGCGGTTTGTTACGGCGGCGCCTGTTTTCGCTCCGAGCGTGTCGTGTTTGTGAAATGTAATCCGCCCTTCCTTTCCATCCGCTTTCGTCGAGGGCTTTTCGATGTCATGCAAGAGCATTGCAAGTCGAAGAACGGCACGAGCATCGAGCCCGTACAAAGGCTCCATTAGCGAATCGCCAATTCTATCGCCGTATGTTTGCGAGACTTCATCGGGAAACCTTATCAAGCGGTCGAGATTTTCCATTGCCTCTAAGGTATGTGCCAGTACCGGCTTATGGTGAAATTCATTTTGCTCGCACTTGCGCATCGGCTCAATTTCGGGGATAGCCAAGGTGAGTAATCCTTTGGCATCGAGCGCTGCAATCGCGGCCGCACCATGGAAGTGGTGAAGCGCGGCAACCACAAGCTTACTGCAAAATTCAGTGCTGGAAAGCAATTCCTGAGGGATTTCGGCCGATAGCCGGCCGCCTGCATCGAACCATACCGGTTCCGTCACGGCGAAACCACCGAAGCAATCAGTCGCGATAAATGGAATATGCCGATGATGAGCGCGGCGGTCGCAGCAGGAATCAAAATCATTCCGGCGGTAGTCAAAATGAAGCGCACATATAGATTATATCGCGAACAATCAGCGAATATTCAAGCCATAAATGAATATCGCAATTCAAACGGAGCTATTCCGCACTCTAGCCGCAAAGCGCTTTCGCTTGGTTTTTCATCCAATATTCGGGATACCACTTTTTCAGGAATCCCGCATTCATTAATGAGGCGCAGCACATCGAGGCTTTAGTCGCCTTTGGTGTTTCACATCATCTTTGAATTTGTCGGTTCCAAATAATATTCATACTAATAAGGTATTAATACTTTTCTTTAGGATTTTCAGTTTTAAATCCGACGGCCGAGGTGGCAAAATGAGGGGAAATTTCATATCGGCATTTGTTTTCGTCGCGGTGCTTCTGTGGGTGACGGTTTTTGGCGCTTCTTGCGGGAATCGTACAGCGGCGGGGCTTTCGAGCAAATCCGGCGGACCATCTTCGGCTGAGCAAAAACCCGGGGATGTTGTTGCCGAGTTAAACGCACTTGTAAAACCATCCGGCGTTCCCAATGACGTTTGGACAAATCTCAAAAATGCCTTTCTTAAGGCTTATGATCCTACCCGCGAAAAATCCATTGCACTCGAGTTACCTCCGGACGTATCTGGAGAAATTCAAGAAGGCAAATTGATTATTTCTTGGCCATACAACAATTTTGGTGATTATGACTTAAGCGGGGATGTAGGCGTTCCGGACATTACTCCCATTGCGCTGAACTACCTTAAACTCGTTTCAAGTGGCGAACCGTTGCTTCCATGGATCGACGGTGACACAAACGGCGAAATCGGAGTGCCGGACGTAACTCAAATTGCCCTTAATTACCTTAATCAAGTAGATGGCTACATCGTAGAAACATCGAGTATGCAAAACGGGGAATATTCCCAATCCGCGCTTGTCGGTTTTGGCGACGAAGTCGGCGTTGATAGGACGGTTATTCCGCCCAGATTTTTTATCACAGTAGACCCAGCCCCAATTCAAGAAACGTGGTTTCGTGTGTATGCTTTCCACGCAGAAGAATTCGGCCCACCTTCTATTCCAATTGATGGAACCGGAGAACCGCCTCCTTCTGGACTATACATCGAAGAAGACTCTCTGGGTTTGCAGGTCTACAACGAAGGAGTTGTTTTAGGGAGCATTACTGTAAGGAATTCCTTGGAAGGCAGCCAAGATTTCACAGTCGAGTCTAGCGAAGTTTGGCTTAATGTAACTCCCGCAAGCGGTTCAGTAGATGGAATGGGCACGGCCACTATAGAAGTTTCGGCAGATGCAATGGGACTTGCATTCGACCGACACCACGCAGAGTTAACACTGAAGTGGAGCGGTGCGGATGACGTTTGCGATATTGCTTTTGACCACGCTCAATTGAATGCAGTTGTTTCGGAAGATACAACTTTGCCTTTCCTAGAAATCAAATCAGGCGAAACTCTCACAATCGAGAACGATGCACACTTGACGGTGACTGGTGAAACTGAAATCGACGGAAGTTTAATCGGCAACAATAGCTCGATATGGCTTAATCTTCAGGGCGATTCTGCAATTAGCGGTTTAGTCAAGGCAAATCTGGAAGAATCATACACACCAAGAGATGAAAACCAAGCGGGAATATTGATTATTGCTGAAGGAGGTTTGCATATTGGAGACAATGCGGAATTCGAAACGAACGGTTCGTTAATCGTGACTGATGATCCGGAAGACATTCCTGTGCCCGACGACGTCGAGGCAAATGCTGATACTTTCGATTCAGATCCCCTCCCATTCATTATTGTGCCGCTTCCTGACGGCGGAATGGGACCTATGGCACCGCCTCGAAACCCCGTCGCTATTAGGGAAGCGTCCCAACTACCTCCTTGGCGATTCGGCGGAATTTACCGTTATCCATTTCCTCCGCCCTCAGGCGTTCGCAAAATCGTAGTTGCTATTTGGCCGAAAAACCGCGACGTTCTTGTGGAAAATTTCGAATTGTCAGGGCCTCCGGGGAGGCCCGGAGAAGACGTGGAGGCAGTCGGAACGGCTACCGGCGGAAATGGGGAGAACGCTTTTACTTTAAACATTAAAGTTCCCAACAACAGCCTTACATTCGGGGCTAACGTAATAGTAAATCTTGGTGACGGAGGCCGAGGTGGGCATGCAATTGCCTTAGGCAATAAGAATGCGGTTGCAAACGGAGGCAGCGGAGGTCAACCAAGTAAGTTTAAGTTTAGCGCAGGTACAAGCCTAAACTTTGGAGGCGCGATGAATCTAAATCCAGGCAAAGGCGGAAAAGGCGGAGCTGCAGAGGCCTATGCCGAAGATGGCAACGCTGGCTGTCCGCCTGAAGACGGCGGTTTCGCCGTTGCAACAGGCGGAGAAGGAGCAAGCGTTTCCCGGTCGTTGCGCGCAAGAGGAAATGTCAACGGCCTTAGCAATGTAACTTTTGGCGACCAAAAAGGTGGCGACGGAGGAGACGCCTTTGCATTCGGCGGCGATGGCGGTGACGATACTTGTTGTCCTGGAACAAAAGGCGGTAAAGGAGGCGACGCTACGGCAACCGGTGGTGGCGGAGGTAGTTCTACGCTTTCCTTGAATCTGGGCGGAAACAGCCTGGCCAACGTTCCGGCCGCAATCGGCGGCAATGGAGGAAGTGGAATTACCGAAGCTGGAAGGGGCGGGGACGGATCAAGCTGCTTTAAGCAGAAAGCCGGAGATGGAGGCGACGGAGGTGTTTCTAACGCTTTTTACGGACTTGGAGGTGCTGGCAACGGTCCGGAGTCAATTCCCGGCATAGATGGAACTACCGAAATTGACACATCAGGAGGGCGCGGCGGAGATGGAGGCGATGGTGATCCATTCGGAGTGGGAGGTATCGGCGGGGACTTTTTCGAAGGCCCGGCCGGCGGTCCGGCAGTACTCGTCGGCAAAGGAGCCGATGGAGAAGATGGAATTGAGTCGGAAATGATCTATTGGTGGTGCGGATGGGGATGGATGGATCCTCTGGATAATCCCGCGCCTCCGGGGCCATATAACGTACCAATTTTCGAAGATCCCGAAATGATGTCACCTACGGGAGATATGTTTATAAATCTCGTTCCCGCGCCCGGATGCGGATATTTTCATGACCTGCTTCCGGTTCCGCATATAGGAGTGACAACGGAGTTTGATCCTGCGATTGTCCAGATCGAACTTCATTCTCTCCAGCTTGCGGGAGGCCCCTTACCCGGCAGAATAGTTGACGTTTCACTGGATCCTTTGGCTAACTGGGACCTTTGGAACAAACAACCAACTGCGCAGCCGATTCAGATTGCCGTATTCGATGAGGAAATGAATCCTATGGTTCAAACCACGATTACCGAAATCCCAACGGAAATAATTCAGCTGGATTTGAAATCTGTGCCGTCAGAACCATTCAGGCTCGCAATTTTTGTTCCTGCAGGATGGTTTTCTGCGTGGGGACCGATAATCATTTGTGACCCATAAAATCCATCCAAAGGTTCATACGTCTGAATTTCAAAGGGGCGAATTTCGCCCCTTTTGCTGCAATTTTTAGTGCAACTTGAAAGTCGGAATGAAAACCCAAAATCACTGCCGTTGACATATTTTTACATTTAAGCCTTAAATACACAAGTTCGGGTATAATTTCACGTCCCATTTTTTTTGTCGGGGCTTTTATCCTGCTTTCAAGGAGGTCTCTTATGGGGAGGATTATCTCTATCAGGCTGACTTTAATTTTGGCAATCCTAGTCGTGGTCGCTGTTTTAGCGGCTTGCGGAAAAGGATCCGGTGTAGGAGCGAAGTTTTCGGGGAAACCTGGCGAAGCGTATGGCTCGCTTGAAAGCGTCAAGGCTGAACTGGACGTACTAGAGAAACCTGACGGCGTTTCTCTAGAAGTTTGGGATGCGCTAAAGTCGGAATTTTTGAATTCGCTCGACCCAACTCGAATCGGATCTGCTGCGCCTACCGGAGATTTCGGCAAAGTGACTCCGGAGTTGTTCGATCCCGGTAACGGCACTGCAGAAATTCGATGGCGATATAGAAATACTGGCGACTACGACTTAAACGGCGAAGTCGGTATTCCGGACATAACGCCGATTGCACTGAACTACCTCGCAACCGTAAGCGATCCGGATTCGATTCTGGCTTGGATAGACGGCGACGAAAACGGAGAAATCGGCATTCCGGATGTAACTCCTATAGCACTTAACTATCTATCGTTTGTCGAGGGATATTCGATTGAGCGCGCCAACGCGGCAGGTGGACCGTACGTTGAAATCGGTACTGCTTTGTTCGAGGAGCATAACGATGCGCCGATTCCAGGCTTTGAGTTTATTGACTTATCGCCGCCCTCTGGTACAGTGTTCTATCGCATTATGCCATTTCACGGCACGGATTTTGGCGAGCCTTCCGATCCGCTCGAGTTTGTTGCGGGAACTACAATAGATACCGAAACCACGCTACCAGAGCTGATTATTGCAGCGGGTGAGCGCGTAAACGTGATTAACGACGCGAAAGTGCACGTGAATGGCGATGTCGTTATCGACGGCGAACTTCGCGGGGTCAACGGCGATTTGTGGCTGCATGTCATGGGCAACCTTACCGTAAATGGAAAAATCACGCTCGACGCTCCGGAAGAAAACGTACCGCCGGAAGACGATTTTCCATCCGTAATCTTAATAGTGGAAGGCGATACTACATTTTCGGATGCTTCAACCCTTGCAAGCGACGGATCGGTCATGCTCGTTTCTGATTTGGGAAGCATACCTGCGCCGGACGACGTATTTTCAGACGCCGATTCCGACGACGGATTTACCCCCACTCTTGCTCCTTTTTTCCAAACGCCGGGCGGCGGATTTTCAAGGGCGCCATCCCCGTTTGCGATTTCTGAATTCGGCCGGTCTGCAAGCCAGGCTGGAAGAAATACGGTACTGTCGGGCAACTGGGTCGTTCGCACTCCGCCTCGCGGCGTAAAGCGAATCGTAGTTGCGGTTTGGCCTAACGGCTCCGACGTCGATGTCGTCAACTTTATGATTACCGGCCCCGATGGAAGGGAAGGAGCGAGCGATATTGGCGGAAATCCGGTTGCTACCGGTGAAAACGGTGGCGACGCAATGACTTGCAACATTCGGGTAAACGGCGGAGCGCTGAACATTAACGGCGACGTAACATTCAACCTTGGAAACGGCGGCCGCGGCGGAAGCGCAATGGCACTCGGAAATCCGGACGCTGAAGCCACCGGCGGAGACGGAGGTCAGCCGGGCAAACTTAAATTCCGTGCAGAAAATGGAATAAACATTTCGGGTACGTTTCATATAAATCCGGGCGACGGCGGTGCGGGCGGCTTCGCGGAAGCTTACGGAGCCGACGGACAGGACGGCTGTCCGGCAGAAAATGGAGGAAATGCATCGGCATTCGGCGGTTTCGGCGCAGCAGTTGAGCGGGTACTAACCGCACGCGGAGTTACCGGACTCGGAAGCGTGGAATTCGGGTTTCAGTTCGGCGGCGACGGCGGTTATGCAATTGCATATTCTGGATTCGGCGGTAACGACACATGCGTCCCCGGCGGCATCGGTGGCAGGGGCGGCGACGCCCTTGCGGATGCCGGAGACGGCGGAGATTCCTTCCTGACCGTCACCGGAACGCTCGGTGGAACCGCACTCGGCGGAAACGGCGGCGATTCATTCTGTGCCGAAGGCGAGGGCGGCGATGGCAACAGCTTTGCCGACAAAACGCCGGGCGGCGACGGCGGCGACGGCGGAAGTATGTTTTCTTACGCCGGAAAAGGCGGTACGGGAACCGACGGCGATGGCAACGATGGAACGCCGGACATTGACGCGAACGGCGGCCACGGCGGCGACGGTGGCGATGGCTGTGGACCGGGTTTCCGTGGATTCGGTGGCGGCTGGGAATTCGGCATCGGCGGACAAACGACGGGCACCGATTTCGGCATCGACGGCGCGGACGGAGTTTCCACCTGCATTATGTGGTTCTTCCCTTGGGATTTCCTCGTTGACGGTCAAATTCCGGGCGGCTCGCTGTTTACGGAAGACCTGTTTTCGTCTCTCGAACCGCCTTCGCTCGAAGGTTCCATGCCGGTTGAATTTCTCGACATAGGCGGAGCCGAATATTTTACCCAAGGTACGCCATTCCGTCACGTCGGTTTTGCAGGCCCGGGGGTGTTGCGCATAAACGTTGGCGGAATAGCACTTAACGAGGGACAGCCGGGCGATATCGTGGGCATTCGATATATGACGGCGCAGCCGATGTTTGGAATCGGCGAAGAGTTTCCACTGGTGTTCAACGCTTACGATTCGGGAATGAATTTGATCGATTCCGTATTATGGACGGATCCGAATGCGGAAATTGTGGATAGCTTTTTCGATGTATTCACCGACTTGAGCTACATCGACATCATCCCGCCGAATGGCTGCTTTGTAACAATCGGAGGTATTTTCATCTTCGATCCATAGATTGCCTGTCGGGAAAACCGTAAACTGGCGAACTCTATGAAAGTGCGGGCGTTGCCTTTGTTACGCTCGCACTTTCGCGTTTATACATTGCATGTATAATTCCCGCTCGTGATTTCTTGAGGTTTGAAATGGACGAAAATAGAGACAACGAATTTGAATTTGCTCCCGGAATCGACGAAGCCAAAGCGGAAAAGCTTGAGGCGTTCAGGGCCGCGGGGCTGGATCCTTACGGCGAAGTGCGTTTTGAGAGGACTCATTGCGCGACGGGCATTCACGCGTCCTTTGAGGAACTCGAAGGCAAGCCGGTTCGAGTCGCGGGCCGGTTGTTGACGAAGCGCGTAATGGGGAAAGCAGGTTTTGCGGATTTGCACGACCAGTCGGGAAAAATTCAGCTATATTTCACTCGTGACGACGTATCTTACGAATGGGGGGAAGGCGCGCATCGGCCGGAAGGATTGCCCGACGGTGCACCGGCACACAATATAACGGCATACGAGCTTTATAAAAAACTCGATTTGGGTGACGTTGTCGGTGTCGAGGGCGAGGTTTTCACGACGAAAACCGGCGAGGTCTCGATACACGTTCGCAGATTCACGCTTCTATCCAAAATTCTGCGCACCCTTCCCGAAAAGTTTCACGGGCTAACGGATGTCGAAGCTAGGTTTCGTCATAGATACGTCGATCTTGCCGTCAATCGCGAAGTTCGCGACCGCTTCATTAAAATTTGCAGAGCGAAATCCGAAATCCGCAGATTCCTTGAATCTCGAATGTTTGTAGAAGTCGAAACTCCGATGCTTCATGATATTGCTGGCGGCGCAACGGCTGACCCGTTTAAAACGTATTTTAACGCGCTAGATCAAGAAATGTTTTTGCGAATTGCTATCGAGCTGCACTTAAAGCGCCTGATAGTCGGCGGAATGGAGCGCGTTTTCGAAATGGGCCGCGTTTTCAGAAACGAAGGCGTCGATACGTCCCATAATCCGGAATTCACTATGCTAGAGCTTTACTGGGCTTACGCGGACTATGGCGACGTTATGAAACTTACCGAAGACCTAATCGTGCACATCGCGGACAAAGTTTTCGGAACGCGCAATTTCGATTTCGGAGGCGCACCGCTTTCGTTTGAACCTCCGTTCGCCAGAATAACCTTCGCCGATGCTATGAACAAATTCGCCGGAGTGAATATCGAGGAAATACGAACGCTTGCGGATGTAACCGCAAAGGCGCGCTCGCTTCAAATCGCTCTACCCGAGAAGAAGACGTACGAAAAAGTGCTCGACGAAATTTTCAAGGAAATGGTGGAGCCTAATCTCACTCAACCGACATTCGTCCTCGATTATCCTGTAGAACTTACGCTGCTTGCCAAGCGGAGGCCAGACAATCCCCGGCTGGTTTACAGGTTCGAACTTTTCGCCGCAGGATTCGAAATTGCGAATAGCTTCAGCGAAGCCAACGATCCGATCGATCAAAGAAAACGAATGGAAGAGCAAGTAGCGGAGGCGAAGTCTGCCGGAGAAAAGTTTCGTGACGTCGACCACGACTTTCTTGCCGCGCTCGAGTACGCCATGCCTCCGAACGGCGGTCTAGGAATCGGAATTGACAGGCTGATGATGCTCCTTACGGGCCAGACTTCGATTCGCGAAGTACTACTTTTTCCCCAGCTCAGGCGCGGAAAAAAGGGCGGGGAATAAACTCCCGCCTTTGGATGTACTTGGTCTTGCGCGCCAAAAACGCCGCAATCCAGTTCAATACTGGCTTAGTTTACGTTAACTGTATAAACGGGCGTCAAACCGGAGCCGTAGTCTTTGCCTAGCGTTCCGAACGTGTAATCCGTGCCTGCAAGGCTTGAGTAAAAAGTTCGATCCTGATTTCCATCAAAACCGATAACCTCGAATGTAACCGGCCCCGGAGTCATCGCTCTGAACCTTATAACGCCTGCCAATCCTATCCCGTTTAGTATTTCTACGCTATTGCCGCCATAGTTGATTCCTAAGTCGACAAAATAATTCTGTGGTATCAGCAAAGATGGAAATTCTGTACCGGTATGGCCGTAAAAATACTCTCCAATCCAGATTTTGGTGGCAAGTGCTTTCGATTTTTCCACCCCGAATCTGACGGTGTTTAAGTAGGCAAGAGGATTCGCGTTCAGATTAATGAAGCAACCGACCAGAATGTCTTCGCCAGCGGCATACTCGCTTTTGGTTGAATGAAAGAAAACACTGTCGTCAACTGCTCCCGCGTATGGATCGGTTTCAAAGACCAGAATTGGTGCTGTATCTTCGGCAAAAAGCCCGCTTGAACTCGTAACGCGAAGCGTCGCGATATGGTCGCCTACTCCGGTATAAGTGTGATCTACGGTAATTGGAACCGGACTTGACCAATCGAATATCCCATCGCTTTCGAAGTCGATTTCGTAAAGCATAATGAATTCTCCGGAGTTTTCTTCGACGCTTCTTCGTGGATCGAGAGTTGCAATTACGGTCATCGCTCCCCTCTGTGGCACCGCCCAAAGTCTTGCCTTTGGCGGACTTCCATCGGTAACGCCTAAGGTGAAATAAAACCAATCGCCTCCGAAACCGTTTTCTACGTATAGCGAGCAATCGTAATTTCCCGGTTGTCCCAAAGTGACTCCGGCCACTATTGAGCCTCCCGATCCTGTAGGAGTATTGGGTGATGCTCCCCCGCCGAAGTTCCATTCATAGTTAAATGGGGAATCACCGGCAACAGTAGCCGAGAAAATGGTAAAAGCGTCTTTGGCTCCCGTCAATGGACTGACTTCGATTATCGCCGGGGAGTTGCCTCCGGCCGGTTCTACGGTGAGAAAGAACACATACGACATAATGAAGCCGAAGTCATTCGCAACTGAAAACCAACAATCGTATTCGCCGGCCGGACCCAAAGTTACCGTTGCTTGAACTGGGTCTCCCGAGCCTTCGACAACGGTAGGCGTTGCGGCGCCACCCAAAAACGCGAACGACCAGCTGTTTAGAGGTCTCGAACCAGCAATGTCGGCCGTAATTGTAATCTGCTCACCTTCGGTTCCCGATAACGGTCCTATGGTGGTTACGCTCGGCGGTGTTCCGGTTTCCGTTACGTTCAAATTGAAATCGAAAGTATCGCTGCCGAACAGATTCGTTACGGTCAACGATGCGCTGTATGTGCCTACATCGCCAAGCCTTACTTCAGGTGCAACTTCTGCCGAAACATCCGGCGAGGCGCCTCCTCCGAAATTCCACTCATAGGTAATTGGCTCATCGCCGGTCACTATTGCCGTAAACATTCGTAAGGCTCCCGTAATACCTCCGGAAGGTGAAACAGACGAAATGGCTGGCGCTTCGCCCGTAAATTCAATCCTGTTGCTTAGCATAGCGGCCCCGCCAGTCGAACTTACCGCGCGCACCCAAAGGTAGGTTTTCATTCCTTCAGGAAGAGCGTTTACGGCAAATTTTACGGGTGCAAGAACCGCGGCGGCGCTGGGCTTTTTCCCCTGCGAAAACGGAATTACCTCGCCGATTTTGACAAACGGTCCCGAAATGGAATCCGAAGTAACGAACTCGTATCCTTGAACCGTATTCAAGTAGTTTTGTGCGATGGGAGTTACATCCGGCACGCCGACTTCGCCGTTTGCGTCTCCGTCAATCCACGCGACAAGTTCGCTCTCGGTGGATTTTTTCAGGTAATTCAATGCAATCGGTGTAATGTCAGGCACGCCGACTTCGCCGCTTAAATCGTAATCTCCGGCGTTCATGTAACTCCATGTAAGCTCGCCAGTTTCTGCGTTTAGCGTCAAATCGGTCACTTTGCCGGTGTTTCCCGCAGGAACCTGCGAAACGATTCTTCCTTCGTTCTCCATTCGTTCTTCAAGCTTACTTATGAGTTCTTTTCTAAGACGCTCGAAAACTTCGGAATCGGCTTCCGCGGGGGCGGCGTAATTGCGAACTTCCAACAATGCGCCCTGAAGATCGAGTATTCGATTGGAGTGAAAATCGGAAGCGTATCCAGCTTCCGGCATTTTTAGTACGTCCGAACTTCCTCTGACCCTTTCGAGAGAGGATCCTCCGCATCCTCCAGACAACAGGGAGAATGCAAGCAACAATGCGAAAACGACAACGCTGTAATCCCTCATCTCAAACCCTCCGCCATTATTTTATGGCGGACTGATTATAACATGCCCAAAAAAAATCTCAATAGTGTTTAGTGGATTTCCGGGCGAAACTTTCTCTATTGCGGATTAGTCGTCTTCGGGGAAAATCTTTTCAAGCACGGGCTCGTCGGATTCAATATGCCCGTCACGGAACCTAATGATGCGGCTCGATTGATTACCTATTTCCATTTCGTGGGTAACCAAAATAATTGTTATTCCGCTGTCGTTCAATTCGCGAAACAACTTCATTATTTGATTGCCCGACTTCGTGTCGAGGTTGCCCGTGGGTTCGTCCGCAAGAATAATCGCCGGGTCGTTGACAAGCGCGCGTGCGATTGCCACGCGCTGCTGCTGTCCTCCGGAAAGCTCGTTCGGCTTATGGTGCCACCTTTCGGAAAGCCCGACCTTGTCCAGCGCTTGAAGCGCCCTTTGCCTTCGGTTTTTCGCCGCGCCCGCATAGATTAGCGGTAACTCGACGTTTTCCACCGCGGTTGTTCTTGGAAGCAGGTTGAATGTTTGAAAAACGAAACCTATTTTGCCGTTACGAATTTTCGCAGCTTCGTTATCCGATAGGTTTGCCACGTTCACGCCTTCGAGAATGTACTCCCCGGAGGTTGGCCTATCAAGGCAGCCGATTATGTTCATTGCGGTTGACTTCCCGCTCCCGGAAGGCCCCATGATTGCGACAAATTCGCCTTCAGATATATTGAAGCTTACGCCGTCCAGCGCGCGTACTTCGTATTGGCCCATACGATAAATTTTGGTGACGTTTTTGAACTCGGCCATTACGGAGTTTTGCCTGATTGCCCCGGCGTTTTTTATTGTTTCAATGTTAACGTTCATGGCGCAAGTCCCGCAAGGACCCTTAAACTGAAATCCGCCCGTTTGTGGTCCGAAATCGCTCGCAAATATGTAAGCTTTGCGCTAAGGAGGTTTTTCTCCGCCTCAAGAACGTCAAGCGTCGTCGCCAATCCGACACGCTGGCGCTCTCGCGTGATACCTGCGTTTTCTTCCGCTACATCGACGTTGCTGCTTGCGAAATCGAGGCCGGTCAAAGTAGATTCCAATTCGCGAATTAGCCTGTCGTATTGGGTGCGCAAAGACTCCGTTACTTGCTTTCTGCGCGCCTCAAGCTCTAAAAGCTGCAGCCGATTTTGCTCGGTTTTACTTTTAATGTCTCGCTTGCCCCAAGGAAGCGCATAATTTAGCGTCAGTGAATAGCTTTGCGCAGCCGTTAACTCGCCGTAAACGCCACTGAAAGCCGAATCCTCTCCCTGGGTGCTTGCCGATGCTGAAAGACTGAGGTCGGGTTTCAATTGATTTTCATAATACCTGGCCGAAAGCCCCAGATTTTTTTCCTGATTCTCGATTTGCATAAGCGCAAAACTTGAATCCATAACGCTTTGCCATAAATCGCGATCATGAAGTTCGAACAAGACGAATTCCGTTGTGTCGAGCTGCTCGATTTGTATTGGCGCGCCTTCAGCATATCCGATAAGCTCTTCGAGCGATTGAATGGCGTCTTTAAGCGAAGCGCGTAATTCCACAAGCGACGATTCTTGCGAAAGCATCGCATTTTCGGCCTGTAAAACTTCCGTCCGAAGGCCAAGGCCGACTTTGAACCTTTCCGTGTTCCTGTCTACGAGACGCCTGTAATATTCGAGAGATTCCTCTCCTGCCTTTACTGCCTCCGTCAGGTAAACGGCGTTGTAATACCCCGTTGCCACGCTGCCTGCAAGCTGTCTGCGCTCGTTGTCGAGTTCCAAGTATGCAAGCGATACATCGTTGTCCTGAGTGAGATATGCCAGTTTTGTCGAAATTTCGCCCCTGTCTTTGCCGAGAGGCATCGTATAGGTTGCTCCAAAGCTGCCTCCCCATGTTTTCGGGATCGTTGCGCTGGAAATGCTGACGTCCGTCATGCTGAATGAATGTCTCAGTTGAATCTGGTCGCCGGATTCCAGAGGCTTTGTAAGTGAAAGCTCGAAATTAACACCTTCGGTTTCGGATACGCCGCTCTGCGTCGCCGACGACGTCGAGCCGGCGCTTTCCCTGTGGAATGCAGATGCCGTTATCCCTATCCGCGGGTCGAACAAAAAAAGCGTTGCGTCACGCGACAGCGTTTTTCGAATCAGGGCGGTTTCGAGCTGAGCCAAGGTATGGTTGTGCCTGAAGCCGTATGCCACAAGGTCATCCAGCGAAAAAACAACGGGCACTTTCGGGCGCTCCGCTTCTTCGCTGGACTTGGAATGTAAACCGGAGTTTTTCGGATTGCCGACCTCTATAATCCCGCCGCCATCCGTGGCGAAAGCCGGGGATAAGCCGACGATAGCCGCAAAAACAACCGCAAAAACCAGCCGCGTGACATTCATATCGAGATATAGGATAGCATCTGACCGAAGAAAGTTCGATTTCGTCACATGAATTGACATTTCCGGGCAGAATTGCCTAGCGGATGCCCCTTGATGGATCGAAGCTGTTGATTACCGACCAGTACTCCTGCCAGCTGGGCAACATATATTGGTTGTAAACCAAATATCCCGCTCCACCGATGATTACGAAGGTGAGTATTAAGCTTACGCCGATGCCGACCGGAGCAATGTCAAGGCCTTGCGCGAGCGAAATCATAAAGTGTACGACACCGTAAATCGCAAGAACGTACGCGACCGGCATCACCCACATCGGCGCCGCGGTTCCGGCTGCCGTATGAATCTGGTTAAAGGTGAAAAAGCCGGCGCCAAGGCCGAAAATGAACGAGTTGTAACTCATTGTTCGGATGAAATGCCCCAGCGTTATGGGAGTTTGAAAAAGCTTTGCGAACAGCCACGTCAAAAACAACAACACCAACCAAAATAAAACCGGAATGAGCGGAATCAAAACTATGTTGGTATGAAAAATCTGCTCGTAGTAATTATTAAGGTCTGCCATCGCCTTTGCCTGTGCCAAATCCTTGTAATTGCTGCTCGAAGCGGCGGTTTCGGACATCGTTACGTTCTTAATCCAAGACTCGCTGAACGTATCCATAGACGGTCCTGCAAACGTTATGCCGGCAACGAATGCGGCCGCCCCAGCGAACGCAAGCGCCAGCGCGAAAAGGAAGTGCACTTCCTCGGCGATTCTGCGCAAGCTTATGTTAGGAAATACGTACGCTTGGAAACTTTGGAAAAGAAATCTTCTGCCTGCCGCAAACAGACAAAGCACGATTACAATTACCAAAATCCAGGACGGGTCGACCGCGGAGGACGCGGTCATAACGGAAGAACAGCAGAAGGGCCTTTCCTCGCCCCTCGCCCGTCCCGGCCGCCTGTCCCACATGGAGCCCATCGTCCACGCCTTCCGGCAGTGGGTGCTGGCGCGGGTGGACGCCTAAACGCATGGCGAACGGCGCGACCGCGCGAATCGAAATCGCCCCGCCCTTCCGCTAAGATCGCCGCCGCCTTCGGCCGGG